>Ga0318521_10000066_pt1 | contig 19985 bp, 20 predicted proteins | sample GRESIP178b2f17_FD_203513 | JGI IMG/M metagenome (GOLD analysis project Ga0318521, IMG submission 203513) | Tropical soil microbial communities from Luquillo Experimental Forest, Puerto Rico - GRE.SIPMG.178b2f17 | ecosystem: Environmental > Terrestrial > Soil > Tropical forest > Bulk soil...
GACGTGATGAGCCCGCAGGGCATGGGCCACGCCGTGTTCGTCGACCGGCTGGGCGACACCTTCCGCTGGAAGGGCGAAAACGTCGCCACCACACAGGTCGAGGCGGCGCTGACGTCGGATGAGTCCGTCGAGGAGTGCACGGTCTTCGGCGTCGAGGTGCCCGACACGGGCGGCCGTGCCGGGATGGCCGCGGTCAAGCTGCGTGACGGCGCCGACTTCGACGGCGCATCCCTGGCCCGCGCGGTGTACGGCCAACTGCCCGCCTATGCGCTGCCGCTCTTCGTTCGGGTGGTGAAGTCGCTGGAGCACACCACGACGTTCAAGAGCCGCAGGGTGGAGTTGCGCGAGCAGGCCTACGGTCCCGACGTGGAGGACCCGCTGTATGTGCTGGCCGGCCGCGACGAAGGCTACGTGCCGTACTACGACGAATACCCCGACGAGGTGGCGGCGGGTAAGCGACCGCAAGGCTGAGTGGGTTGGATACACCGAATGTGCGGCCCGCCGCACGTTCGGCGCCGAGTGCGCGGCTGGCCGCACACTCGCGGGTGAGAGTGACCAGGCACCATGGATGCGTGCGTTCGACACCGCCGGCGTCAGCCGGCCATTCGACTCTGTGCGGCCGACCGGTCGCGGGGGACCGCCAGCTGATCATGGCGATCGTGAACCGCACCCCGGATTCGTTCTACGACCGGGGCGCGACCTTTGGCGACGAGGCGGCCAGGGAGGCCGCGCACCGGGCCGTCGCTGAGGGCGCCGATGTCATCGATGTCGGCGGCGTGAAAGCCGGGCCCGGGGAGGCCGTCGATGAGGAGACCGAGATCGCGCGGTTGGTGCCGTTCATCGAATGGCTGCGTGGCGCCTATCCGGACCAGCTGATCAGCGTCGACACCTGGCGCTCGGGCGTGGCGAGGGTGGCCTGCGCGGCCGGCGCCGACCTGATCAACGACACCTGGGGCGGCATCGACCCCGCCCTGCCACAGGTGGCCGCCGAGTTCGGGGCGGGCCTGGTGTGTTCGCACACCGGCGGCGCGGTGCCGCGCACCCGTCCCTTCCGGGTCAGTTATGGAACCACCCCGCGCGGCGTGGTGGACGACGTCGTTCGTCAGGTCACCGCCGCCGCCGAGCGGGCGGTCGCGTGCGGAGTGGCCCGCGACCGGGTGCTGATCGACCCGGCCCACGATTTCGGCAAGAACACCTTCCACGGGCTGCTTTTGTTGCGTCACGTGGGCGATCTCGTTAAGACGGGATGGCCGGTGCTGCTGGCTTTGAGTAATAAGGACTTCGTCGGGGAGACTTTGGGTGTGCAACTGACCGAACGGCTCGAGGGGACACTGGCGGCGACCGCGCTGGCGGCCGCCGCGGGGGTTCGGATGTTCCGTGCGCACGAGGTCGCGGCCACTCGCCGGGTGCTGGAGATGGTGTCCTCGATCCAGGGCATACGCCCGCCGACGCGCACGGTGAGGGGGCTCGCATGACCGCATCGGAGCTGGTGGCCGGTTATCTCACCGATGACCGGGCCCTCGCCTCCCGGCCCGGGGACATCTGGCTGTCCAACCGTGGCCAGAACCGTCCCGGCTGGACGGTCGGTGAACTGGAACGGGCGAAGGCGGGGCGGACCGTCTCGGTGGTGCTGCCGGCACTCAACGAGGAAGAGACCATCGAATCCGTGATCGACAGCATCTCGCCGCTGGTTGACGGCCTGGTCGACGAGCTGATCGTGCTGGACTCCGGCTCAACGGACGACACCGAGATCCGTGCCATCGCCGCCGGTGCCCGCGTCGTCAGCCGCGAACAGGCGTTGCCCGAGGTGCCCGTGCGGTCCGGCAAGGGCGAGGCGCTGTGGCGCTCGCTCGCGGCCACCAGCGGCGACATCGTGGTGTTCGTCGACTCCGACCTGATCGACCCGCACCCGATGTTCGTGCCGTGGCTGCTCGCCCCGCTGCTCACCTGCGATGGCATTCACCTGGTCAAAAGCTTCTATCGACGGCCGCTCGGTGTCGGCGATGTGGGTGTCGCGGCGGGTACCACCGGTGGCGGGCGGGTGACCGAGCTGGTCGCCCGGCCGCTGTTGGCGGCGCTGCGGCCGGAGTTGGGCTGCATGCTGCAGCCGCTCGGCGGTGAGTACGCGGCCAGCCGGGAGCTGCTGACATCCCTGCCGTTCGCACCGGGCTACGGCGTGGAGATCGGCCTGCTGGTGGACACCTTCGACCGCTTGGGCCTGGACGCTATCGCCCAGGTCAACCTCGGCGTGCGGGCGCACCGCAACCGGCCGCTGTCCGAGCTGGGCGCGATGAGCCGCCAGGTCATCGCGACGCTGCTCTCCCGCTGCGGGATCCCCGACTCCGGCGTCGGGCTGACCCAGTTCTTCGCCGACGGCCCCGACGGCTCCGGTGTTCAGGGCTACACCGCGCACACCTCGCCGGTGTCGCTGGTGGACCGGCCGCCGATGAACGGGCTTAAACCAAGGTAGGGCGACGCTGATCGGCTCGGTGTCGGCGGCATAGGGCAATATCAATCGCGTGGCGTTGGTCTTGCTGTATCTGGTGGTCTTGGTGCTGGTGGCGATCGTGCTTTTCGGCGCCGCCAGCCTGCTGTTCGGTCGTGGCGAGCAGTTGCCGCCCCTGCCGCGGGGGACGACGGCGACGGTGCTGCCCGCCTATGGCGTCACCGGCGCCGACGTCGACGCCGTCAAGTTCACCCAAGTGCTGCGTGGGTACAAGACCAGCGAGGTGGACTGGGTGCTGGACCGGCTCGCCCGGGAGCTCGAGGCGCTGCGGGGGCAGCTGGGCGCGGTGGCCGCCCCGCTGGCTGCCGCCCAGAAAACCGAGGGTGAGCCTACGGAACCTGACGAGGGCGGGGATCGTCAGGAAACAATATGAGCGACGACGGGCTGGTGCGGTGTGGTTGGGCGGTCGTTCGGCCGGGACCGGACTTCGGGCTGTATCGCGACTACCACGACCAGGAGTGGGGCCGCACGGTGCGCGACGGCGTGGCACTGTTCGAGCGGATGAGCCTGGAGGCCTTCCAGAGCGGCCTGTCCTGGCTGATCATCCTGCGCAAACGGGAGAATTTCCGGCGCGCCTTCTCCGGGTTCGACATCGAGACGATCGCCCGCTATACCGACGCCGACGTGCAGCGGCTGATGACCGACGAGGGAATCGTCCGCAACCGGGCCAAGATCGACGCGACGATCGCCAACGCGCGCGCCGCCGCCGACCTGGGAACTTCCGAGGACCTGTGCAAGCTGCTGTGGTCGTTCGCGCCGCCACCGCGGCCCCGGCCAGCCGACGGATCCGAAATCCCCTCGGCCACTGCCGAATCCAAGGCTATGGCGGCCGAACTGAAGCGGCGTGGCTTCCGCTTCGTCGGGCCGACCACCGCCTATGCGCTGATGCAGGCGACCGGCATGGTTGACGACCACATTCGCGATTGCTGGGTGCCCACCGCGGCCCACTGAAGGCCCACCGAGGTGTCAGAAGCGGGTCTTTGTGTAACTGCCGATCCAAATAGGGAACAATGGAGGGGTGATTTGGCAGTTCAATGTCGGGTACGGCTGGAAGTTGACGGGCGGGGCATGCTCGGCGCCGACCAAGTCCGCGATGGCGGGCCAGCTCGAATCTGGAGGGAGCACTCGATGGCGGCGATGAAGCCCCGGACCGGAGACGGTCCTCTGGAAGCAACCAAGGAGGGGCGCGGCATCGTTATGCGGGTACCACTCGAGGGAGGCGGTCGACTGGTCGTCGAGCTGACGCCCGACGAAGCCGCCGCCCTCGGTGACGAACTCAAGGGCGTTACCAGCTAGGTCGGCTCAGGCACCGACCTTCCGATAGATGTCCAGCGTCTGCTCGGCGACGTGTGCCCAGGAAAATTCCTCGATGCAGCGCTGGCGTCCCGACTCGCCGTAACGTTTCGCTTTGTCGGGGTCGGTGACGAGCTCATTGACCGCTTTGGCCAACCCGGCCTGGAAACCGGTTGGGTCGTCGGCGTCGTAGTGCACCAGCGACCCGGTGATCCCGTCGACGACCACCTCCGGTATCCCGCCGACGTCGGATGCCACCACCGGGGTCGCGCAGGCCATCGCCTCGAGGTTCACAATGCCCAACGGCTCGTACACCGACGGGCATACGAAAACCGTTGCAGCCGAAAGTATTTCGCGTAGCTCGCCGATGGGGAGCATTTCTCGGATCCAGAACACCCCCGCCCGGCTGCGGGCCAGCTCGGCGACCGCGGCCCGAACCTCCTCGGCTAGCTCCGCGGTGTCGGGAGCACCGGCGCACAGCACCAATTGGACGTCGGGGCTGAATCGGTGGGCGGCCGCCAGCAGGTGGGCGAGACCCTTCTGCCGCGTGATCCGCCCGACGAACGCCACGACCGGCCGGCTCGGATCGACCCCGAGTTCGGCCAGCACCGACCCGCTTTGCACCGGCCCCGCGGGATGCCAGACATTGGTGTCGACCCCGTTGCGGATGACGTGCACCAGGCTGGGATCCAGTGTGGGGTAGACCCGCAGCACGTCTTCGCGCATCGCGGAACTGACCGCGATGATGGCGTCGGCGGCCAGCACCGCGGTTCGCTCCACCCACGTCGACACGCGGTAGCCGCCGCCGAGCTGTTCCGCCTTCCACGGCCGCAACGGTTCGAGCGAATGCGCGGTCAGAACGTGGGGGATGTCGTAGAGCAACGCGGTCAGGTGCCCGGCCAGGCCGGTGTACCAGGTGTGTGAGTGCACGACGGTGGCCGCCGACGCGGCATTGGCCATCATGAGGTCCGTCGACAAGGTGGCCAGCGCCGGATTGGCACCGTGGATGCGTGGGTCGGGCTGGTGGGCGAAGGCGTCCGGACGGGGTGCGCCCATGCAATGCACGTCGACCGCGCATAGTCGGCGCAGCTGGGCGACCAGTTCGGTGACGTGTACCCCGGCTCCGCCATAGACGTCTGGTGGGTACTCCCGAGTCATCATCGCCACCCGCATACACCGCACCGTAGTTCGGCGACGATCCGCCCGCACGGCGGGTGGGAGGAGTCGGACAATTGAGCTTGAGTTCGGCGACGATCCGCCCGCACGGCGGGTGGGAGGAGTCGGACAATTGAGCTTGAGTTCGGCGACGATCCGCCCGCACGGCGGGTGGGAGGAGTCGGACAATTGAGCTTGAGTTCGGCGACGATGCGCCCGCACGGCGGGTGGGTGATTGGTTGCCGGGATCGGGCCGGACTACACGCCAAATACATTGACGGACAATCTGTCAGACCGCGCCAATAGGACGATCCCCCTGGCAGCGGCTCCCGGTGGCCGATAGTTTGTAGCCATGAGGGAAGCACCACACGTGCTGGGCATCGTCCTGGCCGGCGGTGAGGGCAAGCGGCTGTATCCGCTGACCGCGGACCGGGCCAAGCCCGCAGTTCCCTTCGGTGGGGCCTATCGCCTGATCGATTTCGTGCTCTCAAATCTCGTCAATGCTCGCTACTTGAGGATCTGCGTTCTCACCCAATACAAGTCGCATTCACTCGACCGTCACATTTCGCAGAACTGGCGGTTGTCCGGCCTGGCCGGTGAGTACATCACGCCGGTGCCCGCACAGCAACGCCTCGGCCCGCGCTGGTACACCGGCTCCGCCGACGCGATCTATCAATCACTCAATCTCATTTACGACGAAGACCCGGACTACCTTGTGGTTTTCGGGGCCGACCACGTGTACCGAATGGATCCCGAGCAGATGGTCCGGTTCCACATCGACACCGGGGCCGGCGCGACCGTGGCCGGCATCCGGGTACCGCGCGCCGAAGCGAGCGCGTTCGGTTGCATCGACTCCGACGAGTCCAGCCACATCCGCCGTTTCGTCGAGAAGCCGCTGGAACCGCCGGGAACCCCTGACGACCCGGAGTCGACCTTCGTTTCGATGGGCAACTACATCTTCACCACCAAGGTGCTCATCGACGCGATTCGCGCCGACGCCGACGACGACCACTCGGATCACGACATGGGCGGCGACATCATCCCGCGATTGGTGGACGACGGGATGGCCGCGGTTTACGACTTCTCCGACAACGAGGTGCCCGGAGCCACCGACCGGGACCGGGGCTATTGGCGTGACGTTGGGACGCTGGACGCGTTCTACGACGCGCACATGGACCTGGTGTCCGTGCATCCGATCTTCAACCTGTATAACAAGCGCTGGCCCATTCGGGGCGAGTCGGAGAACCTGGCGCCGGCCAAGTTCGTCAACGGCGGCTCGGCTCAGGAGTCGGTGGTGGGCGCCGGCAGCATCATCTCGGCGGCGTCGGTGCGCAACTCGGTGCTGTCGTCCAACGTCGTGGTCGACGACGGCGCGATCGTGGAGGGCAGTGTGATCATGCCCGGCGCCCGGGTCGGCCGTGGCGCGGTGGTGCGCCACGCGATCCTGGACAAGAACGTCGTCGTCGGGCCCGGCGAGATGGTCGGAGTCGATCTCGAGAAGGACCGCGAGCGCTTCGCGATCAGCGCCGGTGGTGTGGTCGCTGTGGGCAAGGGTGTGTGGATTTAATCGCGCCCTTTCGCTCTCTTTAGGGGATCTCCGGGATCAGCAGATGCGCGTCGCGGCTCGGACCCCAGTGCAGGGTGATGCGACCGCGCGGCGAGTTGGCGTAGGCCGCCGGCATCTGGCCGGTGAGTGGGAATCGCGGACACAACCAGCGCCCGCCGACCACCAGCCGCAGTCGCTCGCCGGCGCGGAACAACGTCGCCGACGGGCCCAGTTCGACATCGACCGCGACCACCTCTCCGGCGGAGACGGGCCGCGGCTCGGTGCATGACGGGACGGGCTCCCACGGCTGGGAGAGCTCGGGGTCGAGGGCGCGCAGCGAGACCCGCTGCCAGCCGGTGGTCACCCGGTCGCGCCCATAGCCGTAGGACCCCTCGAATGCGACGTACCGTCCCCCGAACCGGCCAAAGCGCCACTTCTCCACGCCGACGAACAGGTTCGCGTCGTCACAGCCGTCCAGCTCGACCCACAGCCGGACAGCCATCGGGCCGGTCAGCTCGATGTCCGCAGGGACGGTCCAACTGAATGCCGCTGCGCTAGAAAGTGTTTCGAACGCGATGCTGCCCGCCGTCGCCGGCGGATCGCGCGTCAGCACTCCGGCGCCACCCAGATACAAAGGGCGCCAACGGGTGCGGGCGAGCGGCCATTCGGTTTCTTCGCGCACCGCGGCGATGGTGTCACGGTCCTCGCGCACCTCGAGGCGGACGCTGCGGGAGTCGGGCGCGCCGTCCAGCACGGCGCGGAAGAACTTCAGCTGCTCGGCCAGCGCGGCTTCGGAATAGAAGGTCGCCCATTTGCCGCCCCGATGCGTGTAGAGGCGGGCGTGGGTGGAGCCGCCGCGCGTGAATGCCCGGATCGACCCACGGCTGTGCAGGTTGTTGTCGGAGAAGCTGCCGCAGACCAGCATCGGAACCTTGATTGCGGACAGGTCGGGTGCCAGCGAGCGCCAGAAGTCGTCGCGCAGCGGGTGGTCGTCTTGCGCGGTTTCGAGGGAATAGGTCTGCCGCGTAGCACGATTCAGGTTCCTCGCCCATATGCGGCCGAAGCCGGTTTCCCGAACGCCGCCGCGAAAGACGAGGTCGCGATAGATGTCGGTGAAGCCCTCCCACGGGCAGATCGCGCGCAGGGCCGGCGGCTGCAGGGCGGCGACGGCGTACTGGCTCATCGCCAGGTACGAGACGCCCAGCATGACGACGTTGCCGTCGCACCAGCGCTGGCCGGCGATCCACTGGACTAGGTCGTAGGTGTCCTCGGCCTCCTGGCGCGACAGCAGCTTTCCCGTTCCGTCTGAGTGGCCGCAGCCGCGTGCGTCGGCGTTCACCACGGTGAAGCCTTGCGCGGTCCACCAGGCCGGGTCCGGCGCTTCCCAACCGGTCAGCGTGGAGAAGGTCATCGGCATCGGCTGGCGCAATACGCGGTATTGGATCGAGAATTTCGACTTCTTGCCCCGCCGAGCCGGCAGGTTGTCCTTGCCGTAGGGGTGGATGCTCAGGATGACCGGTCTGGCCTCGCCGCCGGGCTTACGAAAGACGTTGATCCGCAACACCGTTCCGTCGCGGGTCGGGACGCTGAGGTCGCGGTCGATGACGATGTCGGTTGGCGGATCGGTGACGGTTATGGGGGGTTTGGCGATGCCGCGAATCCGCTCCAGCGCGTATCGGAGAGTGCCGGGACGTCGCCACGGCCGGTCCAGGGTGGGTGCCGGGTTTTGGGCCACGCCCGCTACCTTAAAGCGCGTCGGGCGCTACCACACGTTGGGTATCAGCCGATAGCGCACCCGCTGGGCGTATTCGTCGTACCCGGCCAACTCCTTGGTGAGCAGCTTTTCCTCGTCGACGATCCGGAAGACGAGCGCCCCGACGCTCGGGATGATGAATAAGAGTCCCCAGTACGAGCCGAGCGCCAGGGGCATGCCCACCATCATGATCACGAATCCGACATACATCGGATGCCTCACGAATCTGTAGACACCGCCGGAGGCCACTGTCTGGCCCATCTCCACGGTGACGGTGGCAGCCGCGTAACCGTTCTGTACGACCACCAGCATGGTGATGCCGAGGCCCGCCGCTACCAGGACATCGCCGAGCAGGCTGACCCACGCGGGCACCGACGACCATCCCATCCGGTGATCGAACGCGCTGAAGGCCATCATCCCGAAGATTCCCAGAAACGCGCCGAGGATGGCGATCTTCTGAATGGGTCTGGTTTCCGCCCATGGTCCGGCATGCATCCGTCGCTGCAGGGCCGCCGGGTTGGTACGGCCGATGTAGATCGTGGGAAGGGTCGTCGCCACGGCGAAGGTGCCGATGAACACCCATGCCTGCCAATAGTTCAGCGTGCCGACCGGCCAGAACAGGATCAAACCGTATAGGACCAGCCCGTACACCGAAGATGCTGCCAGCCGAACACCGGTCTTCACGATCGTGCCCTCCCTAGCAACGCAGATCACGCCGTCGAAAAGCCATGGCCCCCAGTGCGATCAGCGCCGCATCGAGGGCCAGCAGCCACAGGAGCGGCACGGCCGTGAAGTCGGTGCCGACCCGCGGAATGTGGGCGAACGGTTCCAGGTTGAGCAACCACTGCGGGAACCGGGCCAGCGAACCGATCAGGTATACCGCGACGAACCCGACCAGCACGCCCCATGCCGCGGGTGCGAACCGCGGTGCGAGACCGAATATCCCGACCGTCACGGCGGCGAGCAGCCAGACGGCGGGCAGCTGTACGGCAGCACTTCCGACAACGAGGGCAAGCTTGCCGCCGAGGTCGCCGGCCGCGACCCCGTAGATGAGCCCGGCGGCTACGCCGCTGATCAGCATCGCGACCGCGGATCCGAGCAGTGCGGCCGCCAAATGGCTTGCCAGCCAACGAATTCGGGAAACCGCGCCGGCCAGCGTCGTCTCGGCCCGCTGGGCGGCTTCCTCCTGATGCAGTCGCAAGGTGAGCGAGACGGCGAACGCGGCGGCCACCATGCCCATCATGGTGAACGCCACCGCGATGAAGGCCTCTTCCAAAGCGCGGGTGCCACCCATCCGCGCGATGATGTCGCGCGCGACGCCGCTGTCGCCCAGCTCGTCTCCGATGCCGTGCACCACGCTGCCCATGACCACCCCATACAGACACAGCCCGACGGTCCACAGCAGTAGCGCGCCGCGGTCCAGCCGCCATACGAGCCCCTCGATGCCGGTCAGCCGCGTTCCGGCGGTGGCGGGACCGGCGCGTTCGGCGACGAGACCGGCGCCCACGTCCCGGCTGGTGAGCAACCGGTAGGCCACCAGGGTGAGCGCCGCCGTCGTCACCAGATGCAGCAGCAGCACCCACCAGCGATCGCCCGCGTACGGCCTGACCTGCAGCGACCATCCCAGAGGCGACAGCCACGACAGCTTGCCGTCACCGGCGTCACCGATGGCGCGCAGCGTGAACGCGGCCCCCAACGCGCTGAACGCGGCACCGCGGGCGAACCTTGCGCTCGCCGACAACTGCGCGGCCACCGCGGCGACGGCGGTGAAGACCAGGCCGGACCCGGCCAGCGCCGCCCCGAAGGCGAGTGACCCGCCGGCCGGGATCTCGGTGGTGAGTAGCCCCGCCGCACCGATCGCGCCGGTGGCAATCGATGCCCCGAACGACAGCAGCAGCGCCGCGCTCAGGCTGGCATACCGGCCGACCGCGGTGGAGTCCACCAATTCGGTTCTGCCGGTTTCCTCGTCGGCGCGGGTATGCCGGATCACCGTGAGGATGACGGCCACCGCGATCAGCGTGTGGAACATCCCGGCCTTCCAGATGCCAACCGCCCCCAAGCTGTCGTTGTAGATCTGTCCGTAGAGCGCACGCTGGGCCGGGCTGGCCATGATGGACGCCGCGAATCCGGCGCGGGCGGCCGCGGTGGGGTAGACCTTCAAGATGCTGCCGACGTAGACGCTGGCCAGCGGCAACGACAGCAGTAATACCCACAGCGGCAACGAGACCCGGTCGCGGCGCAAGTAGAGCCGCAGCATCCGAAGCGTTCCGGAGAAGTTCGAACCGGCCCGTGGCGCCGGGTGCGCCGGGTGGCGTGGCCGATCCAGGGTTGCGGTGCTCATGCTGAAACCTTCTCGTCGGTGCCCGCGCTGTTGTAGTGGCGCAGGAAGAGCTCCTCCAGGGTGGGCGGCTGGCTGACGAGGCTGCGCACACCGGCGTCGCCGAGCACCCGGATGAGTTCTCCGAGGCTTTCGCTGTCGACCTGGGCGTGCAGTGTGTTGCCGTCGATGCTGACGTCCTCGACCCCTTTGATTCGGGTGAGATCGCCCGGGTCGCCCGTCATTTCGGCCTTGATCGAGGTGCGGCTGAGATGCCGCATCGAGTCCAGCGAACCGCTCTCGACGGTCTTGCCGGCGCGGATGATGGTCACCCGTTCACACAGCGCTTCGGTCTCGGCCAGGATGTGGCTGGACAACAACACCGTCGTACCACGGTCGCGCGCCTCGCCGACGCACTGCTGAAACACGTTCTCCATCAACGGGTCCAGGCCGCTGCTGGGCTCGTCCAGAAGAAGCAGCCTCGCGTGCGACGAGAAGGCAGATATCAGGGAGACCTTCTGCCGGTTGCCCTTCGAGTAGGTGCGCGCCTTCTTGTGCGGGTCGAGGTCGAAGCGCTCGATCAGCTCGGCGCGACGTCTGTCGTCGATGCCGCCGCGCATGCGGGCCAGCAGGTCGATGGTCTCGCCGCCGGTCAGCGACGGCCACAGCGTCACGTCGCCTGGCACGTAGGCGATTTGACGGTGCAGTTCGACCGCGTCGGTCCACGGGTCGCCACGCAGCAGCCGCGCGTTTCCACTGTCGGCTTTCACCAGACCCAACAGGATGCGGATCGTCGTCGACTTCCCCGCGCCGTTCGGCCCGAGGAACCCGTGCACTTCTCCTTCGCGCACGGTCAGGTCAAGGCCATCGAGCGCGCGCACCGCACCGAAGTTCTTCGTCAAACCGCGGATTTCGATGGGCGCGAAGTTGTCAGCTGGCATGGTTTTCCTTACCTTTCTTGATTCTCGGCGGCCAGGAATGCGTCGAACATCGTGCGATCGGCCATCACGCCTTCGGTGTAGACCTCGAGGCTGGGCAGCACCATGTCACGCGAGTAGTCGCGCAGCACCGCCTTGAGATCCGTTGGGGTTTCGTGCATCTGCAGATACAGCAGCAACGCCCCGCCCCCGGCGAGGCTCAGGAACCTTGCTCTGGCATACGGATCACGGCTTGGCCGCACGGTGCCGGCCCGCACGCCTTCCTCCATGTATTCGTACGCATTGTCGATCATGCTCTGCCACAGCATCTTTGCCAGCTCGCCGCCGGATTGCATGCTGCGGACAAGGTAGGAAACCAGTGGCGCGAAGGACTCGATTTCGGCCAGCGCCGCAAACCAGGTGGCCGGGTCGGTGGATTGGATCGTCTCCGACTTGCTGCTGCGGATCTCCTCCACGACAAAGTCGTCGCACGCCTTGCGCAGGCCTTCCTTGGAGCCGAAGTGGTGGATGACCAGCGCGGCGCTCACCCCGGCCGCATCGGCGATGGCCCTAAGTCCGACGCCGAAGCCGTGCTGCCCGAATTGCTCGATCGCCGCGTCGCGGATCCGGGCGGCGGCGGTCAAGTCGGCTGAACGCATGTTCAGAACACTAAACGCGCGTTCAGCCGACGGTCAAGGAGACACCCCGTCAAGAATCCATAAAGGTTTGCAGCTTTAGTCGCGGACCGCGGCCAGCAGCCCGTCGCCGAGCGGCACCAGTGCGGGCGTCAGCCGCTCGTCCTCGGCGATGAGCCGGGCCGCCTCGCGCACCGCGGCCACCTCGGCGTCGCGCGCCTCGGGATCACCGGCTCGCCCGCCCAGCGCCGCGCGGTGCACCACGATGACGCCACCGGGTCGCAGCAGCCGCACGCCCTCGACGACGTAATCCGGCTGGTCGATCGGGTCGGCGTCGATGAACACCAAGTCATAGGACTCGTCGGCGAGCCGGGTGAGCACCTCTTGGGCCCGGCCGCTGATCAGCCTGGTGCGCGACGGCCCGATGCCGGCCTCGGAGAATGCCTGCTTGGCGAGCCGCTGATACTCGGGCTCGATGTCGATCGTCGTCAATACGCCGTCGTCGCTCATGCCCGACAACAACCACAGCCCGCTGACCCCCGCGCCGGTGCCCACTTCGGCGACGGCCTTGGCGGCCCTGAGCTTGGCCAGCAGGCTCAGAAGCGCACCGGCCGCGGGCGTCACCGCCCCGGCGCCGATCTCCACGGCGCGCTCCCGGGCGGCTGCCAGGACTGCATCTTCGGATATCGACCCCTCGGCGTGCGCGCACAGTGATTCCGCTCGACTGCGGGCCGCCTGGGTGGGGGTTCCTGCGTCGGTGGCGTCCATGCCCGCAGCGTATTCCAATTTGCGGCGCGGTCGGGCAGGCGCGCTTGCCTGCCGCGCCGACACGCCCAAGACCGCTGGAGCGACGTAGCTCACGTACCGATGGATTCGCCCTGGTTAACGCTGGTAACGATCTGATTTCTCAGCCAAACCTCAGATTGCTTTCATGCCGCGCACACGCCGATGGGCGACGGTATCCGTATGGAACGCGGAACGCGCCGGACCGGGAATACACCGCGCTGGAACGGGAATACCCAGTGGCAACTGCGCGTTGACGCGGTCGACGAACTGCCAAACTTCGACGGCAGGGCAAACCCGGAGGATCCAATCATCACAGCGCTCTTGAGCCCCACCACTATGTCTCACGCCCAGGAATACCGGGACGACGAATGGGCGGAGACTAGCGACGCGTTACAGGGCACCGCGGTGTTCGACGCGACCGGGGACAAGGCGGCGATGCCGTCCTGGGACGAGCTCGTCCGTCAGCACGCCGACCGGGTGTATCGGCTGGCTTACCGGCTGTCCGGCAACCAGCACGACGCCGAGGACCTGACCCAGGAAACCTTCATCCGCGTGTTCCGGTCGGTCCAGAACTACCAACCGGGAACCTTCGAAGGCTGGCTGCACCGCATCACCACCAACCTGTTCCTCGACATGGTGCGGCGGCGCGCGCGCATCCGGATGGAGGCGCTGCCCGAGGATTACGACCGGGTGCCCGCCGACGAGCCCAACCCCGAGCAGATCTACCACGACGCGCGGCTCGGTCCCGACCTGCAGGCCGCCCTGGATTCGCTGCCGCCGGAGTTTCGTGCCGCGGTTGTTTTGTGTGACATCGAAGGTCTGTCCTACGAGGAGATCGGTGCCACCCTGGGCGTCAAGCTGGGCACCGTGCGCAGCCGAATTCACCGCGGCCGTCAGGCGTTGCGCGACTACCTGGCCGCACACCCCGAACACGGCGCCCACGCCGACAGCCGCTAGAGGCCCTATCGGGCACCGCCTCGCGCTACATTCGATAAGTAGGCGGTAACGAGAGGAGCGGTGATGGCCGACCGTGGAGAAGTGTTTCGCCGCGCGTTCTCCTGGCTGCCCGCACAGTTCGCCTCCCAAAGTGACGCCCCGGTCGGCGCGCCGCGCCGGTTCGGTTCCACCGAGCACCTTTCCAGCGAGGCGATCGCGGCCTTCGTCGATGGCGAGCTACGGATGAACGCGCACTTGCGCGCCGCACACCACCTCTCGCTGTGCCCGGAATGCGCGGCCGAAGTCGATGACCAGGGCCGGGCGCGCGCGGCGTTGCGCGACTCCCATCCGATCCGTATCCCCAGCAACCTGCTCGGGCTGTTGTCCGAAATTCAGCACTATCCGCCGCCGGAGGACACTGACGGAACGGGGGCGGCTCCAAATCGTCTCGCCGGCCGCGACGTGCGCGACCAGCGTAAGCGCCGGTAGTCATCCAACCGTGGATACTAGGGTGGACACCGACTACGCCGGTGCGGCGTATAGCGCCCGCTAACGGGCCTGTCTCGAGCACTCAGAAGAGGATCCAAAGGGGTTAACGTGACCTCCGACGCCAACAATAGAGGCAACGACGGCGGCGACAACGGCGCAGAGCGCCTGGCGCCGCGCCCCGTCTCCCGGCCACCGGTCGACCCAGCGTCGCGCCAGGTGTTCAGTCGTCCCGCCGGGCTGCAGGGCTCTTTCGTGGCCGAGCGCGTGCGTCCGCAGAAGTATCGCGACCAGGCCGAGTTCAGGCCGCACGACCGACGGGCCGACCCGGTTCTCCAGGAGGCGTTCAGCAAGCCCGTCGGGAGTGTGGACACGCTGCAGCGCCACCCCATCGACGGCGGCGCGCTGGCCGCCGAGAAGGACGGCGTGGGGCCGGAAGAGCCCGAGGATCCCTGGCGAGACCCCGCGGCCGGGGCCGCCCTGGGGACCCCGGCGCTATCCCCGCCGGGGCCGCACCCGCCGCCGGGCTACGGCGGCAAGCTGGGCGTGCGCGACGTGCTCTTCGGGCGCAAGGTTTCGTACCTGGCGCTGGCCGTCCTGCTCCTGATCGCGCTGGTCATCGGCCTGATCGGTGGTGTGATCGGCCGCAAGACGGCCGAGGTGGTCGAAGCGTTCACCACCTCGAAGGTGACGCTGTCGACCGACAACAACACTGAACTGCCGGCGGGCCGGTTCGCCAAGGTGGCGGCCGCGACCGCCAATGCCGTGGTGACAATCGAGTCGAAAAGCGACCAGGAGGGCCTGCAGGGCTCCGGCGTTGTCATCGACGGCCGCGGCTACATCGTCACCAACAACCACGTCATATCCGAGGCGGCCAACAATCCCAGCCAGTTCAAGACCACTGTGGTGTTCAACGACGGCAAGGTAGTGCCCGCCAACCTGGTGGGCCGCGACCCCAAGACCGACCTCGCCGTGCTCAAGGTCGACAACGTCGACAACCTGACCGTGGCCCGGCTCGGTGATTCCGACAAGGTACGCGTCGGTGACGAGGTCCTCGCCGCGGGTGCGCCGCTGGGGCTGCGCAGCACCGTGACCCACGGCATCATCAGCGCGCTGCACCGCCCGGTGCCGCTGTCGGGGGAGGGCTCCGACACCGACACCGTCATCGACGCCCTGCAGACCGACGCCTCGATCAACCACGGCAATTCCGGCGGCCCGTTGATCGACATGGATTCCACCGTGATCGGTATCGACACTGCGGGGAAGTCGCTGTCCGACAGCGCGAGCGGGCTGGGCTTCGCGATCCCGATCAACGAGGTCAAGCAGGTCGCGCAGACCCTGATCAAAGACGGCAAGATCGTGCACCCGACGCTGGGGGTCAGCACGCGGTCGGTGAGCAACGCGATCGCCTCCGGCGCCCAAGTCGCCAACGTGAAGGCGGGAAGCCCCGCGCAAAAGGGCGGGATCCTGGAAAACGACGTGATAGTCAAGATCGGCAACCGTAAGGTGGCCGACGCCGACGAGTTCGTCGTCGCCGTGCGGCAGCTGACCATCGGCCAGGACGCCCCGATAGAGGTCGTCCGCGATGGGCGGCACGTCACGCTGACGGTGAAACCGGACCCGGATAACGGCTAGGTGTTCGCGAACCTCAGCTGGGAACACATCCTGGTCCTTGTCGTGGTCGGGCTGGTAATCCTTGGGCCGGAACGGCTTCCGGGTGCCATCCGGTGGACGTCGAACGCCCTGCGGCAGGCGCGCGACTACCTCAGCGGCATGACGAGCCAGCTGCGCCAGGACCTCGGGCCCGAGTTCGACGACCTGCGCGGCCCGCTCAGTGAGCTCCAGAAATTGCGGGGTATGACGCCGCGCGCGGCGCTGACCAAGCACCTCCTGGACGGCGACGACTCTTTTTTGACCGGGAACTTCGACCGGCCGGTCAACGGGGCTCCGGCGAAGCCGGTCGAGCCGGCCGCGCAGCCCGAGCACCACACCGGCGGTCCCGCGCCGTTCGACACCGACGCGACCTGAGCGTTATCAGCGGCGCGTCGGGTCAAGCCCCAGCGACACGCCTGCCAGTCCGCGCCGCCGCGACGACAGGCTGTCGGCCACGCCGCGCAGTTCCTTGCCCGCCGGAGCGTCGGGCGCGCTCAACACGATCGGGATCCCCGAATCGCCGGCGGCCACCAGCGCCGGGTCCAGCGGAATCTGACCCAGCAGCGGCACGTCGGCGCCGACGGCACGCGACAACCGCTCGGCGACCTGCCGGCCGCCCCCCTCGCCGAACACCTGCATCGTCGAGCCGTCGGGCAGCGTCAGCCCCGACATGTTCTCCACGACGCCGACGATGCGCTGGCGGGTTTGCAGCGCGATGCTGCCGGCCCGCTCGGCGACCTCGGCCGCGGCCAGCTGTGGCGTGGTCACCACCAGAATCTCCGCGCCGGGGATCAGCTGAGCCACCGAGATGGCGACGTCGCCGGTGCCCGGCGGCAGGTCGAGCAGCAGGACGTCCAGATCGCCCCAGTAGACGTCGGCCAGGAACTGCTGCAATGCGCGGTGCAGCATCGGCCCGCGCCACACCACCGGGGTGTTGCCCTTGGTGAACTGGGCGATCGAGATGACCTTCACGTCGTGCGCGACGGGCGGCAGGATCATCGACTCGACCTGGGTGGGCCGGTCGGTGCTGCCCATCATCCGGGGGATGGAATGGCCGTGAATGTCGGCGTCGAGCACCCCGACCGACACGCCTCGGGCGGCCATCGCCGCGGCCAAATTGACCGTGACGGTGGACTTTCCGACTCCGCCTTTGCCGGACGCGACCGCATACACCCGGGTCAACGAGTTCGGCTGGGCGAACGGGATGACGGGCTCGGGGGCATCCCCGCGCAGCCGCTTGCGCAGCTCGGTGCGCTGCTCGTCGCTCATCACGTCCAGGCTGACCTTCACCGCCCCGGTGCCGGGAACGTCGGCGACGGCGGTGGTGACGCGCTCGGTGATCTCGGTCTTCTTCGGGCAGCCGGCGATGGTCAGGTAGATCGCGACGTGCACGCCGCCGTCGGGCTCGATGTCGATGCTCTTGACCATCCCGAGTTCGGTGATGGGACGCCGCAGTTCGGGGTCGATCACCTTCCCCAGTGCGGTGCGGATTGCCGCGCTCAGGTCGGCATTCACATCAGAGGAGTCATGGGTGGACATCACCGCCGAGTGTAGGCGCGCGCGGTTGCCGGCTCGTCAGCCGCCCGGAGTGGGCTCCGGACTTACTGGCCGATGCAGATGATCGTGCAGCCGGGCTGTTGCGTCGGCCGTGGAGCCCACGGGTTCGTCGGCTGCGAACCCTGGGGGCTCAAGTCGATCAGCGGTGTCCGCGCCAACGGGTCGTCCGACGGCAGGCCGATCACGTTCATCGGAAGGTTGGGCCCGAGTCCCTCGGGGTGCTCGTCGTGTGCGTCGCCCAGCGGCGGCGGCGGTCCGGTCATCGGCGGCAGGTCGACGGGGACCACGCCGGTCGCGTACGCCGCGGCCCAGCCCAGCACGTTCTGCGCATAGGCCATCGAGTTGTTGTAGCGCAGGATCGCGGCCATCACCTGCGACGGGTCGCGGAGGTTGAGGCCGCCGCTGCACAAGTACCGGGCGGCCGCCAGCGCGGAGTCGAACAGGTTCTGCGGATCGGCCACGCCGTCGCCCTTGCCGTCGACGGCGTAGCGCGCCCAGGTCCCGGGCAGGAATTGCATCGGCCCCATCGCACGGGCATAGGTGGGGCGATTGCCCACGTTGCTCGAGATGATGACCTCGTTGCCGGGCAGCGTGCCGTCCAGCGCGGGACCGTAGATCGGGACGACCGCGGTGCCGCGCGCGTCGACGGCTCCGCCGCCCGCGTGCCCCGACTCGATTCGCCCGATCCCGGCCAACAAGTTCCAGCTGATGCCGCAGCCCGGGACCGCGACGGACATCTTCTGTTCGGCGCTGCGGTATGCGGCCAGTGCGATCGACGGAATGCCAAGCGCGCCAGGTGAATTCACGATCATCGGTGGTGGCGGCGCGTTCGAAGCGCCCTCCGCGACGTGGAAGGCTGTCGGTGCGTGCTCGACGGAGATCACCGCCGGGCCGGTGAGGTCGGCGACGGAGGGAGAAACCGCGGCCACCGGGGTGATGGCGGTGTGCACCGGGGGGACCTGTCCGCGGACCGGCGGAACCTGGCCGTGGAACGAGGGACCCCCGCCCGCGACCGCACCGGCGAACACCAGGGGAGCAATCACCGCGACGCCGAAGGCCGGCGTCCCGGTCGCGCGTCCCGCCCGCCGCCGCACCGCCGCAGCGGCCGGGCGTGCACCCCAGCGTCCCCCTATGCGCACTCGACCGTCCTAAGGTCGTGGAACTATTTGCTTAGCTTCGTGAACCAGATCACAATACATAACCCCCGTGACGGGAGTGGCGCAATGGCTGAATTGATATTTACCGGGATTTCTTAGCCGCCCGCTCCAAGTCGTCATTCGCCCCTACGGCCTCCGCGTCGCTTTCTGGCAGTCGCCCGGTCAGCATAGTGCGGAGGTCTTCCAACTCGTGACGCAGGTATTCACGCGTGACGACCTCGCCGACGGCCAGCCGCAACGCGGCCAGCTCGCGGGCCAGATACTCGGTGTCGGCCTTGGTCTGGGCGGCGCGGCGACGGTCCTCTTCGAGCGCAACGCGGTCCCGGTTCTCCTGACGATTCTGGGCCAGCAGGATGAGCGGCGCCGCGTAGGCGGCCTGGGTGGAGAAAGCCAGATTGAGCAGGATGAACGGGTAGGGGTCCCAGCGCAGAGTAACCGCGGATACGTTCAGCGCGATCCACAGCAACACGATGATGGTCTGTATCAGCAGGTAGCGGCCGGTGCCGAAGAAGCGCGCGATGGACTCGGTGATCTGCCCGACGGCCTCGGGGTCCACCCGCGGCGAGTACCGCCGCGACGTCCGCGGGGTGTACAGCCGTCGTGGTGCCGCGGAATTGTTCACACCGTTTCTCCCAGTCCCTCGAACCGGCCGGCCGTGTCCAGCTGCTGAACGTCCACGCGCCAGTCGTGCGGTAGTAAGTGGTCGAGCAGGTCGTCCACGGTGACGGCGCCCAACAGGTGATTCTGGTCGTCTAGCACGGGCCCGCACACCAGGTTGTATGCGGCCAGGTAGCGGGTCACCGACCCCAGGGGGGTCTCCGGGGTCAGGGTGAGCAGGTCGCTGTCGACAATCCCGCCGACCAGTTCGGCCGGCGCTTCGCGGAGCAGTCGCTGCAGCGGCACGCAGCCCAAGTAGCGTCCGGTGGGGGTGGCCGTCGGCGGGCGGGCCACAAACACCATCGACGACAGCGCGGCGGTGAGGTCAGGATCGCGGATCCGGGCCAGCGCCTCGGCAACCGACGTGTCGGGGGTCAGCACGACCGGGTCCGAGGTCATCAAGCCGCCCGCGGTGTCGGGAGAGTGCGTCAGCAGCCGACGCACCGGCTCGGAGTCGTCGGGATCCATTCGGGTCAGCAGCATCTCGGCGTCCGTCGGGTTCAGCACGCCGAGCAGGTCGGCGGCGTCGTCGGGATCCATCTCCTCGAGCACGTCGGCCGAGCGGTCGGTGCCCAGCTGCGACAGCACGTCGGCCTGGTCCAACTCGGGCAGCTCCTGCAGGATGTCGGCA
>Ga0318521_10000100_pt1 | contig 18132 bp, 14 predicted proteins | sample GRESIP178b2f17_FD_203513 | JGI IMG/M metagenome (GOLD analysis project Ga0318521, IMG submission 203513) | Tropical soil microbial communities from Luquillo Experimental Forest, Puerto Rico - GRE.SIPMG.178b2f17 | ecosystem: Environmental > Terrestrial > Soil > Tropical forest > Bulk soil...
GGGTGAATTGCAGCAGATGCCCGCGCTGGTCATGTTGGAGCGGCTACCGGCTCCGGCCTTGGCGGTTGACCGCGCTGGAACCGTGTTGTTCGCCAATGGCTCGTTTTGCGACATGGTGGGCTATTCGCCCGACGAGCTGCTCTCGACGAATCTCTATGACTTCATGTACACCCTGCCGACTGACGACCCCTGGATCGCGCTCGTTGGAACATCTACGGAGCGCCTCGTCGAGCTGCGGCACAAATTCGGCCACTCGGTGTGGGCCAGCATGAGCAAGTCGGCATTGCGACGCCGTGACGACACCATCGCGCTGATCAGCTTCCATGACCGCACCGAAGAGCTCTGGCTCAGCGGCAACGCCCCCTGATCACGACACTGGCAGGTCGACCAACTGGGCCAATCGCGCGCGGTGACGGTAGGCGGTGCCAAGGGCCAACTGGTCGCTCTTGGCCCGCTTGAGGTATAGGTGCGCTGGATACTCCCAGGTCATTCCGATGCCGCCGTGTAGTTGGACGCACTCCTCGGCGGCGTGTACGGCGATGCCGCTGCAGTAGGACTGCGCGATGGCCGTCGCCGTGGCCGCATCCTGATCGCCGCGGGCGCACGTGTCGGCGGCGTACCGAGCAACCGCCGTCGCCGCACCGACCTCGAACCACACATCCGCCAGTCGGTGCTTGATCGCCTGGTACGAGCCGATCGTGCGCCCGAACTGCTTGCGCTGCCTGGTGTAAGCCAGCGTGGTGTCGAAACACCACTGCGCCACACCCAGTTGCTCGGACGCGAGCAGGGCCGCTGCCGTCTGCAGCGCTTCCGCCACGGCGCTGTCCGCCGGTCCCACGCGTGACGAGGCCGCGCCCGAGAATCGCACGTTCGCGAGCGGTCTCGTCATATCCAGCGCCAGCAGCGGGGACACCTCGACGCCCGGGGTGGTCCGAGAGACGGTGTGCAGCTCGAGTCCGTCCGGGCCGGCGACCGGCGCCACGAGCACGTCGGCTTCGCCCGCGCCCGCAACGCTGCTGATCAACCCGGTCAGGCCGCCGGCGCCGATGTTCACCCCCACGATCGGATCGCCCGGCGCGGTGGACAGCGGCACCACCAGCGCGGCGGTGTGCTCACCCTGGGCCAGGGCGGACACCGTCTCGCCGTCACCGGCACGCAGGAGCGCGACCGTGGCCAGGATTGCGCTGGACAAGAAAGGCACCGGCGCGACGGCCCGCCCGATCTCCTCCATGACGACCGCGGCCTCGCGCGCACCCGCGCCGGCACCGCCGAGCGACTCGGGAACAAGCAGTCCGGCCACCCCGAGCTCGGCGGCCAGCGTCCGCCAGACTCCTGAAAAGTCGTGGGCTACCGCATCATAGGATCGGGCCACCGTTTCCGGTGGGCACCTGTCGGCGAACAGGTGACGAACGCTGTCCCGCAGCGCTTGCTCGGTGTCGGAGTACAGCAGGTCGCTCACCGGTCCTCCTTGTTCAGGTCCGACCAGGCTCTGTCTTTATCCACGCGGTGTTCCCCCGGCAGGCCGAGAATCCGCTCGGAGATGGTGTTGCGCAGGATCTCCGAGGTGCCGCCCTCGATGGAGTTGCCGCGGGCGCGCAGGTAGCGGTACCCGGGCTCGCGCCCGATCAGGTCGACGACTTCCGTCCTGCGCATGGTCCAGTCGTCGTAGTGCAGGCCGGATTTGGCGTGCAGCTCGAGGTCGAAACCCGAAATGGCTTGCGCCAGCCCGGCGAAGGCCACCTTCATGCCCGCACCCTCCGGTCCGGGCTGACCCACGCTGGCCTGCTGCCGCAGCCGCTCACCGGCCAGCCGAAGGACCTCCGCGTCGACCCACAGTCGCATCAGCTCGTCGTGCATGGCGGGGTTGCGCAGCGCCGGCTCGTCCCGCCAGGCGGCGGTGACCTTGCCGATGATGCCGCCCTCCCGCGGCGTTCCGGCGCGAGTACCGATGGCGACGCGCTCGTTGTTGAGCGTGGTGGTGGCGACCCGCCAGCCGCCGCCCTCGGGGCCGAGCCGGTTGGCGTCGGGCACCCGGACATCGGTGAGGAACACCTCGTTGAACTCCGCCTCGCCGGTGATCTGGCGCAACGGCCGGACGTCGACACCGGGTTGCGTCATGTCGCACAAGAAGTACGTCAGGCCGGCGTGTTTGGGCACCGTCGGGTCGGTTCGGGCGACCAGGATGGCCATCTGGGCGTGCTGGGCCATCGACGTCCACACCTTCTGGCCGTTGACGATCCAATCGTCTCCGTCGCGGACAGCGCGGGTAGCCACGCCGGCCAGGTCCGAGCCCGCACCCGGTTCGCTGAACAGCTGGCAATAGACCTGCTCACCGGTGAACAACGGGCGCAGGAACTTTCGCTTCTGCTCGTCGGTTCCGAACGCGGCGATCGTCGGCGCCGCCATGCCCATCCCGATGAAGTTCTTGACGGTGCCGCCCACCGGCGCACCCGCGGCGGAAAGCTCGGCGTCGACGAACTCCTGGGCTTTCCGCGGCAGGCCCAGCCCGCCGAACCCCTGCGGCAGGTGCACCCAGGCCAGCCCCGCGTCGTATTGCGCGCCGAGGAATTCCCGCGGATCGGTGGTGGCCGGGTCGTGCGCATCCAGCAGCGCAAGCACGCGCTCCTCCAGGTCGTCTGTGACGTCGTCGTCGGAAATCATCAGTTGCCCTTCGGTAACGACTGGAACCCCTGCGCGGGGCCGAGCAGCAGCCCACCGTCGATCACCATCGTCTCGCCGGTGATCCAGCTAGCGGCGTCGGAAACCAGGAAGGCGACGGCGCCAGCCACATCGGCCGGCTCGCCGATGCGCCCCAGCGCCATGGTCGCCGCCAGCGGGTCCTCGTGGTCCTTCCACAGCGCCTCGGCCAACCTGGTGCGCACCACACCCGGGGCGATCGCATTCACCCGGATGCGCGGTGAAAGTTCCAGCGCCAGCTGCTTGGTGACGTGGATCAGCGCGGCCTTGGTGGCGTTGTACAGGCCCATCGTCGGCGATTGGTGCAGGCCGCCGACGGAGGCGGTGTTGACGATCGCGCCGCCGTGCTCGCCCATCCATGACTTGACCACGAGCGAGGTCCACAGCAGCGGGGCCCAGAGGTTGACGTCGAAGATCTTGGCGAAGCGGGCGTGGTCCTGGTCGATCAGCGGGCCGTACGCCGGATTGGTTCCCGCGTTGTTGATCAGGATGTCGACGCTGCCGAAACGTTCCAGCGTCAGGTCCACGCAGCGCCGCGCCGCGTCCTCGTCGACCGCGTGCGCACCGATGCCGAGTGCCCTGCCACCGACGACCTGCGCCGCCGCCTCGTCGGCCGCCTCCTGCTTGCGCGCAGTGAGTACCACGTTGGCGCCGGCGGCCGCGAGTTGCTGGGCGATCGCGAGCCCGATGCCGCGCGAGGCGCCGGTGATGATGGCGGTGCGGCCGGTCAAATCGAGTGAGGTCATGTTGGTTGCGCCCGATCTCTCAACGGATGTTTTGTACATGTGTGGACGTGGTATGCGACAGGCATGCTAGCGAAATTAACCCTCATGAAACCACTGGTGCTCGCCGGGGCCGTTGCGGCGGCGATCGCCGCAGCGCCGACCGCCGCCGCTGACGTTTTTGCAGCCGGACCAGCGATGACGGGGTCGTCATCCACGCACGTCGTCTTCAAGGACGACCCGGGCGGCGGCGGCTGCGACGCCAACGGCAACTGCGGCTCCGGCGGCGTTAACGGCCCCGGCGGCGGTCCGGGCGGCCAGGGCTGCCTTCCGGGGGTCGGTTGCGGCTCCGGCGGTCAGTTCTGGGGCCCCGGCGGCGTGCCGGGCGGCCAGGGTTGCCTGCCGGGCGTCGGCTGCGGTGGCGCCCACGGGTAACGGCACGACCCTCAGCCTCCCGTGAGTCTGGTGATCCAGGCCCGGGAGTCCGCGGGGTCGATGACGTCGTCCAACTCGAATGTGGTGGCCGACCGCAGCGCCTTGCCGTGCTCGTAGGCGGCCGCCACCAGCTTGTCGAATAGCGTCTGGCGTTCGGCCGGGTCTGCCAGCGCGGCCAGTTCCTTGCTGAAGCCGAGCCGGACGGCTCCTTCGAGGCCCATGCCGCCGATCTCCCCGGTCGGCCAGGCCACCGTGAACTGCGGCGCACGGAAGGAGCCGCCGGCCATCGCCATCGCGCCCAGCCCGTAACCCTTCCGCAGGATGATCATTCCCACCGGCACGGTCAGCCGCGCGCCGAGGACGAACATCCGGCCGAAGCGGCGGACCGCGGCTTCTTTTTCCGCGTCGGGCCCAACCATGAACCCGGGGGTGTCGCAGAGAGAGATCACCGGCAACCGAAACGACTCGCACAGGGCGAGAAAGTCGCCGGCCTTGTCGGCCGCCTCGGCGTCGATCGCGCCGCCGAGATGGTGAGTGCTGTTGGCGATCAGCCCGTATGGCACACCCTCGACGCGGACCAGTGCGGTGACGATCCCAACGCCGTAGTCGGGGCGCAGCTGCAGGACGGAGCCGATGTCGACGATCGACTCGATCGCCCGGTGCACGTCATACGCCCGTAACCGGTCCTCCGGCACCACATTCCGGGCCAGCCGCGGATCTGGGGCTTTCCAGTCGTCCCTATTGTTCAAGTTGCCCTGGAAATACGACAAATACTGCTTGGCGAGCGATACCGCATGCGCCTCGTCGCGGGCAACGATGCTCACCACGCCGTTGTGTCGCTGCACATCGATCGGCCCGATCGCCTCCGGCGGGTGTGCCCCCAGCCCCCCTCCTTCGATCATCGCCGGGCCGCCCATCCCGATGTTGGCGTCCGGGGTCGCGATGATCACGTCGCACACCCCGGCCAGCGCGGCGTTGCCGGCGAAGCAACGCCCCGACACGATCGACACCAGCGGAACCCGCCCGCTGAGGCCGGCCAGCATCCGGAAGGTCGGCACGTCCAGCCCGGCGGCGCCGCCGACGTCGGTGTCCCCGGGCCGGCCGCCGCCGCCCTCGGCAAACAGCACCACGGGCAGGCGCTTTCGGGTGGCCAACTCGAAGACGCGGTCGGTCTTGGCATGGTTGCGCATGCCCTGCGTTCCGGCCAGCACGGTGTAGTCGTAGGACACCACGACCGCCTCGGCCGCCGCTCGCCCGAATCGATCCGCGCCGATCGTGGCCACGCCGGCTACCAGGCCGTCGGCCGGGGTGTTGGCGATCAGGTCCTCCTCCGAGCGTCGGCTGCGCTGCGCGGCAATGGCCAGCGCGCCGTATTCGACGAAGCTGCCGGCATCGACTAGGTCGGCGATGTTCTCCCGCGCGGTGCGGCGACCCTGGTCGTGCCGTTTGGCGACCGCGGCCTGGCGGCCCTCGTCGAGGGTGCGTAGATGCCGCTCGCGCACCTCGTCGAGATCGGCGCGGGGTTGATCGAGATCCAGTGCGGCCGAATATGATTGGCCATCGGGCCCGGCACCGGAACGGGTGAAGACCAGCAATGCATCGCCAGTCCCGACGACCTGGCCGGGCGTCACCAGACTACGGACTGTCCGCAGCGCGTCCGGCGCGGCGAGCACATGCTGCATCTTCATCGCCTCGAGGACGATCAGTTGGTCGCCGGCACCGAACTCGACGCCTTCGGCCGCCACCTCGACCACGGTGCCCGCCAATTGCGCGCGCAGCACTTCCTCGCCCGGGTAGAGCTCGACCGACGTGAACCGGATGTCGGGCTGGCGAGACAATGCCGCGGTCGCCAACTCGGGCAGCTTCCCGTCGAGAAAACCCGTCGTCACCCAGCCCGACTGAAGCTGACTGTCCGACAGCAGCTCTCGCAGAAATGAGACGTTCGTGCGAACGCCCTCGATGCCGAATTCGCCCAGCGCGTTGCGGGCCTTGCGCGCCGCCGCCTGCAACGACGATCCGTGCACATGGGTGATGACCTTGGCCAGCAGTGAGTCGTACCGCGGGCTGATGGCCAGGCCCGGCCGGCCATACGTGTCTACGCGCACGCCGGGGCCGCTCGGCGGCGAGAACTCCGTCAAGGTCCCCGCCGTGGGCACGACGGACCCGTCGGCGGCAAAGGTCTCCGCGTTGACCCGGGCCTGAATCGCAATACCCCTTCGCGCGGCCGGCTCGCCGATGACTTCGCTTCCGTCCGAAGCGATTCCCGAAGGGAGTCCCAGCTGGTAATACGACGCCCCACCGGCGATGGCCAGCTGGACGGCCACCAGGTCCACCCCGGTGGTCTCCTCGGTGACGGTGTGCTCGACTTGGATGCGCGGGTTGATCTCGAGGAACACGAAACTCTCACCGGTGAGCAGGAATTCGACGGTGGCCACTCCGCGCAGCCCGACCCTTGCGCACAGTCGCGCCGAAGCCCGATGTAACTCGCGACGCAGTTCATCCGAAAGCCCTTGGGCGGGTGCGATTTCGACCAGCTTCTGGTAGCGCCGCTGGATGCTGCAGTCACGGTCGCCGAGCGCCAGCGCGCGCGTCTGGTGCCCGGCCGGTGCACCCACCACCTGCACCTCGATGTGCCGCGCGGCGTCGAGGGCCGCCTCGGCGAACAGCGCGGGCTCACCGAACCCGAGTCGCGCCTCCGCGGCGCACTGTTGGTAGGCGTTGTCGATCTGATCGGCGCTGGCCACCTTTCGCAATCCCCGGCCGCCGCCGCCGGCGAGTGCCTTGATCATGATGGGGCCGTCCTGGGCCGCGAAGAAGGCGCGCACCTCTTCGATGCCGGCCGGCCCTTCGATCGCGGGCAGCACCGGGACCCCGGCGGCAATCGCCGCGGCGCGGGCCGACGACTTGTTGCCGACCGACGCGAGCGCGTCGGCGTCCGGCCCGACGAACGTGTAGCCGGCCGCCGCGGTGGCGCGGGCGAATTCGGCGTTCTCGCTGAGGAACCCGTAGCCGGGGTGGATCAACTCGGCACCGCACTTCTTGGCCGCCGCCAGGATCGAGCGCTGGTCCAGGTAGGCGTCCGGTCCGGCACCGGGGAGGCCGATCGCCTCGTCGGCGGCGTGCACGTGGGGGCTGTCGGCGTCGTCCTCGGCGTAGACGGCGACGGTTTGGATGCCCAATTCCGTTGCGGTGCGGATGATTCGAAGGGCTATCTCACCGCGGTTGGCGATCAGCAGGGTCACGCTCATCGGAGTTGGTCGCCCCACCGGACCTGCCCACGGAGCTTACCCTTGAGCAGTTTGCCGCCGGCGTTGCGCGGCAACGCTTCGGCTACCACGGTGACGTATTGCGGAATCTTGAAGTCGGCAAGCTGCCCGCGGCAGTGTTCGAGCACGGCCGGCACGTCGATCTGCTCCCGGTCGCCGAAGAGGACGGCGCCGACCTTTTCTCCCATGACGTCGTCGGGCACCGCCAGCACGCAGGCGTCGGCGACGTTGGGCGCCGCCAGCAGCACGGCTTCGACCTCGACGCTGGAGACGTTCTCACCGCCCCGGTTGATGATGTCCTTGAGTCGATCGATGATGTGCACCCGGCCCGCGTCGTCGACCCGGACCACGTCGCCGGTGTGCAGCCAGCCGTCCGCGAAAGTGCCCGAGGTGGCCTCCGGCCGATTCCAGTAACTGGCAGTCACATTCGCACCGCGCGTGACCAATTCGCCCACGCCCGGCTCGTCGCCACTAAACGGGGCCACGGCCAGGTCGACCGAGGGAACCGCGTACCCGACCGAGTCGGCGTGTTCGACGGCGTCCCGGTCGGGCAGCACGGTCATCAACGAGGCGCTCTCGGTCATGCCGTAGCCGTTGAAGACCGTGGCCTGCGGGAACGCCTCCTTAACCGCCCGCACCAGCGACGGGGCGATCGGCGCACCCCCATAGCCCACCCAACGGATGCCGGAGACATCCGCGCTCGCAAAGGCGTTGTGCCGCAACATCAACGAGTAGACGGCCGGGACGGTCACCATGACCGAGATGCGCTCGGCGGCCAGCGTGGCGATCAACTCGTCCAGGTTGAGCGCGGGCATGATCACCGACGCTCCCCCGAGACGTGCCGCGACCAAAAGCTGTGAGTTGCAACCGGTCACGTGGAACAGCGGCACGGAGATCAGCGTGCGCATCCCCTCGCCGATATCCCGTGGCTGCTCGAGGCACCGGATCGCGTTCTCGGTGTTGGTCACGAAGGCCTCGTGCGTGGTCGGCACACCCTTGGGGTGGCCGGTGGTGCCCGAGGTGTAGAACAGAGCGGCCGTGTCCGCGCGGCCGAGTCGCTCGGCGACGTAGGGCGGCCCATCGGGCAGCGGTGTGCCCGGCGCCAGATCCACCCGCGCACCCGAGTCGGACAGGACGAACTCGACCTCCGGTTGCGCGGAGCGCGTATTGACCGCCACCGCAATGCCGCCGGCCATTACGATGCCCCAAAACCCCAGCACCCAATTGATTCCCGCCGGGTAACGCACGGACACACGATCGCCGGGTCGCACACCGGCCGCGCGCAACCCGCCGGCGACCCGCGACGCGCGGTCCCACAGCTGCCGGTAGGTCAATCGATCGGCGCCGAGTTCGACGACGGCCTCACTGTTTGGACGGTTGTCGACCTGCTCGGCGAGCATGTCCAACAACGTGGCCGGCAAATCGTCGTAATGCGGAATGCCATTGGCATCGCGGGAGACACCCGTCGTCGGGAACGGATTGTGGTCGCGCGGAATTTCGATCACTGGAGGCATGCCCGGTCCTCACTCTCCGGTGTCCTATCGTGATGGCGGTGACGATCGAGGATTCCGCCATCATGCCCGAGGCGTTCTTCACTGTCGACGGCGACTCCTACCTCCCGGGGAGCTTGACTCGAGGACCGTGGGGCGCGGCCATGGGCGGTCAGATCGTTGGAGGCCTGTTGGCCTGGGGGATAGAGCGATCCGGCATCGAGCCTGACTTGCAGGCCGCCCGAATCACGGTCGACCTGTTGCGTCCGGTTCTGCTCGAGCCGGTGCAGATTCAGACCTTGGTGCAGCGGGAAGGTCGGCGCATCAAGCTCGTCGACGGCACGATGATGCAGAACGGCAGGACCGTCGCGCGGGCCAGCGCGTTGTTCCTCCGGCGAGGCGACCATCCCGACGGCGAGGTGTGGTCGACCCCGGTACGGATGCCGCCGCTTCCGACATACTCCGACGGCTTACCGGCGGACATGCCGTTTCTCATCTGGAGGTACGGGGCCGCCCTCGAAGTCACTGCCGGCTTCGCCGCGGGCGAGTGGGAGCAGTCCCACTCCCAGAAGTTCGCGTGGGCGCGGGTGTTTCGCCCGATCGTGCAAGGCCATCCCCTCACGCCGTTCACTCGCCTGGCGTTCGCCGGCGATATCACCAGTTCCCTCACCCATTGGGGCACAGGAGGATTGCGCTACATCAACGCCGACTACACCGTCACCGCGAGCCGACTGCCCGACGGTGAGTTCGTCGGCCTGGCTGCCCAGAGCCACTACGGCGCGGCGGGTGTGGCCACCGGCGCCGCTACCCTGTTCGACCGGCACGGGCCGATCGGCACCAGCTCGGCGCTGGCCTTGGCCCAGCCCGCCGAGGCCTTCCACCCGTCGTATACGTAAGTACGACAACTACGTAAGTACGACAACTACGTAAGTACGACAACGCATCTCATCCAGCATCGCTGGACCGACGGCACTACGCCAAGTCGGCGGCAACCCGCTCCAATGCGGCGAGGTGGTCCTCGACGGTGGCCAGGCCCGCGTTCATGGTGTTCACCGACAGATGCGTGGCCCCGGCGGCTTTCCAGGCGGCGATGTCCGCGGCGACCTTGTCGGGGTCGTCGGCCCAGGTGACCCGGCCTTCCATCCCCAGGCTGCCGGCGTCGCGGCCGGCGGCGGCCGCCGCGCGCTTCACCTGCTCATGCGCGTAATTGAGGCCAGGTCCGGGCGCCATCATCGGGAACCAGCCGTCGCCAAGCCGTCCGGCACGTTCGTAGGCGCGGTCGGAGGCCGCACCGAACCACACCGGGATCGGCCGTTGCGTGGGCAGCGGGGCCAGGCCCGCGCCGGTCAGCGTGTGGTATTTCCCGTTGAAGGTGACCGACCGTTCCGTCCACAGCTTGCGCATGATCTCGACCTGCTCCTCGGAGCGCCTGCCGCGGTTGGTGAAGTTCTCGCCGAGCGCCTCGAACTCGACGGCGTTCCAGCCCAGACCGACGCCGAGCCGGAATCGCCCGCCGGTGAGCAGATCGACCTCGGCGGCCTGCTTGGCCACCAACACCGACTGTCGCTGCGGCAGGATGATGACGCCGGTGACGAGTTCCAGTGAGGTGACCGCGGCCAGGTAGCCCAACATGACGAACGGCTCATGAAATGTCGTGTTGATGTCGTAGGGGCCCTGCCAGCCGCGGTGCACTTCGGGATCCGCGCCCACGACGTGGTCGTAGGCGAGGATGTGGGTGAACCCGAGCACTTCGACGCCCTGCGCGTACGCGCGTAATACCGCGGGGTCTCCGCCGAGCTCGGTCTGCGGGAACACAACTCCTATGCGCACTCAGCATTCAACCACGCCGCAGCGCAACTGCTTCCCCGATTACGGCCGGGGCTGAGTCGGGGCGGGGATTCCCGTGGAAGCCCTCGGCGGGCACATGCGGATTGCCCGCCCGCCGGCGACGGCACGGTTCTGCACGTCACGATTCCGACCGTCGGGTGAGAGCGAAAACCGCCGAGCTGAGCGGGTGGCCCTTGTCGACTCCGACGGACAGCATCACACTTGCGCTGGGACGTGGGGTCAGAATGACGACGCATGGCGGTCGTGTGGGCGCCGGGGAGAGAGGTCGGGACGTGAGCTCGACTGTCGCCGTCACACTGGTGTTCACCGATCTCGTCGACTCGACCGCGATCGGCACGAGCCTTCGTCCCGAAGAAACTGAGCGGCTGCGGCAGACGCACTTCGCGGTCCTTCGTGAGGCAGTCGTCGCGACCGCGGGGACTGAGGTCAAGAACCTCGGCGACGGGCTCATGGTCGCCTTCTCATCGCCGAGCCGTGCGCTGGCCTGCGCCGTCGCGATGCAGCAGGGCATCGAGCGGAATAATCGCCGAGGCGCGGTTCCGCTCGCGGTCCGGGTCGGGATCTCGGGCGGAGAGGTTACCGAGGACGAGGGCGACTACTTCGGCGATCCCGTGGTCGAGGCAGCCCGGCTGTGCGCGGCGGCCGACGGGGGTCAGATCCTCGCGACCGACACCGTGCGCGCGATGGTCGGCCGCCACGCGCCCGTCGAGCTTGTACCGTTCGGCGAGCTGGAACTGAAGGGCATACCTCATCCGGTGAGCACGGTCCAGGTTCAGTGGACGGAAGCCGCCGGTGACCACGACGGTGTTCCGCTTCCCGCCCGTCTCACCGAGGCGACCGCCATGGTGCTTCCTTTTGCCGGGCGTGCGGCCGAGCTCGCCCTCCTCGACGACGTGCGGACGCAAGCCGACGCCGGGCGGCTACAGGTAGCGCTGCTCGGAGGCGAGCCAGGGGTCGGCAAGACTTCGCTCGCGGCGCAGTGGGCACGGACTGCGCACCGGAAGGGTGCCGCCGTCGCATTCGGGTCATGCCAGGAGGGCTTGAGCGTTCCGTACCTGCCTTGGATCACGGCGCTAGGACACCTTGTTGCGCACGCGTCGGAGTCCGCGCTTGCGTCGCTGCGGCCGGTCCAGCTCGGAGCATTGCGGGGTCTCCTGCCCCGCGAGAGCGAGCGGCTTGCCGCGGGCGAGGCGGTCGAAGCCGGTGCGGAGACGGAGCGTTACCTACTGTTCGAGGCGGTGTCGGCACTGCTGTCGTCGATGTCGCTGGAATCGCCGATCGTCATCGTGCTCGACGACCTGCACTGGGCGGACGCCGCGAGCCTCGACCTCCTTCGCCATTTGGTCGTAACCGATGCGGGCTTGCGGGTGGCGGTGGTCGCGACGCACCGCGAATTGGATGTCTCGCGTGGCCATCCGCTGACCGCGCTGTTGGCCGAGCTTCGCCGCGAACCCGCGGTGACCCGAGTCGGTCTTGGTGGTCTGGCCGACGGCGAGGTGATGGAACTGATCGAGGTAGCTGCCGGCTTCGAACTTCCACCGGAGGGAATCGCGTTGGCGCACACGCTCTGCCGCGAGACCGACGGGAACCCGTTCTTCACCGTCGAACTCCTTCGGCACCTCTCCGACACTGGCGTGTTGCAACTTGAAGCCGGCGGGCGCTACGCGTTGGTCGGCGAGGTCGAGGAGTTGTCACTGCCCACCAGCGTGCGAGAAGTGATCGCGGATCGCGCCGCGCGGTTGGGCAAAGAGCCGCTGCGGGTCCTGTCGACTGCGGCGGTCATCGGCCACGAGTTCGACCTCGAGGTGCTCACGGCCGCAACCGAAATCGATGAGGACCGGCTGATCGAGATCCTCGAAAGTGCGGCGACCGTAGCTCTTGTGACCGAGTCGTCCGAGTCGCCGGGCCGATTCCGGTTCGTGCATGCCCTCATCTCCCACACCCTTGCTCAGGATCTTGGGCCGACCCGCCGGCAGCGAACGCACTTGCGGATCGCGCATGCACTCGAAGCGCGCGGCGCGGAGCGCGCCGGGCGATTCGCCGAGCTCGCGCATCACTGGGCGGCGGCGACGAGCGGAGCGGAAACGGGCCGCGCACGCTACTTCGCCCGTCGCGCGGGCGAGGCTGCACTGGCGGCGCTCGCTCCAATGGACGCAATCGGCTGGTTCTCCCGGGCCCTCGACCTGCGGGATCCACGCGCCGACGACGACGTCGAGCATGGCCGGCTTCTCGCTGGACTTGCACAAGCGCAGCTCGAAGCGGGACAACCCGAGTACCGGGTGACGCGTCGCGAGGCGGGAAGGATTGCGCTGCGGACCGCCGATCGCGAGCTGCTGGTGGCGATCGCGCTGTGCACGGCCATCTTTGAGGGCATCGAACCGTCCGACACCGACCTCATCGCTGTCGTCGAGGCAGCGCTGCGCGCCGTGGGGACCGCGGACTCATTTCCCCGCGCCCGCCTTCTCACCGCGCTCGCGGAGGCGCTGGACCAACGGGATTGGCAGCGCAAGGAGGAGCTGGCCAGCCAGGCGGCGGCGATCGCGGGACGGCTCGACGACCAGCGGAGGTTCTGCGAGCTGGTTCCCCGCATCTTCTGGACGCTCATGTCGCCGTCGAGGTTGGTGGAGCGGCGCGAGCTCGCCGAACGGGCGGCTGCGATCACGCTGTCGACCAATTCGCCGGTTGCCGAGTTCGACGTGGCCGCCGTGATGCACTACAGCCGGGTCGAAGCCGCCGACCGGTCCGGCGCCAACGCAGCGTTCGCCCGACTCGAGGAGATCGCGGACCGACTTGGCACCCCGCATTCCCGTTGGCAGGTGCTTCAGGGCCGCTCGTGGCGTTTCCTATGCGACGGTGACATCGCGGCGTCCGAGCAGACGGCAGAACAGTGCCTGGATGTCGGAACCCGGATGGGCATCGCGGCCGCGGGGCCTGCGTTCGGCGCACAGCTCCTGTCGATCCGGGTCCAGCAAGGCCGCGTCAACGAGATTGCCGCGTTCGTGGCAGACGGCGTAGAGAACTTCGTTACGTTGAGCGACAGCTGGAAGTCTGCCGTCGCGCTGGTCAACTGCATGTGCGGACGGCTGGACGACGTCCAAATCATGCTCGAACAGGAGTTCGCCGACCGGTTCGAGCACCTTCCCCGGGACGCGGCCTGGCTGTATGCCTTGTCCGCGTGGGCGGAATGCGCGGTGGCGCTCGGCCGGCGCGATGTCGCTGCGTTCTTGGCACAGCGGCTCCAACCGTATGGGTCACACATGATCTTTGCCAGCGCGTTCATCGCGGGTGCGGTGGCACGAACGGTTGGTTGCCTCGATGCGATGCTCGGCGACCGCGCGTCGGCCGAGGCGAACCTCCGGCACGCGCTCGAAATCCACGAACGTTTCGGCGCGGTCTATTGGACCGCTCGCACTCAGCTCGACCTCGCAGACGTAATCCACGCGCCTGAACTCGTGGAGGCCGCGCGGCTCGCGATCGACCGGTACGGCCTCGAGGGCCTGAGACCTCGCCTGAAATAGCAGGCGCCTCAGTCGATTACGCTGCGCTCCCCGCGACTCACTCCATCAAGTGAGCAGCCACGGTCGCGCCCAGATTCCAACAGGCCTCGACGTCCGCCTTGCCCGGCTTGCCCATCACCACCACCGTCTCAGCCACCTGCACCCAGCCCAGCCCGGTCGTGATGGCCGCGAGACCCCGCTCGGCTCCCTCGGTGCCCTCGTTGCCGTGCACAAAGACGCCGAACGGTCGGCCCCGAGTGCTGTCGAGCAGTTGGTAATAGGCGCAGTCGAACGCATGCTTGAGAGCGCCCGAAATGTAGCCGAGGTTCGCGGGGGTGCCCAGCAGATAACCGTCGGCCTCCAGCATCTCGACCGGCGACACCGTGAGTGCCGGCCGCCGCACGACCTCGACGCCCTCGATCTCGGGGTCGGTTGCACCGGCCACCACCGCCTCGAACATCTCCTGGGTGTGCGGGGATGGCGTGTGGTGGACGATCAGCAGACGTGGCACTTGCGACCTCACCCCGACTTCGCGCTGAACATGCGGCGCCAGATGTTCTGTACCTGCTGCGCCGGGAGAAGGCGGTGTAACCACGGCAGGACCGCGGCACTGCGCGGCCCGATCACGTACATGAGTTTCAGGCGCTTCGCACAGACGATCCGCTTCCAGACGGCGTCGGCAAACACATCCGGCGGCTCGAGTTTGAAGTTGGCTCCGATCGCTGTGGCGCCATCGAGGAAATGCCGGCGGTACTGCTCGCGCAGCGGTTCGGGGATCAATGCCCAAAATTGCGCTGAGACTTCAGGTCCTAGATCGACCATCGGGGTTTCGACGCCACTCGGCACGAGATTGGTGACCTCGATGCCGAACGGTGCCAACTCCATGCGGAGGTGCTGGGTGAAGACCACGAGCGCGGCCTTCGACGCCGGGTATGCGGAGGCCATGGGAATGGTCATGTACACCGAAGCCGACGTTGTGTTGATGATCCGGCCCCTGGACTGGCGCAGCATTGGCGTCATCGCCTGCACCACCCGTATCGGTCCCCAAAAGTTGACTTCGAAAGCGCGCCGGTACTCGGTCATGTTCGCCGCTTCGATCACCCCTTCGCGTGACGAGTAGCCCGCGTTGTTGATCACCACCTCAAGCATGCCGCCGGTCTGCCGTCCGACAGTGCCGGCGGCTGCGGCCACCTGGTCGGCGTCGGTCACGTCGCACGGCACGGCAACGACGTTCGGCAATCCGAACCAGCGTGCTTGGTCGGGCGGGCGCTCCCGATACCCCGCGAACACCTGCCAACCTTCGCGTTGGAAACGCACAACAAGTGCCTCGCCGATTCCCGTCGCGGCGCCGGTGATGAAGGCGGATCTCGTGTGGTGCATCGGCATCGGCGTGTTACTCACCGACGCCCCCGCCGCGTCCGTGTAGCTCGACGGCCGTCTTCATGGCCTCCCGCGCGCGGCGGCGATCCCCCGCGTAGTCGTAGGCCCGGGCCAGCCGGTACCACCGCCGCCAGTCGTCGGGGTCACCTTCCACCTCGGTGCGCACCCTGGCGAAGAGTGCGTCGGCCGCGTCCCGTTCGATGCGGCCCGATGGCCGCCGCGGCAGTGCGCTTGTGTCGAGTTCCATTCCGTCCGCTGCGATCAGGCGCGCCAGCTTCTGGTGGGCGAATCCGGCTCGCAGCGTTGCGATCATCGCCCACAGCCCGATGACGGGCATAATCAGCAGAGCCAGCCCGAGGCCCACGGCGGCGGCCCGGCCCGAGGCGATCATCGCGACCGCCAGGCGGCCCAGCATCGCGAAGTACGCCAGCATCGCCACGCACATGAACGCGATCAGCAGTTGGATCCGCAGGGCGCGCGCGCCGTCGCTCATCGCAGGCTGAGCAAGGCCTCGAGGCCCACCGTGAGGCCGGGCCGTTCCTTGATGCACCGCACCGCCCGTAGCACGCCCGGCACAAACGATGTGCGGTCCAGGCTGTCATGGCGGATGGTGAGCGTTTCGCCCTCGGTGCCGAACAGCACCTCCTGGTGGGCAACCAGTCCCGCCAGCCGCACCGAGTGCACCGGGATTCCTTCGACGTCGGCGCCGCGGGCGCCGGGCAGGCTGCTGCTGGTGGCATCGGGGTTGGGCGGCATGCCTTTTCGGGCCTCGGCGATCAGCTTCGCGGTGCGAGCCGCCGTGCCCGACGGGGCGTCGGCCTTGTGCGGGTGATGCAACTCGATGACCTCCGCCGAGTCGAAGAACGGTGCGGCCTGCTTCGCGAAATGCATGGACAGCACGGCCCCGATGGCGAAGTTCGGCGCGATCAGCACACAGGTGTCGGGTTTCTCGGCCAGCCAGGATTCCACCCGCTCAAGACGCTCGGTAGTGAATCCGGTGGTACCGACGACGGCGTGAATTCCGTTGGCGATGACGAACTCTAGATTTCCCATCACGACATCGGGGTGGGTGAAGTCGATGACCACTTCGGTGTTGCCCTCGGTCAGCAGGCTCAGCGGGTCACCGGCGTCCACCTCCGCGGACAGGGTCAGATCGTCGGCGGCCTGCACCGCGCCGACCATCGTCGACCCCACCTTCCCTTTGGATCCCAGCACGCCTACCCGCATGACGTTCACCCTAGACGGGGGCGTTTGCGCTCGATTACGTAGATCATCAATCCGAAATTAATACCGGGTGTTATCGCCGACCGCGCCGCTCATCGATAGTTGGCTCTGACCAATTTCGTAGGTATTACACAGCCGGGCGCGTTAGCTTCATTGAGCCCGACCCGGTAGCGGAGGTTTCTTCGGGATATTAAGTCTTCCAATTCAATCCGGTATGAGGCAAAGGAGAAGGAACTATGGCGGCACAGAGGCGTTACGGCCGATTTGTGGGTTTGGCGGTAATGGGTGGTCCACTTCTGGTCGCCGGGATCGTGCTGGCCGGCCCGGCTCGGGCCGACGCCACCTCCTATCTCAGCGACGTGCACAACGCCGGGATCCGAGAGGTCGGCGGCGACCCGGCGCTTTTGCAGACGGGCCAGAGATTATGTCTCGAAATTGGGTACGGCGCTTCCACCGGCCAGCTGGAGTCCTTCGCGGTGCAACAATCCGATGCCGAACAGGGCGCTCGTGGGCTCACCTCTCAACAAGCCTACGAGCTCGTTGAGTACGCCGTTGCCGACCTCTGTCCGAACTACTAACGGGTGTCAGAAGGAACACGGTCGCGTCACGCCGCGAACCTCACCGCGCGCATATCCGTGTCTTTTATGGAATCGCGGTGACAACGGAAATGAGGGCGACATCGAATTCGAGTATTCATTAGCGTCGGCATGGCTTTGTCCACAGTTCGGCGCTGATTCACTGGAGCCGTCTTCTCGACGCCCGGCGTCGGTGCCGCGCAATAGAATTCGAATATGGATTCGATCAGCGCGCCGGCGGATGTTACTAACGCGCTCGGGGCACTCGACGCGGCCGTCGCGACCGTTGGGAAGCTGAACTTAGGCACACTCGAGGCGCCTGTCCGACTCCATCTGCTGGAGCAACTGGAGGCCTCACGCCGCAGGAAGTCGCCGCACCGAACCGGGCCGGCCTGCCTGTCGGACCTTCGGCGTGGGGTTCCTCGGCGTGGGGTGGCTTCGCAGAAGCAAGAATGAACGCCCAGTCCACCAAGACGCAGTTCATCAACGTTCTGGAAACCCGCTGTATCTAGACGGCAGCGCGTCGTGGAAGGCCTACACCCGACCGGATGACGCCCGCGAACTTGGCCGAACGACTGCCTGTTCGGTCAGCGTGGCCGGGGATAATTGTATGTCGTGGGTATCCGCAGTTAGCTGCCTGTAATTTGGAACGATGATACCGGCAATCTACGCAAACACATAAATCAGTAAGTCATTAAATGCGAATACGCATGGTTACGGAAATTCGAAGTTCAGTAGATGGCTGTTGACCTCGCAGTACTGTCAGTTCAGGAGATACTGATGCCAGTAGTTGCGTAGACCTGAAATGAAGCAGATTGCCTAACTCGCCCAAATTCTGGCAACGCGGTCGCGCAGATATATTGGGTAGCTATCGTTGCGAGTAGCGGTCCAAATTAGATATTATCTGTGTAACGCATTAGACGTCGGGAGGGTTTACCGGAGATTTGCTCAACATGGTGACACAGGCTCACAAATGTTGACTTCACTGCGTTCGGTCG
>Ga0318521_10000133_pt1 | contig 16847 bp, 15 predicted proteins | sample GRESIP178b2f17_FD_203513 | JGI IMG/M metagenome (GOLD analysis project Ga0318521, IMG submission 203513) | Tropical soil microbial communities from Luquillo Experimental Forest, Puerto Rico - GRE.SIPMG.178b2f17 | ecosystem: Environmental > Terrestrial > Soil > Tropical forest > Bulk soil...
CGTTACAAAGCGCGCGCCGATCCGACTGAGCGGCGTGACAACGCGGCCCATCGGCCGCCGCCGCAGCGATGCGTCGCCGGTGACGAAAGCGGTGATCGGATGGGTGGCGAGGATGCCGAGAAGGAGCCGCGCCGCAGTTCCGGAATTGCCGAGATCCAGCAGATCCTCCGGCTCGATAAGCCCGCCGATCCCGACGCCGTCCACCGCCCACCGGCCCTCGCCGATTGGGGAAGCATGGGCGCCCAGCGCATTGATCGCTGCTGCGGTAGCCAGCACGTCCTCACCTTCGAGAAGGCCCGAGATCTCGGTCCGACCAACCGCAAGCGCTCCCACCATCAGCGCGCGATGCGAGATCGACTTATCGCCGGGAACTCGGATTTTGCCGCCAAGCGGCACGCGGGGCCTTTCCGCGGTCAGGGGCGTTGCCGATCGAAGTGAGAAGTCGTGGGCCATGGCGAGTGCTCGAACAGGGGTGGGCGGTTGCGGTTGTGCTGCCGTCGGCCCATATGCCGGTGCTCGGCGGCGCGATCTCCGGATGGTCTGGCTTTAGTTTTGTTTTTGACAGGGCGGCACCCCTGTGGCAATGGCGCGTCGAGCTGACTTGACGAAACTTCGATGGAGCCAATGGTGGCCAAACCCGAGTGGGGCACCAAGCGAATCTGTCCGAGCTGCGGGACCCGGTATTACGATCTGCTACGCGAACCTGTGATCTGCCCGAAATGTAGCACGGCCTATGACCCCGAGGCTTTTCTGAAATCGCGCCGCGCTCGTCCGATCCCGGCGGTCGAGAAGGAGCTCGTGCCCGTCGAAGCCGAGGAGCTTGAGACCGAGGAGGCTGATGTGGTGGAGGGGGAAGAGGAGGCGGTTCCGCTCGAAGAGGCCGATGAGGAGGACGAAGAGCTGCTCGAGGATGCTTCCGAACTCGGCGAGGACGAGGACGACATGGCCGAGGTGATCGAAAATGTCGAGGAGGAGGAGCACTGAAGGCTAGGGGAGCTTTGGCGCCGCCGGTGGGGACAGCGATTTTTCGCTTGCCGCTGGAGTGCAGCCTTTCTAACTTCGCACGGCGCGTCAGCTGCGGGGCCATAGCTCAGCTGGGAGAGCGCTACAATGGCATTGTAGAGGTCACCGGTTCGATCCCGGTTGGCTCCACCAATTAAACCAGGGGCTCAGCTCACACTTGCGGCTGAGCCCTTTCTCTCACCGGAAGTTCCTCACACTCTTGTGCCTCGATTGTCCTGCTTTTTGAATGACGACGTATTGACGATCCAGATGCCAGGTTTCGGCCGTCGGGTCTGCTGGGGGCTGGGCATCGGATGGGTGTTTCGATTGTTGAGCAGAACGGCCGCATCGCTGTCAACTCGCCTTACCACCCTAACTTCCCGCCTCGGGCGCGTTTTCTCGGAGGGGAATGGGATGCCGCGCGGCGCCTTTGGGTATTCGATGCGGGCGAAGAGGATCGCGTTAGGTCGCTTTGCCGCGAGATCTATGGCACGGACAGCGCCGACGAGGTGGCTTCGGTCCGATCTGCGGTAGGTCATGGCAGAACTGAGCTCTCCGAGGGGATTGCGGTCCCGCACTATTTTGGCCACCGGCAGCGCCTTCGCGAGCGGATGATCGCCAGTGGGGCCGAGAGCCTGCCGGATTACGAATTGCTCGAGGTCATCCTATTTGCAGCCCGCGTACGTGGCGATGTAAAGCCGGTGGCAAAGGCCCTTCTCGCGCATTTCGGTGGATTTGCCGAAATGATGAGCGCCGAACCCGACGCGTTGGCTGCCGCCGGGCTCAACCTCGCGGGCATCGCCGCGATCAAGGCGGCGCGCGAAGCGGCATTGCGGTTGATGCGCGCTGAGTTGCAGCAGCGACCGGTCGTTAACTCCTGGGACAAGCTGATCGATTACTGCAGCGCCCAGGTCTCGCACGGCAAGATCGAAGAGTTCCACATCCTGTTCCTCGACCGCAGGAACGTCCTGATCAAGGATGAGCGCCAGCAACGCGGGACCATTGACCACACGCCGGTCTACCCGCGCGAGGTCGTCAAGCGCGCGCTCGAGCTCGGTGCCTCGGCGCTGATCCTGGTGCACAATCATCCCTCGGGCGATCCGACACCGTCCAAAGCGGATATCGCAGTTACCCAGGATATCAAGAAGGCCGGGGCCCCGCTCGGCGTTGTGCTGCACGACCATGTCATCATCGGCCGCAACCGCCACACCAGCCTGCGTGAGCTTGGCGAGATCTAGCTGTTGCCGCCCGCCGGCTTTCTGTCATTCGGATTACCGGCGGGAAGGCGGCGACTGACATTTTGTTGACCCTCGACATGTAGGATTGAAGTTGGCTTGGCGGACGTGATCCGGCCGGGCCAAGCCTGAGCGGGGAGCGGCGTCGAGGATGATCCCCCAACCCGGCGCCGCTCCCTATTCGCTCGGCCTTATAACTCCTGCGGGTGCAGCAGATTGGTCAGGGCAGAGGTGTTCCTGACCCGGCAGAAGTCGTGGATGACTTCGAGGCTCGCCTCGATCTGCCGATCGGGCAGTCCCGAATGCGGCATCAGGGCACGATATTTAGCGTCGATGTCGCCCCAGGCGATGCCACCTATCCCCGCCCCCTTTGGCGCATAGACCGTGCTCGTCGAGGTCCTGCCATCCGTCATACGAATGGTCACGGTCGCTCCCTGGCGATAGCGCTCGATGTCCTCGGTCGGGGGTGCGCCGACACGGATTTTATCAATCAGCCGGTGGATCACCGGATCAGCAATCTTTTCGGTCGTTGCATGGACCCACGATAAGCCACGATCTGCCGCGCCGGCGGCCAAGAAATAGGCCGGGCTGTGCGCCATTCCGATCAGATCTGTCGGATGGAGCGGTCCGGCGAGCGAGGTGACGCCCGGGCGCGACATCGTGATGCTTTCGACCTCGTCCGGCGTGATATTCCCATCTCGCGCTGCATTTGCGGCGGCCTCGGCGAGCGCGTGGTGGGGATGACCACCCGGCACGAGCTTGATGGCCATGTCGGTGACGATGTCCCACGTCTCTCCCCAGCCATTCACTGCGTTCGCCGCCGCCTGGGCGCCCTCCACACCGCCATAGACCTCGAAGAACCCGCGATGCATTTCGAGGATGCTCTCCTCGGCCTGATACCCGCGCTGCGCGGCGAGCGCAGCGTTCACTCCCAACATAGCCGCCAATCCGGCGTGGTATTCACGAGCCACGCTCGTGTTCGCCGCGACAGCGAGCCCGCCGATCAAGGTCGCTGACAGGGCAACCGCCTCGGCCATCCGCGCCGCGTCGAGCCGCAGCAGCCGCCCGGCAGCGACCGCGCCGGCAAAGATCGCGACGAGGCACCCGTGAAAACCGTGGGTGCGGAAGCCTGGTGTGACGGCTTCTCCGATGCGCCCGGCTGCCTCATAACCAAGGACGATCGCCGCCAGCACCTCCTCCCCGCCGGCACTGGTCCGCTCTGCGACAGCGAGCGCCGTGGCGACGAGGGTCGTGCCGGCATGGACGATGTTACGCAAGTCGCTGTCATCTGAGGCTGCGGCGTCGCTCGCCACGGCATTGACCTGCGCAGCATCGGCCATCGGCAATTTGGGGCGGGGATGGAACCAGAGCGAGGCGTCAGGGCGCCCACCGCGCTCTTGAGCGAGACCACGCAAGACCGCAGAGGACTCGATACCGGTGCCTAGCGCGGCGCTCGCCAGGGTACTGGCGATCAGCATCGCCGCATGGTCCACCGCCTGCTTGGAGAGGTCGCGCGGCGCAGCTCGAGTCAGGAAATCAGCCAGTTCGCGGGCGACCGTCATCGTGTCCTCCTATCTCGGCATTGCTTGGTTCGACCCGAACCTGAGCCTGGGGTTGAGTTCGACGCTGCGTGCTGCCAAGCTCGTTCCCGTTCGGCAATCGTCGAGCGCAACGAGACACGGCAAGGAGAACGATTATGGCTATGGCCGTCCAGCACGTGCATCTTAAGGGTGAGGATCCCCAGAAGACCGCGCAGTTCTACATCGACAATCTCGGCGCAAAATTGATTGCCGAGATCCCGGGACGCGGCTGCCGGCTCGACCTGCACGGGTTGCAGCTCAACATCACCGGAAAGGTCGCGAGCCAAAGCCGCGAGCAGCTCTACGGCATCGAGCACATCGCCGTCGACACCGACGACTATGCCGGAACCATGGCCAAGCTCAAGGCCAATGGCGTGCGCGTCCTTGAGGAAATGCCGCCCAACAACAACGGCCGCCGCGTCTGCTTCCTGCAGGCTCCCGACGGCGCCCAGGTTGAGATCATCGAAAAAGTCTGAACGGGGGCACGGGCGGCCGGCATGGCGTTGAAGGACAAGATCGCTCTCGGTATGGCGATGCCGCATCGCTCGCCGGAGCCGGTCGACATGGCAGCGGTGCGGCGAGTCGCCCAGCGCGCCGAGGCGCTGGGCTTTCGCGACCTCTGGGTCACCGAAAACACGCTCGACCATGTCTTCTGCTTCGACCCGGTGGTGGTGCTGACCTATGCGGCGGCGGTCACCACCGCCATCCGTCTCGGCGCCTCGGTCGTCGTGATGGCGGTGCACAGCCCGCTAATGATCGCCCATCAATGGGCCTGCCTCGACTATGCGAGCAACGGCCGCGCGATTCTCGGCGTCGGGCTCGGCCGCGAGCACCATTATCGGCAGTTCGAGGTACCCGAGGAGGGGAGGGTCATCCGCTTCCACGAGGAATTGGCGATGATCCGCTCGCTGTGGTCGGAACCGCGGACGACCTTTCACGGCCGCTTTTACAATCTCGAGAACGAGCCGATGTCGCCCAAGCCGGTGCAGCAGCCGATGCCGATCTGGATGGGGGTTGGCCATCCGAACGCGGTGCGCCGGGCCGCCCGGCTTGCCGATGGCTGGATGGGTTCGGGCGGATCGAGCATCGCCGCCTTTTCGCGGTCCGTTCCGATTCTGAGGGAGGCGCTCGAAAAAGCCGGACGAGATCCGGCGAGGTTCCCGACCTCGAAGCGCGTGTTCATGGCGGTCGACGAACGCCCGGCGGTGGCGCGCACCGAGCTCCACCGCTGGTTTACTGACGTGTACCACAACCCCGAGGGGACCGACGCCTCGGGGATCCACGGCACGCCGGAGCAGGTGCGCGAACGGCTCGAAGAGCTGGTTGCGATGGGCGCCAACCATCTGTTGCTCAACCCCGTCTCGCGTTATGCCGAGCAGCTCGAGGCGCTGGCCGCGGTCGTCGGTCTCTCCTAGGACTGCAGTCGCATGAGTTCGGGCGAGATGGATTTCGTCAAGGAACAGATCGCCGCGCATTGGGGCCGGCGAGCGCCGGGCTTTGATGCGGGCTTCGGCCACAGCATCAGCAGTCCCGCCGAGCGCGCCGCATGGGACCGGATCTTCGATCTCGTCCTGCCGGAACGCAGCCCGCTCCACGCGCTCGATGCGGGCTGTGGCACGGGCTTTCTGAGCTTTGAACTCGCGGCCCGCGGTCACCGCGTCACTGGCGTCGACTTCGCCCCGGCGATGCTCGCCGAGGCGCGGCGCAAGGCGACGGAGCGTGCAATCTCAGTTCGTTTCGAGGAAGCCGACGCCGAGCACTTGCCGTTTCCAGATGCCAGGTTCGATCTCGCGATCAGCCGCCACGTCCTATGGACACTGCCGCATCCGGAGGCGGCGATCGACGAATGGATCCGGGTGCTGCGGCCGGCCGGGCGCCTCGTCGTCGCCGACGGCCAGTTCGACCCCGGCTTTTTGGTCGAGCCGTCTCAGAATGCCCGCACCAGCGCCGAATATGCCGCGGTCGGCGACCGGCTCCCGTTCCTCGGCGGCCGTCCGCGCGAGGAAATCGAGGCATTGTTTAAGGCGCATGGCCTTGTCAGCGTCGGCAGTGACCCGGTGCTCGATCTGGTCGAGGCTCAGGCGCAGCGGATGGTCGAGGAGGGCCGCGAGCGGCAAACGCGCCAGCGCTATGTCGTGTGGGGCGACGTGCCGCGCTGAACCCCTTTTGCCAGGAGGCAGGCCGTGACATTACGACTGACGATCGGCTTCTCCGACAACCCGCGGGTCGAGCCGCTGAAGGACGGCACGGTCAAGCCGCAGAATATCGAGCTCGGCTTTGTGACGCTCGATCCCAGCACGCTGTTTCAGCGCAATCTGTTCTATGACGAGTTCGACGTCGCGGAGATGTCGATCTCCGAGACCTTATTGGCGCGTGAGCGGGGGGACGGCAAGAAGTGGGACTGGTCGGCGCTGCCGGTCTTCTTAAGCCGGGGACACCACTGGCCCTACCTTTATGTCAACACCGCCTCTGGCATCACAAGTCTTGCCGATATGAGAGGCAAGCGGATCGGAGTGCCCGATTACGACATGACCGCGGCGTTGTGGTTCCGCAATACCTTGAAGGACCTCCACGGCATCGAGGCCAAGGACAACATCTGGTTCAACGGCCGCACCAAGGAGCTGAGCCATGGCGGTGCCTTGGGTCTCGACAAGGCGGGGCCGGTCGGCGTCACCCATCACTGGCTGACCGTCGACCAGACCCTCGACGTGATGCTCGACCGCGGCGAGATCGACGCCTGCACCGCGATCCGCCCCACGGCTCGTATCACCGCAGGAGATACGACGGTCATCGACCGCTGGGGCGGCACGCAGATCACCGGCAACCCGCGTCTGCGCAAATTGCTACCGGATGACGGCAAGTCGGTGGTCTTTGAGTACTACCGAAAGACGGGGTTCTTCCAGGCCAACCACCATGTGATCGTGCAAAATCGCATCCTGCGCGAGCACCCCTGGGTCGCCTTGGAGCTTTATGACGCGTTCCGGCGGTCGAAGGAAGTCGCCTACCAACGCGCCCGACGCTACGCCTTGGCTTATTTCTATTTCCCGGGAACCGATCGGCAGGAGCAAGCCGCGGTGCTCGGCGAGGACCCGTATCCGCTGGGGCTGCGCGCGATGGGCAAGAATGTCGAACGCGCGATCCGCGGCTCGATGGAGCAAGGTCTGTTGACCAAGCCGCTGCGGCTCGAGGACATCTACTACCGCACGACGCTAAACACCTGAGGCTCGGGGAGAGTGAACATGAACCAGGCGCTGAGCGGCACCCGCGTCATCGACATGACGCACAACCAGGCCGGGCCCGCCTGCGCCCAGATCCTGGCGTTTCTCGGCGCCGACGTGATCAAGCTCGAGGAGCCCAACGGCGGCGATGTCGCCCGCCGCAATATGCGCGACCGGCAAGACAGCGACAGCCTGTTCTTCCTGTTGTTCAACGCCAACAAGCGCAGCCTGACCCTCAATTTGAAAACCGGCCGCGGTAAGGAGCTGTTCAAAGAGCTGATCACCAAGTCCGACGTATTGCTGGAGAACTTCGGGCCCGGCGCCCTCGACCGTCTCGGGCTCGGCTGGAAGGTCCTCTCGGAGATCAACCCGCGGCTGATCTACGCGACGATAAAGGGCTTCGGCACTTACGGTCCCTATCGCGACTATAAGAGCTACGAGCCGATCGCACAGGCGATGGGCGGGGCGATGAGCATCACCGGCTTTCCCGAAAACCCGCCCACCTATGTCGTGCCAGCGATCGGCGACAGCGGCACCGGCATGCATATGGCGATCGGCATCCTTGCCGCCCTGCAGCAGCGGCATGCGACCGACAAGGGCCAGCATGTCGAGGTGTCGATGCAGGATGCGGTGGTCAACATCATCCGGGTTAGCCTGCGCGACCATCAGCGCTTTGGCCACGCAATGCCGCGGCGCGGCAACCAGATGGGCCAGACCGTGCCGAGCACCGTCTACCCGTGCGCCGGTGGCGGCCCCAACAACTACGTCTTTATCAATGCCTCGCAGCAGCCGATGTGGCTGGCAATGCTAAGGGCGATGGGCCGCTCCGATCTGGCCGACGAACCGCGTTTTGCGACCGAGACGGCGCGCTGGGACAACCGTGCGGCGCTGAACCAGATTATCGAGGAGTGGACCCAAGCCCGCGGCAAGCACGAGGTCATGCGGCTGTTGGGCGAGGCGGGAGTGCCATGCGGCGCCTGCCAGGACACCGGCGAGGTGCTGGCCGACCCGCATCTGAAGGCCCGCGAGATGATCGTCAATGTCGACTATCCGACGCGCGGCACCTATCAGACCGTCGGCTGCCCGATCAAGCTGTCGGAATCACCGGTCCAGGTGACCCGTCCGCCATTGCTCGGCGAGCACACCGAGGGATTGCTCGGCGAGCTGTGCGGCGTCGACCCCGCCGAGGTTAAGCGGCTGCGCGACGACGGGGTTGTCTGAGCGATCACCCGCCAGCAGAGGGCTCCCAGGGACGTGACCGCGTCATTCGCGCACTATGACAGCCGGGGCTATCGCACGCTCGAGGTGGCGGCAGGCTATGCGGCCTGGGCGCCCTCCTATGACGCGACAATGGACGACCGGCTCGATCTTCCGCTGTTGTGTTCTCTTGCGTCGGTCCATTGGGGTCGTATTGCCGCTGCTGTGGACCTGGGCTGCGGCACCGGGCGGATCGGCGCATGGCTGAAGGCGCATGGCGTTGAGCGCGTCGATGGGGTCGACCTGTGTTCGGCAATGCTCGACCGGGCCGCCACCAAAAGAATCTACGACGACCTGCTCTGCGCTGATGCTGCCGATACCGGTCTGGCGGGCAAGGGGTATGAGCTCGCCATCTCCTCTTTTACCATCTGCCACCTCGCTGACCTCGGCGGGTTCTACGCCGAGGCGACGCGCCTCATCCGCCCGAGCGGGCAGGTCGTCCTGGTCGATTACCACCCGTTCATGCTGCTGAAAGGGGTGCCCACGCATTTCAGTGCGCCTGCCGGTGAGCCGGTGGCGATCACCAACGTCGTTCATCTAATCGGCGACCACATCCAAGCGGGACGCGGTGCCGGGCTCACTCTCCTGGAATTGCGCGAGCAGCTGGTTGACGCAGAGTGGGTCGGGCAGAATCGGCGTCTCTTTGGCGAGCCGCGTCTGGCGAACCACGTAGGCCATCCAGTCAGCTTTGCGATGGTATGGGCCGGGTCTGTTGCGACCTCGCCCGAGTTAGGCGGCGGACGCACGGCTATTCGACCGTGATGTCGCCCGTCATCCCCGCCCAGTCGTGGTCGGCGCACCACATATCGTAGTGACCGGACCGCAGGGTTACGAAGTAAAGGTCCTTTTGCTCGTTGGGCTGGAGCACAATCTCGGTGTGCTCACGGTTCAAGGCGTCGGGATCGTGCAGCTCTACGGATTTGAAGAAATCGGGGGCGGTCAGTTCGTGCAGCTCGCGGCCGTGGTTTTCGACGTGCAGCCGGTAGGCGGTATCGCGACGAAGGAGCAGGTGGTTCGGCTCAAGGGCGTACTCGACCGTCGTTAGCGTCACCAGGTGAGTTTTTGACCAGTCGACCCCGACGGCTTGCGTTGGAGGTATCAGGACACAGACGAGCACGGCCAGCAGCATCCTCATTTTTGCAAAAGCCCCTGGTCTAGCTGATGGACATGCGTGTGTCCGTCGCGGGCATCAGGCGCGAAGCCGAGCGATTCCCAGAACGCAGTACTCGCAGGGGCAGCATTGACGGTCACCAGGCTTGCGGCGTTCCGAGCGCGTTCAAGCAACGCCGTAGCCAGCTGGCGGCCGATGCCGCTTCGCCGATAAGCCCGACGAACATAAAAACGCCGCATGCGCAGAGCGCCGGGCACGATGGGCTCGATTGTGAGCCCGCCGATACCGGCGAGCACATCAGTCACACGCGCAGCGAGCAGGGCTTCTCCCTCGCGATCGAAGCGTATTGCGCCCGACATCCAATCAGCCGCAAGCCGCTCGACGAACCAATACCCCTCGGCGCGCGCTTCCGCCTGCAAGGTATCGAACCCCGCGGGCAACTCCTCGATCACCCTTAGGAGCTTCGGCATCCGGTCGTTATTCCTCGTCTTGATTCCCCACCGGTTAAGCGGTATGCCGTTGACGCCGCACTCGCGTTCCGAGTACGCATCGTCCGGATCGAATCGCACGAATCAGGGAGTGCATCTTATGGCTGTTGCGGCGATGAACCATTTCACTGTCTTGAGCGACGACCTTGAGGCGACGCGTCGGTTCTATTGCGATCTCTTCGGCTTCAAGGTGGGATGGCGGCCGCCTTTTCAGTTTCCGGGTTGGTGGCTTTATGCCGAGGGCGACACCCCGATTTTGCACGTGATCCATCGTGATCCGCTGCCGAAGGAGCGCGCCGGCGTACTCGACCACATGGCGTTCAGCGCCAAAGATTTGGCGGGGACCGTCGCGACATTGAAGCGCGAGGGCATCGAGTACGAGCTGCGTCGCCTGCCTGGAGGTGGCATCTGGCAGCTGTTCTTCAACGACCCGCACGGCGCCAAGGTCGAGTTCGACTTCGACAAAGACGAGCCGGCGCCCGAAGGCCACGTCGGGGCCTGATTTAGGGGAGTAAGCTCGCCATGGGAGACCGGGCGGGTAGAGATTAAAAGGGTGGTCGGAGGCGTCGGGCATGCCGGATCGATCGTCACTAAGGAACGGGAGCCAGGGGTCACCAGAACCGGCCCCGGGGAGGTCGGTGCCGAGATGGCCCTGCCTGTTGCCGAGCATTGTTGTCGGCGTCGCACCGCTACGCAATCTAACCGGGGAAGCCGATAGGCTCGGTCTCGTGGAGGGCTTCACAGACCAGCTTGTCACCGACCTGTTTCGACACTGCCGCGGTCTTTCGTTCGCCTGGATAGCGGACGAACCGTGTCACGCTGGGAGCCTCCCGCCGCGAACCCCACCCGGACTTAGCTACGTGATTTATGGGAGCGTTCAGCGGGGAAGCTACGGGATGCTGCGGGTCAATCTGCGGATCTCGGACGCGAAGACGGCTGATTACCTCTGGGCGGGTCGACAGGAATTCCGGTCCGAAGACATTACGCAACTCCAGACTGAGATGACCCGGCAAATCTCCCGGGTGCTTCACGTTCTGCTCCTGCATGAGGCGAGCCGCCGCGCGGTTGCCGGATTGGATGCAGGACTGGAGGTCGACGAGTGTCTTGCCCGTGCGGAGGCTGCGCTCAAAGGAGGGATGCGCGCCGAGATTAGCGCCGAGGCACAGCGATGGTTTCTCGCCGCGCTCGCATGTGACTCGACCAATGCGGAGGCGTTGGTCGGGCTGGCTGCCACTTGCCAGTATCTTGTCAGCAACCCGTGGTGGGGCGATACGCGTACCCGCGCGGCGGCATCCGATCTTGGTGGCGAAGCGGTCGCCCTGGCGCTGGAACTCGAGCCGACCTATGCGCGCGCCAATTCCATCCAGGGCATGCTGTACTCGGCGGCAGGACAGCCGCAGGAGGCGGCGCACGCCTTCGAACAAGCGCTGGCACTGGACGAGCGACTAGCCACCGCCCATGGCTTCGCCGGTTATAATGCGGCGTTCCTCGGCCGTGCCTGGGAGACACAGCCGGCAGTTGAGCGGGCCATGCAACTGGATTCGAGTGATCGCCGGCACAGCATCTGGTACTTCTTCGGCGGATTTGCCGAGCTGCTGCTTGGGCGCACTGAAGATGCAATCGCGCTGCTCGACAAATCGCTCGAACGTAATCCCGGCTATGGCAGCGCGCAGCTATGCTCGATGGCCGCCCTGTCACTGATCGGACGGCATGGCGAAGCCGTCTCGATGGCCGAGTCATTCCGCCGACGATATCCTGACTACCCGGCTCACGCGTTCGCTCAGCTCTGGCTATCGCGCTCGGAGTCTCCGGTCTATCGCGCCCAGGTTTATCCTCTGTTCGAAAGAATTAGCGTCCTATAATCGTGGGGCGGCTCTCCACTATCCCGCAGCGCCCAGCGCGGCCAGGCGTTGTTGCGCGTCGAGGACGGTCGTGCGTTGCTTGGTTGCCGGCTTGAGATGGAAGTCGAAATCGGTGGTTAGGAAGGGCGGCACCATTCCGAGCCGCGCGGCCTCGTCAGTCGGGTTTTCGTGCCGCGCGAAATCGCAGATCAGCGAGTCCTTGACCGCGAACACCGCATCGCTGCTGAGATATTCGTCGGTCCGATCAAAAATATGCGTCGTCACCGGCTCATAGCCGTCGGCTGAGACGACGAAGTGAATGTGCGCGGGGCGCCAGGGATGGCGGCCGGTGGCACGTAGCATCCGACCGACCGGGCCGTCGGATGGGATCGGATAGTGGACCGGCCGCACGGTGCGCACGAGGAACCGGCCTCCTGTGTCGGTGCGGAACTTGCCCCGCATGTGCAGCCCATTGAGGTTCGCATCTTGCGAGTCATAAAGGCCGTTTGACTGCGCCTGCCAGACGTCGAGCAGCGCGCCAGCGATCGGTTGGCCGTCGAGGTCGAGAACCCGCCCGCTGACAAGGGTCGGCGTCCCGGTCTTGTCGAGATGGGCGATGTTGCCGCCGGCCGGCAACTCGGGCGCGCCGAGCCGATGAAACGGACCGAACACGGTCGACTCGGTCGCTCCGACCGGTTTGCGGTGGCTAATCAGATCTACGACCATCGAGACGCCGAGCGTGTCCGAGAACAGGATGAACTCCTGCCGCTTGTCGCTGCACATCCGGCCGGCTTCGGTCAGGATCTCGATGGCCTGGAACCACTCTGCCTCGGTCAGCTCGACCTCCTTGACGAAGGCATGCAGGTGCTTGACCAGACCCAGCATGATCTGCCGCAGCCGCGGATCCGGCGTCTCGGCAAATCGCTGCAATACCTCGGCAGTGATGTCGTCTTCGGTCTTGTTGTGCTGCGCCGGCATCGCCAGTCTCCGTCCTTGAATGGGGCGCAAATTTATAACTGAAAATCGTCGGCGGGACGCCGCTGATCAGACTGCATCAGCGACCTTCTGGCCGTTCGGGCTGCCGAGGCCGCTACAGGCGTCCCATCCGGGGGCGGCGGCGAAGGTGCCGTTATTCCCGTGAGTGATATCCCGCAAGGCTCCGGGATGGCTGTAGAGCGCCGGATTGATAAAGCCAACCGGATTGGCCTTCGTTGCATTGATCCGCGCAATCAGACCAGCCCATAGCGGAGCGACAGCGCTCGTCCCGCCGATTACCGTATCGCTGCCGTCGACCCGTACCTCATACCCGCTTTGCGGATCGGCGTCGCCGCAGACATCGGGCACGCCCCGCATGCGAAGCTGCCGCGTCCCGCCTTGAGTCAAGGCGACATTGAGACCCTCTTGGTATGACGGCAGCGCGAAGAAGCTGCTGACCCCGCCACCGCCGGCACCGCCATTGGCGCCGTCATTCCATACCCGTTCGCTGGTAATCGATGTTCCGGAGGCCTGTAGGTTGGTCCCGCCGCACGCCAGCGAATGAGGGCTAGAGGCCGGGAAATCGGCGTGGTCGGCGCCGTCATCGACCCCATCGCCCGATCCGTTATCACCCGATGCCACGCATACCGTGACACCCATCGCAGCGGCGGCTTGGAGAGCCTCGTCGAACGCCGTCATCGCCTGCGGGCTCCACGAAGATTCAGGGCCGCCCCAGCTGATCGAAATCACCGACGGCTTGTTTTTCGTGTCATGTACCGCCTTGCTGACCGCGTCGCGGAAACCCGCATCGGTATTGGGCGCGAAATACACAACGATACTAGCTCCCGGGGCGACCGCCCCGGCTACCTCGATATCGAGCATAACCTCACCGTCGGGACCGTTGGGATCGCCGGTGGCATTGTTGCGCCCGTGGTCGATCGAGACTGTCGACACCCGAGGGGCCGCAACGTTAAGTTCGGAGAAGTATTTCTGCAGGTCGGCGGTACGGTAGCCGCCTCCGAGCTCGATGATGCCGATGCACTCGCCGTGCCCAGTTCCGCTCGGAAAGCCGTACAGTGAGGCGAGTTCGGTCGGCGTAAACGACGCCGAGGCAGCCAGTGCCGGCCGCCACTGCACATTGCCGTGCGGTGGGCGCACGCGGAACCTTGGTTGGGCCTGCGGGCGATTATCGAGGCCGAGTACCGCCGTAACCACCCCATGCAGCTCGTCGGGCAAATGGACCGACCCTGTTCTCCCACGATATGTGCCGCCCGGGTGCTCGAAGGTCTCCAGATCGACCCCGAACGCGTTGTTGAACTGGGTAACCGTACCGGAGAGGACGACGGTCCGGCGCGCTGCGTCCTCCTCTACGACGACAAGACCGTGCGCGTTGGCGAACTGCCTGACGGCGGTAATGTCCGCGGGTTCGGCGCCGAATTGTCGCGCAAACTCCTCGCGGGTCAAATGACGATCCGGCCGTTCGCCGGCCGCCAGCTTCGCCACTCGGTCTTTCAGAGAGTCGCTTGCGCGGTGGCGCAGCACCACGCTGACTTCGAGGCGTTCCGCGGGATCTGCTTTGGCGACGGATCGCGCTCCCCGCATTGGCTGCCTCTCGCTACCGATAAGTGCACCGCTCGGCATCGCTGAATACTCCTTCCAATTCCGCAATCAATATTAACCATATATCACAAACAAATTTCAGGGCGGGGCGCCGGGACACCAAAGCCGAAAAGGCTAGGAGCGCCGCAGAACGGCTCGGCGTGGCGTTTCGATGATCGGACGGCGTCGCCCGAACAATCGCATATCACTGGCGAGCGCAAACACGACGACCAGCAGCATGAACACGACGCTGGCGCCGAACACCCAACGCGGGGCACCGCGGTCCATGATCCAGCCGAACAGCATCGGCCCGATCATGCCGCCGGTGCTGAGGCCGATGGAGACGATCCCAAACGCTCGGCCGATGGCGCCGGCCGGAGCCGCCGCTCGCACCAGCATGTCGCGAGAGGGCATGATCATGCCGGAGAGAAATCCCGCGACACCCATCGCCAAGACGAGCACCAACGGTCCAAACCCGATCGTGCCGATCAACAGGATGATGACCGCGTTGAACGCGAAACCGGCCGCCGCGACCTGTCCGTGCCGGCGCGTCCGGTCGGCGACGAAACCCCCGCCCAGCACCCCAAAGGCGCTTGCCGTCAGGTAGGTGCTCAGGGCTAGATTCGCCGCCGAGAACGGCAAGTCGTAGGCACTCGTCAGCGCGACGACCGAAAAGTTAGTGATCCCGCTGCTCGACAGGCTCAGCAGGACGAAAAAGACGGTCAGAGCGAGCAGCGCAGGGGTGAAGACCGTGGTTCGGTGTCCACTTTCTGCCTTGGGGCGATCGCCCGCCGCTCGTGCCCCGGCCGACCCGCCATCCAAGTCGCGACTCCATACAATGGGCAGCGCCACCAGCAGCCCGACTAGGCCGGCGACGACCAGCGCCGTACGAAGCCCGGTCGTGGTGGCTAGCACCAGCATCACGGCGGGCGCGACGGCGCCCCCGAACATGCCGGCAAAAGTGTGGACGGAAAAGGCGCGGCCGATATGCGAAGGCGCGATCCTCCCCGAGAGGATCGCGTAGTCCGCCGGATGATAGATCGCGTTGGCGATGCCAAGCAGGCCCGTCGCCACCAGCAGCCAGACGTAAGAATCGACGAGGCCGATCGAAGCTATTGCAAAGCCGCCGAGGCAGAGCGCGGCGATCAACAGCCGACGCGGCCCGAACCGGTCGGCGAGATAACCCATCGGCATTTGCGTGGCTACCGAGACGATCGAGCCGACGGTCAAAGCGAGACCCAGCTCGATAAACCCGACACCCCAGCGCTCCCGCAGAAGCAAAAACAGCGGCGGCAGCACCAGCGAGTGGAAGTGGCTGACGAAGTGTGCCGTCGAGACCAGCCCGACCGCCTGAAATTCGCCGCCTCTTTCGAACGGAGCGGCAACGGCCGCATCTGTCGTCATGCAGCTGATCTTCCCAGACCCCGATGCCGGGGCAGCATAGCCGCGATCTCGATCGATCGCCACCCAGTCGGCGCTCTGGATCGCGGTCGACGCAATGAACGGTTGAGTTGGCCGTCGCCGATTGCAGCGTCTGCAGCAAATCTACAGCAAGATTTCTCCTTCAGGTTGATATTCGAAACGAGTCCGACCACAGTCAGACATGCCCGACCGGTCATCTCTGTGCGCGGCTCTTCGCTGTTCTCGCTGTTTTTGCAGGAAATCATCAGCGACGGACCACTCCCTCGCCGCAGAAACGCTCGATCGCCGGCAGCGTCCTTAATGAAAGAACAGCGCGATAACGCCGGATGCCGGGCAGCTCGTCCGCTCGTTGTCAATAATTGAAACATCCCGAGTAACATATTCGCATACAATGGTCAGGGATGACCGCAAACCGAAGCTTGATGCAGGATTAAGTTATTGCCACAATAATATTAATATGCCAGCCTGTCAATCAATAACGACGCTTGCCGTCCGATCCCCCCGGCGCGCTCATACGGGTGCGGCGAGTTCGCACTTCAGCCGGTCATATTCGCCACGCACGGCGTTGATCCCGTAGACGCGCTCGAGTCTGCGAACTGTGAAATGACCGCGGGCTACATCCTGGAAGTGCTCGATAAAGGCGAGATTGATGGCGGCACCGCCTAGCGCGCCGGCCACGGTCACAGCTTGCGCCGCCACCTTCTGGGACACGACGACACCAAAGCGCGCGGCGACCTGCGTCAGAAAGCTGATGAAAAACGGAGCACCATTCCGGATGGCGTCCTTGTCTATGGCCAAGTTAGCAATTTCCACGAGCCCGCGAGCGAGTATTGCCCGAACCGCGAAATAATCGACCTCGACCCCGGTTTCGTCGGCGGTACGGCCACCCAGCGCAAACACTTCGAGACAGGCAAGCCCGGTCCGCGGATCCGACAGGTCTTCCCCTTCCTGCTGCGCGATAACTGCGATGGCGCGCAGCATAATCGTCGTCGAGAGCGGCAGCTCGACCGCAAGCGCAGCAAGCCCGAAAGCACCGCCAATCGCCCCCGATGTGCAGGCAAGCCCGGAATGGAGCTTGCGGCCTCCGGTGACGCGTCGATTTCGCAAACTGAACAAAGC
>Ga0318521_10000183_pt1 | contig 15572 bp, 14 predicted proteins | sample GRESIP178b2f17_FD_203513 | JGI IMG/M metagenome (GOLD analysis project Ga0318521, IMG submission 203513) | Tropical soil microbial communities from Luquillo Experimental Forest, Puerto Rico - GRE.SIPMG.178b2f17 | ecosystem: Environmental > Terrestrial > Soil > Tropical forest > Bulk soil...
GCATAGACGACGCCCTGGTTGACCCCTGAGCGCGCCGTGAAGTCCTTCCAGGAGGTGTACGGGTGCGTGGCCATCAGCCGGGTCAGGGCGGCCGGGCCGACGCCCTTGATGGCGTCCAGGCCGTACCGGACGGAGATCTGCTCGGCGGCGAACCCGCGGGCATGCCGGTTGACGTCCGGGGGAAGCACGGTCACCCCGAGGCGGCGGGCCTCGGTGACGAACGCGGCGATCCGGTCCTTGTCGTCCAGGGTCGAGCAGATCGCGGCGATCGTCTCCACCGGGTAGTGCGTCTTCAGCCAGCCGGTCCAGTAGCTCAGGATCGCCATACTGTAGGCATGAGCGAGGTTGAAGGCGTACTTCCCGAACTCGGCCATCTGGGCCCACAGCTTCACTGCATCGGCACGGTCGATCCCGTTCGCCTCGGCCCGGTCACAGAACTGGGCCCCGGCCGCCTCTATCTTCTCGGTGAGCTTCTTCCCCAGGATCTTCCGGACGGCATCGGCCTCGGCCCCGTCGTACCCGGCCAGCTTGATGCAGGCCAGCAGGATGTCCTCCTGGAAGACCATCACGCCGAAGCGGCCCCGGAGTGAGTCCGCCAGAAGCGGGTGCGGGTAGCTGACGTCCTCCCGGCCGGCCCGCCGCTTCAGGTAGCTCTCGGCCATGCCGGAATTGCGGGGCCCCGGCCGGACCAGGGCGGTCAGGTCGCTCATCTCGCTGAGCGTCCGCGGCTTCATCCGGCGGCAGTACTGCTGGCCCAGGCTGGTCTCGACCTGGTACATGCCCAGCGTGTGGCCGGTGCCGATCTCGTCCCACACCTGCGGGTCGTCGTACTCGATGCGCCAGCCGGTCGGGTCCGGGCGGGTGCCGGTGCGCTGCTCGATCAGGCTCAGCGCCGCCTGGATGGAATCCAGCGTCCGGATGGTCAGGAAGTCGAGCTTCAGCCAGCCCTGGGCCTCGGTGTCGCGGAAGTCCCACTGGGTGACCAGCGAGAGGTCATCCGGGCTCGGGGTGCGCATCGGCATCGCGCCAGCCAGCGGGGCGCCGGTCGAGACGATCAGCCCGGCCGGGTGCTTGCCGTACGCGTGGACCCGGCCGACCAGGCGCCCGGCGGTCTCGAAGACGGCCGTGTAGCGCTGGATGAACGGCACCAGCTCGGAGCTGGATTCCAGCAGCTCGGGCCAGGGCAGGCCGAGGCCGGCGGTGTGGCTCTCGGCCTCGTCGATGATCGCGGCGATCTCCCGGGAGTCGGGGAAGCATTCCGGCGGCAGCTCGTCGGACTTCAGCACGAACAGCTTGTTCAGGATCGACTTGGCCCGGTACCGCATGTTGGTGCCGACCCGGACCACGTTCGGCTCGCCGTACCGGCCGGTCACGTAGCCGGTGATCTTGCCCCGCTGGGAGCTGGGGAAGTCCATGTCGAAGTCGGGCAGGGCGGTGCGGCCCGGGGTCAGGAACCGGCTGAACATCAGCCCGGTCTCCAGCGGGTCCGCCACCGTGATGCCCAGCAGGTAGCTCATCAGCGAGCCCGCCGCCGAGCCCCGGCCTGGGCCGACCAGGATGCCCTCGGAACGGGCCCAGGTGCACACGTCGTCGACCACCAGGTAGCACCCCGCCAGGTTCTTGTCGGCGACCAGGGTGTGCTCTTCGGCGAGCCGGCTCAGGTAGTCCTGTTCGGTGCCGCCGCGGAACGTGATGCGCTGCATGGCCGCCGAGCAGCGCTCCAGCAGCACCCGGGCATCCTCCTCATGGCTGCCGAGGAAGACGGGGGCCTCGGCGGTGCCCTCGATCCGGGCGTCGCACTGCTCGGTGATCAGCACCGAGTTGCGCACAGCGTCGTCCACAACCTGGGGATCGAGGTAGCCGAGCTTGGCCCGGACCTCGGCCTCGGACTGCATGTGCACCAGGGTCCAGTAGTCCTCGGCCGACCGCGAGGTGCGCAGCTTCATCCAGGTGCCGTGCAGCGCGTGGTCGCTGCGGACGGGGAAGTGCGAGTCGGTGGCGGCCACCAGCGGGATGCCGGTCGCCGCCGAGACGTTCACCAGCATCTTGTTGAGCCTGACCTGCTCAGGGATGTCGTTGCCCTGGATCTCCAGGTACAGGCGGCCGGGGAAGACCGAGTGCAGCCGCCGCAGGGTCCGCCCGGCCTCGTCGTAGGCGCCGTCCAGGACCAGCCGGGAGACGATGCCGCCCAGGCAGGCAGTGGTCACGATCAGGCCCGCCCCGTACTGCTCCAGCAGCGGCCAGTCGCACCGCGGCCGGTGGTAGTGACCGGTGAGGTAGGCCTCGGTGGACAGCGCCCACAGGTTCTTCAGGCCCGCCTGGTCCTGGGCGAGCAGCACGAGGTGCCTGCCGCCGCGCAGCCGCTTCTGGCCCTCGGTGTCGCCGGATTCCGGGCGCTCCAGGCGGTCAGGCTGGAAGTAGGTCTCCATGCCGAACACGGCCTTGATGCCCGCCTCGTCGCAGGCCCGCTGGTGGTCCGGGTGGCCGGCGCAGGTGCCGTGGTCGGTGATCGCCGCGGCCGGGTTGCCGTCATCTGCCGCGCGCTGGGCGATCTCCGTGCATGTTGACAGCCCGTCAAGGGCAGAGTACTCGCTGTGAGTATGGATGTGGCAATAGGTCATATCGCCACCTCCGACCACTTACGCCCCTTCTTGATATCGCAAATCGCAGAGGTGCTGACGTGGTACTGCCGGGCGAGGACGGCGTTCCTTGTCCCGATAGCAAGCTCTGTCTTGATCTCCCGAACCTGCTCTTCCGACAACACGGCCCTGCCGTTCGAGGACCCGGCATTGACGCTGCCGAAGACACGGAGCGTGCGGTGCCAGTGCTCCAAGGGTGTGCACGGCGAAATATGAGCATCGTTGCAGCACCGCCTATGTACGCACGGGCCCGGCCGACAGTGATCAAGCAATACCGCCTGGTTGTGACACTCATGGTCCAGCTGCATACCTTCCGGAACTGGGCCGTTCTCCAAGGTCCAGGCGATCACGTGAACGAACCTGCGATCGCTGTTGGTCACGCTAAAGCAGGCATAACCATCTGGCCTGATGCCACTACCCACCCACAGATGACAAGTCTCAGTCCCACCAGACCGGTCTACCCGTGGCTCGAATCGAGCACGCAAATCTCCACTTACTCGGATGTGGGCGTACGTCATGGCAGCGCCCAGCGGTCTGACGGATCCCGCATGGTAACGAATCGTAATCTTGAGGAGGGCGGAAAGATCACTGCCCCGGCGGCTGCCCGGAGCCGGCCGGCGGAGGAGCCGGGGCCGGAATCGGGGCCGGGGGTACCGAGACGGCCGGCACCAGGCCGGTCAGGTCGGGCCGGGGGGTGTGCGGGGCCAGGTACGCGGCGACGGACGAGAGCGCGAACGCGACGATCACCGGCAGCTGGCCCTGCAAGTCCAGGGGGAACGTGTTCTTCAGTCCGGGCACGTACGTCACCAGCGCCCAGGCGATGTACCCGGCGATGATCGTGACCGCCGAGCCGGCGGCGACTTTCGTCTCCACTCCCGCGCTGGGCGCTGATGGCGTCATCACGTGCCTCCGGTCAGGTCGGCTGGGTCGGCTGGGCGAACGCCTCGGCCATCTGCGCCTTCATCCGCTCGGCCTCGGCGTCGTCCAGGGTGGTCTCGCCTGCCTGGGCCGCGGCCTCGCCGCCCTCGTCCTCGCCCTCCTCCTCGGCGTCGGGATCCACCCAGCCGGGGACGAAGAACCGGCCGTAGTACTTCTCCGAGGACTGGTCGGCCAGGACCTTCTCCACTGACAGGTCCTTCATCTCCAGCGCGTCCAGGTAGCGCTGCCAGCCAGGGGTGCCGGGCTTGAGGGCGGCGATCTCGCGGCCCGGCTGGATGGTGTAGTCGTTGTCGCTGCGCTCGATCATGAAGTCGCGGTCGGTGATGGTGCCGGTCATGTAGGCGGCAGCGGAGAACTGGGCCCAGAAGTTGGACCAGCTCTGGCTGGCGATCACGATCTTGGGGATCGTGTGCGACGTGCCGTCCTCGGTCTTGTGCTCCTCGGTGACGTCACGGAAGCCGGCCACCTTGCCGCTCTCGATCACGGCCTCGCGCATCACGAACAGGCCCCAGACCTGGGTGGTGGGGACGGCCACGGACTTCTTGAACTTGCCCTTGACATCCTTCATGTGCTCGTGGATGTAGCAGTGGCCGTAGCCCTCCTCCCACTCCTCGGTGGGCTCGTCGCCCTTCCAGATGCGGAAGGCGGCGGAGTTCTGGCAGACCGCGGACATCTGCGCGGGCCACTTGTCCTCCTTGACCCCCTTGGGCGCGGCCTTGGTCGGCACGCCCATGTGCACGTCGATGGTGATGATCTCGTCCAGGTCAGTCAGCGGGCGGACGACCTTGCGCTCCCCGGACTTGATGGACAGGAAGTCGGCTCGGGCCCCGGACTGGGCCTTCGACGCGGCTTCTGCGGTGGCGGCGCCTTTCCCGTAGTGCGGCATGCGTAGCTCCCTAGCTCTGTGTCTGCCGGGCGAGCCCCCACGTGTCTGCGGCTAGCTCTGCCATCTCCTGCGTCGGCTCGCCTCTACCGAGCAACGCTACTAGGGTCCTTTGATCGGGGGTAGGCCTTACCGAGAAGGTTTCCGAGCTGTCCAGGCCGACCGCGAACCGCACCGCCATGCCCCGCCGGGCGAAGGCGCGGACCAGCATCATCTGCCAGCGCTCCAGCTGGGCCAGGCGGGCCCGGTTCGGCGGGTAGGCCAGGAAGTACTTGGACTCGGCGTCGGTCCACCAGGACCACTCATGCTGCCAGGACGAGCGCGAGAACGGCCCGGGGCCCGGCGGGGGAGGCGGCGGAGGCGGCTGCGCATACCCCTCGCGTCCCTCCCCCTGGGGCCCGCCGCGAGGCGTCACGCCGATCCCCCAGTCGCCGAGGATGTCCTCGGCGGTGGTGGAGTACCCGCGCGCCGCCATCGCCGACGCGGCCTGCTGGGCGGCCCGCTTGAACATCTCCTCGACGTCCTTGTCCTCCAGGAACCAGGTGCCGAGGGGAGTGCGGTCATACCGCCGCCGCGTGTCGTCGTTGAGCAGCTGGCTGGCCGCGTACACCAGGTCGGCCTTGCCGTTGCCGTCCAGGGCGCCGAGCCGCTCCAGGGCTTCCTTGATCTGCCTCCTGGTGGCCTTCCAGGTGAGCCCCAGGCGGCTGTAGTACCCGCAGACGTCCCAGGACCACTGCACGGCCAGCGCCAGCTCCTGGGACGAGCTGGCGGCGTCCGGGCCGAAACCGCTGCGCAGCAGGACGTCGGCCGTCTCGCGCTGCTCCAGCTCGGCGACCGCGCTGCGCTGCTGGCCGGGAGCGACCGTAGTAGCCGTCCAGGTCCACGGCTGGTCGCGGTCGGGAGCGATGAACGAGACCGCGAACCCGGCCCCGAGGAACCGGGAGTAGTGCCTGATCTCCTCTTCGGTGAGGAAGTCAGACAGGTCCATCGGTCTCGGCCATGAGGTCCGCCTCGTCGCCCTCGTCCCAGCCCAGCGGCAGCTCATCCTGGCCGGCGAGCTGGCCGATCTTGGTGATGGGCTGGTCCTCGACCTCGGTCACCTCGCCCGTGCTGGCGTACTTCCGGATAGCCACCGTGCCTCCTTCATCGCTACTGCTGAGCGTACGTGTCGGCCGGCGCCTCGCACCAGGCGTAGCCGCAGCCCGTGCAGCGGCGGCACAGGTGCCCGCCGAGGGGCGGGTCGGCAGGCCAGCAGGGCCAGCGGACCTCCGGGTCCAGGACCGGCCGCGGGTGGTAGGTGACGGTGATGGTCTCGGTGCCGCACTTCCCGCAGACGCCGGCCGGGTCGAACGGGGGCAGGATGCTCATGCCGGAATGCTAGCCCATGTAGATTTATTGATCAGAGTGATACGCTTCCCGTATCCAATCAGAAGAGGAGGGAGCAATATGCTTCCGATCGAAGTCATCTCGCAGGACGCCGACCTGGAATCGGCAATCGAGCGAGACACCGCAGCGCTGGCGGAACTGCGCTGGCACTGGACCCTAAACGACTCCAACCCTAACAGGGTGACGATCAGCGAATACGCCCGCCAAGTCGGCCGAGTCAAATCAACCATCTCTACCATGGTCAATGGCTACGCTGCGTCACTAGACGACAAGACTCGTTCGACGCGTCGAACGAGACCTGAGTCAGAATCCAGGGGATCAAGTTCTAGTGGATCAGGTTCTGGATCCGGCCTGTCGCTCAGTGACCACATCGGCAAGGCCCGGATGAACCAGGAAACCGGCGCTGCCGCTGAAGCGGTCGCCAGGGCCCGCGGCCTGTCCATCCGCGGCGTGTCCGATCCCGGCTCCACACACCACAACGAGGTGCGGCGGGTACGGGACATCGCCCGGCAGCTCGCTGAAGACCACGGCACATCCATCGAGGAAGAAGTCGACCGGGTAGCCCAGACGATCGTCCGCGAGGAGCAGGCCCGCCGCGAGGAACAGGAAGACCGGGCCCAGCGCACCGACCTGCGGGTCATCCAGGCCGAGCAGCAGGTCCTGATCGCCAAGCGGGCCATCCTCAAGGCGATCAAGGAGCTGGAAGGCGCGGAACTCGACGATGAGGGCCGGGACCTGCTCACCACCGCGCTCGACGCCCTCAAGGCAGCCAGCGCGCTGATGGACGCCAGGCTCTCCGGCAAAAGCGGCATCGACTGGGACGCCGAACTGGCCAAGCTTTCAGGCGGCGATCCGGCATGACCGTCAGGGTCCCGATCACCCAGAAGATCAACGAGCTGTTCGACTACGCGGTCTCGCACGCAGACGGGTTCACGTACGTCGACATCCAGAATGACCTTGGCTGGAGGCGGGGCGAGTTCTTCAAGGTCGTCAACCGGTGCCGCTCGGTACTGGCCGGCGACACGATCAACCTGATCGCCGAGACCCAGGGCCAGCGCGGGCCATGGCTCTACCGCCTGGTCGGCAACGTAGAGGACGCGAGCTGGTGGGCAGCCAACCGGCTGGACGACGCCGAGCAGCGGCTGACCACGATCCGGAACGTGGCCATGTCGGCGGTCAAGGCAACCGACGGCCGTACCAACGCCGGGCGCCGGGCCCGGATCATCTTCAAATCCCTCACGAGGCTGCTGGAGGACCTGGGAGACCTTCACGTAGCGGATGGCACATCCGCCTGATCGGAACCGGGACGGGCCCTGCCGCTGAGGACGCGGCAGGGCCCGTCTCATATTCTTCACCCTCCGTAGCCTGGCGAAAATGGCGCTCGCACCGCTCGCATCAATGTCGGACTTAGCTACAGCCAGGAACCGCCGCCACCAGGGGGTGCCCGGTTTCATCCTCGCTCGCACCGGATGCCGGGTTCCACTATTAAGTAAGCAACTTTTTGGCGTAAGTCCGACATCTATGCGAGCGGTGCGAGCGGAATGCCTGTTTTCCCAGGTCGCTCAAAGCTCGCATAGACGCCATGATGCGAGCGCGAAGCGAGCGGCGATGCGAGCGCCGCTCACGTTCAACTTGAAGGTCCCGCTCGCATCGGCGCTCGCTTCCCGCTCGCATCGGCGGGCAGATGCGAGCGCCAGAGCCGGTCACGGCCGGTAGTCACGGCCCGGCGTCGAAGCCGAAATCCTTCTTCACCCGGAGGTCGGTGAAGCCGCGCCAGCTGTCCTGGCTGACGTAGTGATGCCGCTTGCGCTTCAGCTCGCTGGTCAGCTTGCGCTGGCTCCACTCCTTCTCCTCCCACCCCATGAGCTTGGCCACGAACTGGAAGGCGGCGAAGATCTCCCCGCTGGACTGCCCCGGCGGCCGGTGGCTGGCCTGGGCGTCCGGCACGATGTCGAGGTAGGCCTCGATGAACAGCCCGAGCTTGTCCTCCTCCTGCCGGTAGGCGTCCCGCTTCCGCTCGACCGACTCCGGGGTGGCCAGGCCGATCCGGCGCCACTCCACCGCCCCCTGGACGGCCCAGGCGAGGATCGCCGGGCCCTCGGCGCGCAGCTTCTCGGCCAGCTCGGTGTCCCGCTCCTCCTTGGAGATCTGCACCGGCCACTCCAGCGGCCACAGGCGGCGCCAGATCGCCGTGTCGTCCCCGGGAATGGGCGGCAGGTGGTTGGCGGTCATGTGGATCTTGCCGATCACCGAGAACTCGAAGAACTCGGCCCGCATGTACCTCGCGGCCACCCGGTCCCCGCCGATCAGCTGCTTCAGCAGCGGCCAGTCCAGGCGGCGGCCCTCCTTGGCCTCGCTGGCCAGCAGGTACCGGCGGCCGACCATCCGCGCGACGTCATTGGGCACCCGCCCGTCGTCGCGCTTGGCCGTCAGCGTCTCGACCGGCGTCGACTGGGCGTAAGGGCCCAGGACGTGCGCCAGGGTCTCGTGGAACACCGACTTGCCGTTGGCCCCGGTGCCATGGTGCAGCCACATCACCTGCTCGGCCACCGAGCCCGTGATCGAGTAGCCGACCACCCGCTGGAGGTAGGCCCGGATCTCCGGGTCGGGCTGGACCCGCTCCAGGAACGCCTTCCACAGCGGCGCACGCGCCAGCGGGTCCTCCATCAGCCTGCGGCTGAAGCTGACCGGCGCCTGGTGGGTCATCATCCTGGCCGGCTCATGCGGGCCCAGCTCGCCGCTGCCCAGGTTGATGATGCCGTTCGAGCAGTTCAGCAGGAACGGGTAGTCATCGAACGAGGTATCGGTCGCCCGGATCATCGGGTGATCCCGGGCCGCCCGGATGCACAGGGCCGCCTTGACCGGGGTGCGCAGGGTCTTCCACCAGGCCCTGAACTTGGCCCGCAGGGACGCCTCGCCCTCCTTATCCGGCTCCTCGGGGTACAGCTCCTTCTCCTCGTCGAACAGGTTCCGGATCATGGCCATCGCCGCCATCTCCGGGGTGGCGTCACTGCACCGCCGCCAGGCGCCGTTCTGGCAGATCATCCAGGAATCCCAGGTCTCGACGTAGCGCAGCACGTCGCCCTTGCGGACCACCAGCCGGTCGCCCAGGCCGAGGTCGTCCCAGGGCAGGTACGGCCACTGGTGCTCCTTCAGCTGCCCGATGGCGGACAGGTCCCTCGGGCTGGCCAGGCCGGCCCGCCAGCCGGACAGGAACGTGCCGCGGATCTCGTGCATCGGCAGACCGGCGGCCAGGGCCGCGGCCTCCAGCGCGGCCTTCGCCTCGTCCTCGAAGATCAGCCCGTGCGCGCCGAGGGTGCCCAGGGCGAACGCCGAGTTGTTCAGCTGGTCGTTCCGGTTGCCCTGCGGCGTGGCGCGCATGATGGCCGCCTCGTTGTCCAGGGCCGAGCGCACGTACTTGGTCAGCAGGGGCTGGGGCAGCGGCGGCGGCTCGCCGGAGACGGGCTCGCCCTGCTGGCGGTCCCGCTCCTTGATGATCTCCTCGACGATCCAGGCGGGCGCCGCGGCGATCTGGTCGGCGCTGGTGACGTTCTGGATCCAGCGGTAGGGGCCGTAGCCGGAGATGGACGGGGCCGCCACGATCATGCCGCGGTCGGCCTTCAGGTCGATGCCGGAGGACCTGCCCCAGGGCTTGCCGTTGGAGACCTTGACGCCCGGGTGCCGGAAGACCCAGTGACGGCCGCCCTTGCCGGTCTCGGCGAGCATGGTGGCGGGCAGCGGCTCCTCCGGGTGCTCGGCCTCCAGGCGGGCGAGCGTCTCGAAGCCGCCGCCGACGTCGATGTCCAGGACGACGATGCCCGAGGCCTGGCCGCAGACGATGCCGATGTTGGCCCTCGGCCGCCAGTTGCGCGGGCTGGTCTCGCCCTGGCCGAGCAGGCGCCACCACTCCGAGTCCTGGTCCGGGTCCATGCCGAGGTTCTGCCAGGCCTCGTCGATCGGGTGCTTGCCGGGGCTCGCGCAGTCCTCCCGGCCGCAGGAGCACCGGCCGTTCTCCATCCAGTGCAGGGTGATGCACCGGAAGCCCAGGTTCCAGTAGTCGACCGCCGCGGCGTGCAGCTCGCGGCGGCGGGTCTCCTGCTCCAGGGTCAGCTCGGTCGCGGAGACATCGCGCAGCTCATCGGCGAACTCCCACGGGACGCCGGATGGCGTATCCGGATCTCCGCTGGTAAAGTCGCGAGCTGGGATAGCTTCATTCTCGCCGCTCGGAGGGACCCCCGGCTGCTGACCGCCGGGGGTTTCCTGATTCTCGGGCACCGTCAGGTCATGGCATCGAGGATCGGCTGGCTGAAGAAGCTGTCGTGCCCCTCGCCGAACCTCTTCCAGGTGACCGGGGCCCCCTGCCACATGCCGCCGTAGACCTCGAAGGCCGCCCGCGCGATGCGGACGGCCACCGGGATGCCGAAACGGGCGCAGAAGCCCTCCAGCGTGCCCCTGACGTCCTTGGAGGGCAGCTGGGGCCCGTGGATGCGGATGATCTCCTCCAGGACGTAGGCGGTCACGTCCGCGGCGCTCCAGGCCTCCGGGGCGCGGGCGACGCGGGCCGCCTGGGCCCCGGTGACAGGGGTGACGGAAAGCGAAGTGCTCAGTGATTCAGAGTAACGAACAGGTGTCTGGGGGATAGCCATGCGGTCACGCCTCCTGACGCACAGCACTCTGACCTGGAGAAACGTCAGAGCTGACGGATGCTGGACGAAGCTCAGGAGGCCCAGCCTAGGCAGGGTCGGCAAGGGGAATCAAGGCAGTCCCGGCGAAAAGATTGATATCTAGAATCCCTAGATAGGTTCCTTATTCAGAACCGGCGGCCACGGCAGTTTTCCGGCCTCCAGGCGGGCCCCGAGCCTCGCCAGGCCGTACTTGGCGAGGAACTCAGCCATGTTGACGGGCCGCAGGAGAGGCTCCCACCGCGCCCGGCTGCACTTCTCCCCGGTGTCCAGCTCAGGGCGGCGCACCGGGTCCCGCAGCTCGCTGATCGCGTACCAGGCGATCACCGGCAGCAGCTCGTCGGTGCCGAACAGCGGGCGGTGGCCCCAGATGACCTCCAGCGGGGAGCCCTCCGCCCTGGCGATGCCCTCAGCCCGGCCGAACCCGATGCCGCGGGCGCCCGGGATGCCGTCGGACGGGTCCCCGGCCAGGGCGCGCAGCAGCGGCATCCTGGCCGGCTCGACGCCGAAGATCTCGCGGACGTCCTGGGCGGTGGTGATCCCCTCCTGCCCGGTCATGCAGGTGGTCTGCTCATCGCAGAGCTGGATCAGGTCCTGGTCGCCGGTCAGGATCGTGACGGGGGCATCAGGCAGGTTCGCGCGGAACGCCCGCCACCAGGCGGCGATGACGTCATCGCCCTCGAACTCGGCATGCCAGTCCTGGAGGATCCCGGCCGCGACGCAGAACTCCCGGGCCAGCTCCTCGTCCTGGGACAGCGCCGAGTCATCGCCCAGCCGCCGCGGGCGGTTGGACTTGTACGCCGGGTAGAGCGCCCGCCGCCAGTTCCGCTCGGGGATGCCCTCCCAGGCGACCACCACGTGAGTCCAGTCCGACCAGGCCAGGGCGGCGGTCATGGACTGGGCGAACATCATCAGCGGCCCGGTCAGCACGCCGTGCCAGGACAGCGGCTTGATCGTCGCGGCGGCCTTCGCCGAGCGGACCAGGACCGCCATCCCGTCAACCAGCAGGACTTTCATAGCCCCTCATCCGTCAGCAGGCCGTGCAGCCTGGCCTCCCACACCACGATCATGATCATGATGACGAAGCGGTCGTCGTCGATCGAGCCGCTGTTGTGCAGCGCGTGCGCGGTCTTCTCGATGTCGGCCAGGCTGAACTGGCGGTCGCCGGTCGGGGACCGGTGGATGTCGTCGCCGTTCCAGTCGTCGAGCACCAGCTCGCTGTCGGGGAAACGCTCGCTCTGCCGCATCCGCACCCGCAGCCAGGCAGCCGAGCGGCCGATGAACATCAGCGCGACGCTGTTGGTCGAGTACCCGGGCTTGGGCTCGCCCTTCTTGCCGCGGGTGATCATCTCCGGCGTGATCCAGAAGTCACGGCGGGGAGGATGCCACTGGACATCACTGTAGAGCGACCCGTCCGCGGTGCGCGTCCTCCCGGCCATGACTTCCTCCTCGTCCTAGCTCTGCTTGCGCAGGCCCAGGGCGGACTGCGCGCTGCCGGTCCTGGTGATCCGGCGCAGTGCGGCCAGGGCCTTCTTCGGCTCCTTGCGGAGGTACAGCATGAACTTCGCCTTGTCGAAGACCCGGACCTCGCGGGTAATAGCCAGGTAGACCGGGCGCTCGATGTCGGCCGCCTCGTAGGCCTGCTGAAGCTCGGCGTCCGACGGGGCGGGGGCCGAGGCGTTCTTGTAGTCCTGGCACCAGGCCATGTCGCCGGATGCCACCTGGTACGGCTGCTTGGGGGCGCCGAGCAGGTAATGGCCGTTCTGGTCGCGCGGGGTGGCGGCCACGATGACCTCGCCGTCCGGGCCCAGCTTGTCCTTGGGCACGGCGATGCCGTCCTCCTCGGCCCTGGCATCCATGTGGACCCGGATGATCTCCTTGATCGCCTCGTGCCGCTTGCCCAGCGGGCCGGCGATCAGCGCGATCACGAGCTGCTCGGCAGTCAGCTTGTCGATCTCGGCCTGGGTCAGCGGGCGGCGCACGTTCAGCTCGACGCTGTTGAAGAACTGGATCAGGCCCTCCATCGCCTGCCGGGCCTCGTCGGTCAGCTCGACGTGCTTGGGCAGCTCGGGGAACGGCTGCGCCTCGGCGGCCAGCGGGACCTCGGGCGTGACGGCCACCTGCGCGGCCAGCTTGGCCAGGGGGGCGTCGGGGTCGGTCTTCAGCAGCTCCAGTGCCCCGGTGATGGCGGGCTCAAGCTCAGCTGCGGCGGTAGCAGTCTGGGTGGTGCCAGTGTCAGTCATGGGATGCTCCTCGGGCATCGGCGGGTTGTTGCTCTCACGATATCAATAAACCTTGGTAGTGACAAAACTCCGCCAGGGGCACCTCGACGACACCGGTATCAAAGAACATGATCACCGATGGCAGGTGCCCCTGGCGAACCGGGGTCAGCTTCCCGGGCAGTGCGCCGGGCAGCCGTGCGTGCAGCCCTCAGCCGGGCCGCGGGCAGCCAGCCAGCCCTGGTTCCACTGGATGCGGTTCTGCACCCTGGACGGCCCGAAGCCGAACCGCTCGGCCAGGGCGCGGAACTCGGTGGGCTCCCCGGCCAGCAGGCGGCGGCGGATCTCGGAGTCCAGCGCCGCGGTCTCGGTGTCCATGTGCAGGATGATCGGCTGACCAGGCGGGACGGGCACCGGCAGCACCAGGGGAGCGGGCACCTCGTTATGCACCGGGCAGTGCGGGTCGGTGACGGGCCGCACGAACTGGCCGGGCCCGACCGGGGTGAACTCGCACGTGCACTCGCCGCGCAGGTCCGTCCGGGCGGCCATGATGTCCATCTCGGTCACCACGCCCTCGGTGTACCCGTCGGTGAGGACCACGGGCTCGGGCCCGGTGTCCCGCATGCGGGTGATCGCCGCGCGCTCGTCCTTGCGCTCCTGCGATGGCGGCTGCATTCCCGCGGGCTCGGGCTCGCGCGGGGGCGGGGTGACGCCCGTGCGGCGGCCGGGGGCCTCCACGCCCTTCTCGGTGAACCGGTGCGGGCAGGAGGCCAGGGAGCCCTTCTCGACCAGCTCGGCGCACACCCGGTTGACCTGGACGTGGTTGTGGTCGATGCCCAGCACGCGGGCGACCGCCCGGTGCGTCAGCGGCTTGTCGGTGCAGGCCGCGCTCAGCAGGGCCTCGGCGATCTGGTCCCGGCTGACCCGCAGGCCGCGGTCGGCGACGATCTGCCTCCAGTCGTACCCGGCCCTCTTCAGGCCCTGCGTCACCGACGCGCGCTGCTCGGTGCTCAGGTACCGGTGGCCCAGCACCGAGGCCGTCATCCGGTAGACCGCCTCGACGGGATCACCCCTGAAGTATTCCACGGCCGGCTCGACCTCGGCCTGGGCCGCGGCGGCCTCCCGGTGGCGGCCGATGATGGTGACCTCGGCCTTGCCCGGCAGCCGGTACCTCAGGATGGGCTCGTGCGGGAAGTAGCCCTGGAGCCGCATGCTGTCGGCGAGCGCGTCCACGTGCGCCGGGTCCATGGGCGGCAGGATCTCGCCCAGGTGGGCGAGGACCCACAGGGCTGACTCCTTCTGGCCGGCCAGGCGGCCGGGGCGGCCGGCCGGGTCCTCGATCAGTGTGTCGGTCATGATGGTCTCCGTCTCGGGGGTACTGAGCGGAGCCTATCAATAAACCTTGATATTGCAAACGGTTAATCCCCGGCGCCGGGCGGCGGGGCGATCTCCCGGTCGGTCAGGTCGGCGATGTCGGCCAGCTTGCGGTGCAGCTGGCCCTCGTTGACCTGGATCCTGCGGATGCCGCTGATCAGGGTGCCGAGCACCGCGCGCAGCTCATCTGCCGATGAGTGCTCGAACCGCTTCAGGGTGTAATCAGGATGCTGCATCAGCTCACCGTAACCCCGCGGCTACAACGAGTCAATAAACCCTAGAAGCCCTAATGGTTCAGTGAACCATTAGAAGCCGGGCTCGATCTCCGTGACGTCCACCTGGTCCGGCCCGGTCAGCGGGGCCTGCTGCCGGTAGCTGCCCTCGTCGGTGACCTGCTCGGGCGAGGTCACGGCGCCGGGCTGGATCAGGATCCGGTGCCCCGGCGGCCCCGCCCAGGCACCGAGCTGCATCGAGCCGGCCGCGCTCATCGCCAGCTGGCCGGGCCGGGTGATGATCCCGGCGACCGCCATCGAGCCGTGCGCCCGCAGCACCAGGGACACCGAGGACTGGCCGGCGAGGCTCATCGTGCCCGCCGCGTGCAGCGGCAGCGCCGCGGTCCTGGTTACGCCCGCGGCCAGGTGCATGGTGCCCGCGGCGTGCATGGGCAGCGCGCCCGGCCTGCCCGCAGTCCCGCTGATGCCCATCCGGGCGGATGCCGTCATGTGCAGCGTGCCGTACCGGGCCACCGCGGCGCTGACGGTCATCCGCCCGGCCGCGGTCATGCTGACCCGCGCGGCCCGGGTCGCCGAGCCCGCGATCGTCATCGTCCCGGCCGCGTGCATGGGCAGCGCGGCCTGCTTGAAGGTGACTTCGGTGATGGTCATCTGGCCAGATGCCGTCATGTGCAGCACCGCGAACGCCTGCCGGGTGGCGCCAGCGCTCATCTGGCCGGCCGCGGTCATGTGCAATGCGGCGTTGCGGCCCAGGTAGGCTGCCATGCTCATCGAGCCGGCGGCGGTCAGCGGCAGGACGCCCAGCTGGACCCCGGGCAGCCGCTGGGTCCAGGAGATACGGCCCGCGTGCATCCGGCCGGGCAGCGCCAGCCCCGCCAGCCGCATGTAGCTGCGCTGGCGGACGAACATCGGCCACGGCCGCGGCTGGGAGGCCTGCGGCATCGGCGGCAGGAAGACGCGCCCGGCCAGGCCGCGGGCCCGCGGGTGCCAGCGGGGACGGGCGCCCGCCTGGTCCAGGTACGCCGGGAGGCCGCCGGGGACAGGCAGCGGCAGGGGCGCGAACGCATGGCCCAGCCGGGAGCGCTGGAGCCAGCGGTGGTTCCAGTTGCGCCGCTGCCGGTAGTACAGGCCTCCGGGGAAGGCGGTGCCCTTGGGCGCCTGGCCCCAGCCGGGCAGGAAGCACCGGCCGCGGGGCACCCGCGGCCGGTGCTTCCTGC
>Ga0318521_10000201_pt1 | contig 15056 bp, 14 predicted proteins | sample GRESIP178b2f17_FD_203513 | JGI IMG/M metagenome (GOLD analysis project Ga0318521, IMG submission 203513) | Tropical soil microbial communities from Luquillo Experimental Forest, Puerto Rico - GRE.SIPMG.178b2f17 | ecosystem: Environmental > Terrestrial > Soil > Tropical forest > Bulk soil...
TATCAACCCTTCCAACCCCAACCACCACCGACCAATAACTAACTTGGGGGGCCGGTCACTACCGGCACGGTATCGAAGCTCAAACACGTAGGGGCATCAAACAATTCGTTCACACTACCCGGCTGCCTACCGCGTCGTGGACATCGGGGCCGACAACCAAACCCGCACCGCCACCGACCCGCCGACCCCAAGACCTCCACAACCCCTCATCAACACCCACGCTGACAGTGCGCACTGATTTGAGCCAACGCGGGCTACACCAAACTCGGCGCAATTCGCACGTCGAACTGGTGCAAGAGGTGGCCCGCCGCGCCGAGTGATCAGTGAGGGCCGTCGGGGGAGGGCGGGGTGATGAACAATGCCGGATCGGCGGCGATGACGCTTGGCGCCACATCGCCGATGCGGGTCGCGACGAACGGGGTCCGGTACACCGTTCCCTGGTCACCGCATCCGTTGCTGAGAACGGTGCCAATCATGAGGCCATTGAATGTGTTGCCGGCCTGGGGATCCCACGACCACAGGCGGGTTTCGTCGTCACGGCCCGGTTGGTTGGTTCTTGCGCACTCCATTGGTGCCCTGAAGGGTGGGCGTGCCCTGCCAATGGCCGTCGGCAAAATGGAGAACGCTTGTCGTGCCGGTGGTTTCCTGCTGATTGGAGTCGGACAGCCGAGCTCCCGTGGCCGCGCACCCGGCTGACGTACACACCGAACGAAGGGCCCACCATTCGGAGACCGGGGTCGCGAGACCGGTCACTTTGCCGTTGATCGTCTGATTCTGCAGATCGAAGGCCACGCGGTAGGTGCCGTCGAGGACGGGGCCTTTGACTTGTGGGGCGGCCGTGGGCGGGGCGACGGTGGCTTTCGCCGGATCCGCGACGGCGACGCCGGTCGGCACGTCGCCGGTTCGAGTCAAAGCCACAGGGGCCACACCCACCTGTCCCTGAACGCCGCATTCGTTGGTGAGGGCGGTGCCGGTCTTGGTGCCTCGGAGGGTGCCGTCGGGCTGTGGCTCGAGTGACCAAGTCAGGATTACGGTACTGATCCCCGCGACGACTTGTCCGTTCGCTCCGAGGCAGCGCGACTGGTTGAGTTGGCGCTCAACGGGCGCGGACTGCCAGTGACCGTCGGCGTAACTGTAAGTAGCTGATTGGGGGGGTTCGCGGGCCACCTGGGGGTTGGCGGTGTCCAGTTGGGTCGCGGTGGCAACGCATCCCGTAGATCCGCACGACGAGCGAAAGGCCCACCAGGAGATGTTGTCGGTGGTGTGGATTGCGTACGGGGCCCCGTTGATCGTCTGCTTCTCGTAGTCGTAGTCGAAGCAGTAGGTGCCGTCCAGAAGGGCGGGGGGTCGGGCCGGGGCGCTTCCAGCGGGCGCGGCGGCAGCCGGGGCGGAAGAAGCCGGGGCCGAGGCCGCCGGGGCCGTCCCCTTCGTGGGCTGCTTTACGTAGGCGATGACGCCGACGGCGGTCAGCACAACCGCCGCGATCACCGCCCCGAGCACAATCCGGGACCGCCTGCGCCGCTTCGGGTTCACCGGGCTCGAAGGCGGCTTCGTGCTCAATGCTGGTACTCCCGACGACACCGTCACCGCGACTTGGGTTTCGGCCAACGAGGCGGGCGTGGCGACCGTGCGGTTGGGCTCGATCCGGTAAGCACCGTCCGGGTCCATGTCGGCCCGCTGGGCGAGGGCTGCGGCGAACTCGTGGCAATCTTCGAACCGGTCGGCGGGGTTCTTGGCCAGTGCCCGCGACAGCACCTCATCCAGGTTCGTCAAGTGCGGACGCTGCTCGCTCAGCTTTGGTATTGGTGCGGTGAGATGTCGGCTGATGACGGCCACGGGGTTGGAATGCTGATACGGCGGTGCACCCGTGAAGAGGTTAAACGCGGTGGCGGCCAACGCGTACTGGTCGGCCCGCGCGTCGATGTCGCCGCCCATCAGTTGTTCGGGTGCCGCGTAGGTGACCGTTCCGACGGTGAAGTTCGTGTCGGTCAGCCCGCTGATGTCGTCGTGGTGGCGGGCTATTCCGAAGTCCGCCAGCATGATCCGGCGTTGGCCGTCTTCTCGATCGGTTAGCAGGATATTGGCCGGTTTGACGTCGCGATGCAGCAGCCCACACCGGTGGGCGTAGTCGAGTGCCCCGGCCACCGCGGTGATGATCTCGCACACCGCGTGCGTCGGCATCCCGGCCGGATAGCGGTCCCTCATCAACTGCCCGAGGTCGGCTCCCTCGGCGTAGTCCATCGCGATCCACAGTCGACCATGGAACTCGCCGCGATCATGCACTTGGACAATGTTGGGGTGCCACAGCGTGGCGGCGAGTTCGGCTTCCCGGTGGAATCTCTCTCGGAAGCCGCTGTCCGCCGTTGTCGTCTCGGGCAGGATTTTCAGCGCGTCGTCACGCGGCAACCGGGGGTGGTGCGCGAGGTAGACCTCGCTCATCCCCCCACGGCCGAGCAACCGCACGATGGTGTACCCGGCGAATTTCGCGCCGCTCGCCAACGGCATGCGCGGATGATACCGCTGTGACCGCGACTTTATCTTCCCGTCAGCCCATGGGCTGCCGGTTTGCGATCGGATTCATCGCCTACCACTCGTACCCGAGGCGCTCGATTAGGTCTCCATAGCGCAGTCGTATCTGTGCAAGGTGCTCGACGTTAAGGTAATTGCGCCAGTCGCCGGCAACGCCGCGCCGGTAGTGATGTCGGATGTCAAGATCACCACGATCGCGCCCGCCCGCCATGCGTCGGAAGGAATAGCGCTCGAGGATCTCGGCGAGGAACTCGGGGTCACCCGCCGGACGGGGCCATCCGAGGTGGGCAATGATCGCGATCCAGTGCGCAACAGGGTCCTCGATGACATCCTCCATGCGGACCTCGAGTATGTGCGGCTGGGCATAGTTCCACGTCGACATCGCGTCGATGAACTGCCCGCTGAACTCGATCTCGCGCGATAGGCCCGCGTCGATGTCGAGCGCCGCCAGCTCCGCGCGGTGTGGCGGGAGTTCGGCAAACACCTCAGGGTGGCTGTATCGGTGACTGAAGTAGCCGGAGACGATCATGTCCCGGGGGTCGCGGATCATATGAAAACCCCGCACTGGCCCAAGGGAATCCGCGTCCACCTGCCACGCATTGGAATCGATCAACAGGTCCGGCGACCTGTCGGCCACCTTGGCGCCCAGACTTGGATATTCGTCCCAGTCGTACGAACCATAGATGGTCAGCGTGCGAAGCCCGAGACTGGCAGCCAGTTCGCCAAGGATGGCACCGGCCCATTGGCTTGCCGCTTTGTGGTGACCGAAGTAGGCCCTGAGCTCACGCGCCGCCATCGCGTTCCTGGGCGACTTCAGTCCAGCGTTTGGTGACCGATGGAGTAGGAGAGCGTCCGGGGGCGCGCCGATACCGCGCCCATCAGCCGCTGACGCTCGCTGCGATCTGGTATGTGCCACCATTGTGCGGCAACCTGACCACTGGGTCGGATCTGCTGGAACAGATCTTCGATGAACAGCCGATTGAACCGCTGCGTGTACTGACAGCTTCGTACGTCGATCGCCATCTCATCGCCGCTGTGGATCATTGCGTCGTAGGCGCAACCGTTGCCACACATGGCACGTGCCGAGCAACCGTCACAGTGCGTGTAGTAGATCGGCGAACGCTTGCGCCATTCGCTTACGACGGCCGAGCGATATGCATCGATGTCGAGCGTACGCATCGCGAGTCTGTCCATAACCAGGAACGACTTGCATGGGCCGACATTGCCCTTGGCATCCACGTTGAGGTTGGTTCCTCCGGCCGCCCCACAGTCGTGGAATCGGTAACGCTGTTCGACGAATGGCGCCAGCTTGCGGTAGACCAGTTCGAGGAACAGTCCGCGGTCGCGGAAAGCCTTGTGAACGCTATACATTCGGTCCGCATACGCGTCAGCCCCGATGAGCTGATCGTAGTCGGGCTGATCAGGTGTTGGCGGCTTCATGAAGTTCACACCAAGGCCGGTTGGCTGGTATTCGTCTAGGAACCAACCGATTACCTCTTCGGCGTGGTCGAGGTTGTGCTGGCCCAGCACCATCGACAGCGACACCTCGGCGCCGGCCTCTTTCAGCCGTCGAACACCGGCGTCGACCATGCGCCACGAGCCGCGGCCGCCGTGGTTGCGCCGGAGCTTGTCGTGAATCTCTTCGGGACCGTCCATGGACACGATGCACTTGACGTCATTCTGGGCAAGGAACGCCGCATGAGTGGCGCGAATGAGGGTGGCGTTGGTTCCCAGGACGATCCAGCAGTTCTCCCCTGGCCGTTCGAGTCGGTGTTTGAGATCGACGATGTGTCGGACCTGTTCGAAGAAAAGCGTGGGTTCCCCGCCGGTGACGTGGATGATTTTCGGACGACCCGGTTCCGAGTGGGCGAAGAAGAACTCGATGACCTCGGCGAGTCGATCGTCAGACGTTGGCTCCGCCTGCGGTGCAAGCACATTGGGTATGACTTTGCAATACGAACATGACAAGTTGCAGACGTCGGTGAGCAGGATCCGCAGTAACGTGAAGGACGGTTGGACCTCGACTTTCGCATCTTCCGTTGCCATTAGGGAGCGGTGAAATTCCTCAGGCGGCCGTCCGGGCGGTGCCACGAAGCCGTAGCTCAGTAGGGAATGAGTCAGTTCGGCATCCTTGGGTAAGCGCCCGCTGAGGAGGCCTTCGTAGGCATCGCGGAGAATCCGTCCTCCGTAGATCTGTTGTTGGCGCAGTGCATGGTTGACACACCATGCCCCATCGCCAAGATCGAGCAACTGGATATTCGTTTCAAGTTGTGGGCGGTCCGTGAACGCCCGAGCGGCTGGGAGATCCTCTGCGTCACGGTAAATGCCACTTGAGATGACCGCGTGCGGCAACGCCGGAAGCCCGTCTCTCGCATCGTCGTCACTGCCCACTTGACGAGGGCTGGGAACTCCCAATAGCACCGACGTCGTGGCGCCGGTGTGGTCTATCGAGCAGTCGCACGAGTTGGATCCCATGTGGACTCGCCTCCTCCTGCTGGGCCACTACGTTACCGCTGCTTACCCCAAGCGGCTGACGTTTTGTGGGTGTCCGCCGGCGTCCAGCTCGGGCACGCAGGAATTGGCTGAGGAGGTTGGCCACCCCGACGCCCGCACGAGCTGGTGCTCCGGTCAGCCCCTGGGTTGCCGGTTCGGGCACAGGTCAATCACGGCGTACTGGGCGATGAGCGGGTCAATGCCCTCTTGTTGAGGGCTCACGCCAATCGCCAGGTTGCGGCAGGTCCACCAACCCTCGCCGACCAGACTTGCGTCACTCATGCTTTCCACTCGGGTATCCCCATAGAGTTGCATATGCGAGTGCACGTCCTTGACGAACTTGTTCTCGGCAGGGGCAGATGGATCCGCCTGTACGGGGGGCGCGCCTACCAGGCCGATCGAGCTTCCCAGCAGCGCTCCTGCCGACAACACCATTCGCGTGATCAACATGATCGTCCCTCCGGGCTAACCCGCGCCGCCACCCGCTGCTCCGAGCGGCCTGCCGCCCGGGGTTTCGAGGATCGGTGGGACGATCACGGGAGCAGGGCCGGGTTGGGTCGATTCAGGTCCGGGGGGCGGCTTCTCGGGTGGTTTGCCGGACGGATCCTCCGGCGGCACCGCTGCGCTAAGGGTCACCGCATTGACGCCCAGCGAGGGCGGGAGCTCCGCAGTCTGGCCGGCCTGGACAAAACGCTGTGCGCTCGCGCCGGTGAAGAACCCGACAATCGGGGGACTGTTGCCTAGTTGGCTGCCCGGCATGCCAAATGCCTTTTCGCTTGACTCGACGAGGGCGCTGGCCTTTACCCCGCGGGCGTCGACGGTCGGTGGCGGTGGGACGACATAGATGCCGTACAAGTAGCCGAGGCCGCCGGGGACGAATCCCGTGTTGGGGAGGAAGGGGTTCGGCGGCAGCACCGGCGGCGGCGGGTCGGCGCTAGCGGCTGGTGCCTGTACGAGCGCCAACAGCGCCCAGATGCCCGCCGCCGGAATCAGCCCGAACGTCATCCGCAACGTCATAACTTTCATGCTGTGCTTTCCTTCCGATGACCGCAACGTCAAATCTTGATGGGGTCGCCGTAGATGGCGTATTGGGTGTGCGCGACTTGGGTGGAGATCCGCAGATATAGGTAGGACCGGATGGTGACATCACCACCGCACGCGTCGGCCTTGATGTGGAGGTCGTCGATATCGAGGGCTGCCTCGCCGTTGTTGAGCGTCATGTTCGACAATGGCAAATCCACGATCACGCCCGGCTGGACCACAGTTTGGCCGAACCCGGCCCCCCCGCCGGCGCTCCCCAGGGTCAGAGCGTTGCCGGCCGCGGCCCCAGGCGTGATGGTGACGTCTCCGTTCGGTATGGCTCCCCCGGTTCCGCCGAACTGCAGGCCCGCCGAGACATCCTGCTGACACCCCAGTTGATAGCCGATGACAAGGACGCTGTCGCTGATGGGGCTTGAGCCGCCGCTGGCCGATGCGACTCCAGTCACCGTGAGGAATGCTTCGTGAGAGTTGGGCGCACCAGCCAGGTTGGGCGTCCGGGTCACCGTTTCCCGCTCAAGCCGCATTTCAATTTCCCACCCGTCGCGGCTGACTTTGTCAATGGTTTTAGGAGGCATCGGGGTCGCGACCAGGTCGGCGTGCGCCGGCGCCGCCCCGCTGGATATCGCCAGAGCCAAAGTCGCCATGACGAGCGCGAACGCTCGGACCGAGGCGATCCTCATGGCCCGGACTTTAGGCGGGTGACGGTCGGCATCGTCGTGGCCGACGCCGTCGTTGGCCAAATCGTTACGAATGCGCGCTGCGGTTGATATTTGATCCGAATAGGAAGGCACAGATTCCGTTATGGAAACCTCATGTGGCAATTACCGAAAAGCGGCACCGAGTCTCAATCAAGATTTGATCAACGGCGACTGCTAACGCGCGTGCAGTCGACCGTCATGATGTCGTTCTCGCGATGTCAGTGGGAGAAGACAGCCAAATCGCCCGGTTCATGGTCGAGCACATCGCGGTTAAAGGTCATCATGTATGCGAAATACAGGCCGCCAACGACAAGCAGGCCGGTCACGATCATGATCGGCACGCGCGCGCTGGCAGGGGAGAGCAAGGCGACCAGCGAGCAGATCGACCAGACGAGTGCGGCGATCGAGACCGGCGTCTCGAACCGCCCGATATCGAAGGCTCCTTCCTGGCGGTCGAGCCGTTTTCGAACCGACAGGTAGAGAATCACGATCATGCCGTATGTCAGCGCGGGGAATACCGTGCCCGCGGTGATCAAATTCAGCAGTGCGTTGCCGGGCAGCACGGCCAGCACCGCGATCCCGGTGACGACGGCCAGGACGGTGGCCGGGATCGGGGTCTGCGTGCGTTCGTTCACCCGTCGGAGCAGTCGGGATGCGGGGAAGCGGTAATCGCGCGACATTCCGAAGATCATGCGTGCACAGGTGGTCAACGTCACCAGCCCGCCGCCGAAGAAGGCAATCGCTATGGCGGTGAGAAAGATTCGTTCGGTGACCGTGCCGAGTTGATCGTGCATGATCATGGCGACCGGCGAACCGGCGGCCGAGACTTTGGGGACGTTTTCGATGGCCACAGTCAAGGCGATCAGGAACACCATGCCCAGAAGGCTCGCCGCCGCGACCGATACCACGATGGCACGCGGGACGCTGCGAAACGGGTCCTTGGCTTCCTCCGACATATTCACTGCCGACTCGAAGCCCACGAGCGTTCCCAGGCCTACGATCATCACGGCCATCAACCCGCCGCCGAAGGCGAAGTAGTTCGTCGCACCCGCGGTGAGCCCTCGCGAGGTGAGGTTGTCGACCGAGCCATGTCCCGTCACCGCCACGGCCACCAGCAGCGCGACCGCCAGCACCACGACGATCGTCAGCTCGATGGCGACCGCCGTCGAGTTGACCAGTGCCATCAGCCGCGTCGAGGCGATCGCGAGCACCGCCTGGATAACCATCACCACCATGGTGATGGTTCGTGCGGTGACCTCGTTGGGCGCCAGGTTGAACAGCGGCATCAGGCAGGTGCTCGACATCGCGCTGTCGATGGCCATCAATCCGGTGAACAGGTAGCAGAAGGTGACCCAGCCGAAGAACCAGCCGACCTTGGGGTTGGCCAACCGCGATGCCCATTGGTAGGAGGTGCCGATGAGCGGGATGCGTCCCGCGAATTGCGCGATCACCAGTGCGACAAGCATCTGGCCGGCCGCGGCGATGATCCAGGTCCAGATGCCCACCGGCCCGGTGTTGCGCAGCACGTCGTCGTATGTTCCGAAAATACCGACGGCCACCGAGATGAACGCGAACGAGACCGCGAACATCTGGAACGAACTGAGCGTGCGCTTGAGTTCCGGCTCGTAACCGCAGTCCTCGCAGAACTCGTCGTAAGAATCCGCGTCTGGGACCGGCAACGCTTTTGTCATTTCAGCCACCTGGCCTTGTTGTACGTGCGCCGAATTCTAGAGGCACTCGCAGGTTGTTTTCAGGCAAACTGGCAAACCCGACGACGTCCCCGCAGCCGCTCCGCGAGTCAGAAGGCGGGAATCCCGTCGCGATGCGGATGAAGCGCCCCCACCGGCGAGGTGAGTGGAATGTGCAGCGCGTCAACGATTCCGGGCTCGGCCTCGCAAACCCAGGGTATGGCGTTAACGGCGCGCATCCCGGTTGCCAGCAAGCCATGATCGTTATGGCTCTCGCCGGCACGATGCCCGACTTCGAATTCCGCGTCGAAGCTCGGCTCACCGTCGATGATGACGCGCCAGATGCCATCGGTTGCGCCGGTTCGACCCTTCGGCCAATCGGGCGCGAGGTCGTCGGCGATCCGGTCGACGTGCTCGATCGTGATGACGTCGACGCCGTCGACGACGCCGATGCAACGCGCCCGGGTGGCGCCGACGGTGCCCGCTTCGACGAGTCCGAATGCGGTAGGGATGTCGCGGGGGGTGGCCTGAAACTCGCACGTTTCGCGAATGTCCTCGAGTTGCACGCCCAGCGCCTCGGCGACCATGGTGACGGCGGCGCCCCAGCCCCAGCGAAGGGTGCCGGGCATCTTCAACCCGCCTTGGTAGTCGAGCGGCTGACCGAATCCGAACAGCTCTCGCATGTCGTACTCGGCCGGGTACTCGGAGTAGTTCGTGATCTCTATGCCGCGCACCGAATAAACCTTGTGCGACATCGACATCAGCGCGATCGGAAACAGATCGGCGCCGAATCCGGGCTCGATGCCCGTGGAGAACAGCGAGCTCCCTCCTGCCTCGGCGGTGGCGCGGATCGTGTCGATCACCCTGCCGGGCATGGAGCCGCGCGGGTATACCAATCCCGGTATTGCGGTAGTCACAATGTTCTTGCCGGCGGCCAGGATTCGGCACAGGTCGCCGATCGCCTCCCTCATTCGGGGTGGTGCCGGCGCCGCGTAGACGACACAGTCCGCGTCGCCGCCGAGGATCTCCGATTCGTCCTGCGTGGCGAGAACGCCGACGGGGTCAATCCCGGCGAGTTCGCCGGCGTCCTTGCCGTTCTTGCCGGCCGAGTGCACCCATACGCCGACGAGTTCGAGGTTCGGCCGGTCGGCTATGGTGCGGATCGCGTACCTCCCGACCCCGCCGGTGGCCCAGACCGCAACTCTGTACTTGTCTTTCACGATTTCGACTTTCTTTTCCAGCGCGGGCTCTTGACCGCTTCGAGGGCTTCGGTGACGAAAAGATCCAGCGGTCGCGGGGCAGTGGATTGGCGCACCCACCGCTGGAACGCGAAATCAGCTGCTGCAAAGGCGAGTTGGACCAGAAGGCCGGGGCGAATGTCGTCGCCGGGATTGGCACCCATGCGTTCGCCGATCAGCTTGGCAGTCCGTTCCCTGTCGGTGGGCGTGTGGATCGTGGCCTTGCCGAGCAGATCGGGAGCGACCAGCAAGGCTTCCCGCCACTCCCCGATGTCGGCTTGGTCGAACGAGCGGATCCGCGCGACGATCGCATTGATGAGCGCGACGTCCGGCGACTCGCCGGCTGGCCGCTGTTCGAGCAGGTTGACGATCGCGGCGCCGCCGTGGCGAACGGGGGCGAGCAGCAGGTCCTCCTTAGTCGGCACGTGCCGGAAGAAGGTGCGCGGCGAAACGCCTGCGGCGGCGGCGATTTCCTCCGTCGTCACCGCGTCGTACCCACGTTCGACGAACAGCCGGAACGCGGCGCGCCTGATCTCGGCCCGGATCTGTGCGCGCTGGCGGTCCCGCAGCGACCCTTCCCCGGCGGTCATCGGAAGCAGCCGATTCCGCCGTCGACGTGAATGGTCTGCCCGGTGATGAACGTCGCGTCGGTGCGAAGGAGGAACGCCACCAACGCGCCCACGTCAGTTCGGACGTCGCCGATGCGCTTCATCGGAACGCGGCCCACCGCCTTCGCGTAATCGTCGGGTGCGAACTGCTTCCACAGCTCGACGCCGTCGGACTCGGCGAACGGGCATATGACGTTGACGCGGATGTTGTCTCGTCCCCATTCCAGGGCGGCGACCTTCGACAGCCCGCGGATGCCTTCCTTGGCGGCGGCGTAACCGCCCCACTTGGGTTCGCCACCGGTGCCGGTCCCCGAGCCGAGGTTGACGATCGAGCCGCCGCCGGCCTCGACCATCACGGGGTGCACGGCCTGCATGAGGAGAAACGTCGCCCGGGGGCCGACGTCGTAACCCAGCGCCAGGTCCTCGGTGGTGATGTCGACGAATGCCTTGGGTTCGTTGGTGGCTATGGCGTTGTTGACCAGGCCGTGCACCGTGCCGAAGGCGTCGAGGGCAGCCGCGACGATCCGCTCGGCGCTGTTCGGGTCGCGCAGGTCGGCGACCAGCTTCTCGACGGGACCCGCCGCCTCGAGTTCGGCGGTCGTCTCGCGCAGCTTGGCGTCGAGGATGTCGACAACCAGGACCGACGCTCCGCGTTCCAGCAGCGCGGCGGCGATGCCCCGGCCCACGCCTTGGGCGGCACCGGTGACGATCGCGACGTGGCCGCGCATCGAGTCGGGATGGGTGTACGTCAATTCGCCGGTCCCATCCGCAGCGGCACGCCGCGATGCATCTCGTAGGTGCTGCGTACCCCGCCGGGAAGTTCGATGAACTCCACCGGTGTTCCGTCCGGGTCCTTGACGAAAAACATTCGGACACCGGCGATCTCGAAAGGCTCCTGGTCGGGCGTGTGGCCGGCGGCGGTAATGCGCCGGTGCGTGTCGTCGAGATCGACCACCGACAGCGAGACGTTTTGGATCCCGGTGATGCCGCGCCGGTGCTTCCGCTCCGGCGGGTTGGCGCCGATCGACAGCAGCTCGACCATCAGCCCGCCCAGCAGGCCGCCAACCACCCGGCCCTCCTGCTTTCGGGTCGCGTGCAGGACCGCGTCGAAAGACTCTCCCGAGATGAGGGATTCGAAGACGACTTCCATGCCGAGCACGTCTCGGTAGAACGCCAGCGCGCGGTCCATGTCGGTCACCCTGATGACGAGGTGGCAGAACGACACGTCGTCGAGGACACTCATGACGTTTCCGCAAGATTGTGAGCCGGGCGCCCGGCGAACAGCGGCAGATCGAGATAGGTTTTGATGCCGGGCTCGGCGGCGCAGACATCGGGGATGGCGTTGACGCAGTGGTTGGCGGTGGCCACGACTCCCGGGTTTCGTTGCAGCCCTTCGGCGATGGTTGGAGGTTGCAGCCCCTTGAAGGTGAGGCTCACGGTGGGGTCGCCGGTGATCTCGACCTCGAAGCGTTCGCCGCGCCCACCGAAGTTCCATCCCGGGTCCAGGTTTTCCTCGCCCATCAGCCAGTTGACCGCCGCCGTGATTACCGGTTCGCCGTTTGTGAGGGCCTGCCACCGGAACCTGCGTGCGGCCACGGTCCCCGCCCTGATCGGGAATGGACTGTAGTCGATGTCGGAGGTCGCCACGGCGATCTCCTGAACGGTCCTGATATTCGGATCGATGCGAAAACCCATGTGGTCGGCAATCATTCGCACCGACATCTTGAAGCCCGACTCGAGCAGGCTGGCCATGGGCCCTTGCATAGCCTCTTCGGGGGTACCGCCGAACCCCATGATGTGGTGCACGACGTCCGGCGCGTTGTAGGTGCGGATGTCGGAGAATTCCTCGGCCCGCACGTGGGTGACGGCCGAGGAAAGCGAGGAGATCATGAGCGGGAATCGTTCCGTGATGCCGCCCGGATGGATTCCCGACCCGTGCAGAGTCACCCCGGCTTCGAGAGCGGCGTCGGCGATGGCTTGGTGACGCGGGTTGCTCAGGTCGGGGTATACCCAACCGACCGGGGTGACCACGTTCTTGCCGGACCGCAAGATCGCCACGACCTCTTCGTCGTTGGGGACCAGCGGGCTGTACATGACGCAGTCGGCATCGAGGGCCAGCACGTCATCGACACGCGAGGTCGCAGAGACACCCAGCGGGGCGGTTCCGATGATCTCCCCGACGTCGCGGCCGTCCTTGTCCGCGCTGTGCACCCAGCAGCCGACCAGGTCCAGCTCCGGGTGATTGAGCACGCATTCGATTGCCGCCTTGCCAACACCCCCCGTCGCCCACTGGATTACCCGCAGCTTGCTGCTCATCGCCGACCTCCCGGATGGACACGCCTAGATCGGCAGAGTATGACTTAGTGACAGTCACTGTCAACGACACGAGGGGTAGGCAACGGATGGGCGTCCTCGATGGCAAGATCGCGATCGTCACGGGAACCAGCCGCGGTGTGGGCGTCGGCATCGCCCACGAACTGTTGCGTGCCGGCGCCACGGTGATCGGTTGCTCGCGCTCACCGCTGAACACCATCCCGGGCATCGACGCAGACCCCTCCTGGGCGGCCCGTGCGTCACAGAAAGTCTGCGATCAGGGTGACTACCGGTCGATCGACTCCTTCGTCGCCGACGTCGTGGCCACCCACGGCCGCATCGACATCCTGGTGAACAACGCCGGCGGTACGGTCCCGACGCCCCACGCGGAGAGCATTCCCAAACTCGTGCAACGCATTCAGGGCGCACCCCAAAGCGACGACGACTACGAGCGCACCGCGCTCTTCCACGCGTTCGCGGTGCAGATGAACCTCATCAGTCCGCTCTGGTTCGCCATCCGCGCGTACCGGCAGATGGCCACCCAGGACGGCGTCGGTTGCATCATCAACATCTCCAGCGGCGCCGGGCACCCGGCGGGATCACCAACCCTGGTCTCCTACGGCGCGGCCAAGAGCGGGCTCAACCACCTCACCCGTTCGCTGGCCGAGGAGTGGGGACCCAGGGTCCGGGTCAACTGCATAGCACTGGGTCCGACGATGACCGAGAACTTCCGATCGTTTGTGCTGCCCAAGGACGATCTGACCGGCGAAAGATACTTCGCCGCCGTGCCGTTGCGGCGCGCGGGCGAGCCCGCGGAGGTGGGCCGCGTCTGCGTCTTCCTCGCGAGCGGAGACGCCGACTTCGTCAACGGCACCACGATCGAACACGACGGCGGCATGCTACCCGGCGTCCTCTACGACGCGGGCCTGAAGACGATCACCGATTTGCCGTAATCACACCCCCGGTCGGCATCGGTCTGATACTTTCCCGGTACACCAACGGCTTTGGGGAGGCTTGGGGAGGCACCGTGCATCGGACGCTCGTCGCTGCAATGGGGGTTGCAATAGGGATGGTCGTCGGCTGCTGCATAGGCACGCCTCGCGCCGCCGCCGATAATTCGGTCTGTGGCCAGGGGTGGTGTGCCTTCTTGTCCCCGTCCCGCAACATCGGCTGCGAGATGGACTATCAACACGGCAGTGGGATACCCGACCACACGTATTGCCAGTCGACCTCGCCGCCGCAGTCCGTGCAAATGTCCACCGACGGGACGTTCAAGAGCTGCACGGGAGATTCCTGTCTCGGCAACTCGGGCCAAGGCACGCCTACCCTCGCCTACGGCCAAACCGTTTGGCTCGGCCCCTTCAGCTGTCGGTCCGAAGCCAGCGGGGTTACCTGTAAGGTCACATCGGGCCGAGGCTTCACGATTTCCAATTCGGGGATTACACCCGCCGGGTAACTGCAGGCTCTGCTGCAGCCGCCCATCGAGTTAATGGTGGCGCCGTGGTCACACCCGCCCCATGAGCCCCGGCGTGCCGAGGTTGCAACGGTTTGCCCGGCTCTGAGCGACAACAACGCGGGCGGTGCCGTTGATGCTCGGAGGTGCACGCAACGAGTAACCGTCCGGCCAGAAACTAATGTGGCAGACGTGAACAGCGGGGTTGCGGACGCTTGCCCCGCAGTTCCCTGTCCTGAAGTGTCAAAAAACTGTCCTCTGCTGTCAAGATTTGAGTGCCTGATCTGCGCCACAGTGGGGTCAGCGGTAAGCCACCGCCCCCACAGCACAGTCAAGGAAACACCCATGAACTCCAGCAGCATCGAACACCTCGACGTCTTGATCATTGGTGCCGGCATCTCGGGCATCGGCGCCGCCCGTTACCTGCGGACGATGCAGCCGGGCAAGACATTCGCAATCCTGGAGGCCCGCGGCGAGATCGGTGGAACGTGGGACCTGTTCCGGTACCCGGGGATTCGCTCCGACTCCGATCTGCATACGTTCAGCTACGAGTTCAAGGCGTGGGAGAACGAGAAGGCGATCGCCAGCGCGGACTCGATCATGGCTTACCTTCGGGAGACGGTCGCCGAGAACGGAATCGAGAAAGCGATCCGTTTCGGGCACAAGGTGATCAGTGCGGCTTGGTCCACCGAGGACGCGCGGTGGCTGGTGGAGATCGAGCGGGTGGACTCGGGCGAACGCATCACCATGAGCTGCGGCTGGTTCTTCTGCGCCAGCGGCTACTACCGCTACGACGAGGGGTTCACCCCGGAATTTCCGGGACGGGGGCGGTTCACGGGCCAGATCGTGCACCCGCAGCACTGGCCGGCGGACCTGGACTACCGCGGCAAGCGTGTGGTGATCATCGGCAGCGGCGCGACCGCGGTCACCCTGGTGCCGGCGATGGCCGACACCGCCGGGCACGTGACCATGCTGCAGCGCTCGCCGACCTACAT
>Ga0318521_10000205_pt1 | contig 14949 bp, 14 predicted proteins | sample GRESIP178b2f17_FD_203513 | JGI IMG/M metagenome (GOLD analysis project Ga0318521, IMG submission 203513) | Tropical soil microbial communities from Luquillo Experimental Forest, Puerto Rico - GRE.SIPMG.178b2f17 | ecosystem: Environmental > Terrestrial > Soil > Tropical forest > Bulk soil...
CACGATCGCGCTGGTGAGGGCGCCGCCGAGGACGATGTCGTAGATGATGTTCGGCACCTGGTTGGCGGTTGCGTACGCGGTCCCCAGGCAGTGGCTGCCGACCGTGTGCGCGAAGACAAGCTGCCGACTGAAGCCCACCACCCGGGCGACCACCGTGATACCGCCGATAAGGGCTGCGGCACCCCCGATTCCACGGCCCACCTGGCGAAGCGGGCCAGCCTCGGTCACCGAGGCCGGCGGCCCGGTCACGACGGCGCTGCGGCCGTGGTTCCTGCCTCCCGTGGTTCCGCAGGCGGCGGGTCGTCGCGCCCCGGGACCGGGGCGGCCGGAACTGGCCGGCGGCCGAGCATGTCGAGCCACCGCAGGGCCGGGGTGCGCTCGATCACAGCGGTGAAGCTGACCACCTCGCTGGCCGCGGTGAGGCCGGCGATCGCGGCCAGCAACGCGAGCCTGGCCGGGCGGGAGAGGCTGGCCGCGGCCGCCACCCCCAGCATGGCGCCAAGTGCGTTGGCGCCCGCGTCCCCGAGCATCGCCCGTTCGCCGAGGTCTTCGGGAAGCAGTGCGATGGCCGCGCCGAGCGGAGCGGCCACGGCGAGCAGGGCGCCGGGCCGCGAGCCAGGCTCAAGCGCCGCCCCGGGCCCGGCGGCCGCGCCTGGCCCGATGGCTGCACCCGGCCCGGCAACCATGCCAGGTCCGGCGGTCGTTGCTGATCCGCCGGCCGGTCCTGGTCCTGCGGTCGTTCCGGGTCCGGCGGTCACGCCGGTACCCGGCCTTGTGGCCGCGCCGTGCCGGGCGGGGCCCCGTCGCGCGCCCGCTGCCAGGAGCGTCCCGCTGGCCAGCGCCACCTTGAGCGCGCGCCCGGGGCGCAGGTCGAACAGGTTCAGCAGGTTGGCGCCGCCGGCCACCAGCCCCGCGTTGACGGCGACGTCGGCGGGACCGCCGCCGAGCAGCGCGGCCGACACCAGGCCCGCCGCGCCGATACCGCCGAGCTTGACCGCGCCGGTGGTGATCTCGCCCTTGGCCAGCGCACCGAGGTGCCCGCGGAACCCGCGCCTGCTCCCGCTGCCCGCCAGGTCGTCGTAGCCGCCGAACGCGGCCGCCCCGGTACCCGCCACCGCCAGCGCGGCCCGGACCCGGGGCGGCAGGCCAGGCCCGAGCGCCGAAACCGCGACGCTGCCCACGGTCAGGGCGGGCCCCTCCAGCAGCGTGAGCTGCTCGCCCCGGTGGTTGGTCCTGGTCCAGGTCCCGGCGCCGCCCGGCGGCCTGCGGGTCAAGGCGGCGTAGGCAGCACGGGCCGCACATGCCGCGGCCGTGCCCGCTGCCAGCGCGGCGGCGGGGCTCGCCAACGTGGCGCGGCTCGCCAGCGCGACGGCTGGGCCGGGCCGGTCACGGCGCGAGCGGCCAGGCCAGACGGTGCGCGGCCTCACCGGCTCGCCGATCTGGCCGTGGACCGGTGGCTCGCCCGGGTGCTCGCCGTGCCTTGTGTCGCGGCACTAGGCGACACGGTCGGCGTGGGGCTCGGCGGTGGGCTCGGGCCTGCGGCGTTCGCGGTCGAGGTCACCCCGTAGCTGCCGCTGTGGCCGTGCTCCAGATCCGCCAGCGACTGGGCCACCACGATCTGGCCGACCGGGTAGTCGGCGTTGTCCACGCTGGTGAGGTGCCCGGAGCGCCCACCGGCGCGCATCACGTCGATGGCGCTGCCTGCCCCCGAGCCCGCGACGGTCCCGGCGACGACCGTGCCCAGACCGGCCAGGTTCAGTTGCTGGGCCAGCGTGACCAGGGCCTGGCTCTCCGGGTTGGTGTCATCGGTGGACTGGGGCGTGGCCGGGATTATCACGACAGCCAGCGTGGCACGATCCCAGGGCTGCCCGCTCTTGGTGAGGAAACCTGCACCGGCCAGTGTCTGCACCGCCTGCACGCTCACCGGGTCCTGCTCGCCGGGGATCGGCTGGCCCGCTTTGTTCTGGGTCATGATCAGGTGCGCGAGCAGCTCGCTGGCCTGGGCCTGGGCCGAGGCCGACCCGGTCAGGGTCAGGCCGGCCGACTGGGCGTACTGCTCGGTGACCTGGGTGAGCTTCTGGGTCGTGGCCGCGCTCTTGTCGAAGAACGCCGTCTGCATCTGGAGCTGGCCGGTCACCGTCGCCCCGGCCGTCTTCAGCGCCTGGGTGATCCCACTGGTCACCGAGCCGGTCGCCCCGGGCGCCAGCACGAGCACGACCCGCTGATCCGCAAGCACGTTCTGCAGAATCGACGGGGCGTTGGCGGTCGCGAACTGGTTCTCGCTGCTGATCTGGCTCTTCAGCTGCGACTGCGTGCCGAGCAGCGATTCGATCTCGTTGTGCTGGGCCTTCGAGAGCCCGATCAGGCCGCGCTGCACATACGGCCCCAGCTGGGTAGTCCCCAGCAGCAGGCCGAGGCTCAGCGCCAGGAAGATCGCGACAATGGATACAAGGTGATAGCGGAAATCGATCATCAGAACAATCCGGACAACCAGTACCTGACCACGTCCCACTGCGTGCTGAGGTAGCGGAGGAATATCTGGCCCGTACGAGAATAGGCCAAGACGATCAGTACCGTGGCCGACGCGGCAAGTACCAGCGCCATCAGCGCCCAGCCGGACACCCGCGGCCGGTAGAGCCTGCTGACGCCCTTCGCGTCGACGAGCTTGCCCCCGACACGCAGCCGGGTAAGGAACGTGCTCGAATACCCCGCACGGCCCTTGTCGAGGAACTCGTCCAGGGTGTTGTGCGTGCCCACCGCGACGATCAGGGAGGCGCCCTTCTCGTCGGCGAGCAGCAGGGCCACGTCCTCGCTGGTGCCCTGCGCCGGGCAGACGACGGCGGACAGGCCGAGGTCCTTGACGCGGGCCAGGCCCGGGGCCAGTCCGTCGGGATAGGCGTGCACGACAAGTTCCGCCCCGCACGCGAGCCCCCGGTCGGAGACCGAGTCCATGTCACCGACGATGATGTGCGGCCGGTAGCCGACCTCGAGGAGCGCGTCCGCGCCGCCGTCCACGGCCACCATGAGCGGCTTGAACTCGCGGATGTAGGAGCGCAGCGTGGCCAGGTCCTCCCGGTAGTGGTGGCCCCGGACGACCACGAGCACGTGCCTGCCCTCCATCCGGGTGCGCAAGTCCGGCACCGCGATGCCGTTGAGCAGGAGGCCGCCTTCCTTGGTCACGTACTCCAGCGTGTTCGCGACAAAGGCCTGCAGCTGGGCGGCGACTCCGGCCCTGGCCTCCGCCATGGCCGCCTGCACCGACTCGGCGGTCAGCAGCGTGCCCGTCGCGACGGCCTCCTCGCCCACGTAGAGGGTCTCTCCGTGCAGGCGGACGATCTTCCGCTCGGACACCTTGCGGAACACCTCGGGACCGACGGCGTCAAGCAGTGGGATGCCCGCCTCCATCAGCAGTTGCGGCCCGTGGTTGGGGTAGCGCCCGCTGATGCTCGCGGCCACGTTCACCACGGCCGCGACCTGCCGGTGCAGCAGCGCGTCGGCGCTGACCCGGTCCAGGTCCTCATGGTCGATGATGGCGATGTCACCTGGCGCAAGCCGCTTGGTGAGGTTCTTGGTGCGGCGGTCCAGCCGTGCTGGCCCGCTCACGCCGGGCAGGCCCTCGGTCCTGGTCCGTGGCGTGATGGGACGCTTGAGAAACTGGGCCATCATCGGTTTCCATCCTGCCAGAACAGGGGAAGAGACGTGGCCAGCCCCGATCACAGCCGCCGCTGCACACTTCCCCGGGAGGGCTCCTCCGGGGTTAGCGCGCTAGCCGTAGCCCTGAGCAGCGCCCTAGCCGTGCCCTAGCCGCGCAGCGCTCCCCTGGCTAACGCTGCTGGCTGGCGCGCTCGGCTCCGGCGGCCGCCAGAAGCTCACCGGCGTGCGCCTGGCCGTACTCGGAATCCTCGAGCCCGGCCAGCATCCGAGACAGTTCCCGGACCCGCCCGGCGTCGTCCAGCTGGGAGATGCCGCTGCTGATCACCGAGCCGTCGCTCGCCTTCTCGACCACCAGATGGCTGTCCGCGAACGCGGCAACCTGGGGCAGGTGGGTGACCACGATCACCTGGGCGCGCCGGGCCAGCCTGGCCAGCCGCCGCCCGATCTCCACCGCGGCCCTCCCGCCGACGCCCGCGTCCACTTCGTCGAACACGAACGTCGGCACCGGGTCGGCACCGGCGAAGACGACCTCGATGGCGAGCATCACCCGGGACAGTTCACCGCCCGAGGCGCCCTTGGCCAGCGACAGCGTGGGAGCGCCCGGATGGGCGGCGAGCCTGATCTCCACCTCGTCTGCGCCGTGCGGGCCGTACTCGTCCTGCGGCATGACCGGCACGGTGATCTTCGCGTGCGGCATGGCCAGGGCGGAAAGTTCCTCGGTGACCGCGGCCGCGAAGACTTCCGCGGCCTCCTTGCGCAACGAGGTCAGCTTGCCACCGAGGTCACGGACGGTCTCGGCGAGCCGTTCCTCCTCGGCACCGAGCACGCCGATCCGGTCGTCGTCTCCGGAAAGCTCAGTGAGCCTGCGCTGCGCCTGCTCGGCCCAGGCGAGCACGGACGCCAGCCCCGGCACGACGGGGGCCGGTCCGGTAGCCGCGGTGGCATCCGTGCCCGGCGCCATGTCCGGTGCCGTCGGTGCCCCGTCGGCCGGGTCCTCTGGGCGGCCGGTCCCGGGCTCGCCGGTGCCGGGCTCGCCGGTGCCCGGATCGCCTGCCTCCGCCTCCGCCTGGGCCGGGGCGGCGACCGGGGCCCGGCCCCCGTAGGCGCGGATGAGCCTGGTCAGCTCCGCCCGGCGTTCCTGCACCGCGGCCAGCCGCGCCGGGTCGCTGTCCAGCGACTCGACGTAGGAGGCGAGGTCGGTGGCGACGTCGGAGACGAGGTAGGCGGCCTCGGACAGGCGCCCGGCCAGGCTGGCCAGGTCCGGATCGTGCGAGGCGACACCGTCGAGTGCCTGGCGTGCCGTGCCGAGCAGCGTGACCGCGTCGGCACCCTGGTAGGAGCCGTCGGACGGATCGCCGAGCAGTGCGGCATGCGCGGTGGTCGCCGCGGCATGCAGGGCATCGGCATGCCCGAGGCGTTCCTCCTCTGCCAGCAGCGCGGTGTCCTCTCCCGCGGCCGGCTCCGCCCGCTCGATCTCGTCCAGGGCCCGGCGAAGGTCCTCCGCCTCGGTGGCTCGCTCCTGTGCCCGCGTGGTCAGTTCGCTCAGTTCGGCCTGCACCTCACGGTGCCGGGCATAGGCACGCTGGTAGTCGGCCATGACCGCGGACAGAGCCGGCCCCGCGAACTCGTCCAGCGCCTGCCTTTGCCTGGCGGCGCGCAGCAGTTGCTGCTGGTCCGCCTGGCCGTGCACGGCCACCAGGTCATCGGCCAGGCCGATCAGCAGCGACACGGGCACCCCGCGGCCGCCGGCATGCGCCCTGGACCGGCCCTCGGCCGACACCGAACGGCTCACGATCAGGGTGCGCCCGTCGTCGTCAAGCTCGCCGCCCGCGTCAAGCACCTGCTGCGCGGCGGGACTGTCCGGCTCGATCCGCAGGCGGCCTTCGACGGTGGCCCGGTCCGCACCGGGCCGGACCCGTGCCGGATCAGCCCTGCCGCCGAACATCAGGCCGAGCCCGGTCACGACCATGGTCTTGCCTGCCCCGGTCTCGCCGGTCACCACGGTGAAGCCGGGCGAGAACTCAAGGACGGCATCCTCGATCACCCCAAGGCCGGTGATCCGCACTTCCTCAAGCATCGGCGGGCGGATCCTCCTTCCCGTCTCGCCCCTGACTCCAGTCGCGCCGTCCGCGCCAGCCGCTCACTGGGAGGCCGAACTTGGCCACCAGCCGGTCGGTGAACGTGAACGGGGCTACCAGGTCACGGCCGTCCACTCCGCCGCGCAGCCGCGCCAGCAGCACCGGCTTGACTCCGCGGCGCACCTCTACCCGCGCGCCGGGCGCGAGATCGGTGCTCCTCCGGCCATCGCACCACAAAACACCCTTGACTGCTTGGCTGGGACCCGCCGAAGAACCGAGGAATTACACGGCGAGCATCGACTGCGGCGAGACGACCATGGGCCCGGCGAACAGCGCGTGCGCACTGATGGGAACCATCAGCAACGCCTCCACCTCAGGCCACACGATCGGCCCGCCCGCCGAGTAGGCGTATGCGGTGGACCCGGTGGGCGTGGCGCAGACCACGCCGTCACAGGCCCAGCGGGACAGCGGGCGGCCATCGATCTCGACAACTACCTCGATCATCCGCTCCCGCGCAACCTTCTCCACGCTCGCCTCGTTCAGCGCCCAGGTGCTGGTGGCCCTGCCGTTGTGCCGCACGGTCACCTCGATGGTCATCCGCTCTTCCACCGCGTAGGCGTGCTCGACCACCTGATCCACCGCGCCGGCCAGGTCGTCGGGCTCGGCCTCAGCGAGGAAGCCCACGTGGCCGAGGTTGACACCGAGCAGCGGGGCCCCGGCCGGCCTTGCGATCTCGGCGGCGCGCAGCAGCGTGCCGTCCCCGCCGAGAACGATCACCATCTCGGCATCGGCTGCCGCGGCGGGCGCGGCGGGCACCACGTCGGCGCCCGCGCACTGAAGGTCGGCGGCCTCGGGCGCCAGCACGCGCACGTTGATCCCGGCGGCGGTGAGCCGGTCCACCATCAGGCGGGCGTTGCGCACCACGGCGGGCCGGCCGGTGTGCGCCACGACGAGGACGGTGCGCTTCACTGTGGTCCTTCCTCAATGGCCTGCCGGAGCACGTCCTCACGCAGGGGCGGCGCACCCCGGCGCAGCCAGAGGAAGTACTCCACGTTGCCGGAGGGGCCAGGCAGTGGGCTCGCCACCACGCCTGCCACGCCGAGCCCGTGCACCTGGGCGGCCTCGGCCACCCCGGCCACGGCGGCACGGCGCAACTGCGGGTCCCGCACCACGCCGCCCGCGCCCACCCGGTCCCTGCCCACCTCGAACTGCGGCTTGACGAGCAGCACGAAGTCGGCCTCCGGGCTCGCGCAGGCGACGAGCGCGGGCAGCACCAGCTCGAGCGAGATAAAGGACAGATCGGCCGTGACCAGGTCCGGTGCTGGCGCGACCTGTTCGGGCCGCAACTGACGTACGTTGACCCGGTCCAGCACGGTGACCCGCTCGTCGGTCCGCAACGCCCAAGCCAGCTGCCCGTATCCCACATCCACCGCGACGACGTGGCTGGCCCCCACGCGGAGCAGGACGTCGGTGAAGCCCCCGGTGGAGGCGCCCGCATCCAGGCACCGGCGGCCCGCCACCCGAAGCTCGCCGAAGGCGGCGAGCGCACCCGCCAGCTTGTGCCCGCCCCGGGACGCATAGTCCGGCCCGGCCGCTTCGGTGATCGTGATCGGGTCACCCGCGCCCACCTGGGTGGCGGGCTTGGCGGCGGCTTGCCCGCCGACCAGCACGCGCCGGGCCGTGACCAGGCGGGCGGCGTGCTCGCGGGACCGAGCGAGCCCCCTCCTCACCAGCTCAGCGTCCAGCCTTCTGCGGGTGCCCATCCGGTGACCACGGTGCCCTTCAGCCGCCGGGCGCGCCCGGCGAGCGGTCACCCGTGTGCGCCGAGGCGTGCACATCCAGGTCACCGAGCGCCTCCGTGAGCCGCTCGTGCACATACTCGAATACCGCCAGATGCTCGGCGACCGGCAGCCCGGCCAGGTCGTCGAGCCGCGCGACGGCATCATCGACCCGCGGGTCACCCGTGGACGGCCGCGCACGCGGCACCACCGGCCGCCGCGAAGCATCCGGTGCGTCCGTACCAGCGGTCCCTTCGATGCTGACCGGCTCGCCGGAGCCGGTCAGTTCCTCCGCGGCCGGCGCCGGGCTCACCGAGCCCGGCACGATTTCCCCCGGCGGAAGTCCCATGGTCCTCTCTTTCCTCTGACCCTCCCGGCATTGGCGCCGCCCCAGGAGAAACGCTACCGTCCGGCAGGGACGAGCCGGGCCTTCCACGCACGCGGGAACCCGGCGAGTCGGCGCTCCAGAACGCACTCTTGGCCAGCCAACCGCCGCGGCGTACCTAAGATTGGGGCCACCTTGCCTATAGAGGCGGCAGGGGGAAATGAGGTGTTTCATGGCGACCGCCGAGGAATGCCGTCAAGCGCTGGAAGATCTGACCGGCCGGATCGCCGAGATGGACGAAGAGGACCGCCAGGCGCACCTGGTGGACCGCCAGATCAGCTGCAAAGTCTCCGATCTCGGCGTGACCTTCGTGACCAGGATCGGTCCCGATGGAGCCACACCGGTCACGGAGGCGAACGGGTCCGAGCCGCCGGCCCAGGTGCGGTTCACCGCCAAGAGCGACGACCTGATCGCGATTGCCGCAGATCCCGCCAGCATCGGGCGTGCCTGGCTGACCGGCCGCCTCAAGGTGGAGGCCAGCATCTGGGACATTCTGCGCCTCCGCAAGATCCTCTGATCTGGTCGCCTGAGCGCGGCATACCGGAAGCCTGACAGCCCCCACCGGCAGGCCAGCCCGCATCATCGCATGGAACCGCGGCCGGCGCTCATAAGCTGGCGGCGTGCCTGAGGGAGACGCGGTATGGCTCACCGCGCGGCGGCTGCACGCGGCACTGGCCGGCAGGGTGCTGACCCGCTCTGACTTCCGGGTGCCCAGGTTCGCGACGGCCGACCTGTCCGGCCAGACGGTGACCGAGACCGTCTCCCGCGGGAAGCACCTGCTGACCAGGACCGACGCGGGCATCACGGTGCACACTCACCTGCGCATGGACGGCTCATGGCGGGTCAGGCCCGCCGCCGAGCGGGCGAGCGGCGGCCACCGCATCCGGCTGATCCTCGCCAACGACGCCTGGCAGGCCGTGGGCTACCTGCTCGGCGTGGTCGAGATCCTGGCCACCGCTGCCGAGCAGCGCGCGGTCGGCTACCTCGGCCCCGACCTGCTCGGCCCGGACTGGGACCCGGCGGAGGCGGAACGCCGGCTCCGCGCGGACCCGGCCCGCCCGGTCGGCGAGGCCTTGCTCGACCAGCGCAACCTGGCCGGCATCGGCAACGTCTACAAGGCGGAAACGCTGTTCCTGCGCGGGGTGGACCCGTGGCGCCCGGTCGGTGAGGTAGCCGACCTTGCCGCAATGATCGGCCTTGCCCAGCGCCTGCTGGAGGCGAACAAGGAGCGCGGCGGCATCATCACGACCGGATCCACGCGGCGCGGCGAGGAAACCTGGGTCTACGGCCGGGCCGGGCGCCCGTGCCGCCGCTGCGGCACGCCGGTCCGCTCCGCGGACCAGGGCCGCGACCCCGAGGGCCGGATCACGTACTGGTGCCCGAGCTGCCAGTCCTGATTTCGCTGCACTACGCCGGCCCCCGGTGCCCCAGCATCCCAGCGCACCAGAAAGCCCCGGTGCCCAGAACACCACCCGGCACCGGGGCTTCTGGCGTCTCCTGATCAGGCGTCCCGGGTCCGGAACAAGACCAGCCCCGCGATGAGCGCGGCCACCGCCCAGCCTGCCAGCACGGCGAACCCGCCCCAGGGCGGGAACATGTGCGGCCCGGAGGCCGCCTTGGTCGTCCAGATCTGGCTGCCCGCGAGGGCGGGCATCCACTTGTCCACGTTGTTCTGCCAGGTGTGGGGCAGGAACTGGACCAGGACGGTCAGCACGAACAGCAGCCCGATGGCGGCGCTGATGGCGGCCGCGGTGTGCCGCAGGACGGCGCCGAGACCGTAGGCGAGCATGCCGCACGCGGTCAGGAACAGGGCACCGCCGATCACCGCGCGAAGCACGTTCGGCTGGCCGAGCGTGGCCGACAGGTGGGCGTGGCCACTGGACAAGATCGCCTGGCCCACGAAGAAGGACCCGAACGACGTGATCAGCCCGACGACCAGGGTGACCACCGCGAACACCACGCCCTTGGCGGCGAACACGACGCCCCGGCGCGGCTGGACCGCGAGCGAGGTGCGGATCATTCCGGTCGAGTACTCAGAAGTAATGGTCAGCGCTCCGAGCGCCGCGATGACGAGCTGGCCGACGTACAGGCCGGCCAGGCTCTGCTGGGTGCCGTCGAAGCCGGCCGGGCTGATCCCCTTGGGATTCGCCGCCGTCCCCGCGCAGGAAAGGGCGCCGATGCCGATGCAGACCACGATCAGCGCGAGCAGGGTCCAGTACGTGGAGCGGGTGGAGCGGATCTTGGTGAATTCGGATCGCAGCGCGTCCGCGAATCCCGCCCGTCCGGTCTCCGGCGGCAGCAGGCGCGAGCGGGCGGCCGGCGCTATCTGGGCTGTGGTCATCTCACGCCACTCCCGTCGGGTGCATGCGGTCGGTCCGGCCCGCGTCCTGCTGGCCGGGCATGTGGGCCTGGAACTCCACGCTGTCCGCGGTCAGTTCCATGAACGCCTCCTCCAGGGAGGCCTGCGCGGGTGCCAGTTCGTGCAGCCGGATCGCGTTTTCGAAGGCCAGGTCCCCGATCCGGTCCACCGGCAGCCCCTGCGCCACGAGGACGCCGCCGGCACCGGCCACGGTGGTCCCGCCGGCCGCGGTGATGAGGTCGGCCAGCAGTTCCGGCTTGGGCGTCCTGACTCTGACCGACTGGACCGAGTTGCGCTCGATGAACTCGGCCACGCTGCAATCGGCGATCAGCCTGCCGCGGCCGATGACCAGCAGGTGGTCGGCCGTGTTCTCCATTTCCGACATCAGGTGGCTGGACACGAAAATGGTGCGCCCCTCGGCGGCGAGCGCCTTCATGAGGTTGCGGATCCACAGGATCCCCTCGGGGTCCAGGCCGTTGACCGGCTCGTCGAACATGAGGATGGCCGGGTCGCCGAGCAGCGCCGCGGCGATGCCGAGCCGCTGGCCCATGCCGAGCGAGAATCCCTTGGAGCGCTTCTTGGCCACGTCGGTCAGGCCCACGAGGTCAAGCACCTCGCCGACCCGCGCGCGGGGAAGGCCGTTGGCTTGCGCCAGGCACAGCAGGTGGTTATATGCGCTACGCCCCCCGTGCACGGCCTTGGCATCAAGCAGCGCGCCGATCTCGTGCATCGGATAGGCGAGCCGGCTGAACTCCTTGCCGTGCACCGTGACCGAGCCGCGGGTGGGCCGGTCCAGGCCAAGGATCAGCCGCATGGTTGTCGTCTTGCCAGCCCCGTTCGGGCCGAGGAACCCGGTGATCCTCCCTGGCTCGACGGTGAAGGACAGTTGGTCCACGGCCAGCTTGTCGCCGAACCGCTTCGTGAGGCCCCGTGCCTCGATCATCGCTGGTTCCTTCCTCGGGGGCGCGGGCACGATGCCCGTCCGCCGTGTCAGGCCAGTCTTTCGGGACAGCGGGGGCTGGCGCGTCGCCCGAGGCGCTGATTCTCATCCGCCCAGGGTCGTAGGCCGCACGTCTACCTTGGGCCGACCCGGCGGCCCGGGATCAGCCCTGGGAATGGGGCAGGCCCAGCTCAGCCAGGGCGGATACCGCGGCGGGTTCGTCGACCGCACCGGTGGACCAGGCGGCGGCGCACAATGCGCGCAGGCCGTCGATGGCGGTACCGGAGCCGGTCACCGTGACCTGGCCGCCATCGGTGGCAACGTGCCAGCCGCCGCAGGAGAACGTGCCGCCGGTGATGGTCACCTCGGGGTGCGGGCCGAGCAGCCCGGCCAGGCCCTCGGCCAGGTAGGTCGGCCGGTGCCGCGCCGAGGCCAATACCGCGTCGAGCGGATGGGTCACGCCGGTCAGCACCAGCAGGCTGTCGGCGCCGGACCGGACGGCGCTCTCGATGTCGGTGTCGAGCCGGTCCCCCACCACCAGCGGGCGCCGCGCTCCGGTGCGGGCCACCGCCTCCGCGTGCAACGGTGGCTCCGGCTTCCCGGCGATCAGCGGCGCCCGCCCGGTGGCGGTGGCGATCACCTGGATGAGGGACCCGTTGCCGGGCTGCCGGCCCCGCGGCGTGGGCAGCGTGGAATCGGCGTTCGAGGCGATGAACAAGGCACCGGCCGCGACGGCGAGCCCGCCCTCGGCCAGCATCGAGTAGCTCAGGTCGGGCGTGTATCCCTGGAGCACGGCGGCGGGCCGGTCGGCCGCGGTGGTCACGGGGCGGAGCCCCCTTTCCCGCACCGCGAGGCGCAGGCCCATCCCGCCGACCACGAGCACGGCCGCCCCAGCGGGCAGGCGCTCGGCCGCGAGCCGCGCCGCCGCCTGGGCCGAGGTGATGACCTCATCCGCCCTGGCCGGCACGCCGAGCCCGGTGAGCTGGGCCGCGATCGCCGAGGGGGTGCGGGAGGCGTTGTTGGTCACGAACGCGAGCCGCATGCCGGATGCGGCCGCTTTGGCCAGCGCGTCGGCGGCCCCGGGAATGGGGAACCCGCCGAGGTAGACGACCCCGTCGAGGTCGAGCAGGGCCACGTCATACAGCGCGGCGAGCGGCTCACCTGTGCCGCGCAGCGGCATGTCATTGCGGGGCCGGGCGTCCTTGCCCGGCTGCAGGCCGTCGGGCGGCGCAGCGCCGTCCGGCGATGGGTTAGCCGCCATGGCCGGCCCGGTCAACGAGGCTCGTCGCCGTCCGGGGCCGACCCGGGCGGCGCCCCGGCTCCGGCCTGCGTCCGCGCGGCCAGCGTCGCCCGGACGCCACGCAGCGCCTCGGTGTAGTGAGCCAGTTCCGGGCGCATGGCCGCGGCGAGCGCGAGGTGTTCCGCGGCGGCCGCCGGATCCCCGCCGCGAGCGAGGGCAAGGCCGAGGCCGAAGTGAGCGTAGTCGTCACTCGGGATTGCCTCCACGTTCTGCCGGAAGTTGTCCGCCGCCTGAGCGTAACGGCCGGCATCGAATTGTGCCCTGGCCAGGGCCTCACGGATGCTGCGTGCGCCCGGCTCCGCCTCTGCGGCACGTTCAAGCAGTTCGGCGGCCGCGGCGGGGCTTCCCCGGCTCAGCAGGTCGAGCCCCCGGCGGTACCACGCGTAACTGTCGCCTCCCGGACCCTGCTGCCCGCCGCCGTCGGCTCGTACCGGTTCCCCGGCCGGCTGGCTCTCCCCGGCCCCCGCACCGCCCGCGTCCTGGACGGCGGGAGTTCCGGGGTCTCGCTGGCCGACGGCGGCCTGGGGATTTTCGCCGGGACGGGAATCCTGGCCGCCGTGCGGTGCTTCTGACATATGTGCAGATCCTTCCGTCCGGTGCGATGCCTGCAGCCGGCCTCGTGCTGGCGCCCTTCCGCGGGCTGCGTTACGCGCAGAACCGGGTGAGCGGCCTGGCAGAGGTCACCTCTCCACCGTATGACGTGATTGCCCACGACACCGAAGACCACTTGCTGGCCTCCGATCCGCACAACATTGTCCGTTTGATCCTGCCCCGCCAGGGTGCGCATAACCCCGGGGCCCGTAACGGCAGCCGCGCCGAGCCCGCGTACGCCGACGCGGCCCGGCTGCTGCGTGACTGGCAGGACGAAGGCATCCTGGTGCCCGACCCCGTCCCGGCGCTGTATGTCTACGAGCAGACCCTGCCGGGCGGCCACGTGCTCCAGCGCGGGCTGATCGGGGCGCTGCGGCTGGCACCGCTGGGCGCCGGGCCCGTGCTGCCGCACGAGAACGTGATTCCGGGGCCGGTCGCCGGGCGGCGCCAGCTCATGGAGGCGACCGAAGCCAACCTGGAGCCGATCTTCCTGCTCTACGACGGGAACGGGCCGGCCACCGCCACCGCGCAGATCACCGAGCGGGTGCGGCGCGGCGAGCCGCTGGTCACGATCCACACCGAGGACGGGATCTGGCATCGGCTGTGGGGCGTGACCGATCCAGCCGAGCAGGCGGCGATCGCCGCGGAGCTGGCCACCCATCAGGCGCTGATCGCGGACGGGCACCACCGTTACGCCGCCTACCTCCAGCTTCAGGCACGCAAGCAGAAGGCGGGGGCCGGGCCAGGACCCTGGGACGCGGGGCTGGCCCTGCTGGTGGACTCGACCGCCTTCCCGCCACGGATCGGCGCGATCCACCGGGTGGTTCCCGGGCTGTGCGCGGCGACGGCCGCGCGGCTGGCGGAACCGGCGTTCACGGTGCGGGCGCTGCCGGGGGCGACCGAGCAGGAGGCGCTTGCCGCCCTGCACGAGGCCAGCGAGCGGCACACGGCATTCCTGGTCGCGGGCGGGCAGGAGTACTACCTGCTCACCGATCCCGACCCGGATGCGGCGAAGAATGCGATGCCAGACCGGAGCGATCGGTGGCGGGCGCTCTCCGCCGCCGTCATGCAGGAACTGCTGCTCGGCCGGCTGTGGCAGGTCGAGGACGACGACCAGCACGTGGAAGTCCACCATGACTCCGCCGAGGCGCTGCGGTCGGCCGGCAGGTCCGCCGACCGGACCGCGGTCATCTGCCCGCCGCTGTCGGCCGACGTGGTGCGGGACGTGGCGGCCCACGGCGAGCGGGTGCCTCGCAAGTCGACCTCGTTCGCGCCCAAGCCGCGGACCGGCCTGGTACTGCGCTCGTTCGCTCTAGGCTGAACGAGGCTCTGCTAGCCCGGGCGGCAAGCCGCCCCGGAACCCCCACGTGCTAGCCCGGGGGGGCGACCCCCCGGAACCCCCCGCTGGCCGGCCCCGGCGGCCGACCGCTATCCGGCGGACTGTCCCGGGATGGGGTGTGCCGTCCGTACGTACAGCCCCTCGGTCAGCCGCTCGAAGTGGCTCTGGAAGTAGGCGGTCAGCTGCGGGGTCCACGGGATCCTGCGGTAGTCCTGAGTAGTGAGCCACGCGTACGAAGCGTGGCGGAACATCGCCATCCACGCCGCCTCCACGGCCGGCGAACTTCCGGCCCCGGTTTCCCCGTTCCGCCCGTTGGATAGCGCATAGTCGGTGCCCACGCCGTCGATCATGAGTGAGCAGCCGGGCACTGTGGACACGAAACGGTCGATGGCGATCGTGTACGAGGCCTGATCGGTGGCGACACAGGCGCCCGGCGGAATGATCCGCTTGGCCTGCGCGATCTCGCTGGCGGATGTGCCTGAGGCCTCGTGTGCCTCGGCAACGACCTGGAACACGGTCAGGGCC
>Ga0318521_10000220_pt1 | contig 14648 bp, 12 predicted proteins | sample GRESIP178b2f17_FD_203513 | JGI IMG/M metagenome (GOLD analysis project Ga0318521, IMG submission 203513) | Tropical soil microbial communities from Luquillo Experimental Forest, Puerto Rico - GRE.SIPMG.178b2f17 | ecosystem: Environmental > Terrestrial > Soil > Tropical forest > Bulk soil...
CGATCAGCTCAAGGAATCCGTGACCTGCGTGATCCCGCTTAACCTGCCCGGCCTGACGCTTTGGTCACGCGAGCCGTTCAACCGGGCAGGCATGAATCCCTTTGACCGTCCGCTCACTACTCGCTTCGATGAGTCCGACTGCATGCTGGTGTTTAAGGACGCAAAGGTGCCGTGGGAAAAGGTCATCGTGCACGACAACCCGGCACTTTCGCGCAACATCTACATCCAAACCGCAGCGCACGTGATGTCGAATCACCAATCAAACGTACGGTTCGGGTCAAAGCTGCGCTTCATGCTCGGCGTTGCAAGCCTGATCGCGCGCTTCACCGGCGCGCGGGACATTCCGGCGGTGCGCGATACGCTAGGCCGGCTCGCCGCAATGGAGGCGGGCTACAACGCCATGGTCGACGGACAGATCGAGGCCTATCAACCGTTCGACAATGGCTTTGTCATTTTCAACCGGCGTTACCTCTACGCCGCCATTCACTGGGCTATGGAGAACCATTCGCAATTGATCGACATCATGCGCGAGCTGATGGGCGGCGGCCAGTTTCAGTTCCCTGCCAGCATCGACGTGCTGGAGGATCCCGAGCTGCGCGACCTGTTCGAGACCTTCTGGACGGCCGGAGAGTTTGCCGCCGCCGATCGAATGAAGCTGTTCAAGCTTGCCTGGGATCTCATAGGATCGGACCACGCCAGCCGCGCCACGTCATATGAGAAATTCTTCGTCGGCCCGGCGTTTGCGGTGCGCAACTACAATTTCATCAACGCTCCGTGGGATGAGTTGCACGCCGCGGTAGAAGGCTTCATGGACACCTATGGTACCGGCGAGAGCGCCGCCAAGACGGAGCCTATGCGTCAGCAGCGAAGAAACTGATGTTAACGAAGGTCATGATCGACGGCAGAATACTCGCAAACGACACGATGAGCAGGCTCGCCGATCATCTTCGGGACGGAGTTTGGAGGCGACGACGCCTAGGATAGGGCGCAGGTCTTGGTTGTTGCTTCATTTTTTCGTCAACAATGCCACGGGAGGATCTCGTGAGCGATTACGCCAAAGGAATTGTGATCGCGCTGGGTCCGGAGGACGGCGAGTCATTCTGGCAGCCGCTACCTTCGACCGGTTACGTGATCAACAAGATCAACCCCTACAACTCGCCCTACGACGCATTCTCGACTGGCCTGCAGGTGCTCGAGCCTGGCGCACACATCCGGCGCCATGCCCATGAGCGCAGCCACGAGTTGCTGTTCTGCTATCGCGGCACCGGGCAAGCCGACATTGATGGCGAGCTATATGACGTGCTCCCCGAGACCATGATCCTGATCGGCCGCGGCGTGCAGCACAAGGTGACGAACACCGGCACGAGCCAGATGCGTCTACTCTGGTTCATCGCGCCGGCGGGTCTGGAGGATTGGTTCCGGGCCATCGGGCGGCCGCGGCGTCCGGGCGAACCACTTCCGGAGCTGTTCGAGCGCCCGGCCGATGTTGGAATGATCCAGGCGCAACAGCGTTTCATCGCGCCGAGCAAGGATTGAGCACGAACCGCCGCCCTCCCCGTTCCACCATCGGTCATTTTGCGAATCCGGCGCTGGCCGAATGGGGGTCGGGCACCATTCGTCGACTAAGCAGTCCAGAGGTGACGGAACTCCATGGCAACGACCTGATTGTAAGGCACCGATCTCTGCGCCAAGCCGCTTGCCTGAGCAAAGCGATTGAGGCCGGCGACCGCCGCTTCGGAGATGGTCGGGTCGTAGTAGGGCAAATCGCGCGCGATCACGTCCGCGATCAGTGCGGCCTCTGCTGGGGGAAACAACGCCTCCCCGACCTGTGTGGCGAGAGGGCCCGCGTATTCAATTGTTGCATCGGCGCGCCATTTTGACGATACTTTGTCACGGCTCAAACGAATCTGACGCGCAATCGTAATGGCGAAAAGCAGCCATCAGAAAGGCGAGATCAAAATCGAAAATTAGTGCACACCGAAATTGTCGCGGGAGAGATCGGTCTTCCGACGCCGAAGGAGCAACCGCCCCGGAAACTCTCAGGCAAAAGGACCGCGATGATTGACGTCTCTGGAAAGAGGCGCGCGTTGCGCCCGCCGACGGGATAACGTTCTCAGGCAAACACACAGAGGGGGCACCGACACAGCGGCACAGTCGCCGCCATGAGGTGCTCCCATGTGGCGCGATTCTTCTCTCATACATTTTCGACTGGCGCGGTCCGCCAAGGCGCGGAGGCGCGCATGAGCGAAGCGCGTCAAAAGGCGCCGTTGCTACGCACGCCGCTCTATAAATTCCATCTCGAACGGGGCGCGCGGCTCGTTGCTTTCGCCGGCTATGAAATGCCGGTGCAGTACCCCACCGGAATCCTCACCGAACATCTGCATACCCGTGCCGCCGCCGGGCTGTTCGACATTTCGCATATGGGGCAGATCGCCATGCGCGCGATGTCGGGGCGCCTGGAAGATGCCACCCAGGCATTGGAAACGCTGGTCCCGATTGACGTCGTCGGTATTGGCGAGGGACGACAGCGCTATGCGCTGTTCACGAACGCGGCGGGCGGAATTCTGGACGATCTGATGGTCGCGAACCGCGGCGATCATCTGCTGCTCGTCGTCAACGCCGCCTGCAAGACCGCGGATTTGGCGCACTTGCGTCAACATCTTGGCCAGACCTGTAAGATCGATCCTCTGCCGGATCGTGCGCTGATTGCGTTGCAGGGTCCGCTGGCGCAAGCGGCGCTGGCGCGCCTCGCGCCCGCGACCGTCACGATGCGTTTCATGGACGTGCGCCCGGTGCGGATCCTCGGCGCAGACTGCGAGGTGTCGCGGTCCGGCTATACCGGCGAAGACGGATTCGAAATCAGTATCGCGGCCGATCGCGTCGAGGCATTGGCGCATGCACTATGCGAGGACAATTCGGTGATGCCGATCGGCCTTGGCGCGCGCGACAGCTTGCGGCTGGAAGCTGGGCTGTGTCTCTACGGTTCCGATCTCGATCCAGCAACGACGCCGGTGATGGCCGCGCTCGAATGGGCCATTCAGAAAGCCCGCCGCGCCGGCGGATCGCGCGCGGGCGGATTTCCCGGCGCTGACATTATTCTGCGCCAATTGACGGACGGCGCGCCGCACCGCCGTGTCGGACTGAAAGTCGAGGATCGCGTGCCGGTGCGCGGCGGCGCGAAACTCTACGCGGACGAGATTTCGGCAAGCACGATCGGCATCGTCACGTCCGGCGGCTTTGGTCCGAGCGTGCAGGCGCCGATCGCCATGGGTTACATCGACGAAAACTCTGCCACGACCGGCAAACGGATTATCGGCGAGGTACGCGGGAAGCGCATTGCGTTGCAAGTCTGCGATCTGCCTTTCGTCCCGCATCGCTACAAACGCGACTGAAATTGAACCGCGGAGATCAATCGCGATGTTGAAATTCACGGAAGACCACGAATGGCTTCGTATCGAAGGCGATGTCGCCACTGTTGGAATCACGGACCATGCACAGGAACAGCTCGGCGATTTGGTCTTCGTTGAATTACCGGCGCCTGGAGCGCGACCGGAACAGGGAGCCGGGGCGGCGGTCGTCGAATCCGTCAAGGCCGCCTCGGACGTTTATGCGCCGGTGAGCGGCGAAGTCATCGAGATCAATCAAGCGATCGTCGATGAGCCGGCGTTGGTGAATCGTGATCCGATGGGCAAGGGCTGGTTCTTCAAGATCAAGATTTCCGAACCGTCCCAGCTCGAGCGCCTCCTCGATGAGAAGGCCTACCAGGCGATGATTGCGTAAAACTTTGCACCGCAATCAAACTCAAACTGGTCCGACAAAGGTGAAGACGATGCCTGCCAGAGCCTCCGCCGCCGATTTTAACCCGGGCGATTTTTCACGTCGTCACATCGGGCCGTCACCTGCGGACATAGGGGAAATGCTCTCGACTATCGGAGCGTCGGATATCGGTGAACTCATTTCACAAACGGTGCCCGATGCGATCCGACAAGCCGCCCCGCTCGCGCTCCCGGCAGGAATTTCGGAAACCGAAGCGCTGCAGAAGCTCCGTATCATCGCCGATAAGAATAAAATTTTCACGTCGCTGATCGGTCAGGGGTACTACGGAACGATCCTGCCGCCGGTGATCCAGCGCAACGTGCTTGAGAATCCGGCTTGGTACACGGCCTATACGCCCTACCAGCCTGAAATCAGCCAGGGGCGGCTCGAAGCTCTGTTGAATTTCCAGACTATGATCTCCGAGCTCTGCATGCTCGACATCGCGAATGCCTCGCTGCTCGACGAGGCGACCGCCGCGGCGGAAGCGATGGCGATGGCGCGCCGCGTGGTCAAATCGCGCGCGAACGCGTTTTTCGTCAACGCCGAGTGCCACCCGCAAACGATCGCGGTGGTGCGCACGCGCGCCGAACCGCTCGGTTGGTCCATCAAAGTCGGCGATCCGATGAAGGACCTCGAACCGGACGCGGTGTTCGGCGCTCTGCTGCAATATCCTGGAACCTCGGGCGAAATCCGGGATTTCCGCACGGTTATCGCAGCATTGCACGCGGCTGGCGCGCTTGCTATCATGGCGAGCGACCCGCTTGCGCTGACCCTGCTCGCTCCGCCCGGGGAATTGGGAGCGGACATCGCGATCGGATCCACCCAGCGTTTCGGCATGCCGATGGGCTATGGCGGTCCGCACGCCGCCTTTATCGCAACCAAGGATGCCTATAAGCGCGCGCTTCCGGGCCGCATCGTCGGCGTTTCGGTCGATTCTCGCGGCCAGCCGGCTTACCGGCTCGCGCTGCAAACGCGCGAGCAGCACATCCGCCGCGAGAAGGCGACCTCGAACATCTGCACCGCGCAAGTTCTCCCGGCGGTGATCGCGGCGATGTATGCGGTCTATCACGGCCCGGACGGTCTCAGACACATTGCGCATAAGATCCATCGCACCACGGGGACTTTGGTCAAGGGACTGGCGGTGCTCGGCTGGCATGTCCAGCAAACCGCGTTCTTCGACACCGTCACAGTCGAGGTGGGCGCGCGCCAATCCGAAATTCTCAAAAACGCCGGGTCGAACGCGATCAACCTGCGCAAGATTGGCGACGGCGCGCAGGCCCGCATCGGCATCAGTTGCGATGAAACCACCACGCCGACCGTGGTCGAGGCAGTATGGCGAGCATTCGGATCTCAAGCCAAGGCCCAAGTCGCCGCTCCCTCGTTCGAAAAGTTGAGTTCGCAAACGGACAACGCGATCCCCACGCAACTCACCCGTCGCAGCAACTTCCTGACTCACCCTGTCTTCCATCTCTATCGCTCGGAAACGGAAATGCTGCGCTATATGCGGCGGCTTTCCGATCGCGACCTCGCTCTCGACCGCAGCATGATTCCGCTTGGTTCCTGCACAATGAAGCTTAACGCGACCGCTGAAATGATTCCTATTACCTGGCCGGAATTCGCCAACATTCACCCCTTCGTGCCGGCGGACCAAGCCCAAGGCTATGCCGAGCTGATCGCGGATCTGTCCGCGAAGCTTTGCGAGATCACCGGCTATGATGCGATCTCGTTGCAACCAAATTCCGGCGCACAGGGCGAATATGCCGGCTTGCTCGTCATTCGCGCCTATCACGTCAGTCGCGGCGAGCCGCAGCGTACCGTCTGCCTCATCCCGTCATCGGCCCACGGCACCAATCCGGCGTCCGCGCAAATGGCTGGAATGAGCGTCGTTGTCGTCAATTGCGACAGTGACGGCAATGTCGACCTCGCCGATTTGCGGAAGAAGGCGGAGCAATATTCCAGCCATCTCGCCGCGGTCATGGTCACTTATCCCTCCACACATGGCGTTTTCGAATCCGCGATTCGCGAGATTTGCAGCGTTGTTCATGCCCACGGCGGACAGGTCTATCTCGATGGCGCCAACCTCAACGCGCAAGTCGGCCTGGCTCGGCCCGGCGGATATGGCGCCGATATCGGCCATCTCAATCTCCACAAAACCTTTTGCATCCCGCATGGCGGGGGCGGCCCCGGCATGGGCCCGATCGGCGTGAAAAAGCATCTTACGCCGTTCCTGCCCGGCCACTCGGAATGGCCGAGCGAACGCACTCAAGTAGGGGCCATCAGCGCCGCGACGTTTAGCTCGGCTTCCATCTTGCCAATTTCGTGGGCCTACATCGTCATGATGGGCGGCAATGGCCTCCTCGCCGCAACGCAAGCCGCCATTTTAAACGCCAACTACGTTGCCAAGCGGCTCGAGGGCCACTACGCGCTGCTCTACAAGGGGCCGCGTGGCCGCGTCGCGCATGAATGCATCATCGATACGCGGCCGTTCAAGGACACCGCCGGCGTCTCAGTCGAAGACATCGCAAAGCGGTTGATCGACTACGGATTCCACGCGCCGACCATGAGTTTTCCGGTGGCCGGCACGCTGATGATCGAACCTACGGAATCGGAATCGAAGGCCGAGCTCGACCGCTTCTGCGACGCAATGATTTCAATTCGATCGGAGATTGCGGCGATCGAGAAAAAGGCGATGGATCGCGAAAACAACGTTCTCAAGAACGCACCCCACACCGTTTTCGATCTCACCGATGAAAACTGGGATCGCCCCTATGCGCGCGCGCTGGCGTGCTTCCCGGTCAAAGGGCTGTTGCGCGACAAGTATTGGTGCCCCGTCAATCGGGTAGACAACACCTACGGCGACCGGCATCTCGTCTGCTCGTGCCCACCGATGGAAAGCTACCAGTCGGCCGCGGAGTGATATGAGCCGCCGCCCGAGAAGAGACATCTGCGACGGCTTCAGCCCAAGCTTTGATCCACGCAATCTTCGTATGTCGGCATGCGAGAAATAAATCCGCCTGACAGCAGGCTTTCACCAAGCCGCGTGAATCCCTGCCTCGACATATCAGGACTACGAGCCCAAATCCCCGCTTGGCCATAACGCCGCAGCGAACTCACCAGAATGTCGGGTGCGATGTCGGGGAAGAACGACGCTGTGACTTCGGCGAGTTCTTCCGCGTCGTGCTGGGTGAGCCAGGCCTGCATGCGCCGAATAGCGCGCGTCATGCCCGTAAACGCTTCGCGGTGGCGCTCAATTCCGCTCCGCGTGGCGACGAACGTCGTATAGACCGTCGGTCCTCGGGTGCTGGCCGCGTAAAGGATGTGGCCCACGCCCAACTCAAGGGCCATGGCTGGGTAGGGTTCGAAAAGCTGCGCCACATCGAGCTCCCCCTTGCACAGCGCTTCGAAGTTGGCGGCCATAGGCTGATCGGGCGCGCGATCGAGGCGAGATGGGTCGATGCCTCGCTCACGCAGGTCATGCTGCAGGCACATCCAAGGCGTGGCTACTTCGGCAACCCTCGCAAATCGCAGTGACGCCAACTCTCGAAGCTGAAACTCGGGACGATGATGCTGGCCCACCAGATAGAACGGGTCGCGTGCGACGACCTCGCAAAAGCAGACGAGAGGCGAGCTTGGCTTAAGGTCGTGGGCCTTCATGACCCGCATCGGCCCACCCCAGGTAATGTCAATCGCGTCGTTGAGGAGAGCCGATACGCCGTCACCCGGATTGGACGAGTTGACCAATTCGACCTCGACACCCTCGCTGGCATAAAACCCGAGCGACTGGGCGGCGTAGAACGGTGCGTAAAACACGGCGCGGAAGTTTTCAGCGAGCTTGATTGGCATGGCGAGGATCGATCAACGTTTGAAGGCAGGTCGGTTGTCGCGATCGACGGTGTCGGTCGCTTACTCCATCGAGACGCCGCTGGCCTTGATCGGCCCGGCCCATTTTTCAATTTCGGTCTCGACGAATTTTTGCAGATATTCAGGCGAGCTGCGCTCGCGCGCGACGAGATCGGCGCCGATCTCCTGCATCCGAGTCTTCACGGCGGGGGTGTTGATGGTCGCGAGCGTGGCGGCATGAAGCTTGTCGACGATTGCCGCGGACGTTCCCTTGGGGAAGAAGGAGGCAAACCAGTTCGAGGCGTCGAAATTGGTCAACCCTTGCTCGTGCGCGGACGCCTGGCCAGGTAGCCCCGGCGAGCGATCGCGCGTGAGGATAGCGATCGCCTTGACCATCTTGCTCTGAATCTGGGGAATCGCGATCGGCGTGTCGGGGCATTGGTAATCGATCCGGCCGGCGATCAAGTCCTGCATCGCCGGGGCGGCGCCGCGATAGGGCACGTGGGTGACATTGATCCCGACGGCCGCATTCAACAGCACACAAGCAAGATGGCTCGCGGAACCCGCTCCGCCCGAGCCGTACTGCATGCTTGCTTGGTTTGCCTTCGCGTAGGCGATGAATTCCCGCAGGTCGTTGGCCGGCAGATCCTTGCGCGCGAGCAGGACCAGCGGCGTCTGCGCGATCAACATGACCGGCGCGAAATCAGTCGCGGCATTGTAGAGCGGAGTTTTATAGAACGTCTGGTTGGCGGCATGGGTGCCGACATTGCCGAGTACGAACTGATAGCCGTCGGGCGCCGCCTTCGCCACGCGGGAGCTGCCGGTCATGCCGCCAGAGCCGCCGACATTTTCGATAATGACCTGCTGGCCCAAAAGCTCGGAAAGGCCGGGGGCGAGGATGCGTCCGACCGTGTCTGCCGGACCGCCGGCGGCGAACGGAACGACCATGGTCACCGGCCGGGTCGGCCAGTCCTGCGATAGCGCCGGCCCGCTGCAGTTGAGACTGGCGACGAGTGCAACAGCCACGAACCGGGGTAGCCCTCCCATTCAATCCTCCGAGCCAAAATGGATGAACAGAATAACAGTTGCTCGGGGGTTGGATAGTCCGCGGAGCAATCCGGTGACTCAATCGAAAAATGGAGATGTGTTAGCCCGTGGACCTCGGCCCGCCCGGCGGCTCGCGACCGCACCGACTTCCCGGTAAATTCGAACGTGATGTCAACTGGCGCCCGCATTCCGGATTGGCCGACGCTCGACGCAACTGCGCGTCGCAAACTGAGCTTGACTGCGCCGGAGCGCGCGCGGCGGCTCGAACCACGCCTCAACGAGTTTGTGAGCATCGAGGGACACCTTCCAGGCGTCGACGGCAAGCTCGGCGGGCTCCCCTATGCCGCCAAAGATATATTTCGAACAGCGTCGCATCGGCCGACCGGAGGCCTTGCCACCCCGACGGACGTTGCCGTCGACGGTGAGACCGATCTGTTGGCGCGGCTCGATGGCGCCAGCGCGCGCCGCGTCGGATTCACCTCCCTGCCCGAACTTGCCTATGAGCCGTCGGGTTACAACCATGCGCGCGGTCGCGTGCGCAATCCGTGGAACCCCGACTTCGTGGCTGGCGGATCTTCGTCGGGCTCGGCGGCAGCCGTTGCGAGCGGCAGCGTCGTCGTCGCGCTCGGCTCCGACACGGCCGGCTCGCTGCGCATTCCCGCCCATTGCTGCGGCGTAACCGCCTGGAAGCCGACCCATGGCATCGTTTCCTGTACCGGCGCGATGCCGCTTGCGCCGAGCCTCGACACCATCGGCTTGCTGGCGCGCAGCGCTTGCGACATGCGAGACGCCGTCCATATCCTCATCGGGGACGGTCGGCTGCCTGCCGACGGATCGATCGAGCGCGTCGCTGCGATTGCCGATTGCTTCGACGCCGCCGAGCCGGCGGTTCGCCGCGCCTGCCTGCAAGGTGTCGATTCGATCGAAGCAAGCGCCGCGCGTATCGAACGGCGCACGTCGCTCGCCGAAATCGAAGCAATCGGCGGCCATGCCCTCGTCGTGTTACAAGCGGAAGCAGCGCGCGTTCATCGCGCGCGCATCGAGGACCCCGATATTCCCGCGCTCCTGCGCAAGCGTCTGGCGAAAGGGCTTGCCATCGACGGTGCGACGCTTGCCGCCAGTCTATCAGCGCGCGAGACGCTGGCGCGCGAATTCACGGTGCGCGTGTTCGGCGCGGCCGACGCCATCGTCCTTCCAGTCATGGCAATCCGCGTACCCCGCGCAGTCGAGACCGATCCGGATGCGGACAAATTCTCACCCGCCGCGCTCTACGCGCTGAGCCGCTTCACGCGGTTCGTGAACCTGCTGGGCTTTCCCGCGGTCGCGATCCCCGTGGGTTTCGATGACCAAGGACTTCCGGTCGGGCTTCAGATCGTGGGCCGACCGCATGGCGATCGGACAGTGCTCGCGCTCGCGCAAGCTGTTCAGGATAGGAGCGATTGGCACGCACGCGTCCCAGCTGCGATCGCCGACGACGTGACCGATACGACAGAGCTTTGAACGCGACGGAGCCTTGAGCAAGGGGGGCATCGATGCCGCATCTGACCACCGACGACAACGTGAAGCTCTATTACGAGGATAGCGGATCAGGCATTCCGGTCGTTTTCGTGCATGAATTTGCCGGCGACTATCGCGCGTGGGAATCGCAGGTTCGCTATTTTGCCCGCTGCTATCGGTGCATCACCTACAACGCGCGGGGTTATCCGCCTTCGGACGTGCCGGCGGATGGAGCGCGTTATTCGCAAGAACGCGCGCGCGACGACATTCGCGCCGTGCTCGACGCGCTGAAAATCGAGAAAGCTCACGTCGTCGGGCTGTCCATGGGCGGCTTCGCGGCGCTCCATTTCGGCTTCACCTATCCACAACGCGCTCGCTCGCTGGTCGTGGCTGGCTGCGGCTATGGGGCCGCGCCCAACCAGCGTCAACAATTCGCAGAGGAGGCGGAGGCGGCCGCAAGGAAGTTCGAGCAGACCAGCATGGCGAAGGCGGCCGAGGCCTATGCGCTCGGACCAACGCGCGTGCAGTTCCAAAATAAAGACCCGCGCGGCTGGAAGGAATTCGTCGACCAGCTCACCGAGCACTCCAGCGAAGGTTCGGCGCACACCTTGCGCGGCGTCCAGAAACGGCGACCGTCCCTGTTCGATCTCGTCGACAAGATGAAGACGATCACGACCCCAACCCTCATCATGACCGGTGACGAGGATTGGCCGTGCCTCGAACCCGCCCTGCTCATGAAGCGGACGATCCCGACGGCGGGGCTCGTGGTGATGCCCAATGCCGGCCACACCATCAATCTCGAAGAGCCGGCGCTGTTCAACCAGCACCTCGCCAATTTTTTCCAGGCGGTCGATGCCGGCGCGTGGCGCCATCGCGATCCGCGAGCAATGAAAGAAGCAATATTGGGGCGATGAAGGTTGATGGATCGATTGCCGTATATCCGTCGCTCGTGAAACGCGTGACGTCGAGCTCGAAGGACTCGCGCTTCAAAGCCTCATCCGCTCGGCCGCGCTGCGGCCGAGATAGGCTTGGCGCACGCGATCATCGTTGCGCAGGGCCGCACAGGGGCCGCTTGCGATGATCGATCCCGTCTGCAGCACGTAACCGCGGCTCGCAGTCTCAAGCGCATAGCGCGCGTTCTGCTCGACCAGGAGGACGCTCGTGCCAGCAGCATTGATCGCCTTGATCGTGCGGAAAATGTCCTGGACGACCATCGGCGCGAGCCCGAGCGAGGGCTCGTCGAGACAGATGAGGTGCGGTTCAGACATGATCGCGCGCCCAAGGGCGAGCATCTGTTGCTCGCCCCCCGACAAGGTGCCGGCGTTCTGGCTCCTGCGCTCGCGCAACCGCGGAAACATGTCGAAGACCTTCTCGATGAGGCCTCGCACCTTCACGCCCTCTTTGCGGTATTTGAAGGCGCCGAGCTCGAGATTTTCGCGCACCGTGAGGAACGGGAACACGCGCCGCCCCTCGGGAACGAGCGAAATCCCGAGCTTGCTGCGCTCATACGATGGCAGGCGCGTGATGTCGTGCCCGCGGAAATGGATTGAGCCGGCACGCGGCAGAAGCGCGCCAGCGACGGCGCGCAGCGTCGTCGATTTGCCGGCACCATTCGCGCCGATCAGCGTGACAATCTCGCCCTGCGCCACATGCAAGCTGACATCGCGGCAGGCTGAAATCTCGCCATAGGCCAGTTGAAGCCCCTCGGCCTGGAGCAGCGCGGTCACGTCATCGCTCCAAGATAGGCGGCAATCACTCTCGGATTGGCTTGGACCTCGGCAGGCGTGCCCTCGAAAAGATGCTGCCCGTAATCCATGACCAGCACCCGATCCGAGATCTTCATCACCAGATCCATGTTGTGCTCGACAACGATGATGGTCATGCCGCCCTCGCGAAGAAGATGAATGCGTTCAAGCAACCGTTCCACTTCCGCCGCGTTGAGGCCGGCGGCGGGCTCGTCGAGCATGAGCAGGCGTGGCGAGGTTGCGAGTGCGCGCGCGAGCTCGAGCATGCGCTGCTCGCCATAGGCGAGCGAAGCCGCCTGCGCCGATGCCCGTCCTTCGAGCCCGACGAAGCCGAGAAGCTTGATCGCATCCGCGCGGCAGCGGGCATGGTCGCGCCCGAACGCGGCCGCGTGGACGACGTATTGCCAGGCCGGAATGTTGTGATGGATGTGTGCGGCCGCGACGACGTTGCCGAGCACTGATAGCTGCTTAAAGAGCCGCAATTTCTGGAATGTGCGCGCAAGCCCGAGGCGTACCCGCTTGTGCGCCGGCAAGCCTACGAGGTCGACGCCGTCAAAAATCATCCGGCCCGCATCCGGCTGATAGAGCCCGCTCATCAGGTTGAGCAGCGTCGACTTGCCGGCTCCGTTCGGGCCGATGATCGCGAACACACTGCCATGCGGGACGTTGAGTGAAATATCGCGAACCGCCTGCACGCCGCCGAACCGTTTGTGCAAACCTTCTCCGCAAAAGAGAGCAGCCGTGGTGGCAGGACGCGCTTGCACCGCCGCAGCAGGGCCCGACGCGGTCATTGGCGCGTGCCCACATTGGTAGCGGCCGGCAAGCGGCCAAGACGCTTGCGCAGCATCTGCCCTGCTTGCACGATGCCGCCTGGCATGAACAGCACGGCGAGGGTGAGCGCAGCACCGTAGAGGACGAGACGCAGATCGCCGAATCCGCGCAAGAGTTCGGGCAGGATCGTGAGCAGGATCGCTCCCCAGACCGGGCCGATCAGCGTCCCCATGCCGCCGACGATCACCATCGCCAGAATGGTGAATGACTCCGTGATGATAAAGGCATCCGGGACCAGCGTTCCGACGAAGCTGGCATAGAAGGCGCCGGCCGCGCCGGCGAGCGCCGAGCCGACGCCGAAGGCGAATACCTTCCAGGCCGTGCAGTTGATGCCGAACGAAGCAGCAGAGATCTCGTCCTCTCTGATCGCAGTGAGGGCCTCGCCAATGGGCGAGCGGACCAGCTGGTCGAGCAGAAGGTAGAAAAGGAATGCGAAGCCCGCGACCAGATAGAACATGTTCGCCGTGTTGCTGAATGAGATGACGGGCAGTCCCGGCAGCGCGATGTCCGGCGGCGGCTTGATGGCATAGATGCCGAGTGGACCTTGCGTCAGGCTGATCCAGTTCAGCAGCACCTGATGCACGATGACGGCGAAGCCGAGCGAGGCGATGGCAAGATAATGGCCCCGCAGGCGAACCGCGAAAATCGACAACGCCATGCCGGCGGCGCCGGACAATACCATGGCGAAGACGAACGCCATCCAGAACGGCACGCCAAGCTTCATGATGAGCAGTGTGGAGGCATAGGCGCCGATGCCGTAGAACGCCGAGTGACCGAGGTTAAGCTGTCCGGCGTAGCCGAGAATGAAGTCAAGGCCGATGGCGAGCATGACGTTGAGCGCGCAGACGATCAGGTTCGTGCGCCAATAGGAATCCTGAAATGCGAACGGCAAGACCGCGCCGACGACCGCGGCGACGAGGAGCCACCAGTGCCGGTTACCGGATTGGCCGGCAAGCGCCGACTGCGCCTCACTAGACATTCTCTTCACGCTTTTCGGCGATCAGCCCGGTCGGGCGGAATGCGAGCATCAGCAGCAGCAGCGTGAAGACGACGAGATCGGTCAGACCCGGATTCACGAGCTGGGTCGTGAAGCTTTCGATCAAACCGACCACAAGCCCTGCAATGATCGTCCCCTCGACATTGCCGAACCCACCGATGATGACGATGGCGAACGCCTTCACGATGACGCTCGTGCCGGCAAAGGGCGTCAGCACGAGGATCGGCCCGAGCATGGCGCCGCCCATGCCGGCAAGGGCGGAGGCAATCACGAAAGTCAGCATGATGAGCTGATTGGGGTTGATACCCATGAGGCCCGCGGTCTCGCGGTCCTGAGCGACCGCGCGCAGCGCCTTGCCCATGAAGGTGAATTTCATGAATGCGTAGAGCAGCGCGATGGTGAGCGTGGATACAAAGATGATGATGAGGTTCTGCCACGTGATGAACGTGCCGCCCCAGAGCCGGATGACCTTATTGCTGTAGGGGCTGTCGAACGCATATGGGATCGGCCCGAACCACAGCAGCATCGCGTTCTGCAACAGAATCGACACGCCGATGGTCGCGATCAGCGGCAACAATTCGCTGCCGCGCTCGCGCAGCGGCGCGAAGATCGCCGCATTCACGAGCCAGCCGAGCGCCGCGCCGACCATGAGCGCGACGCCGATGCTGATGAGATAATTGCCGCCGAAGGCGAACGTGAAGAAATAGGCCGCGAATGCGCCGATGGTCACGACGTCCGCGTGCGCAAAATTGATCTGCACGAGAACGCCGTAGATCAGGGTGAGCCCCAATGCCACGAGGACATAGAGACTGCCGAAGACTATGCCATTGATTCCCTGCTGGAGGACGACGGTCAGCATGACCGCTGTCCTAAAC
>Ga0318521_10000229_pt1 | contig 14499 bp, 11 predicted proteins | sample GRESIP178b2f17_FD_203513 | JGI IMG/M metagenome (GOLD analysis project Ga0318521, IMG submission 203513) | Tropical soil microbial communities from Luquillo Experimental Forest, Puerto Rico - GRE.SIPMG.178b2f17 | ecosystem: Environmental > Terrestrial > Soil > Tropical forest > Bulk soil...
GAAATAAGCTCTTAAAGCGCGTCGGCGCCAAGTTCGGTATATCGGACGGTGTGCTGGATCGACTTGTCGCGAACACGATCGGCACGGTTCGCGTAGCTTCCAGCATCGGAGACATACCCGCGGTGCCAGTTACAACGATGACGTCGGGGGCGAGCGCAGCTAATTCTATTGCATAACGGCGGATATCGGCCGGTCCTTTGGACCATCGGGTGTCGATTTGCACACATTGCGACCGTCGATCCATCCCAATTCCTTTAGGAATTGCAGGAATGCCGCATGTTGCGAGCGTAAATCTGGATCATCTGCATTCATCAGAATCCACCCGTTCACCTTGCTGCGCGCGCACCGCGAGCGGCCACGCTACGCCGGCGCCGCCAATTAGGCTTATGAACTCGCGCCGCCTCATTCGATCACCTCATCGGCGCGGGCAAGTAGGGTCGGCGGGACTGCGAGGCCGAGTGCCCGGGCGGTCGCGAGATTGATAACAAGCTCAAACTTGCTGGCCTGTACGACCGGCAGATCAGCGGGCTTGGCCCCTTTGAGGATCCGACCTGCATACACGCCGATCTGGCGATAGGCATCAGCAATATTGGTTCCGTAGCTCATCAATCCGCCGGCCTGAGCAAAGTCACGCTGTGAATACGTCGTGGGCATCGCGTGGCGCGCCGCCAGCACGGCAAACTGAACCCTTCGGGTATAGAAATAAGGGTCGGCAGCAACGAAGAGGACGTCGGGCCGTTCGCGCATAAAACTTGCGAAGGCCGTCTCGATCTCGCCGCTGGTGCTGGCGTTGACAACCTTGATTTGCAATCCCATGGGGCGGGCAGCGTCTGCCACCTCGCTCAGCGTGGTCTCGGTAACGCTCGTGTTTACCGGATTAACGAGCACGCCAACACGAGTGGCACTGGGCATCAACTCGCGCAGAAGGTCCAGCCGTTTTGCCGCAACCTCAACGGTCAAAATATTAATCCCTGTTAGATTCCCGCCCGGATGGGCGAGGCTAGCGACAAGACCACGCCTGACCGGGTCTTCATTGACGAGGAATACGATCGGGAGCGTCGTCGTTGCCGCCTTGGCCGCGACCGCCGCGGCCGGGCTGATGGCGGCGATCACAGCGACTCGTCGGCGAACCAAGTCGGCCGCGAGCGTCGGTAATCGATCCATTTGATTCTCGGCCCACCGGTATTCGAGCGCCAGGTTCTCGCCCTCGACATAGCCGGTGTCTTTGAGGCCTTGGCGGAATACGCGCAGAAGATCCTGCACGTTGCCGGGCAATCTGGGATCGAGGACACCGACCACCGGCACCGTCGGCTGCTGCGCGCGCGCAACAAGCGGCCACACCACGGCCGGACCGGCAATTCCTTTAATGAAGTCGCGCCGCCGCATTGCCTCACCCCGGGCTACAAGAATGCATCGTAGCGGGTACAACCGGCAGACGGGAAGTGGCTAGGCTGCGGCAAAGAACGTCGTTATTCGATCACCTCGTCGGCGCGGGCGAGCAGGGATTGGGGCACCGACAAGCCGAGCGCCTTCGCTGTCTTCAGGTTGATGGCGAGTTCGTACTTGTTCGGCGCCTGCACCGGCAAATCTGCAGGTTTCTCGCCACGTAATATGCGATCAACGTAGCCTGCCGCGCGTCGATATTGGTCATCAAAATTCGGCCCATAGGAGATCAATCCACCGGCAGCGACAAAAGGTCGTTGAATGAATACCGCAGGCAAGTTGTAGCGGGCGGCCGCTGCGATGATCAAGTTGACATTGGCCGCCCCTGTCGGGCTCGCCACCTGAATTATTCCTCCATTCGGCTTCTGCGCGAACGTCGCGATGGCGCGTTCGATCTGCGCCGGCCCGCGCAAGTCGATTGGGCTTACATCGATGCCGACCGATGGCGCCACTGCTTGAATGACGGCGAACTGGCCGATCCCGTATGCGAAAGTCGGTTCGCGAAGAACTGCCGCGTGTGTCACGCTTGGCGCAACCTCCTTGAGCAGTTCCAGCCACTTTCCACACAGGTTGTACTCAAACATCATAAAGCCGGTGGCGTTGGCGCCCGGCTGCGACAGACTTTCGACAAAGCCAGACCCAACAGGGTCGGGAACGATGACAAACACAATGGGAATGGTGCTGGTGGCTTTCATAATCGCCTCCGTAGCGGCGCCGCCACCGGTCACAAACACGTCTGGGGTAAGTGCCACGAGTTCCGCGGCATACTTTCGTATCGCAGCTTCAGCGCCTTCAGCCCAGCGTGGCTCGAGCCGCACATTGCGCCCTGGCGTCCAACCCAAATGCGCAAACGCTTCCAAAAATGCCGCGTAGCGTTCTTGAGCGCCTGGCGTGTCTTTTGATATTGCCTCTAGGACGGCGACACGACGCAGGGTCTCACGTTGCTGTGTGCGCGCGACAAGCGGCCACGTTGCCGCCGTGCCGCCGAGAACTGTGATGAACTCGCGCCGCCTCATGTGTTCCCCTCAGGCCGACGCTTGAACCCTACCACACCGTCAGAACGACTGTGCATCACAGCAAATTCAGTTGGCTGGCAAGGTTTACGGCACCAGCAGCAGCTTACCTACCACCGCACCGCTCTCCAGCATTTCGTGCGCTCGCCTCACCTCGCTAAGGGGTAAGCGAGCGTGTATGCGCGGATGGAGCTTTCCGGCGGCGAGCATATCGATGAGGGCACGCATGCCAGCGCGGCGCTCTTCAACGAGGTGATCCCAGGTATGGATGGTGAATTGTCGAACCGCAGGCGAGTTCCTGCGTAGACGCGGCGTCGGTAAGAGATCGAGTTGCGCTTTCCCACCAAGCGCACCGTAGATGAGCAGCGTCCCGCAAGGAGCAAGCATTTCAATATTTTCGGGAAAGGCGGGCCCGGCCACAGGATCGATAATGGCCTCAACGCCGCGGCCGCGTGTAATCTCGTTGACGCTTTCGCTGACCTTAGTCTCTTTGCGATTGATAACGTGATCTGCACTCAGATCACGGACAAAGCGTGCCTTCTCTTCGCTGCTTACGACTCCAATCACTTTCAAATCCGCTGCCTTCGCCAAGTCGATCAGTGCATTGCCCATGCCACCAGCAGCGGCGAAGATGAGTACCGTTTGTCCCTTCCGAAGGCACAAAGCATCGTTGAAGATATGATAAGCGACCTGATAGTTGGCGAGCGCTGCCGCGGCCTCGAAGTCCACCGTATCGGGCAAGAGAAAAGTCGCCTCAGCAAGCGTCGCCACGTATTCTGCGTAGTGACCGCCGCGATGTGGTCGCTCGCGCGCAGTCGTATACACCCGCTGACCCTCCCGGCGAGTTGTCACGCCCGGTCCTACTTTCTCGATAACGCCGGCTAACTCAGTGCCAGGCGTCGCCGGCAGTGGCGGCATGACGCTATAAGTGCCAGCTCTGATCAAGCAATCTGGCATACCAACGCCGATCGCATGCGCCCGAATCAGAACTTCGCCCGACGCGGGCTCAGGGATCGGTACGTCGAGGCACTGCATAACGGCGGGAGGCCCCGGTTCACGGAACTGAATGCGATGCATGCTCAATACTCCCGCACACTCGGTACGCGATTGGCCTTGCAATTCCTTTGATGAAATCGCCTCGTCGCATTGGTTGCCAGCGCTTAGGACCACGCCAACTCCCGAGCCCCTCATGTCCGCTTTGGGTCATCGAAGCAAGTCCGGTCCGTATAGGGTAGATCCGTGACGCTTCCTTGTCGGACAACAATCTTTTTGTCGAGGCCGCAAAGTTCATTGAGGCGCACCGCCGCTTCGACATACTGCGGCGTGAGGTCGATGGCTTCGACCTGACAACGATAGGTGTGGGCAAGATAGCGGCTCGAACCGCCAACTCCGCAACCAGCGTCAAGTATTCGCATATCCTTTGCAACGCCAGCCATTTCCGCTTGGACCTTTGTCGAATTGAGACCGCCGCCGTGAAGTTGGTCGATAAGATTCAACATTTCGACCGTCGGACTGACCGTATTGTAACCCGCTGCTGCAAGAGCACGCATAATTCGATTAACGAGATCCTCGGCGCCGTAATGCCCCAGTATTGATGATGTCGCTTCTGTCATGGTCGTTATCGAAAGAGGAAATGATGCACGTAAGTACAGCCGCCTCACATGCCTCACAGTAGTGTCGGACAATCTCGCGCCGCGTCGTGGCTGCCGCGTGCATCCAACGTCCGCCGCTCGGCTGCTGTCGCGTTTGCAAGCGTGACGCCGACTGAGGCAGCGAGCAACGAAGGCAGTTGCGCACGGGTCCCTATTGACGCGCGGTTTGCCAAAAATGCGCCGGCCCATGGTTTCAAAATTGCCGAGTAAAGCCGCGCGGCTGCTTAACTTCGTCGGCTCGCCGCTTTGTTGCAAGAGACGATATGGACCGTCTGCTCGATAGTATCTTCTCAATCGGCTCGCCGTTGACTTCGAAAACTTCGATCGGTCCACCGGGCGCAGCGTCATCAAAGACGCCGATTGCAAGCCGACCGGTGTACCACGCAAGCGTGTCAAGGTTGGTCCGGTTCTTTTTGAAGATCGGCCCATGTGGATGCTGATGGTGCCCGTGTACAACGTGGCGTCCTCATGGTTGCCCTTGAGGCAGATGAGTTGCCAGCCATCACGCCCTAGACCAGCCATAAGGCGTTCAACGATCTTGCGGCTGTCCGGACCGCGATCAACATAGTCGCCTAGGGTGACCACTGTGGCCGGGGGATCGGCGCGTTCGGTGATGCGGGCAAGCGCCATCTCAAGAAGATCGAAGCGACCATGCAGGTCGGCGATGGCGTAGGTCTTGCTCATTAGCTTTTGCTCTTTCGCAACGCCGGTCGTTTCTACCTCGACTTGTGCTCGACAACGGCCGGGAGCGTGAAAGCAATTTCGCCAGCCGCGATCTACTTTGCCTGAACTGTGTGGCCCCCAGGTTGGGGTGTCGGGGGCCACTGACACGAGCCGGGCGGTTGGAACCAGAACCGGGTGAATTTAGATAAGCGCGCCTCTGAACTGCGGTCTGTGTCGTATGTCACAGTGCGCCCGAAGGCTGGGGATTCTCGCCTTACGACGTAGCCGGTAGCGAATTTCTCGACGGGCCCGGCTGCGGGTCGAGCCGCACGCAGCGACCTATTGCAGGTAATGACGAATTTTCGCTAGCAGTTGGCGTGGGCTAAAGGGTTTCGGCACATAGTCATCACAGCCCGCCGCCCGTGCCTTCTTTTCTTCACCGCTGAGCGCATAAGACGTGACTGCGATGATCGGGATTGAGCGCAGCGAAGCGTCGGCCTTGATGCGGCGGGTCGCTTCGTAACCGTCCATGATCGGCAGTTGGATATCCATCAGGATAAGATCAGGTCGCTGTTTTGCGATAGCTGCGAGCGCCTCCACGCCGTTCTCCGCCTCCGTGATTTCGTAGTCGGTAGGGGCCAGCACATCGCGGATGATCTGGCGATTATCCGGTTGGTCCTCGACCACCAGAATGCGCTTGCTCATGCGGCTTCCACCTGCCGCTCAACGACGACCGGGAGCGTGAAGGTAAACGTCGAGCCTTGGCCAGGTTGTGACTGGACCCAGATCTTGCCGCCGTGCATTTCAATGATGCGCTTGGATATGGCAAGCCCCAAGCCGGTGCCGCCCTTCTTGCGCGTGATCGCATTATCGGCCTGCTGGAACTCCTGAAACAGCTTGGCCTGATCGGCAGCGGAAATGCCAGGTCCGGTGTCGCGCACTGACACATGAAACGACCCGTTGTGCGCTTCGGCCTTGATGGCAATTTCGCCTGCATCAGTGAACTTGATGGCGTTGCCGACGAGATTAATGAGGACTTGGGTCAGGCGCCGCCCGTCGCCGTGACCCGGCGGTAGCTCGCCGGCCATCTCGACTTTGAATGCGAGCTTTTTGTCGGATGCTAATGGCTCAAGCGTGCTGCGAACCGTTTGGGCAATGTCCTGAATGCAGTAATCAGAAAGTTCGAGTTCAAGTTGACCGGCCTCGATCTTCGACAGATCAAGCACGTCATTGATGAGTCCAAGCAGGTGCTTGCCGTTGGCCTCAAGGCGTTTGAGTATGCCCAGCATCTTCTCGGACGGCTCGCCATAAGCGCCGTCAGCCATCAATTCCGTATAGCCCAAGATGGCATTGAGCGGGGTGCGCAGCTCGTGGCTCATATTGGCGAGGAACTGTGACTTGTGCTGGCTCGCTTCGGCCAATTCGCGGCTCTTCTCCTCGATCTCGCGGAACAGTCGCGCGTTCTGAATTGCCAAGACCGATTGGTCGGCCAACGTTCGCAGAAGCTCGACCGTACTTTTCGGGAATTCTCCCGGTGCCTTACGGCGGACGATGAGCGCACCGACGATCCGGTCACCACCGAGCAACGGCACGGTCAATAATGCGCGGAACCCAGCGCGCTGAATGACGTCAAGCGCAGCGGATGGATCTTTCTGAACGTCGGCGATTTGAATCGGCATGCGGGACGCTGCAGTTCTGCCGAGCACTGTGTCGCCAAGCTGGATATACTGATCCTTGATCTTGGCGATAATCGCGGCGTCCATTCCGTATGTCGCACGCAGACGGAATTCCTGACGCGATTCATCGAACGTATAGATTGTGCCGGCTTCGGTGCCCGATAGTTGCGCTGCTTTGGTAACAATCGTCGTGAGCATCGTCTCGACATCTAGCGTGGAATTAATCGCTTGGCTGACCTCGCTAAGTGCCCTCAGCTCCTCAACTGATTGAGAAAGCTCGCGGGTGCGCGCCTGCACTTCATCGAACAATCGCGCGTTCTCGATAGCGATCACGGCCTGGTCGGCGAAGGTTGTTACTAGCTCAATCTGCTTGTCAGTAAATGGACGCACGGTGCGACGGCCCAAAGAAATAACGCCTATTGGCGTTCCTTCTCGAAGGAGCGGGACGCCGAGAACCGAGCGATAACCGGCAATTTTCTGGCTCTCCATGTATTTATATTCGGGATCAACCAGAACATCCGGAACATGAACGACGCTGTGTCCGAGCAAGACCCGCCCTGCAATCGTCGTCCTGCTTCGGATGTCAACCGGGTGACTCGTTATGTACTCGTCCCATTCGCGCGAAGATCCGTAGGTTGCATCAAAATGAAGTACCGTGCCTTTCGGCCTGCCTAACACGGCAACATCCGCTTCACAAAGCTGCGCGGCCGATTCGACAAGCGTTTGCAGTACAGGTTGCAAATCGAACGCCGAACGGCTGATGATCTTGAGCACGTCAGCGGTTGCGGTCTGCTGTTGCAGTGATTGGCGGAGTTCGTTAAGCAGCCGCGCGTTCTCGATGGCGATGACGGCCTGAGCGGCAAAAGACTTGATAAGCTCAACCTGCTTATCGTCAAACGCTGTGGGATCGCGTCGGGCAGTGATAATTCCGCCGATCACCTCGTCTCCTCGCATCATCGGAGCGGACAGCATGGAATTGTACGTGTACTCGCGTGCAAACCGCTGGCTGGCAGGAGGCGTGCTTGGGTTGCCAATCACAGGTGCAAATTGAACGACCTGTTTCAAAAGCATTGCCCGGCCGATCGCCGTGCTGTCGTCCAGCGGGCGCGGGAAATGGGCCGCCAATCCCTCGAAGCCCGGCTCCCCATCGAGGGCAGCGAGGTGAACCATTCCATCTTTTAAGAGATGCACCGTCGCAAACCTCGTGCCGAACAGCCGCAGCAGATTGCGCACAATGGCGTCGAATACGGGCTTGGTCTCCATCATCGATCCGCTCATCGACGAAAGGATTTCACTTGTCGCGGTCTGCTGTTCCAGCGATTGCCGCAGCTCGTTGAGCAGCCGCGCATTCTCGATGGCGATGACGGCTTGGGCTGCGAAGTTCTGGACGAGCGCAATCTGTTTCTCGGTGAAGGGGCGAGCCTCCTGTCGGAAGATAGCGATGGCACCGACCAACTCGTCGTCCTTCAGCATCGGGACGGCGATGAAGACCCGCGCCCCACCAAACCTGAATGCGGCAATGGATGCTGCGCCCTCGGTATCGGCAAACGCCTGCACGACGCGCCTTGTTTCTTGCAATTGTCCAATCGGTTGGTCTGGAGTGGGCACGAAGGCGCCGCGCTCTTTGACGTATGTTTGCCATTCCGGCGACGCACCGACGAGGGCTACTGGGCAAAATTTCCCATTCTCGAAAAGATACAGCGTGCCGAACTTGGCTTCACATAAGCGTGTCGCGTTTTCGAGCATGGCATTGAACACCGGCTCCAGCTCACCAGGCGACGAGCTGATGACCTTGAGCACGTCTGCTGTCGCGGTTTGTTGCTCTAACGATTCACGCAATTCGTTGAGCAGCCGCGCGTTCTCGATGGCGATGACGGCCTGGTCGGCAAAACCCTTCATCAGTTCGAGTTCGCCCTGATCGAAAGCCCGCACCTCGCTTCGACTGACAATCATGACGCCGATAGCCTTGCTCTCGCGCGACAGCGGCGTGAATGCCTGTGATCGTACCGGCAGGTCGCGTAATGCGCGGGCGATTTCTCCGCGCTCATTCGGGAGCGAAGCGCGGCGGTCCTCAAAAGCGATCTGTTTATTGTCGAGCAGAGAGCGCACTGCAGGATCGGTGGGTTCGAGTGGGAGATCAGGCAACGACGCCCGAATTCTCACGACGCTTGGACCTGCCGAACCGACAACGCGGAGAATATCTCCCTCTAAACGCCGGAAATTGACGTTGGCAGCATCAAACATCTGCGAGGCCGTTTCGGCAATCGTGTCGAGAGCACGCTTGCTATCTTCGGGTGTGCTGGCGATGACGCGAAGGATGTCGGCAGTTGCGGTCTGACGTTCGAGGCTTTCGCGCAGCTCGTTGAGCAGCCGTGTATTCTCGATGGCAATGACGGCCTGGGCGGCGAAGTTCTGTAATAGCTCGATCTGTTTGTCGGTGAACAAGCGGACCTCTTGCCGGTACAGAGAGATAATGCCGATCAGCTCGTTCTCCTTCAGCATCGGGACGCCGAGCAAAGTGCGAACCCCGCCCCGCTCGACAGCCATAACCACAAGAGGATCGCGGTCGAGGTAACCTTTCGATTTGGCGAAATCTTCTATCTGCACGGGAGCGCGGGCTCTGATAACGCGACCGCTCAGCGTTTCGGGACCCGGGCGAAAAGGCCGGCGCATGTACCCGACATAGTCCTGATTGGCACCGACTTGTGCCATCAACTGGAACGAGTTCCCGTCGTACTGAGACATGAGACCGAAATCTGCTACGCAGAGGCGCGTCGCGTTGGTGAGAAGCTTCTGGAAAACAGGCTCCAACTCGCCGGGTGATGAACTGATAACGCGCAGCACTTCCGCAGTGGCGGTCTGTTGCTGCAGCGACTCGCGCAGCTCATTGAGCAACCGCGCGTTCTCGATGGCGATGACGGCCTGTGCGGCGAAGTTCTGCACCAACTCGATTTGCTTATTAGTGAAGGGCAGTATCTCCTGACGATAAATAGAGATAGTCCCAACCAGTTGCCCCTCTTTAAGCATAGGCACAGCGAACATCGTGCGGACGCCGGCGACTTCCACTGCAGCCACGTGTATTGGGTCGGATGAACGTGTTTCGCGTAGATCGAGAACCTGGACTGGCTGCCGCGTTTGAGCGACGCGCCCAGTAGGTGTATTGGGGCCTGCGTGAAATAGTGCTCCACCGCGCAGCAGGTCCGTGTACGCCGGCGGCATTGGTCCGTACAGCGACGCTGCACGAAAAGCATCACCCTCGCGCAGCCACATTGTCCCATAACGCGCCTCGCATAACCGCGTCGCGTTCTCAAGCATCGCGTTGAACACGGATTCGAGTTCGCCAGGCGAGCCTGAGATGATTTTCAACACCTCTGACGTTGCCGTCTGTTGCTCCAGCGATTCGGAAAGCTCGCGCGTGCGCTGCTGCTCGGCCTCGAACAGTCGCACGTTCTCGATGGCTATTACTGCTTGGTCCGCGAACGTCTTGAGCAGGGCAATCTGCCGCTCGCTGAAGAGGCGAGCCTCACTACGGCGGAGCGCGATCGCGCCGATCGCATCGCCTTCTCGCATTAAGGGGACGCTGAGGATGGTGCGGTAGCCTTGACGCCGCGCGTTCTGGCTCGTGGTGGGAAACTCATCCGCCCCAGTCTGTATATCAGCGATATGGATGGTCCGCCCGTCCAACACTGAGCGACCACCGACCGTACCGCGAACGAGCGGGAGGGAATCGGTACCGGCTTGAGGGATCGCGCCATGATGGGCGACAAGAAGTAGCCGGTCGCCTTCCCGACGCCAGACGCTTGAGTCGAGCGACTCGCACAGTCGAGCTGCGCTCTCCGCGACGGCCTCGAAGACCGGCTGGACGTTGCTAGGCGAACTCCTGATGACTGTTAGAATCTCAGAGGTCGCCGCCTGCTGTTCCAGCGCCTCAGCGAGGCGCCTTTGTGCCTCTCGGAGTTCTTGGGTCTGCTGGTTGAGTTGATTCTGGAGGGCGTCAGTGGGACCGCGACGACGCGCAGCCGTTGCCTCCTTGCGGCGCTTCAGCCCTTGCGCCTTGCGGCTTCGTGCTTTAGCCAGTTTGCCGCTTGCTTTGGAGCGCCGTCGCATCGCCCACCCTAAAGGCTTAGGACTACGCCGATTTTCAAAGTGGGATTACAGCAGGGATTTGCGACCGGCGAAATGGGGTTTAGTGATCAAGTTGCACAGCAGCAATTCTGAGCTGCCAGTGTCCGCTTTGGGTCAAAAGCGGACATTGGAGTGCTTCCGCGCGATGTCCGCTTTACTCCCAAAAGCGGACATCTGGGGGATCAACTAAGACTTTGGCGACGCGGCCGCGCAACTACCGCCGGCTCTAGCAGGACGAGATTTCGGCGCGGCTTGCGCGTGTCGAGCCCGATGATCGCACGACCCTGCGCGGTGAATGTGAGACCTTCCGGCTTGCCATCCAGATCGCCGAGCCGCCACGCATCAAGGAGTGCAGCGGTGCCGCCGCCCGCCGCGAGATCATCGATCCGCGCAATCGTGGAGGACTTGTCACTGAGCAGATAAAGGTAACCATCCGGACCTATTTCGAGGTCACTGAAGTCGTCGCACGTTTTGCCCAGCCTCTTGTCGGGAAGCCAGATTGCGAGAGCAACGAACCGGTGGTGCCCGTTTTTAATCGGCCATCGCTCGCCGTCCGCCAGTGCGCCGCCACGAACTAAACCTCGTGACTTCGAATGTGGCGGCCCAAACTCAATGAAAGCCGCTGGCTTCTTCTCCTTGGCGACGAGCAAATGCCCGCCGGGCAGTAGCACCACTCCTTCGCCCCGCGACCCCTTCGGGTCGGACCACGCTCGCGCAATTTTGCTGCGCCCTTCCACTGCAAGATCGATCGATGCAACCACCTCCAACGCCTTGGGGTCGATGAGTTCCACACGTGGAGGTGTTTCCTGGAGCAGCAAAACGCGCCCGAGGCCATCAGCGCAGATGGCCTCGATCTGGGGGTCACGCTTCGGAAGCATCGAACCAGAGAGCTTCGCAATGTTTCTCGTATGCCAGTCGATTCGACCCTCATCACTGCGCGGCTGGGAAAACCAGGCGATCTTCGCCAACCGGTCGCCGACCGCGATCAGAAACATCCGACCGTTTCGGCTGCGACGCAAGCAAATGCCAGAGACCTCGCGAAGTGGCACGTCGACCACACGCTGCACTCGCAGCCGGTTCCTGTTCGACTTACCGTTTCCCATGGGAGGTGATCTCTGCGGACCTCAAGGACACTGCGGTACAATCAAATTTGGCGGGTGCGGTGAACGATATTGGCTGCGATCCGTCGCGCCAGCGATCAGTAGTGCTAATAATAGTGGTGGTGATAATAATAGTTGCGCCGGTAAGTTCGTCGAGCGACGCGTCGATAGTGGCCATAGTAGGCTTTTGCCTGATCAACAGACACCACGACGCCTGATGTTGCCGAATGCTTGAGCGATATGGGCATTGCGCAAAAAACGGCGGCACTTGCAACAACCGCGCAAATAAGCCCGACTTTCTTCGACATAACGTTCTCCTTTTAGATTGTAGAACTCTAGAGCGAATTTCCTCTACTGGACCGGCCACGAACCATTCTGGAATTGAAGGGAAACGCGTTTTAAGTGATGTCTGTTCCCACAAAAGCGGACATAAATCGGCAAGGCCTGTCCTCAGGCAGGTCCGGCAGCTTCGCCGATATTCGCCGCAATCCGTCGTGCCTTCGTCGGAAAAGGATGATTTAGATCAAAGACGCGGACGTGTGTGTGTGTCCGAGTATTCTCGAGAGAGAGAGGCAAGGGGCATTAATCCTTTGGAGAAGAGCAATGGCAGGACTTAATGACGTGATCCGCTCAGCCTTTCCGGACGGCAATGTTCCCAAATCGTTGACGGATGTTCTTGGCGCATTGCTGGGTTCGGATGTTGTAACCGGAGGCGGCGCAGGACAGACCGCGAGCGCGGGTTCGCAACCGAAAACGGACACTAGCGATGCCGGTGGACTACTCGGCGGATTGGGCGGGCTGTTGAACAAACTGGAGCAGGGCGGGCTTGGCAATCAGACCAAGTCCTGGGTCGGTACCGGGCAAAATCAGCCGGTCTCACCTGGTCAACTTGGTCAGGCGCTTGGCCCCAATATCATCAAGACACTGTCTCAGATGACGGGCGTCTCCGAGGATCAGCTCACCAAAACACTGTCGCAGGGTATCCCGGTGATCGTTAATTGGATGACTCCCAACGGCAGGCTGCCGACGGTGGCTGAGTTATCTAAAATGATCGGACAGTCGTAGCGCTCCGGCCTGCCAGCCAGATTCGCAAAATCCGCCACCTTGGCCTCGACAACTTTATCGGGGCCTTCTTTTTTGACTGTTTCTCCGCAAATCCTCCTCTAGCTCGTGCTTCACACTGCCGGTGGGGACCACGCATGGCTGTCGATGGGGACGGCCATGTCATGACCATTGCTGATTACATCGCGTTCGGCGTTCTGATCGCATTGGCGCTGTAACACCTGAGCCTCTTGGACGTTTCGGTGGCTGGAGCGGCTCCGCTCCCAGGGATCACTCCACTTATGGCGTCTTTTCCCACGTCCCGAGTCCCGACGTTCCGGGAGGCCCACAGCGCCCCAAAATTGGACAGACCCAAATCTTGTCGCGCAGAGAACTCAGTTGCTGTCATGCCCAACGCTTGAACTAATCGAGTTTGGAAGTCGTAATGCTGCGACGAAAAACAACGCCCCCGAAACAAGCAGCAAGAAATACCTCGCCCAACCTTCAATCAATCTCACTTTGACATTAGACCGGCTAATTTCGGATGCCGCGATTGACCAGACGATTATCGGAAGTACAGCGCCGAAGACAAACATTTCAAGGGAATATTTGACTGCGTGGGTGATCTGCATTGCAACTTCGGGAACCTGACCGCTGGCCGCTGCAATTAAAACTAGACATCCTAAAAACCCTATTGCGTTGAGAAATATTAGGGCAACAGCTATTCGGTTTCCCACACACTAGCTCCCTTTTGCTCTAAATGGCGTCCGTAAGTCCGGCACAACGTAGATCCGCCCCGTCAGACTAGCACACTTGAGGGAGTCGGTATGTGCTTTGGCTGATGTCCGCTTTGGGTCAAAAGCAGACATCGCGGCATCTCCAACCAATGTCCGCTTTACCCCCAAAAGCGGACATCGGAACTCGGCCGCGAAATGTCCGCTTTGTGCCAAAAGCAGACATTCTGCGCCGCATTGAAGAACGTCGGTCCTCCATCGCGTCGCCGACAGCCCAGCTTGGGTGCACCGGTCTATGCTAAGCTGAGTAAATGCGGGATTTTGTTGAGTATTTGCGAGCTTATCGGGCCTATGTCTCGGCCAACCTTGGTTGGGGCAAAGCCTTAAGGTTTGCACTTGTGTGGCTTGCTGGAATGTTTGCCCCGCTCGCATCAAAGACGTTACTCGAATTGCCGAATTGGATGGCGGTAACGTGGATGATTGTCTGGGCTTTTCTCGGCTTTATTTTTGCGCCTTACGGAATGTGGAAACATCATCGCGCTCAAATCGCGAGCTCAAGTCAGCTAGACCAAAAATAACCGCCAGAACTATCGGAATCAGCGATCATGTCAAAAATCCACTCTTGGCGGTGTTAAGTGACATTTTCGTTGTGATGTAACCGACGGAAGTGCCAACAAATATCCCGCTGAGAATGTCACTCAAAAAATGATAGTTCGCGCCAATCGACCCAACTGCCACTGCGGCTACGCACACAACATAGATCGGACGCCAACTTTGATACGACCACCAAAGAACTGTCATCACCGAACAGATTGCGGCTGCATGCCCTGATGGAAACGACGCAAAACCAGGGCCGCCGTGGAATGGATTGAAGCCAAAAACACCATTTTGAATGAGGGAAGGATTATTTTCTATCCAAGTATTCGGCCAAGTTCGGCCGAACGCGTACTTGAGTTGGTGATTTATGAGACTGGTCGAAATGAAACTTATACTGCATGTCAACGCGACGGACTGAATGCGCGAGAAGGGACGATCCATCAACGTCCACAGTC
>Ga0318521_10000235_pt1 | contig 14376 bp, 15 predicted proteins | sample GRESIP178b2f17_FD_203513 | JGI IMG/M metagenome (GOLD analysis project Ga0318521, IMG submission 203513) | Tropical soil microbial communities from Luquillo Experimental Forest, Puerto Rico - GRE.SIPMG.178b2f17 | ecosystem: Environmental > Terrestrial > Soil > Tropical forest > Bulk soil...
CTCGATCCGTCGCACCCGGTAGCGCACGGTGTTGGGATGCACTTGCAGCCACTGCGCGGCGGCGCCGATGTCGCCGAAGCTGTCCAGGTAGGCGCGCAGCGTCTCGGCCAGCATCGGGTCCCGCGCGCGCAGGTGGCGTATCCGTGGATCAACCAGCCGCTCGTCGGTGCCGACCAGGGTGACGATCTCGTCGAGCAACACGGTGGTGCGCGCCTCGGCCAGCGACGTCACCTGCCCGATCGAAACCGGGTGTCGCTCAGCGCTATCGAGCACCCGGTCCACCTCCGTGCGCGCCTCGGCCACCTCCGCCAGACCGGCGACCGGCGCGGCGATGGCGGCCCGCAGATCGACGCCGAGTTCGGTGCGCAGTGCGCTGATCGTGCCGCGGACCCACGAGGTGACCGACCGCGTTGCCGCAGTCTGCGGCAGCAGCGCATAGATTCGCGAGCCGCGCGACGCGACCTGAGCATCGCGGCGAAAAGCGCTGGCGCTCAATGCCAAGACGTCGGCTAACCGCGCTTGACGGGCCCCGGAGGCCGCGGACTCCGGGGTGTCCCAGCCGATCAGCGCGGCCGCGCCGTCGGCGGCGAGGCCGAGTTCGCGGGCGATGGCGGCCACGTCTGCGGCGTCGCCGTCGCTGAGCCCGAGCAGTTGCTGCACCCGGCGCGCATGCGTGGACGGCCGGGATGCCAGCCGAAACATGATGCGGGCGGCCAAAACCGCCGCCCCCCGCAACATCTCCTCGGCATCGTCGGCCAGGGGCTGCGAACCCTGTTGCACCCAGATGGTGCCGGCGAACACCGGCGGTCGCCGCGCATCGGTCGACGGCTGATAGATCCCGATCGCGAGCCGAGGCCGCAGACCCAACTCCGGACGCTCGGCGACGCGCACCGCCTCGCCACTGGACCGCAGCGCGTCGAAGATGCCCCACTGGCCGATCCACTCCAGGTGCTCGGGCGGCCCGGCGCGGCCCAGGATCGAAAGGCGGCGCAGCTCGTCGGCCTCGTCGTTGGAAGCCGAATAGGCGAGCACGTGCGACTGGGCGTCCTCGATACTGACCATGCCGTGGATGCGGTCGGCGAGCGACTGCGCCAAGCCGAACAGGTCGGTGCCGGAGTCGTCCATCGGGTCGGCGCGGTCCCCGTGATGCTCCAAGACGTGGTTGACCAACTGGTAGAGCCGCTCCCAGCGGGCCCGCGGCTCCACCGCGACCACCGCAGAACCCGCCGCGACCGCCGTGTCCACCAATGCTTTCGACGGCTCCTTGACGAAGATCGCCACCGGCACGCGCTCGCGTGCCTGGTTGTCCACCCACCGCAGCGCCTCGTGGTCGCCGACTCCTAGCAGGAAGAACACGTCGGCCGAACCCGCGGCCGCCGCCAGGCCCAGCCGCACATCGTCGGAATCGATCAGCGCCGCCGACCCCACCGGAAGGTCCAGGCCCCTCGGGGCGTCCACCAGGCTGACCAGCGTCGCGTCCAGCGCGAGCAACAGTTGACCCAGCCCGACACCAGCTCCTCGCATATTGTCCAATCGTACTAGATGAGCACCATATTCTTGTCCGATCGGCTAACAGAATTGGTCGCGGCGCCGGGGACCCTTGGCAGCATGGACGCAATCACCCAGGTGCCAATGCCGACCAATGAGCCGGTCCACGACTATGCCCCGCAATCCCCGGAGCGCACCCGCCTACTCACCGAGCTGGCCGCGCTGACCGACCATGCGATCGACCTCCCACACGTCATCGGCGGGAACCACCGGATGGGTGACGGCGAGCGAATCGGCGTCGTCCAGCCACACCGGCACGCCGCCAAGCTGGGCACCCTGACCAACGCCGTGCACGCCGATGCGACGGCGGCGATCGACGCCGCGATAGCCGCGAAGAATGCCTGGGCGGCAATGCCTTTCGACGAGCGCGCCGCGATATTCCTGCGGGCCGCCGACCTGCTGGCCGGGCCGTGGCGCGAGAAGATCGCGGCCGCGACGATGCTCGGCCAATCCAAGTCCGTCTACCAGGCCGAGATCGACTCGCCGTGCGAGCAGGTCGACTTCTGGCGGTTCAACGTGGCTTTCGCCCGTCAAATCCTGGCGCAGCAGCCGATCAGCGGACCCGGCGAGTGGAACCGCAGTGAGTACCGCCCGCTGGAGGGCTTCGTCTACGCGATCACGCCGTTCAATTTCACCTCGATCGCCGGCAATCTGCCCACCGCACCGGCGCTGATGGGCAATACCGTCGTGTGGAAGCCGTCGATCACCCAGACCCTGTCGGCGTATCTGACGATGCAACTGCTGGAGGCTGCGGGCTTGCCGCCCGGCGTGATCAACCTGCTGACCGGCGACGGCTTCGCGGTTTCCGATGTGGCGCTGTCCGATCGGCGGCTGGCCGGCATCCACTTCACCGGATCGACCGCGACCTTCCAGCGGCTGTGGTACCAGGTCGGCACCAATATCGGTCACTACCACAGTTATCCGCGGCTGGTCGGTGAGACCGGCGGCAAGGACTTCGTCGTTGCACACGCGTCGGCGCGGCCGGATGTGTTGTGCACAGCGTTGATTCGTGGCGCGTTCGACTACCAGGGACAGAAATGCTCTGCGGCGTCGCGGGCGTTCATCCCGCATTCGGTATGGCACCGCATGGGCGACGCCTTCCTGGGCGCGACCGCCGCACTGTGCTACGGCGACATCACCGATCTGAGCAATTACGGCGGTGCGCTGATCGACCGCCGTGCCTTCATCAAGAACGTCGACGCGATCGAGCGGGCGAAGGGCGCACCGGGCGTCACCATCGCGGTGGGCGGCGAATACGACGACAGCGTAGGGTATTTCGTGCGCCCGACCGTGTTGCTGTCCGACGACCCGACCGACGAATCGTTCGCGACCGAGTACTTCGGTCCATTGCTGTCGGTCCACGTCTACCCCGACGACCAGTACGAGCGAATTCTGGACGTCGTCGACGCCGGATCTCGCTACGCTCTGACCGGCGCGGTCATCGCCGATGATCGCCAGGCCGTGCTGACCGCTCAGGACCGGCTGCGGTTCACCGCCGGAAACTTCTACGTCAACGACAAGCCGACGGGGGCGGTGGTCGGGCGTCAGCCGTTCGGAGGTTCCCGGGGCTCGGGTACCAACGACAAGGCCGGATCGGTGCTGAACCTGTTGCGCTGGACGTCGGCGCGCACCATCAAGGAGACGTTCGTCCCCGCGACCAACCACGCGTACCCACATATGGGACCCGACTGATGGTCAGGGTCTTCGCCCACACCCTTCGTCCGGCGATCCTGGCCGCCGGCCGGCGGAAGACATTGCGCCGCGCCGCCGAACGGTTGCCGGTCGCCCGCAGAGTCGTGCACCGGTTCGTGCCCGGGGATACGATTGAGAGCGCACTGAACAGCATTGCCGCCCTGCGGGAGTCGGGCCGGTACGTCAGCATCGACTATCTGGGTGAGGACGTCACCGACGCCGGCGCCGCCGATGCGGCGGTGCAGGTCTACCTCGATCTGATCGACGAGTTGGGCCGCTCCGGCGATCCCGCCGATGGCGTCGCGCCGCTGGAGGTGTCGCTGAAGCTGTCGGCGCTGGGGCAGTCGCTGGACCGAGACGGCGAAAAGATCGCGCGCGAGAACGCCTGGGCGATCTGCGCGGCCGCACAGCGCGCGGGCATGTGGGTGACTGTGGACGCCGAGAACTACACGACCACCGACTCGACGCTGTCGATCGTGCGCGACTTGCGCGCGGATTTCCCTTGGCTGGGAACGGTTTTGCAGGCCTATCTGCGGCGCACGCTGGGCGATTGCTCGGAATTGTCCGCTTCCGGGGCCCGGATCCGGCTGTGCAAGGGCGCCTACGACGAACCCGCGTCGGTTGCTTACCGGGACGACGCCGAGGTCACCGACTCGTATCTGCGGTGCCTTCGGGTGCTGATGGTCGGCTGCGGGTATCCGATGGTGGCGTCACACGATCCGGCGATCATCGATGCGGTTCCGGCCATTGCCCGTGAATCATGCCGGCGCGCTGAGGATTTCGAATACCAGATGCTGTACGGCATCCGCGACGGCGAACAGCGAAGGTTGGCCGACGCGGGCAACCGCGTGCGGGTCTACGTGCCGTTTGGCAGCCAGTGGTATGGATACTTCATGAGGCGCCTCGCCGAGCGGCCGGCCAACCTGACGTTCTTCTTGCGGGCGCTGGCCGAACGCGGTCACTGAGGGTGCGCTCAGGTACTCCAGCGTGCGCTCAGGGTGAGAAAATCGCCCAGCCGAAAGGAGCTGTCATGTTCGTCTCGCATTGGCACAAGCTGTACACGGTCGATATCAATGCGTCACCCGCAGTGCTGTTCGGGCTTGTCGCCGACCTGCCCAATTACGGTCGTTGGCTGCCCGGCTCGGCATCGTATGGGGGTACGACCGACGTCGAGCCGTATCCGGTTGGGCTCGGCAGCCGTTACCACGACGGGAAGCCCGGCGAACCCGGTAAAGACTGGTGGGGTGAAGTCGTCGGATTTCAGCCGCCGGGATCGTTGGATTTCCACCACACGATCTACGCGCGGCAGTTGCGAGCAACCGTTGACACGCACATCCACTATTCGTTCGAACCCGCCGGCGCCGGCACCCGGGTGACGCGCTGGCTGGTTCTCGGCATCGGTATGCCGCTTCTCCTTCGTCCACTCCGCCGGCTGATCATCAGTGCGTTCGACAGGGAGAACGTGCGGACGATGGCCGCGCTCGCCGAGTATGCCGAGGCCTAGCTGCGCCGCAGCCGCGGGCGATCACCGGCGAGTCCGCGCACCACGTGTGCGCGCACGAACTCCGCCGCCACTGCCGGGTCGTCCATATCCAGCGTCGACGACGGAGTGCTGAAGAGCGAGAACAGTATCCGCGCGAACCATTCGCCGGCGGCCTGCACGTCGAGGTCCTTGCGGACCTCACCGGTGAGCTTGGCGGCCGAAAGGTAAGGCGCGAAGAAGTCGACGCATTCGCGCAGCAGCAGGGCGGCGTCTTTGGTCAGCAGCAGGCTGATCGCGTCTTCGTCGAAGTACTTCCCGGACGCGATCGTCCGCCGCGCCTGGGTCACGAATACGGCCGCGCGGCTGAGCTTTTCCTCTAAAGACCCGCCCCGGTCCATCGCCTTGGACATCTCGCGGTAGAACTGCTCGGAGGCATTCTCGGCGCAGGCTTCGAGAATTGCGCCCTTGTCGCTGAAATACTCGTAGATCGTGCTCCGGGATACGTTGGCGGCCTTGGCGATATCGACGATGGTGGTCTTCTGCAGTCCTTGGCTGCGGAAGCATGCGTACGCGGACGTGACGATCAGGTCGCGAGTATCGGGCGCCTGGGACAACGAAGCCTGGGTCATCAGGGATCACCCGGCCGGCGCGAGGATCAGGCCGCTCGTGGGCACCCCGGTTCCCGACGTGACCAGCACGTGCTCGACGTTGTCGACTTGGTTGCAGGACGTGCCGCGCACCTGACGCACGCCCTCGGTGATGCCGTTCATGCCGTGGATGTAGGCCTCGCCGAGCAGCCCGCCGTTGGTGTTGATAGGCAGTTCCCCGCCGAGTGACAGCCGTTCCACGGTGGCGAAGTCCTTGGCTTCGCCACGCCCGCAGAAACCGAGTTCCTCGAGCTGCGTGAACACGAACGGCGTGAAATGGTCGTACATGAAGGCGGTTTGGATGTCTTGCGGCTTGAGACCCAAATCCCGCCACAGTCGGTCGCCGACCACTCCCATCTCCGGCAATCCGGTGATGTCTTCGCGATAGTAGCTGGTCATCATCTCGCCCTCGTACGCCGCGCCCTGGGCGGCGGCGGTGATCACCGCAGGCGGCCGGCGAAGGTCGCGGGCGCGTTCGGCGCTGGTCACCACGAGCGCGACCCCACCATCGCTTTCCTGACAGCAATCCAGCAGGCGCAGCACGGGTTCGACGATCCAGCGGGATTTCTGGTGGTCCTCGAGCGTGATCGGACGTTGATAGAACCAGGCGTCCGGATTTCCGGCCGCGTGGGCGCGGTCGACGACGGCGATCCGGCCGAAGTCCTCGTTGGTCACTCCGTACGTCGACATGTAGCGCTGGGCGTGCAGCGCGACCCAGGCCGCGGGAGTGAGCAACCCGAACGGCGCGTAATGCGCCATGAACAGCGGGGTTTCAGCGCTGGTGCGTCCGGTGCCCCCGAAGCGCATGCCGGACCGCTCGTTGAAGGCGCGGTAGCACACCACCACGTCGGCGACGCCTGTCGCGACCGCCATGGCCGCGTGCACGACGGTGCCGGCGGCCGCACCACCGCCGTGCGGCACCCGAGAAAAGAAGCTCAGGTCGCCGATGCCCACGCTGCGCGCCACGTCGATCTCATCGCTGGCATCCATGGTGAAGGTGACCATGCCGTCGACGTCGCCGGGCGCCAGGCCGGCGTCGTCGAGCGCGGAACTGACTGCCTCACAGGCCAATTGAAGCTCGCTGCGCCCGGATTCCTTGGAGAACTCGGTCTGGCCGATCCCCGCGATCGCGCAGCTGCCGGGCAGCGAGCCGCTCATGCTTCGTCACTTTCGAAGGCTCCGTCGAGCAGGCTGAGGATCGCGGTGCCGGATACGTGGTCGCCAAGGCTGTTGGAGCCCCTGAACGCGACTTCGACGAAGTTCTCCTCGTCTGGGCCCTCGGTCTTACCCGTCACGCTTCCGGTGAAGCGCAGGGGGTCGTCGGGAAAGCACGGCACGCCAAGGCGAATCGACAGGTTCTTGACCATCGCTTCGGGCCCGGCCCAGTCGGTGAGGAAGCGCACGCAGTACCCGTTGGTGGTCAGGATGTTCATGAACAGGTTGGGCGAACCCTGCTTGTTGGCGTAGTCGCGGTCATGGTGCACCGGCATGAAGTCGCGGGAGGCGATGGCGCCGGCGACGATCATCGTTGTGGTGATCGGGATTTCGAGCGGGGTCACGTCATCGCCGACCTCGATGTCGGCCCACTGCCTGGTCCTTTTAGTGGATCGGATCATCGGTTTCCCTCCGTGACGGCGGGGCGGAACTGGTGCAGCACAAGGTCGTCATCGAAGGTCCGGTAGAACACCTCGACCGGCATCCCGACCGTGACGTCGGCCGGAGAAATGTCACACAGGTTCGAGACCAGCCGCACCCCTTCGTCGAGCTGCACCAGCACGACGATGTAGGGATAGTCGAAGAACGGGAACCGGGGCTCCAGCGGCATGACGTAGCTGTAGACGGCGCCGCGGCCCGACGACTCGACCGAATACCATTCCAGGGAACGGCATTTGGGACACATGGGGCGGGGCGGGTGACCCAGCGTCCCGCATCCGGTGCAGCGCTGGATCAACAGCTTCCGCTCGCGCAGCCCATTCCAGAAAAATTCGGTGTCCCGGCTGATCGCCGGTGCCAGGCGGGGCGCCATCAGCGCTCCGGCCTGAATCGCAACACGCGGAATCGCTGCCGCCCCAGCAGTTCACCGTCCTGGTCGGTGTAGGTCGTCACCCAGGTCAGAAAGTAGCCCGTCCCCAGCGCCGTCTTCTTCTCTTCGGAGACGTCCTCGTACACCGCCGTCGCACTGATGACGTCGCCCAGCCGGGGATAGCGTTCGATCTTGAACTCCGAGTTAACCGCCACCGTGCTGGTGAACCCGGCCTCATCGAGGAATGCCGTTGGGTTGGTTGTGATCTCGACGGGAGCGCCACCCCGATCCCCGATCCCCTCGAGCTTGGGAGACGGCATGACCCAGGTTTGCAGCATGACCGGCGGCGACACGATGCCGCCGAACCTCGAGGTGGCCGCGAACTCCGGGTCCAGGTAGACCGGGTTCATGTCGTCGAGCGCGTGGGCCCAGTGCCGAATCATCGGCTGGTTGACGGGATCGGGTGCCACCGAAGGCTTTCCGGTGCCGCCCGTGGGCCGGCCGACGAGCGCGCGCAGTTTGTCTCCGAGCTCGGTTGGTGAATCGGTCACAGGGCCGTCCCCAGTCGTACCGGCATTCGTTTCACGCCGGGGATCATGGTCGCCCGCATTCGGTCCACCTCGCCGACCAGTTCCAGCCGGGGAAAGCGGCGCAGCAGCTCGTCGAACAGGATGCAAGCCTCGAGGCGCGCCAATTGCGCGCCCAGGCAGGAATGTTCGCCGCACCCGAACGCGATGTGCGGGTTGGGGTGGCGGGTTACCTTGAATTCTTCTGAGTCGCAACCGAATATGTCCTCGTCGCGGTTGGCCGACCCGTAGAGCATCACCACCACCTCGCCTTGCCGGATCAGCTGACCGCGGATCTCGACGTCGGCCGTCGCGGTGCGCGCCATGTGGACCACGGGGCTGTTCCACCGCAACATTTCCTCGACGGCGCCGGGGATCAGCGACGGATCGTCGACCAGTAGGCGCAGTTGGTCGGGGTGGGCGATCAGTGCCAACGTGCCGAGCGCGATCAGATTGCGGGTCGTTTCGTTGCCGGCCACCAGCAGCAGAAACGCAAACTTGAGCAGGTCGTCGTCGCTGAGCCGGTCTCCGTCGATCTCGGCGCCGACCAGAATCGACAGCATGTCGTCGCGCGCCTCGGTGCGCCTGGCCGCGATCAGCTGTTGGAAGTACCCATAGCACTGCCCGAGGGCCACGAAAACATCGAGTTCGACCTCCGGGTCGGCGGTTCCGGTGGCCGCATCCGACCAGGCCCGGAATTGCTCCCAGTCGTCGGGCGGGGCGCCGAGCAACTCGGCGATGATGCGGGTGGGCAGGGGAGCGGCGATCTCCTCGGCGAACTCGTGGGTCGAATCGGGTTCGACGCGGTCCAGGATCCCGCCCACGATCTCGCGGATTTTCGGCTCGAGGAGGGCTACATGGCGGCGGGTGAAACCCGAGTTGATCAGCTTGCGCAGCTGACGGTGCCGCGGCGGGTCGGTGAAGAGGAGGCCGCCCTCCTGCACCGGGTCCGGGACATGCGGGTCGGGGATGGTGACGCCCTTGGTCGAGGAGAACAGGGCCGGGTTGCCCGACACGAACCGGATGTCTTCGTACTTCAGCAGCGCCCAGAAGTTGGTGACGTCGTTCCAGCACACGGGCGAGGTGGCGCGCAGCTCCCGGTACGCCGGGTACGGATCGCCGGCGTAGAAGTCCGGGGAGTGCAGTGGAAAAGTCGTTTGCACGGCAAGCCCCTCTCGCGGGCCACTACTTGTTGGAAGAAAAACTGCATCCGACAGATCGGTGCAATCTGTCCTACGACATGTGTCTACTCCGCGCCGCCCGGCACTGTCAATATGCATATAACATATTGAAAGAGCCCGGAATTCGCGTCATTAGTGATTGACGGCGGAGTCCGACGGGTGAACACTGAGTCTCTAGATGACCGACACGTGGGTGAGGTAGCAGATGGCCGGACTTATCGATAACTACCAGCTCTACATCGACGGCCGATGGGTCGAACCGGCGGACGGCCGCTACGACGACATCGACCCGGCCACCGAGCAGACCGTCGCCACCGCGCCCGACGCGAGCGTCGAGCAGGTCGGCGAGGCGATCGCCGCCGCGCGAACGGCATTCGACAGCGGGCCGTGGGCTAAGACGAGCCCCGAGGACCGGGCCGGCTGCCTCAATCAACTCGGCGAGGCACTGGGCAAGCACGCCGATGAGTTCTTCGCGTTGTCGCAGGCGGAGTGGGGCTGCGTTTCGAGTGAGCGCTTGATGCAAATCGACGGCGCCGGATACATGTCCATGCACGCGGCCCAGCTCGCCACGAAGTTGACCGACGAGGCGGTCACCGGAATCGGCGCGGGAACGACGTTGCTGCGCCGGGAGCCGCTCGGGGTCGTGTCGATCCTGACGCCGTGGAACTTCCCCCACTGCCTCAACGTGATGAAGGTGAACAACGCGCTGGCCGCGGGCAATACCGTCGTGCTCAAGCCGTCGCCGCTGACGCCGCTCGCCGGACTTGCGCTCGCCCGCATCATCGAGGAGCACACCGACATCCCGCCCGGTGTGGTCAACGTCGTCACGCCGTCCAGCCTCGAGGCCGCCAAGCTGCTCACCACCGATCCGCGCATCGACATGATCAGCTTCACTGGCAGCTCGGCCGTCGGCTGTGAGGTCATGCGGACCGCGGGTGACTCGATGAAGCGCCTCCTGCTGGAGTGCGGCGGGAAGTCGGCGAGCATCGTCCTCGACGACACGCAGGTGACCGACGAAATGCTGCGGCAGATGCTGTTCGATTGCTGCTCACTGCATGCCGGGCAGGCATGCATCCTGCACAGCCGGTTGCTGCTGCCCGATTCGTTGCACGACGACGTCGTCGATCGGCTGGTCGCGCTGGCCCGCGACGTGAAGGTCGGAGACCCTAGGGATCCCCAGGCGCAGATGGGCCCGCTCATCAGCGCGGCCCAACTGGAGCGCGTCCGGGCGCACGTCGCCGCGGCGGTCGACGACGGAGCGAAGCTGGTGACCGGCGGCGGTCGTCCGGCCGGCTTGGACGTCGGCTTCTACTTCGAACCGACGATCCTCACCGACGTCGAGCCGGATTCGACGATCGCCCAGGAAGAAGTGTTCGGGCCCGTGCTGTCGGTGCTCCGCTACCGCGACGACGACGACGCGGTGGCGATCGCGAACAACTCCCGCTACGGGCTTTCCGGGGCGGTATGGGGCGGCGACGTGGATCGGGCGGTCGGCGTAGCGCGCCGCATCCGCACCGGCCAGGTCGCGGTCAACGGGGTCGGTCCCGGTGACGCCCCGTTCGGCGGCTTCAAGTTGAGTGGGTTCGGTCGCGAGAGCGGCGGAATAATCGGGCTGCACCAGTACATGGAAGTGAAGGCCATCGGCGTCCCCGCGTGAACTACCTTGTGGTTGGCGAGGATACGTTGATCAAGTGACCGTGCGGGTCGCGGAAGAGCATCGACCTCCGGTCCCACGGTTGCGTCGTCGGGGGCATCACCCAGCTCACGCCTAGCGCGTCGATGCGCGCGTATTCGACGTCGACGTCGTCGGCGGTGAAATCGAGGATGATCTCTCCTTCATGGGCGGCCAGACCCGCGTCCTCTGTGAACCCGACTCGCGAGAATCCGACCGACGCCGGGCCCGCCGGTATCTCGAGGTAGTGCTCGTTGAGCGGGACCGAGACGTCGACCAGCGCCGCATAGAAGCGGGCGATCGGCTCGATCGCGGCCGACACGAATCGCACCTGCGCCAGTTCCACCCGCGGCCGCGGGGTCATGGGGCGGTTACCGGGACATCGAGATCGGTTTGCGCGTAGTTGAGGAAGTATGCGGTGAACACGATCAGGCCGAGGTAGGCGAACGCCTCGGTGAGTTGTTCGTCGGTCCAGCCGGCGTCGACCGCCCTGCCCCAGGTGGCGTCGCTTACCTTCCCGGAGTTGACGGCCGCCTCCCTGACCAATCCGGCGATCGCGTCGACGTCGGCGTCGCCGGTCGCGGTCCCGGCGCGCAGCGCCGCAACGTGCTCGTCGGTCCACCCCGCGAGCGAGGCGAGCCGGCCAGTGATCGCGATGACGTAGTCGTTGCCGACGGCGCTGCCCGCCGCGAGCATCAGCGCAGCGGACAACCGCGGGCCGACGGTGCCGTGCTGGGCCGTCGCGGCGCGCAGCGACGTGTACGCGACAAGCACCGCCGGGGAGTGCGCCATCTGGCCGTGCAGGTTCAGCGGACGTCCGGTCGGGGAGAACTGGATGACGTTTGCGAGCAGAGGCCGGGAGGCCTGCGGCGCGTCGTGGACGGTGTGTGTGGGTATGCGACTCATGACTTATAAGGACGGCACAGCGGCGCAAAATGTGACGGCCGCGCGTCACATTCGGCCGGGCCATTCCGTCCTTAACTTCATGGATGCTCAGCACGACCGGGTGAGCGACGCCTGGCGGGCGAATCGCGCCTATCTGGTGGACCTCGCGTTTCGGATGCTCGGCGACGTCGGGGCGGCCGAAGACGTGGTGCAGGAGGCCTTCTTCCGCCTGCTGCAGGCCCCCACCGGCGATATCAACGACGAGCGCGGCTGGCTGATCGTGGTGACCAGCCGGCTGTGCCTGGATCACATGAAGTCGGCGTCGTCGCGCCGGGAACGCCCGCAGGACATGGCCGAAAACGGCTATCGCGATCGCCCGTCTTCGGCCGTCGATCCCGCCGACCGGGTGACCCTGGACGACGAGGTGCGGCTGGCCCTGCTCGTCGTGCTCGAACGCCTCAGCCCCGCAGAGCGGGTGGTGTTCGTTCTGCACGACGTCTTCCAACTGCCGTACGACGCGATCGCCGCGACGGTCGGCAGCCGCGCGCCCGCCTGCCGGCAGCTGGCCCATCGAGCCCGGCGCAAGATCAGCGAGTCCCGCATCGGCTCGGACGGCGCGGAACCGGCCGAGCACCGGAAGGTCACCCGGGCATTCATCGAGGCGTGTTCCACCGGAGACCTCGACGCGCTGATGCGCGTGCTGGATCCGGACGTGTCCGGTGAAATCGACGCGCGCAGTGGTGTTGTCACCCTCGGCGCCCACCGTGTTGGCCGAAACATCCTGCGCTACTGGGGCCGGCCCGATACCGTCCTGGTGCCGCAGCCGGTGTGCGGTCAACCCGCCGTGCTGGCATTCGTCAACCGCCGGCTTGCCGGTTTGCTGGCCCTGTCGATCGAGGGCGGCAGGATCACGAAAATCCATGTCCTGGTGGGGCCTTCGACGCTCGAGCCGTTACGCGCCGAACTCGGTGGCGCGCGGTAGGTGTCACATTTTCGTCGTTTGCGTCGTCCTTTAGAGCCATGGTGAAGACACACTCGCAGTTCGTTCCCGTGGGACCGTCGCCGATCGTCAGGTTCGTCCTCGGGCCGTTGTCCAAATTGCTCAACCCGCTCGTCGGCGTGCTCGCCGGACGACGTTTCGTGCCGTTGATCGCCCGGGTCCATCATGTTGGGCGCCGGTCCGGCAAGCCGTACACGACCCCGACCGGGGCCCATGTCACCGGCGACACCATCGTGATTCCACTGTCTTTCGGCAACGTGTCCGACTGGTCGCGGAATGTGCGGGCCGCCGGGGGATGCGTTGTCGCGCTGGGTGGCAGGAGTTACCACGCGACGCAACCACAGTTCGTCGATGCCGCGGACGCGAAACCGGTTGTAGATCAGTCTTTTAACGCCATCAACCGGCTCGCATTCAGACTGTTCGGCATCAGGCAGTATCTGATTCTGCGCGCCACTGACTGATAGGGAATCTCGCTATGAAAACGCTTGCCGCACTTGATCGCCCGAGCTGGCTGCCGCCGTCGGCATGGCCGTGGCAGCCATACACGCTGAGTCACCCCGGGGGCCGCGTGGCGGTCACCGACACGGGGAAGGGGCCCACACTGTTGTTCGTTCACGTCGGCAGCTGGAGCTTCGTCTGGCGTGACGTATTGCTGCGGCTGCAGAACGATTTTCGATGCGTCGCGATCGACGCGCCCGGTTGTGGACTCAGCGACCGAGTGCCTACCCCCACCCTGGCCCAAGCCGGCGGCGCGGTGACCGCGGTCATCGATGCGCTGCAGTTGCGGGACGTCACCCTGGTCGCCCACGACCTCGGCGGCCCGGCCGGATTCCTGGCCGCGGCCCGCCGCGCCGACCGCATCGCGGCACTGGCCGCGGTCAACTGCTTCGCCTGGACGCCCACGGGTGCGGCGTTCCGGGGCATGCTGGCCGCGATGGGCAGCGCCCCGGTCCGGGAACTGGACGCGGCCACCGGCGTGCTTGCGCGCGTGACGTCGACCAGCTTCGGGGTCGGCCGGCACTGGAGCCGCCACGACCGCGCGGTCTTCCGGGCGGGCATCGATGCGCCGGCGCGACGGGCCTGGCACGCCTACTTCCGGGATGCGCGCGGCGCGCAGGCCCTCTATGCCGAAGTCGACGCGGCATTACGCGGGGCCCTGGCCGACCGGGCACTGCTGACCATTTTCGGGCAGTTCAACGATCCGCTGCGGTTTCAGCCGCGGTGGAAGGCGTTGTTTCCGACGGCGCACCAAGTGAAAGTTCGCCGCGGAAATCACTTTCCGATGTGTGACGACCCGGACTTGGTGGCGTCGGCGCTCAAGTCCTTTGTCGAGCGGAACACGAGTGTTTTGTAAACCGCTCGCCACATGAAAAGCTGCTGGGCATGGTCCTCGCGATCGCTCGCCCGAAGCTCGAGGGAAACGTGGCGGTCGCGGACGACCGCCGAATCGGGTTCGCCGAGTTCGGTGCGCCATGGGGTCGCGCGGTCTTCTGGCTGCACGGAACCCCGGGCGCCCGCCGGCAGATCCCGACCGAGGCCCGGGTCTACGCCGAACAACACAACATCCGTCTGATCGGCGTCGATCGACCCGGCATCGGCTCGTCGACACCGCACCGGTACGAGAACATCGCCGCATTCGCCGACGACGTGCGGACCATCGCGGACACGCTCGGGATCGA
>Ga0318521_10000256_pt1 | contig 14084 bp, 10 predicted proteins | sample GRESIP178b2f17_FD_203513 | JGI IMG/M metagenome (GOLD analysis project Ga0318521, IMG submission 203513) | Tropical soil microbial communities from Luquillo Experimental Forest, Puerto Rico - GRE.SIPMG.178b2f17 | ecosystem: Environmental > Terrestrial > Soil > Tropical forest > Bulk soil...
ATTTCATTGAACCAATTTGGTTGAGCCAGATTCATCGAGCGCCCCGCGGCGAAATTGGCCGCCTCGCCGCAAATAACGCTTTAAAGGCATTTCGCCCCCCGCGTAGCACGGTGGAGTGTGACAGCAACGGCCCGTGCCCGCTAGCTCGTTCCGTCCCATTCACCTCGTCGCTCCGTTTTTTGTTCAAACTGAGGCCATTGCGCCACATCCATTGCCGGAATTTGGCCCTTAATTGGCGCCTGTACGGGTGCCCGCCAGGCGGGTGGAAAAGTATCCATCAATGGCTGACGCCATCGCATCCGCGGTTCGATCGCGCCAGCTGTCGGAGGCGAGCGACTGCAAATCCTCCTTGTTGGAGACGTAACCAAGTTCGACCAAAACCGACGGCACATCCGGCGCGCGCAAAACACGAAAGCCGGCCGACTTGATCGGCTCTTTGTGCAGCCGCGTGGTTCGCTTGATCGTGCTGACCAGTTTGTGGGCGAATTGCAGCGAAAAGGTCTTGGTCTCGCGTTGCGCCAGGTCAATTAGAATGCCGGCGACATCATCCGGTTGATCCTTGAGGTCGACGCCGGCAATCACGTCGGCGCGGTTTTCCTGTTCGGCAAGCCGAGCAGCTGCGGGATCTGTCGCGGTTTCGGAAAGCGTATAGACCGTGGCGCCCTGCGTGTCCCCTTCCCTTTTCGGTAGCGAGTCAGCATGGATTGATATGAATAAGGCAGCGTCAGCCTCGCGGGCAAATCGAACCCGCTCGGCAAGCGGCACGAACGTGTCGTCGGATCGGGTCAGCAGCACGCGGTATTTGCCCAAAGTCTCGATTTTCTCCTGCAGGCGCTTAGCGAAATCGAGCACAATGTCTTTTTCTTCGATCTGCCCGTTCGGCCCTTTGGTGCCGGTGTCGATCCCGCCGTGTCCGGGATCCAAGACGATGACCGGCCGGGCATCGCCGTTCGAGGATTGCGGCTCGCGCGGCGGCGGCGGCGTTTGCGCGGATCGTTGATCGGAAGCAACTTTTCGCAGGAAGCTGTCGCGATCGGTTACCGCCAAGTCGAGCACCAATCGCGCCGGTGTGCCTTCGCCCGGATCCATAACGAATGCCTTGTCGACCCGTGCCGGTTTGACAAGATCGATCACAATCCGCGAGCCGCCCGGCATGACCAGGCCAAAGCGAAACGCCTTGATCAAGCCGCGACCGGTCTCGCCAGCCTTAGACGGTAGTCGAAACGCAACCTGCGAAATGTCGACGACGACCCGGTCAGGATCGGCAAGGGTAAAAACGTGCAGGTCGATTTTGCGCGTGAGGTCGAGGATGAACCGCGTTTGCGTCTCGTCACCGCCGAGTCTTGCGTCGGTCGCAACCGGGAACGAGTCGGCGGGAACCGTCGCCGGCGCAGCCGGCGCCCGCGCCGTCAAACCAATGGCGGCGAGCAAAACGCCGAAAAAGGCCAAGCGCGCGGCTTGGACGACCATCGGCTCCGACCTCATCCCGGGCCCCTCCTACCCCATTAGGCGGGCATAGTTAACTGCGACCTAATTAGCCCGAGAAAAGCCTTGGCAATAAGGCAAAAAGTCAGTTGCCTGCGGGTAAATCCCACAGGCGACTTGCCAATTCGCTGCCGGCGGCCTTAAGAAGGGCGTGCCGACGGTGAAAGGTTCCGGCTGTGTCCGCGTGACGGCCTCCGGCGCGTCCGCCCCGATTGGCTCCTAAAACGATGCCGGGAGCCGGGCAAACGCCGCTTTCGATCCGCCGCACTGCCACGATGTTCGTGGAGACGATGTTCGGACTGATCATGTCTTCGACGAACACCGCAGTTGTGGCGATGCAAAGCTCTGCCAGGGCCACTGGGGATGAGGCCGGCCGGAACTGTGTGCGCCGCGTGTTCGCAGCAGCAAAGCTGCGAAACGGCGTGCCGCAACGTCGGCGTCTAGCGAAATCGCGGCTGCGTTCCGCGCGGCCGCCTCATTGCGGTTTGGAGTTCATGTTCGAGGCGCAAGTCAAGGTTCAATGCAACGGGCTCGGCGGCACTGATTTGTCGCTCGCCGGCGGCCGGACCTCTTATGCTTGCGGCGCTCGCGGCTTCCGAGCCGTTCCAGCCACCGAAAATCGGACCGGTCTCCTCGCGTCCCGCCCATGCGGCGCGGCGCGATTGGGCGTACCGGTCCCCATGAGATTTGCCAATGGCCAACAAAATGCTGATCGACGCGACCCACCCCGAGGAGACCCGGGTGGTGGTTTTGCGCGGCAATCGCGTCGAAGAATTCGACTTTGAATCTGCGCACCGCAAACAATTAAGAGGCAACATTTACCTGGCGAAAGTAACGCGCGTCGAGCCGTCGCTTCAGGCCGCTTTCGTCGATTACGGCGGCAACCGCCACGGATTTCTCGCCTTTAGCGAAATTCATCCCGACTACTACCAGATCCCCATCGCTGATCGGCAGGCCTTAATCGCCGAGGAGGAGCGCGCGCAACGCGCCGCCGCTGACGAAGTTGATCGAGCACCGCGGCGCGCCCGTGGGGCCGCGGCTTCGGCCCGGCGTGATGAGGATGCAATCCGCAGCGACGGTGCAGCTCCCGCCGAGCCCCTTGGCGGCGACGTTATTGAGGCGGAAACGTCTTCGACGGCAATTGAACCCGAAGTGACTGATATAGGATTCGAGCCGCCAACTGGCGCCCCCGACGAGGAGATAGTTGCGCCGGCATTCGAAATGCACGCACCGGAAGCACCAGCCGGCGGAGCTTCCGCCGACGAAGTGGAAGCCGGAATCGTGCATAAAGCGACGACGGGGCAAGCGCCAGATTACAACGCCGACATGGCGCAAGGCACGGCGCAAGATTCAGCGCAGGACTTGGCGCAACAGGACTTGGCGCAAGATGTGGCCCAATCGATGTCCACAGCAGACACCGACGACGAAGGCGCGGTTGCTAAGCAGGTGGGGCCGTTTGAGGACAATGGCGAGGAAGAGACGACAGACGACGTTGTCGAATCGGTAGGCGGCGCCGATGCACTCGAAGAAGTCCCGGATCGTGCCCCACGCTACCGCCGGCAATACAAAATCCAGGAAGTCATAAAGCGCCGACAGGTCATGCTTGTGCAGGTCGTCAAGGAAGAGCGCGGCACCAAAGGCGCGGCGCTGACGACATACCTCTCGCTCGCCGGACGTTATTCGGTGCTCATGCCAAATACGGCACGCGGGGGCGGCATCAGCCGGAAAATCACCAATCCCGAAGATCGTGCGCGGCTTCGAGAAGCGGCGTCCGATCTGGAAGTGCCGGAGGGCATGGGCGTGATCCTGCGCACCGCCGGCGCAAGCCGCACGAAGATCGAGATCAAGCGCGATTTCGAATATTTATTGCGGATGTGGGAAACGGTGCGCGACCTGACGCTTAAATCGACCGCACCCAAGCTCGTGTATGAAGAGGGCTCGCTGGTCAAACGTTCGCTCCGCGATCTTTACACCAAGGATATCGACGAGGTCCTCGTCGCTGGTGCCGAAGCCTACCACGAGGCCAAGGAATTCATGCGCATGCTCATGCCGAGCCATGCCAAGAACGTGAAACTGTACACCGATACCCAGCCGATATTGTCGCGATATGGAGTCGAGAACCAACTCGACGCCATGTTCTCGCCGGTCGTGCAGCTACGGTCCGGCGGTTATATCGTGCTCAACCAAGCCGAGGCGCTGGTCGCCATTGATGTCAATTCCGGCCGCGCTACGCGCGAGCACCATATCGAGGACACCGCGTTCAAAACCAACTTGGAGGCGGCGGACGAGATCGCGCGGCAGCTTCGGTTGCGCGACCTTGCCGGGCTCATCGTCATCGACTTCATCGATATGGATGAAAAACGCAACAATCGGGCGGTCGAACGCCGGCTCAAGGAATGCCTCAAACACGATCGCGCGCGCATCCAGGTCGGCCGCATCTCGCATTTCGGGCTTCTCGAAATGTCACGCCAGCGCCTCCGCACGAGCGTACTCGAAAGCTCAACCGAGAAGTGCCCGTATTGCGGTGGCAGCGGCCATGTTCGCTCGGTCTCGTCGCTGGCTTTGCAGGTGCTGCGCGCGCTTGAAGAGCAGCTGATAAGAGGCGCGACGCACAATCTCACCGCTCGCACGCGCCCCGACGTCGCTCTCTACGTTCTCAATCAAAAGCGTGCGCATTTGCGCAGCCTCGAGGAGCGGTTCGCCATCACCATCACGGTCACGGCTGACGAGACGGTGCGGGCGCCGCAGACCTTCGTGATCGATCGCGGCGAGCAGGTGCATACGATCGAAGCGGCGAAGGCGCTTGCTGAACGGGCGCAGGCGCAAGCCGCACCATTGGAAGAAGAAGACGATCTAGAAGACTTCAGCATTGTCGAAGAGGAAGACACCCAGGCAGAAGTGGCGGTGGCGTCGACGGCGGTGGAACACGGCGAAGGCGGCTCGCGGCGGCGCCGGCGGCGGCGGCGGCGCGGCGGCCGCGACGGCGGCGATCACCCTCACGGACCGTCGCATGGACAAGCACATGGCCAGTCGCATGGCCAGTCGCATGGCCAGTCGCATGGCCGGGCGCTGGAACGGGTTGAGCACATCCCGATCGGTGAACCGACCGGCGAGCCGGGGGCGGACGAGATAGAAATCGTGGCCGACGAGAGCATGATCGATCCGACCGGAGGTCTTGCGTCCGAGAGTCATGAGCAGCGCGCCGATGACCATAGCGAGCGTGGCGAGCCGCGCCGTGACGAGCGGCGCCGGCGTCGAGGCCGTCGCGGGGGCCGACGCAATCGGCAACGCAATGATGAGAGCGGCTATGCCGGTCGCGAGCAATCCGGCCCCTCCGCGTCGCAGGAATTCGCGCCGACGGAACAGCTGACCGCTCCGCCTGCACCCGAACCCGAACTCAGGCATGCCATCGCCGACCTCGATTCACCGGTCGAGCGCGCAACGCCGCCCGATGCGTCGCCAGCTGCGGAGCCAAGCGAACCCGCTCGCCGGCGCTCGACTGTGCGCGAGCCCGCGCCCGGCGGCGAGGTGCCGGCGAACAATCCAGGGCAAACAGTCTCCGAGTCATCGGAGCCGGTTATTACGGAAACAGGCAACGGTGCTGAAAGCGAGCGGCCGCGCCGCACCGGATGGTGGTCCCGCCGGTTCGCCGGCAGCTAGGCGATGAAAAGCGGCTGGGTCGATCGTGACGCCGAAGCCATTGTGGCTGACGGCGTCAAAGCCGGAATCGATCCCGACCTATCGCTTCGCGTTTACAGCTCGCGTCTCTTGGGCTGTGATCCCAAACTTGTGTTGCACGGCGGCGGCAACACGTCGCTGAAGACCAAGATGCGCGACGCCCTTGGCGCGGAAGTCGAAGTCCTGCGCGTTAAAGCTTCCGGCGTCGACATGGCAAGTATCGCGCCCACCGGCTTTCCGGCGATCCGGCTCGAGCCGATGCGCAGGCTGCGCGCGTTCGCGACCATCGGGGACGAGGAATTGCTGGCCGTCGAACGCGCCAATTTGATCGATCCGCGCGCTCCGAACCCGTCGGTTGAGATGATGCTGCACGCTTTTTTGCCGCACAAATTCGTCGATCATACCCACGCGACCGCAGTGCTCAGCCTCATCGATCAAAAGCGCGGCGAAGAAATTTGCGGCGAGGTTTTTGCCGGGCGCATGGCGTTCGTTCCCTACCTGATGCCGGGATTTGGACTTGCCAAAAAAGCCATCGAGGTTTTCGAACATGCGCCCGGCTGCGAAGGACTGATCTTAAGCAAACACGGTCTGGTCACTTTCGGCAAATCGGCGCGAGAGGCGTACGAGCGCATGATCGCGGCTGTCTCGCGCGCGGAAGATTTCATCGCACGGAACCGGAAGTCGGCTGCGGTGAAAGAGACTCCTCATCAAGCCCCGCCGGTCGCCGCGGTGGCACCGATCGTGCGCGGGGCCTGCAGCGAGAAAGATCACAAAACCGAAGGCGCGTGGCGGCGACTAGTGCTGGAATTTCGCCAGAGCGGCGCAATTCTGGATTTCCTCAACGGCAAGGATTTACAGCTGTTGAGCGACGCTGGCGTGATTACACCTGACCACACCATCCGCACCAAGAATTGGCCGCTCCTTCTGAGCGCACCCGAGTCCACAAAGATGGGTGAATTCGCGCAGGCCACGGGGGCCAAGGCGCAAGCATTCACAATGCGTTACCGGGACTATTTCGCGCGTCATAATAAGCGTGCCGGCGACCAAAAACGGCCGCTCGATCCGCTGCCGCGGGTCGTGCTGGTCCCCGGACTCGGCTTGTTTGGCCTCGGGCAGCGCAAACAGGACGCTGTCATTGCCGCTGATATCGCCGAGGCATGGGTCGAATGCTTGGCCGATGCCGAAGCCATCGGCCGGTTTGAATCAATCTCCGAAGCCGACATGTTCGATTGCGAATATTGGCCGCTTGAACAGGCCAAGCTCGACGCACGCCAAGAGCTACCGCTTGCCGGACAGGTGGCCGCAATTACCGGCGCCGGCGGTGCGATTGGCGCCGCCATCGCGAAATGTTTTGCGGCGGCAGGCGCCGAGGTGGCGTTACTCGATGTCGATCGCGCTGCCGCGCGCGAGCGGGCGAACGCGGTCGGCGGTCACGCGCTGGCACTCGCCTGCGATGTGACCGACGGCGGTTCGGTGAGCGCCACATTTGATAAGATCGTCGAGCATTTTGGCGGAATCGATATTGTCGTTTCCAATGCCGGCGCCGCCTGGCAGGGACGAATCGGCGAGGTCGACGAGGAAATCCTGCACAAGAGTTTCGAGCTGAATTTCTTCGGTCACCAGCGCGTGGCGCAAGCCGCGGTGCGGATCATGCGTGCGCAAGGCACCGGAGGCTGCCTCCTATTCAACATCTCCAAACAAGCGGTCAATCCAGGCCCGAATTTCGGGCCATACGGAATTCCGAAAGCGGCGGCGCTCGCCTTGATGCGGCAATATGCGCTCGATTACGGCGCCGACGGCATTCGCGCCAATGCCGTCAATGCCGACCGCATCCGTTCTGGCCTGCTCACGCCAGAGATGATCGCCTCACGCGCCCAAGCGCGCGGCGTGAGCGAGAAGGATTATATGACGGGCAATCTCCTTAATCGCGAAGTGACCGCCGAGGATGTCGCTCAGGCTTTTCTGCAGCAGGCGCTAGCGCTCAAAACCACCGCCGACGTCACCACCGTCGACGGCGGCAATATTGCCGCGGCAATGCGCTGACGCGCCACCGTTTCGGATCCGGCACCGCCTTGATTGTAATTTGCCGGCCGCGGGGGAAAATAGCGAGTGACGCAACACAGCGTCCCATTCGTTAGCCGCCATGGCTGTTCGCCGGCTGTTGTTTCAATCCCACTGCGTGCGGCCGGAATAGGACCAATCGACGACGCGGCCGTCGCGCTGCGCGAGCTTGGCGATCTCGGCCATTTCCGCTTGGCTTAGTTTGAAGTCGAAGACCGCAGCGTTTTCCGCCAGCCGTTGTTCTTTGCTGGTGCGCGGGATCACGACAATGCCTTGCTGCACCGCAAATCGCAAACAGACCTGCGCCGCGGTCTTGCCATGCTCGGCGCCGATCCGCGCCAAGGTCTTGTCCTTGCGTGCGCTCCCCCGCGCGATCGGACTATAGGCAACCACCGCCATGCCGTGCTTGCGGCAGGCCGCGATCACTTTGGATTGGTCGAGAAAGGGATGGCATTCGACCTGATTGCACGCCAGAGGCTCGCTCGAAAGCCGCACTGCCTGTTGGACGAGCTTCACGGTGAAGTTCGAAATGCCGATGTAGCGGGCGAGCCCGTCGCGCTTGACCTTGCACAACGCCCCGAGCGTGTCTTCAAGCGGAATTTGCGGATTGGGCCAATGCAACAGCAAAAGATCCACCTCGCGCAGATGCAGGCGACTGAGCGAGTCACGCGCCGCGCGCTCAAGCTCGCGCGGTGCAAAATGCGACGGCCAGACTTTCGTGGTCACGAATACCTCGCCGCGCTTGACGCCGGAGGCGTGCAGACCCTCCCCCACTTCGCGCTCATTGTCGTACATCTCGGCCGTGTCAATGTGTCGATAGCCGAGCCGCAAAGCCGCTTCGACCATGCGGGCGCAGGTGCGGCCTCGCAAATCCCAGGTGCCAAGTCCAAGAAGCGGAATCTCGGCGCCGTTCGCCGCCACGCTCGGGACCGGTCCGACAGCGCTCATGAATCCCGCGTCGGTGCTTGCGGCGGACTTCCCACAATAACCTCCATGGATTGACACCACACCTTCCGGCGAACCGCAGCATCAATGATTGCCGGAGGCAATTCCAGCCCTCGCGACGCCGGAGTTTTGTGCGGATATCAACGCGCTTTGCCGAGCACGGCAAAGGCAGCGTCCGGCGCTTCTTCGATCACTTTGAGGAGCGCGCGGGCCGGACCGCGCGGCGAACGCTTGCCCTGCTCCCAATTGCGTACGGTCTCGACCGGCACGCCGATGCGCGCGGCAAAGGCAGTCTGAGTGAGTCCGGTTCGCCCCCGCACATTGCGCGCATAGCGCGCCTCTTCGACGCGCGCCGCGTTATGCGCGGCCGTTGCGATGGCGCGTGGGTCGCTGGCGATCGGGCGTTCGCTGCCATCGGGAAGGACCTCGACCAAACGTCCGTCTGCTTTCAACCGCACGCGAAGCATCGCGCTCGCTCCCGCGCTTTTTCGGTGCGCGATCATACATGATTCGTCATGGATTCAATGAGTTAGTAGAAGCGCCTGCAAACTAGGCCAATGCCTTACAGAGGCAATGGCCTAGTCGGTCAATGACCGCTATCAGAGAGCGGCCCCAGCGGGGGAAGGAGCCTCGACGTGCACGACCTCAAAATCAATGCACAGCGACTTTGGGATTCGTTGATGGAGACGGCGCAGATCGGCGCGACGGCGAAGGGCGGCATCTGCCGCCTCACGCTGACCGACCTCGACCGCCAGGTGCGCGATTGGCTCAAAACGCAATGTCAGGCGCTCGGCTGCACGGTCGCAGTCGACGAGGTCGGCAATATGTTCGCTCAGCGCGCCGGCAAGGATCCCAAGCTTTCGCCGATCGCCATGGGCTCGCATCTTGATACCCAGCCGACTGGCGGCAAATTCGACGGTCCGCTCGGAGTGCTGGCCGGGCTCGAAACGCTGCGGACGTTCCACGCGTGTGGTTACACGACCAATGCCCCACTCGTCCTGGTTAATTGGACGAACGAAGAAGGCTCCCGTTTTGCCCCCGCGATGCTTGCGTCGGGAGTTTTCGCCGGTGTTTTCACCACTGATTACGCCTATGGGCGAACCGATCGCGACGGCAAGACGTTAGGCGAAGAATTGCAGCGCATCGGTTATCGCGGAACAGAGAAAGCAGGGGCGCGCAAGTTCGCCGGTATGTTCGAACTGCACATCGAGCAAGGGCCGATCCTCGAACACGAAAGGCGGACGATCGGCATTGTGCAGGGCGCGCAGGGTGTGCGCTGGTACGACATCAGCATCACCGGCCAGGATGCCCATGCCGGCGCCATGCCGATGAGCTTGCGCAAAGATGCGCTGCTCGGCGCCGCCCGCATCGTTGAGCGGGTCGATGCGATCGCGCGCGACATGCCGGACGGAGTCGGCACTGTCGGTGTACTTGAAAACAAGTCGAACAGTCGCAACGTCGTCCCCGGCGAGGTGTTTCTCACAGTCGATTTTCGCCACCCCGACGAAAAGTGTCTCGACTGGATGGAAATGCAGTTAAAAGAAGCGATGGCGAAAACGCTCCCGCCGTTGCATCTCCGTTATCGCGAGAGCCGGATTTGGGCTTCGGCACCGGTTCACTTTTCGCCGAACCTGATCGATTGCGTCCGCGTCGCCGTTGAAACCGCGGGGTACTCGTACCGTGACATCGTCTCCGGCGCCGCCCACGATTCTGTCTATATCGCGCGCGTGGCGCCGACGACCATGATCTTCGTGCCGAGCCGCGGCGGCATTTCGCACAATGAAGCCGAGTGGACGAGCATTGAAGACTGCGCCGCCGGCGCGCAGGTCCTGCTCAATGCCGTGTTGGAATACGATCGCCGGCTGGGCAGCGGCCGCTAACACACAGCCCCTCACGCTACATCTGACTGAAAAACCGAAGCAGCAACGCACGGCGCGCGGTTTCGCGCGTGGCGCACGACGCTCCCATCGGAATGGCCATCGAGCCCTGAATTTTGTCCATGTAAAAATTGCAGGTTGTATCGCGATAAGCGATCCAGGCTTGCTGCATCGCGCGCAGCTTCGTGATTTGTTGGTTATCGAGCGCGCCCATCAGACCCTTGAAGTTCTCGTTGAGAAGGTTGTCCCAGATCACCCACTCGACGCGATAGCAATCCGTCGTGCCGAGATTGGAAGAGCCTTCTCGTGTCTTGGTGCACGGCGTGGCGACGAGATTGAATAGGCACTGCCGCTCGCCTTCGTCCACGTCGTCCTGGTATTTCGTTGCGCGGTCTCGAATTACTGCCACCTCTTGCGCGGTCGGCTTGCGCGTTTGCGCGTGTGCGCAGTCTAATGGCAGCTCCGACAAGACAATCGCGAGCGCCAGCAAAATTCGGGCTGTCATGTCCCTCACCGCGTCTTTTCGAAAATTTCCCGTCCGATCAGCATGCGGCGGATCTCGCTGGTGCCGGCACCGATCTCGTAAAGTTTGGCGTCGCGCAGAAGTCGCCCCGCCGGATAGTCGTTGATATAGCCGTTGCCGCCCAAGCACTGGATGGTTTCGAGCGCCATCCAGGTCGCGCGCTCGGCGGCGTAGAGGATGGCGCCAGCGGCGTCTTCGCGCGTGGTTTCGCCGCAATCGCAGGCTCTGGCGACGGCATAGACATAAGCCTTCGCGGCATTGAGCGTTACGTACATATCGGCGAGTTTGGCCTGCATGAGCTGGAAACGGCCGATCGGCTGACCGAATTGTGTGCGCTGATGCAAATAAGGAATGACGAGATCGAGGCAGGCCTGCATCACGCCGAGCGGGCCGGCGGCAAGCACCGCGCGCTCGTAATCGAGCCCCGACATCAACACGTTGACGCCATTGCCGACGACGCCGAGCACGTTATCTACCGGTACCTCGCAATCGGTGAAAACGATTTCGCTGGTGTCTGAGCCGCGCATACCGAGTTTGTCGAGCTTGTTGCCAGAGGCAAAACCTTTGAATGTCTTTTCGACGACAAAGGCCGTGATGCCGCGTGAGCCCGCGGTACGGTCGGTCTTGGCATAGACCACGATCGTATCGGCGAGCGGCCCGTTAGTGATCCACATTTTCGAGCCGTTGAGGATATATCGATCGCCTTTGCGGTCGGCGCGCGTACGCATGGAAACCACGTCCGAGCCGGCGCCCGGCTCCGACATCGCCAGCGCGCCGACATGTTCGCCGGAAATAAGCTTCGGCAAATAGCGCCGCCGCTGCTCGTCGTTGCCGTTGCGGCGGATTTGGTTCACGCACAGGTTCGAGTGGGCGCCGTAAGAAAGCCCGATCGCGGCTGAGGCCCGCGAAATCTCCTCCATCGCCACACAATGCGCGAGATAACCAAGGCCAGCGCCGCCCCACTCCTCCTCGACGGTGATGCCAAGAAGACCGAGCTCTCCGAATTGCGGCCACAGTTCGCGGGGAAAGCTGTTGGAGCGGTCGATATCGGCGGCGTGCGGCGCGATCTTCTCCTGCGCGAAGTCGCGGACGGAGTCGCGCAGCATTTCGATGTCGCTGCCAAGGCCGAAATCGAGGCCGGGCAGGCTGTTCGATAGCATCGTTCGCTCCCTAAGGGGCCAAGGCAAGGGACCAAGGCAAGGGACCAAGGGCAAGGGTTCAATCCTAAAGATAACGGTGCGGCCCGTTGCCACAAAGCCCAGTATGACGATCGGCCAAGGCCGTAACGGGCCCGATTCCCGAGATTTATTAACAGTGGGGCCACAAACGGACCATCTCGTTCACATGCCATTAATGTCGCCGGACCGTAAGATTCAGGTCGGATTCGTAGTCCTTAGGAGAATGCGCATTTGTTGTTCGGCCGTCAGGCGTTCGTGGTGAACGATCGGCTGTGGGGTCCGGGGATGTGCAAGGCCGGGGCAGCCTTATTGATCGCGGTTCTCGCGGCGGCGGTCGCCACGTCGCTGTGTTCCGAATTGGCTTCGGCGCAGGCGCCGCCAACTCAAGCAGCCGCTTCCCAATCCGCGCCGGAGGCGAATGCGCCAACCGCTGTTGCGCAGGCGACGCAAGAAGCCGCCGGCCAAGCCGACGCCAACTGTCCGGGACATCCCGACGCACTCGGCACGAGCCGCGTCCTTGCTCTCGATCCCGCCGAATATCCGCGGATCGGTCGCATGCAATATGCGGACTCGCTGCCACTGAATGACAAAGAAGTAGTGCTGACCTTCGATGACGGCCCACTGCCTCCCCATTCCAATCAAATCCTGGACATTCTGGCGTCGCAATGCGTGAAGGCGACTTATTTCCTGGTCGGCGAAATGGCGCGTGCTTTTCCCGCCACGGTGCGGCGCATCTACGAGGAAGGCCACACGATCGGCACTCATAGCGACGATCATCCTACCCGGTTCGGTCAATTGCCGGTCGAAAAAATCCGGCGAGAAATCGACTGGGGCATTTCTGACGTCAGCGCCGCGCTCGGCGATCCCAAATATTTGGCGCCGTTCTTCCGTATTCCCGGACTGGCGCGATCCGATATCGTTGAGAAAGAACTCGCGGCGCGTGGGCTTGCGGTATTTTCTTCCGACACCGACGCCGACGACTGGCATCACCGCATCGGTGGCAAGCAAATCGTAGCCTTGGCAATGCGACGCCTCGAAGCGCGCGGCAAAGGCATTTTGCTTCTTCACGATATCCATCCGGCGACGGCTGCTGCTTTGCCCGGCCTACTCAAGGAGCTCAAGGACAAAGGCTTCCATATTGTGCAGGTCGTGCCGGCTGCGTCCTACGTGATTGCGATGGCGAATAAGCCGAATGCGCAGATAGTAGCCTCCGCTTTGTCAGCTAAACCCATGATCAGCGACGATACAAACCGCGGCGCGCAGCCACGTTGGCCGCAAGGCGCGGCGCAAACCGAGGCGAATATCGCGCCAGAGGAAAGCGCACTGCCGGTTCCGGACGCCTCGGCTTTCGAGCCTGATGCGGTGGCAAGCGAAGACTTCGCCGAGGTGCAATGGCCCGTCCAGGCGCAAGTAACCGCGCCATCAGGCGCCAAAACCCACGCGCCTTCGCGCAAACACAAATTCGCGCGAACGACGGTAAAGCAAAAGCAGCGCGTCGCCCACCCTGCCAATGAGCAGCGGCATACGCAGCACGCGCACGAGGATCGGCGCAAGCGCGGCCGCACCAGCGCCGTCGATCAGCACGCCGATAAAACGTGATGTCGCGGTTGATGGCGCTCAGTGCGCAGTTTACGCCGGCACAGGCGGCGGCCCGTTAAATTCGCCAGGGTGAAATTCACATTTGAATTTCTTTTCCGTGCCGGTCGTGAGCGCGACAACACCGTGTTGAATTTCAGCAAAAAAATGAGAAACAACGACCGCGATCGTCATTAATCCGCCAAACCCGTCGAGTGCGGGAATGCGTCTTTTCACCGGGTTGGCAAGCCCGGCAATTTGCGGGGAAGCTAGCGCGCTCAATCGAAAGTGATCCGCAGCACTGGCGACTGCATCGGTGAAGGACGCACCGGCCGTTCGCGCAGTCATCTACCGAGGTAGGCAACCGAAATTAAGAAATCGCCCCGGTATTGATGATCAAATAAACAGCTTTCAGGCTGGAGCTTATTAACCCTTTGATGCCTGATCGCCGCCCGCGGTCGGGCAGAAGCATCAGAGTGCCATACCGTGGGCGCTGCCAGCCACCGTAGAGGCCTTTATACGGCCGAACACAAGGACCATCGCGCGATTATTCGGCTTTGATATTCGCAAACTTAATTACCTTGGCCCATTTTTCGGTGTCATCGGCAATACGCTTTCCGAATTCCGCAGGCGTCATCGACAGCGGCTCGACGCCTAAGCTGAAAAGGCGCTCCTTCATGGCGGGATCTCTTACAATGGCGTTGATCTCATTGTTGAGCTTGTCGATGATTGCCGAGGGTGTCCCCCTCGGTGCGCCAATGC
>Ga0318521_10000268_pt1 | contig 13913 bp, 9 predicted proteins | sample GRESIP178b2f17_FD_203513 | JGI IMG/M metagenome (GOLD analysis project Ga0318521, IMG submission 203513) | Tropical soil microbial communities from Luquillo Experimental Forest, Puerto Rico - GRE.SIPMG.178b2f17 | ecosystem: Environmental > Terrestrial > Soil > Tropical forest > Bulk soil...
CCGAGTCGCTCCACCGCCATGATGAGCAAGTCAACCGGCCGCGTGCCGATGGCGCAACCACCCGGCATCGAAACGCGCGCCTCGCCCATGCGGGCAACGAGCGGCGCTAGGACCCAAAAGCTCGCGCGCATTTTCGAGACGAGCTCATAAGGCGCGGTGGTATCGACAATGTGGGAAGCAGAAATATGCAGCGTCTGGCCGTGATCGGCGGTTTCGCCGGCGCGTTTGCCGCTCACCATGATGTCGACGCCGTGATTGCCGAGGATGCGTTCGAGTAGCGCCACGTCGGCGAGTCGCGGCACATTGTCGAGAATCAAAGTCTCATCGGTGAGCAGGCTCGCGATCATCAGGGGCAGCGTCGCGTTCTTCGCCCCGGAAATCGGAATCGTGCCGTTGAGGCTGCGGCCGCCAACGATGCGAATGCGATCCATGCTCATCCCCAAACTGTGTGCCTACAGCATGATCCGGAAAAGTGGATACCGGTTTTCCGAAAAGATCATGCTCAAAGAAAGAGCTAAAGCGAAAAACCGAATCAACCTAAATCGTTTCGCTTTAGTGGCCGAGCCGCGCCACACCACGCGCAACGTGCAACCGCGCGATAGCGTCACTACTTTATGCACCCCCGAAACGAAGGCGCAAAGCAAATAACCGAGCGAGCCGGCGCGAATAGGCTTGCCCTACCCCTACTCGCCGCCCCGATTGCGGCGGAAGTCGGGAACTCGCCTGTTTCCAGGGTGGATGGACTGAGACTTCGTTGGGCGCGCTTAGCTGTCCTTTGGCTCGTTTGTCGTGTGGGCCGCGCTTGGCTTCTCGGGTCCGGCATCGTTTCCGACCGCGCGCTGCCGCGCTTGCTGCTTGCGCCGCTTGAGGTTTTCACGCAGCGCCGCGGCAAGCCGTGCTTTGCGCGCGTCCCGCGCATTCGCCTTGCCGCTGGTTTTGCCGCTTTCCGCCATAGCGTAACTTCAAAGCACGCGGGTCGGTGCCCGGCAATCTCGGTGTGGAGACCGGCGTCCATTCAAGCCCGCAGCTCGCTTGCGCGCGAATGCCCCCTATGGCAAGGATCGCCACGTCCTTCCAGCTATTCTGAGGGTCGCGCGTCGGCACGCGCCTGCTGCCGTAGCTCAGTGGTAGAGCACTCCCTTGGTAAGGGAGAGGTCGTCAGTTCAATCCTGACCGGCAGCACCAGAGTTCCTTTGTGCTTCTATGGGTCGTGGACGAAGCTTCTTCGCATTCCCTCAATTGTCGAACGCGCATTGCTTCTCGGCACCTGAAATTGGGGAGGAATTCGGGGAACCTGTTCTCCACGCATTCGTCGCTGCGATCAATCAGGTTCCGCAGGTAGTCGCCTCGGAAGCCAAATGTTCCTAAACTGCACGCAAGTCTTCAGTGATGGTCTTTTTGCCCGCCAGGCAGTCCAGCAACTCGTCGCCGTCAATTTGATGCCCCGCTTGGTCGGCGATTGAAACGTTTGCCAATCCCGCATCGTGCATCTGACGAGCTTTGCTGAGCGCTTCGTACACGTCGTTTGCTGTTTCAGCCATGGGACCGATGGCGAGACCTACAGTATCACTGGTGACAGTGTACGCCATAGAACACATTCGCTGGTCTCTTTACGTCTCTCCAAACCACCAAGAGTTCGGATCGCGTATCGCTTGGCCCATATTCAAGGCAAGAAGACCTTTTACGCATCTAATCACGGTCCAAACGATCCACCAGAGCAAAATTACCACGCCTATTCCAAAGTGGATTGTGAATAGCCCAACGAAAAAATACATAAGTCCAATCCAAAACGTCGTTATCTGAAACTGAAAATGGGATTGGGTTACCCGATCTATTTTGTCTCGTTGAAGATAGGCGATTACCACGCCGACAAGGACTGTTATCCCCGTCAGAAAGCCAACGAGATACAGAATGTAGACCGTTAGGGCCAAACCATAATTAGAAACGACGGGATTTTGCGGCGTATCCGGCTCGCTCATCTGGCTTATCCCTGGTCACCTCAGTTTAATCACCGCTTATCTACCGACCACACCTCAAGAACCCTGTATAGCTTCCTGTGATCTGCGGCGGGAATTGGATCGGGCGAGACAACCGCTCGTATTCGGCACTGATTTTCAGTGGGGGAATCAGCAGTGCCGGGAATTCCACAAGTATTTTCTATCTCATCCATTGCTTTCACTGATATGAAATTCAGATCGCATTGGCCAAGAGTTACACCGTCTGAGCGTGTGTTGGTAAGACTTCCGCTACATGTCATTTTAAGTGTTGAAGCCGCATTCGCATCAGTGATCGTGCCGAAAACGAGCGCAAAAATACCAGCGCATATGAAGCGTTTCGACATTTGCGACCACCAGCCAAAAGGGTCGCCGGAATGCGATAATTTTGGCGGAACGGCGTGGTGGTGGCAATGGGTTCAGAGACGTCTTTAGACGCTGTGCAGGTTGTGAACGAGCTTGACTGCTGACCAATCAACTCTTCCGAGTAAAGCACCGCCAGTTGTCGTGGCCGGATCGGGTACTGTCGGCCCAATCGTCTTGATCCGCCCGATTATCGCGGCGATGATGTTCCGAACAGCGGGGAGAAAACGCCGTGCTGGCGCGCAGCGCGTCCATGCAGAACCGCATCGCGATGTACAATGGCAATGCGCTCAAGATCGGGCTGTTCGGCGCCAATTGTTCGTCGGGTCGCTCCGCTACCAAAGTTCCTGAGCGCTGGTCGGCGACCTGGTCGGATTGCGTTGCGCTCGTAAAGCTCGCCGATGAGGCCGGCCTCGATTTCATGCTGCCGATCGCACGCTGGAAAGGCTATGGCGGCGACACCGATTTTCACGGCTGCTCGCTCGAGACCATTACCTGGGCGGTAGGGCTCCTGTGCGCCACCAAGCGCATGACCGTGTTCGGCACGGTTCATGCGCCATTGTTTCATCCACTGATCGCAGCCAAGGAATTCGTCACCGCCGATCACATCGGTGAAGGCCGCGTCGGCGTTAATATCGTCGTCGGCTGGAATGAAGGCGAGTTCGACATGTTCGGCGTCCAGCAGCGCGAGCATGATGCGCGCTACGACTACGCGCAGGAATGGATTGATGTGGTCAAGCTGGCGTGGTCGCCCGACGGCACGTTCGATTTCGACGGCCGCTATCTTTCGCTCAAAGCGGCCCGCGCTTTTCCGAAGCCGTACGGCGATACGCGGCCGCTATTGATGAATGCCGGCTCTTCCGATGTCGGGCAGGCCTTTGCGCTGCGCAATTGCGACGCGTTCTTTGTCGCCACCGCGGGGTCGCGCACTTCGCTCGCCGGCAATACGGCCAAAGTCGCCGAGGTCAAGTCGGATGCGGCAAAGCTGGGCCGCCAAATCGAGGTGTTCACAGTGGGCCAGGTGATCTGCCGGCCCACGCAAAAGGAGGCCGAGGAGTATTACCGGCATGTCAATATCGACAATGCCGATTGGGGCGCGATTGACGGCATGTTGGCCAACAAGAGCATCACGCCGCAATCGATCGGCGATGAGGAGTACGACAAGAAGCGCCGCTATTTCGCCGCCAATGCGATCGGCGGCTATCCGTTCGTTGGCACGCCCGATCGCGTCGCCGAGGAGCTTGAGATCATCAGCCAAGCCGGCGTGCGCGGCATCGGCCTGTCATTCGTCAATTTCCTCGCCGAAGTGCCGTATTTCTGCGACGAGGTCCTGCCGCGGCTGCAGCGCGCCCGGGTGCGGGTGGCGCATTGACTAAACACAGATCCTTCCGGCAACTAAACTGCGATCCGAAACCAATCTTACCTTCAGCAGCCATCGTCTCGAGGTCCGTCCATGAACATTCGTCCGCCGCGCATCGGCCCGCAGCCCATCGGTCCACAAACCTGGGAGATGGTGCGCACCAAGCTCGACCAGTCGCTGCCCTTCGCCAATATGCGGGACACGCCGTACTACCGTGACGCAGTTTGGGAGCAGTTCTCAAAAGCCGAATATGACCGCCGTTACCGTGCGCTGCGGGCGAAAATGCACCAGCACAAGCTCGACGCGCTCATCGTGCCCGGCGGCCCGAGTCACTGGAGCTTCGGCGGCGGCATGTTGTGGCTCACCGGCCATTGGGAATGGCACGCGCTCGCGAGCTATGTCGTGGTCCCGCTGGAAGGCGAGCCGACGCTCGTCTACTCCATGGGCGGCACGCACGCCGAAGCTGTACGCCGGCAGGTCGCGGTCGCGGTTAAGGACGTGCGCCACAGCCGCAACGGCCGCTATGCCGACGTCATGGTCGAGCGCTTGCGCGAGCTTAAGCTCGAGCGCGGCCGCATTGGACTAATGGAAGTCGATCCGCGCCACGCGGATTACCTCCCGGTCAATCAATACAACGTGCTGCGCGAGAACCTACCCGATGCCGAGCTCGTGTTCACGCATGGCTTCCTGCACGAACTGTTATCGATCCACAGCGCCGAAGAGCTCGACTGCATCCGCAAAGCCGGCGTGCTGTGTCAAAAAGCCATGGAAGCCATGGTCGCGCGCGCCAAGCCCGGCGTGAAGGAATACGAGCTGCGCGCCGCCGCTGGCGCCGCCATCCTGGAAGGCGGCGGCGACATCGACTTTCTGATCATCGGCTCCACGCCGATGGCCAACCCTTCCATGATTTTCGGCAATCCGCGGCCGTCAGGCCGCGTTTTGCAAAAGGGCGACATCATCAATATGGAGCTCGCCGCCGGCTATCGCGGCTACACCGCGCAGATCGGCTCGCCGATCTGCCTCGGCGAGCCGACCGACATGGTGCGCAAGTTCTGGGAAGACATCACGCTGCCGGGCTACCGCCGCATCATCGCCGAGATCGCGCCGGGCAAGCCGGCCGAAGCGATGCGACAGGCCAGCAAATTTTTCCGCGACAATGGCTACCAGTCGCGGCCGACGCAGGTGCACGGCATCGATCTCGTCACCGACAAGCCACACGTGGTCGCCGAACACGTCACGGCAGAAAAATTCGAGGAGGTGCTCAAGCCGGGCATGGTCATCATGGCCGAGCCAAATCCGATCACCGCGGATGGACTGTTCGGCATTTTCCTCGGTCACACGTTCATCGTCACCGAGACCGGCCACGAAGTGGTCGACGACTTCCCGCTGGAGATCGCGGTGGCGGAGTAAACTCTGTCGTTCCCCGGTGCGCACAGCGCGTGGTAGGGAAGGAAATTCACTTCGGCATCAAAAACCCAAAATCGCAGCCTTCGTCGGCGCCGAGGATTTGCTCCGCAAACAATCTCGCATAACCGCGTTGCGGAGCGTCCAACCGGCGCGTCGAGGTCCGCGCGCGTTTTTGCATTTCGGCGTCATCGATTAAAAGCTCGATGCGCCGCCGCTTCACCGATAAGCGGATGCGATCGCCATTGCGTACGAGCCCAAGCGGGCCGCCCGATGCGGCATCCGGCGTGACGTGCAGCACAATCGTCCCAAAGGCGGTACCGCTCATGCGCGCGTCGGAAATACGGATCATGTCTTTGACGCCGCGCTGCGCTAGCTTTTTCGGAATCGGCAGATAGCCGGCCTCTGGCATGCAGGCCGGAGAATGCGGCCCAGCATTCTGCAGCACCAGAATGTCGGCCGGCTCGACCTCGAGCGCCGGGTCGTCGATGCGCGCGGCGAGATCGGTGAGCGATGAGAACACCACCGCACGGCCTTCATGTTCGAACAATTTGGCGTCAGCGGCGGATCGTTTGAGGATAGCGCCCTTGGGCGCCAGATTGCCGAACAGCGCAACGAGACCGCCCGTCGGTTCGAGCGGCTTGTTGGCCGCAGCGATGATCGTGCGGTCGACATAGCTTGCCGAGTGCGTGAGCCGTTCACCGAGCGTCTCGCCGGTCACCGTCATGGAATCGAGATGAAGGAACGGCTTTAATTCACGCAACAGCGCGCCCATGCCGCCGGCGGCGCAGAAATCTTCCATGTAACCATTGCCGACCGGCTTGAGATTCACCAGGACAGGCGTGGATTCGGAAAGTTCGTTGAGGCGTTCGAGCGAAACCTTCACCCCAGCGCGGCCGGCGATGGCGGTGAGATGAATGACCGCATTGGTCGACCCGCCAACCGCGAGCAGGACCCGCAGCGCATTCTCAACCGATTGCTCGTTGATCAGCCGCGACGGCGTCAGTTTGGAACCGATCAGCTTGACGGCAGCGGCGCCGCTTGCCTCGGCCGCACGCAAACGGTCGGCATGCACGGCCGGGATCGCCGCGGTCCCCGGCAAACACATGCCGAGTGCCTCGATGAGACAGGCCATGGTCGAAGCCGTGCCCATGACCGCGCAGGTACCAGCGGTGACAGCGAGTTGACCCTCAACATCGGAGATTTCCGCGGCGTCGATATCGCCGGCGCGATACCGCGCCCAAAAGCGCCGGCAGTCGGTGCAAGCGCCAAGTCGCTCGCCGCGATGCCGTCCGGTCATCATCGGCCCGGCGACAAGCATGATCGCCGGCCGGTCCGCCGAAACCGCACCCATGAGCTGCGCCGGCACGGTTTTGTCGCAGCCGCCCATTAGCACCACCGCGTCCATTGGTTGCGCTCGGATCATCTCCTCGGTGTCCATCGCCATGAGGTTGCGATATTTGAGGCTCGTCGGGGTGAGGAAGACTTCGCCGAGCGAGATGGTGGGAAATTCGAGCGGCAGCGCGCCGGCGGCAAGCACGCCGCGTTTGACCGCGCTTAGCAGCTCGGGAAAGTGACGGTGGCAATTGTTGAAATCGGAGGCGGTATAGGCGATCCCGATCACGGGCTTGCCCAGCATGTCGCGTGAATAGCCCATGGATTGCGCGAAGGAGCGCCGCAAATAGCGCGAAAAGTCGCGGTCGCCATAGTCAGTGAGGCCGTTATCAAGGCCGGCAGTGCGGTCGGTCATGTTCAATCAGGGTCCAGTCCAATCGGGGTCTAGTAGTCACTTACACGATGCATACATCGCGTCGGGGCCGAAATCATAACCGGTTTTCCGTCGATTGATCCGGCTCAAATCGCGCGACCTTTGGCCAGGCCTCTATGGCCTCGACAAATACCCTAGAACGCTTCTAGAAGTCTGCTCGCGAGTTCCAATATTGACGCTGGCGTGAGCCGGACACGGTTGCCGATGGCCTATCCCGACAATCGCCCTGATATCGATTACGGCGGCTATTTCACCGAGGCGCTGGCGCGGTTGCGCGCCGAGCGGCGCTACCGCGTATTCGCTGATCTTGAACGCATCGCCGGGCGCTTTCCGCACGCGGTGTGGCACTCGCCCGCGGGGCCAAAAGACGTCGTCATCTGGTGTTCCAACGACTACCTCGGCATGGGCCAGCATCCGAAGGTGATCGGCGCCATGGTCGAGACCGCGACCCGGATGGGCACCGGCGCCGGTGGCACCCGCAACATCGCCGGCAACAACCATCCAATGGTCGAGCTCGAGCGCGAGCTCGCCGACCTGCATCGCAAAGAAGCCACGCTGGTCTTCACCTCGGGTTATGTCTCAAATGAAACCGGCATTTCGACGCTGGCGCGTTTGATGCCGAACTGTTTGATCCTTTCCGACGCCTGGAATCATAATTCGATGATCGAAGGCGTGCGCCAGGCACATTGCGAGAAGCAAATTTTCCGCCACAACGACATGGCGCATCTAGAGCAGCTGTTGGCAGTTGCCGATCCGCTGCGGCCGAAGCTCATCGTGTTCGAGAGCCTTTACTCCATGGACGGCGATGTTGCGCCACTGGCGCAAATTTGCGATCTCGCCGCCCGCTATGGCGCGATGACCTATGTCGATGAAGTCCACGCGGTCGGCATGTACGGTCCGCGCGGCGCCGGCATCGCCGAGCGCGATGGCGTCATGCCCCGCATCGACGTCATCGAAGGCACCCTAGCCAAGGCGTTCGGCTGTCTCGGCGGCTATCTTGCCGGATCGCGCGCGGTGATCGATGCGGTGCGTTCTTACGCGCCGGGATTCATTTTCACCACCGCGCTGCCGCCCTCGGTTTGCGCCGCGGCGACAGCGGCGATCCGCCACCTGAAAACGTCGAACTGGGAGCGCGAACGGCATCAAGAGCGTGCAGCGCGGACCAAGGCGGTGCTGGCGGCTGCCGCGCTACCGGTGATGACCAGCTCGACCCATATCGTGCCGGTATTCGTCGGCGATCCGGAGCACTGCAAACAAGCGAGCGATCTCTTGCTGACCGAACACGGCATTTACATCCAGCCGATCAATTATCCGACCGTACCGAAAGGCGCGGAGCGGCTGCGCATCACGCCAAGCCCCTATCACGACGATGGCTTGATTGACGCGCTGGCCGAAGCCTTGGTCGACGTCTGGCAGCGGCTCGGACTTTCGTTCAAGGAACGCGCGCTCGCGGCGGAGTGAATCTCCTCCGATGCCGGCGCGACGCCATGCTGCGAAGCGTGCGGTGGAGCATCTTTGATTGCTATCCGGCGCGCGGTGACCGCAATCGCGAAGGTCACGACCAGGAAGCGCGCCAGATGATGCGCTCCGACATAGACGGGATCGAGATGCAGCGCGAGCGCCAGCACCATCATCGTATCCTGCGCGCCGGGCGCAAACGCGATGACGATGTTGGCGATCGGGAACGAAAATAACCGCGCCACGATCAAAACAAAGAATGTCGCGACCACCATCGACACAGCGAATGAGCCGAACGCCGCGCCGAGATGACCAAGCAGCATCCGGGCGCTGGTATTGGCAAAGCGCGAACCGACCAGCGCACCTAGCGTGATGACCGACGCACCGCCGAGCCACCACGGCAGCGCGGCATGGATGAGGCCGGCGCCGTGCAGGATGGCGGAGCCGGCCAGCGCGCCGAACAATAATCCGCCGGGAAAGCGCAGGCGCAGGAAAATCAACGCAAACGCAATGGCGACTCCGAGCAGCAGGATCATTTCGCCGAGCACTGAAAATCCTGCTGGTCCGCGGGGCACCGGCATCGCCGGAACGACCAATCCAAATAGCGCGAGTCCGTTCGGCAGGCCAAGAACGAGCAGAAGCACACGCACGGTCTGCACGATGGCGACGGCGCGCAGATCGCCGCCGAGCTCGCTCGACAACGCAATGACTTGAGCCATCGAGCCGGGACTCGCCCCCATCAACGCCGAGAGCGAATCCCAGCGGTGCACCACCCGCAGATAGGTCATGGTTGCCGCGATCATGCCGAGCGACGCTAGCATCAGCAAAGCGATGCTCGCCGGCCAGGTGGTCACACCGCGCAAGGTTTCCGGCGTCACCACCGTACCGAGGAGTGTCCCGACAACGACATAGCAAGCGCGCGCAAGCGTCACTGGAACGCGCATCGGCCGGCCCAGGAGTGCCGCCGTTGCCACGGCCACGACCGAGCCGGACACTAGACCCGCCGGCAACCCGAGGAAAATGAATGTCAGGCCACCGGCAAGCGCGATCGCCAGTGTTTCGGCTGTCTCGCTCAATATGCGGCGAAATGCGGGGTTCATCGGCACCGGTCAAATGGGCACGCCAAGCAGGGGCATGAATGCAGCCTGCATCGACGGCCGTCAACGCGCGCGGCTTTCATGCCGCGCCAAAGTTTTCGTGCTCCAGATAGACACCCCCGCCAAACTGTGATGACCTTAACAAAAGTGCAGCTCCTCGCGCTTGGACCCAAAGCGCCGGTGACGTCGGAGTTAAGGTCATGTTACAGGGTTGGGTCATCGTCGCCATCGCGCTCGCTTATATCGGGTTGTTGTTCCTGGTGGCGAGCTACGGCGACCGTCGCCGCATCACGCGCGCGAGTTCGGCGCGACTGTTCATTTATCCACTGTCGCTTGCGATTTACTGCACCTCCTGGACCTTCTTCGGTTCCGTCGGGCTCGCTTCACGCGCCGGCTTTGACTTTCTCACGATCTATATCGGCCCGATGCTGATGTTCGGTTTGGGGTTTCCTTTGCTCACCCGCATCGTCCGCCTCGCCAAGAGCCAGAACATCACCTCGATCGCCGACTTCGTCGCCGCGCGCTACGGCAAGAGCCAGACCGTGGCCGCAACTGTGGCGCTGATCGCGATCGTCGGCATGATCCCCTACATCGCGCTGCAACTCAAAGCAGTGTCGTCCTCGGTGTCGACCATCCTGGCGGAAGCGGCACCAGGCGGAATGGCGCCGCCATTCGGCGATCTTGCGCTTTTTGTCGCGCTGGCGATGGCCACTTTCGCGGTTTTGTTCGGCACGCGCCATATCGACGCGACCGAACATCAGGATGGCCTGATGCTGGCGATTGCGACGGAATCGGTCGTCAAACTCATCGCTTTTCTCGCCGTCGGGATTTTCGTGGCTTTTGTCATGTTCGGAGGACCCTCGGCATTGCTGGCGCAGGCGCTGGATCGCCCGAACACCGCCGCGGTGTTGACGCGGGCGCCGCAGACCGCGTCGTTCGGCGCAATGACGCTGTTGTCGCTGTTCGCGATCGTGCTGTTGCCGCGGCAATTCCACGTCGCCGTTGTTGAGAACCACAGCGAAAGCGAAATCCGCCGCGCCGCCTGGCTGTTTCCGCTTTATCTTGTGCTGATCAATATCTTCGTGCTGCCGATCGCGATGGCTGGCCTGTTGACCTTCGCCGCCGGACGCGTCGACAGCGACATGTTCGTTGTTGCGCTGCCACTGGCGGCGCAATCCCAACTGATAACGCTCGTCGCCTTCATCGGCGGTCTCTCGGCGGCGACTGCGATGGTGATCGTCGAGACGGTCGCGCTTGGCATCATGGTGTCGAATGACATCGTGATGCCGCTCACGCTCAAGCGCCGTGCCATTGCCGGAGAACCGATCGATGCCGGCGCGCAGCTATTGACGACGCGGCGTATCGCGATTTTCGCGATCCTGTTCCTGGCCTACGCCTATTACCGGTCGGCAGGCGACGCGCAGCTGGCCGCAATCGGGCTGTTGTCGTTCGCAGCGGTGGCGCAATTGGCGCCGGCCTTCTTCGGCGGACTGATCTGGCGACGCAGCACCTCGCTCGGCGCGATCGCCGGCATGAGCGCGGGCATTCTGGTTTGGGCCTATACGCTGTTGCTGCCAAGCATTTCCGACGCCGGCATCGTCAGCGCGCGCATATTGGCGGACGGTCCGTGGGGTGTCGCCTCCTTGCGCCCGGAGGCGTTGTTTGGTCTCGACTTGCCGCCGCTCGTGCATGGCGTGCTGTTGAGCCTTGCCGCCAATATCGCCTGCTATATCGGCTTTTCACTGGCACGGTCACCGACCGCCATCGAGCGCGTACAGGGCGATCTGTTTGCGCCGCCGACGCTGGCGCCGATGCTTGGACCAATGGCGCCGGGGTTTCGGTTGCGCCGCGCCTCCGTCAGCGTGGAGGATCTGATCGCGACCGTCGCACGCTATCTTGGCGATGAACGCACACGCCGATCTTTCGCCAGCTTTGCCGCCGCGCGCCGCATGAGCCTCGACGGCGCAGCCGAAGCTGACTTTCAGCTCCTGCAATATGCCGAATATTTGCTGGCTTCGGCAATCGGTGCCGCATCATCGCGCCTGGTGCTCTCGCTGTTGTTGCGCAAGCGCACGGTCTCGACCAAGGCGGCGCTGAAATTGCTCGACGATGCCAGTGCCGCGATTCACTACAATCGGGAAATCCTGCAAACCGCGCTCGACCATGTCCGCCAGGGCATTGCGGTTTTCGACAAGGAGCTGGCGCTGGTCTGCTGGAACAGGCAATTCGGCGAGATTCTCGACTTACCGCACGAATTGACGCGCGTCGGCATCCCGCTGCACGACATTTTGCGACATATCGCCCGGCACGAGGATGCCAATCCTAAAAGCGATACGTTCATCGCCGAGCGAGTGGCCAATTACACCAACAGCGTCGAGCCGTTTCTCGAACGCATTGCCGAGCAAGCGCTGGTCATCGAGGTGCGCGCCAACCACATGCCCGGCGGCGGATTGGTGACGACTTTCACCGACATCACGCCGAGCGTGAAAGCAGCAGAGGCGCTGGAGCGCGCCAATGCGACCCTGGAACGTCGCGTGCGCGAACGCACCGGCGAGTTGACACGCCTTAATGCCGCGCTCGAACGGGCCAAGGCCGAGGCCGACGAAGCCAATGTGTCAAAGACTCGGTTCGTCGCCGCCGCGAGCCACGACATCCTGCAGCCGCTCAATGCCGCGCGGCTTTATGTGACAAGCTTGATTGAACGGCATGGAAGCGGCGAGGATACCGCGCTGATCGAGAATATCGACGCTTCGCTGGAAGCGGTCGAAGAGATTTTTTCGGCGCTCCTCGACATTTCCCGTCTCGACACCGGCGCCATGAAGCCGGAACTTGCTGATTTTCGCATCGACGAATTGCTGCATCGGCTTGAGGTCGAATTCACCCCGCTCGCGCGCGAGAAAGGACTTGATTTTTTGGTGATGCCCTGTTCGCTCAGTGTGCGTTCCGACCGGCGCTTGCTGCGACGGCTCCTGCAAAACCTAATTTCCAATGCGATCAAATATACGCCGACGGGGCGCGTTCTGGTCGGCTGCCGGCGTTGTGGCGAGCGGTTGCGCATCGCGGTCCATGACACCGGCATCGGTATTCCGCGGGCCAAGCATCGCGCGGTGTTCAAGGAATTCCATCGCCTCGATCAGGGGGCACGGGTTGCCCGCGGCGTTGGCCTCGGGCTGTCGATTGTCGAACGCATCGCGCGAGTGCTCGACTGTGAGGTGACGCTGAAATCGAATAGCGGCCAAGGGAGCGACCAAGGGGGCGTCCAAGATAGCAGTCACGGCTCGTGCTTCGCGGTCGAGGTGCCGCGGGCCGCCGGGATTACGCCGGTCTTCGCGCCGTCAACCGCTCGGCGACTTGAGCCCGGTCGGCTCGATGGGACGGTCGTGCTTTGCATCGACAATGAGCGGGCGATCATAGACGGCATGGCGACGCTGCTTGGCCGCTGGGGCTGCCGCGTTCTCAAAGGCGCTGATCTTGCCGAGGCTATGACGGTGCTTGACGCGAGCGGCCTCGAACCGGATGGACTACTCGTCGACTACCACCTCGACGGCGGCAACGGCATTGCCACGATCAGGGCGTTGCGCCATCGTCTTGGCCGATCGGACGGGCGAGACGTGCCGGCGATCGTAATTACCGCCGACCGTTCGATCCACGTCCGCGAAGAGGCTCGCGCCGAGGGAGCGCATGTCCTCAACAAGCCGATCAAGCCAGCATCGCTGCGGGCATTGATGATGCAATGGCGCGTGCAACGCGTCGCGGCGGAGTGAGACTCATCGACTCCCGCGCCGTTTTGAGACTCATTGCAACAACTTGCTTACTCGATCACTTCATCGGCGAGTTGTTGAAGATATAGAGGTACTTCAAGGCCAAGTGCTTTGGCCGCTTTCATATTGATCATCAGCTCGAATTTTGTCGGCTGCATCACCGGCAGATCACCGGCCTTCTCGCCTTTCACGATACGAGCGGCGTAGACGCCGACTTGACGACAGACATTTGGCACATTGGGGCCGTAGCTCACCAGGCCGCCGGCAAGCACAAAGTCGCGTACATTGTACATCATGGGAATTCCGCGACTGGCAGCCAAATCGGTAATCTTTTTGCGCTGCACGAGAAAAAATGCGTCACCCGCAATCAGCAGTGCGCGTGCGTTGTGGCCAGTAAGATCAATAAAAGCAACATCGAGATCGCGCTCGTTGCCTGCCTTAACAACGCGAATCTCGACCCCAAGCGCGCGCGTCGCCGCCTGCACATCGCGTACATCCGACTGGTAACGCGGGTTGTTCGGATTGACCAGAACGCCGATTGTGGTGGCCCGGGGAACAAGATTGTGGAGAAGATCGACCTGCTTTTGCAGCAATTGAGCAGCGAAGAACGTGGCTCCAGTTATGTTGCCGCCAGGATGATTAAGGTTCGGGACAAGCCCCACTTCCACCGGATCACCGCCAATTGCGAACACTATCGGGATTGTCGCC
>Ga0318521_10000294_pt1 | contig 13603 bp, 11 predicted proteins | sample GRESIP178b2f17_FD_203513 | JGI IMG/M metagenome (GOLD analysis project Ga0318521, IMG submission 203513) | Tropical soil microbial communities from Luquillo Experimental Forest, Puerto Rico - GRE.SIPMG.178b2f17 | ecosystem: Environmental > Terrestrial > Soil > Tropical forest > Bulk soil...
GTGCTGGAGGAGCTCGGGCGCGCCGTGGCGCCGGCGCCGTTCCTGGCCTCGATCGTGCTCGGGGCCGGCGCGCTGGCCCGGTTCGGCACGGCGGACCAGCAGAAGCGCTGGGCGGCGCCGGCAGGCCGCGGCGAGCTCATCCTCACGGCCGCGCTGTCCGAGGAGGACGGTGACGACCCTCGCGCCCCGGCGGCCCGGGCTGAGCGGCTGGCCGGGCGGTGGCGGCTGACCGGCACGAAGACCGCGGTGCCCGCGGGCCGGCGGGCCGGCCTGTTCCTGGTGCCCGCCGCGACAGCGCAGGGCCTCGCGGTGTTCCTGGTCACGCCGGACGACGGCGGCGTGGTCACGGAGCCGCAGCGCCTCGTCGATGGCGACGTGGCCGGGCGCCTCGAACTGACTGGCGTCGAACTCGACGACGACCGGGTGCTCGGCAGTCCCGCCGCCGGGGCGCAGATCAGCGGCTGGCTGGTGGCCCGCGGCATGGTCGGGCTGTGTGCCGCGCAGGCCGGGGTGCTCGCGCGGGCGCTGGAGCTGACCGCGGAGTACGCCAAGACCCGGGTGCAGTTCGGCCGGCCGATCGGCAGCTTCCAGGCGGTGGCCCAGCGGCTCGCCGACGCCTCCATCGACGTCGAGGCGGTCCGGCTCACCATGTGGCAGGCCGCCTGGCGGCTGGCCGCCGGCCTGCCCGCCCAGACCGAGGTCGCCACGGCCAAGTTCTGGGCCGCCGACGCAGGTCACCGGGTCGCGCACACCGCCGTGCACGTCCACGGCGGGGTGGGCATCGACACCGACCACCCGCTGCACCGCTACTTCGTGGCGGCCAAGCGGGCCGAGTTCGAGCTCGGGGGCGCGACCGCCCAGCTGCGCCGGATCGGCGAGGCGCTGGCGCAGGCGCACTGACCCGGCGGGCGGAGCGGCCGGCGAAGAGGGGCCCGGCTACCATTGTCTACAATTCTGCGGACGATCTGTCGAACAGGAGGGCTCGGCATGGCCGAGATCACCGGCGACCAGCCAGCATCCGCCCCGGCGACGGCCTCGCCGGGCTCCCGGCCGCCGTTCCGCGCTGATCACGTAGGTAGCCTGCTGCGCCCGCCCGAGCTGCTGCGGGCCCGCGAGGACTACGCGGCCGGGCGGATCAGCGCCGAGGACCTGCGGGACGCCGAGGACTCCGCGATCCGCGAGGTCGTGCGCAGGCAGGAAGAAACCGGGCTGCGAGCCGCGACCGACGGTGAGCAGCGCCGCGAGTCCTGGCACATGGACTTCATCTACCAGCTCGGCGGTATCGAGAAGGTGCAGGACGACACGATCCGGGTCGCCTTCCACAACGAGCAGAGGAACTTCGAGTGGGCGCCGCCCTCCGCGCACGTCGTGGCGCCGGTGACGCTGGAGCACACGATCTTCGGTGACGCGTTCTCGTTCCTGGCGCAGACCGTCACCAGCGCGGTGCCGAAGCTCACGATCCCGTCGCTGAGCATGGTGCACTACCGCGGCGGGCGCTCGGCGATCGACAAGTCCGTCTACCCCGACCTGGACCAGTTCTGGGCCGACCTGGTCGCGGCGTACGCCGACGAGGTGCGGCGGCTGTACGACCTCGGCTGCCGCTACCTGCAGTTCGACGACACCAGCCTCGCCTACATGAACGACCCGGTGCAGCGCCAGCACGTCGCCGACATCGGCGGCGACCCCGAGCACCAGCACGAGCACTACATCGCGAACATCAACCGCGCGCTCGCGGGGCGGCCCGCGGACCTCGCGGTGACCACGCACATGTGCCGGGGAAACAACCAGAGCATGTGGGCGGCCGAGGGCGGCTACGACTTCGTCGCCGAGGCACTGTTCAACGAGCTCGACGTCGACGGGTTCTTCTGCGAGTGGGACGACGAGCGCTCCGGTGGCTTCGAGCCGCTGCGGTTCGTGCCCAAGGGCAAGCGGGTCGTGCTCGGGCTGGTCACGACCAAGCGTGGCGAGCTGGAGAGCAAGGACGACCTGAAGCGGCGGATCGAGGACGCCGCCCGGTTCGTCGACATCGACCAGCTGTGCCTGTCGCCGCAGTGCGGGTTCTCCTCCACCAAGGAGGGCAACGACCTCACCCCGGAGCAGCAGTGGGCGAAGCTCCGGCTGATCGTCGAGACCGCGCAGGAGGTCTGGAACTACTGAGCCCAGCGGCGTCGCAGCGTCAGCACCATGCTGACGCTCAGCACCACCAGGGCAGCCTCGGCCAAGAGGGAGACCGTGCCCACCCAGTAGCCCCAGTTGCCGACGTCGCCGGGATCGCCGGGCAGGCCCACCGTGCGCGTGGCGATGTAGCCGGTGAACGGCCCGGCGCCGAGCAGCGCGCCCGCCGCCCAGCCGAGCCACGCCGGGCCGAGCCAGGCCGGCCGCGGAACCAGCAGGACAAGCGCGGTCAGCACGCCGCCCACCTCGATCAGCCGGAACGCCCAGCCCAGCCAGGCCGGTGAGTTAAGGACGGTGACGCCGCCCTGGTCGGCCACGTGCACGGCCGCGATGGCCAGGGCCAGCAGGGCTCCGACGAGCCGCATCGAGATCTCTGACTGGGTATCTTCGCGGGCACTTATCCGGCCCAGGATCGTCTGTTCCGCCATCTTCTGCTGCGCCATTGTTACTCCCCGTTAACCTAGTTCTGCGCTTAGCATGGATGGTGGCCCCACTACCAGCACGAACTTGAAAGGTGCGACGGTTCAGCCTCGTACCCGGTAACCGAGTGTGATCGTGGTCACATCAGCCGGAACCGCTAGGGCGGGGCGGGGAAAGGGCCTGAAGGTCGGCGGGCTGGCGGCCAGCGGTGAGCTTAGCGCTCATCTTGACCGCCTTGACCGCGCCGCTGGTGCCCGCCTGCAAAGCAAAACCGATGGTCAGCACGATGATGCCCGGGACGAGCAGCACGCTCGATCCGAGCATGAGGAGTCCGGCGCGGCCCAAGACGTAGCCGGGGGCGCTGACCACCGCTCCGAGGGCCCCGCCGAGCACCGCGGCGGCCAGCTTGTCCCGCCTCGACCGGATGACCTTCACGCCGATCAGCCGCGCGGGTACCGCGACGTAGCAGACCATCATCACCCCGATGACGACGCTCAGCGAGACGGCGAACCACCGCAGCCCCCAGCGGGTGCAGACGATGGTGGCCAGGCCGAGGCAGATGCCCACGGCCGTGCCCCAGGCCAGGATGACCGCCAGGTGCGCCCGCGACTCGCCGAACGCCCGCCGGATGGCCGGCGGGCCGGGCCGGGCGATCGCGAACGCGAACACGGCGTTCAGGAAAAAGCTCGCCGCGGTGATCGCGGCCACGGCGAGCACCACCGGGACCACGACCGGCCCGTCCAGCACGTGGAAGGACTTGCCGCGCAGCACGTGGTACTTCAGGTCGAGCATGGCGGCCCAGATCCACATGGCCGGAAGGACCTGGATCAAGGTGAGCCGCCAGTTGGCGAACAGCAGCTTCACCCCGTCGAGGAGCATGACGACCGCGCCGACAGCCAGGGCCACCGGAGCCAGGAACCGCCGGGACTGGCTCAGCCGGAACACGGCGGCCTGCACTGCCGCCTCGTCGCTGTCCCGGATGGCCTGGGCCAGCTGCCGGACCCTGGCCGACCAGGAGGTCCGCGGCGTCGATCCGGTAATCAACAGGACAAGGCTACTCGCCAGGCGCTAGCAGTCAGGCTCCCTCGCCGCTTCCGTGCAGGGCCTCCTGGAGTTGCGCCTCGTCGTCCTTGGACAGCGAGGTCTTGAGCACCGTGCCGCCGTACTGGCTCATCGCCTCCACTGCCTTGTCCGGGGTCACCTTCTCCAGCATGAGGAACAGGGCGGACGTGCCCGGCTTGACCAGGTCGCGCACCTGATCCTGGAAGGCCTGGTCGATGCTCGACTTGGTGAGCTTGCCCATGAGCGCGCCCAGCCCGGCCCCGACGGCTATCCCGAGGACCGGGACGAAGAACAGCAGCCCGAACAGGATCCCCCAGAACGCTCCCCAGGCCGTTCCGGCGCTCACGGCGTGGTGGCTGGTGTGGACGTGGTACTTGCCGTCGGTATCGCGCCTGATCACCGCGATCGCGTCGGGCTGGATGATGAGGTCATCGGCCAGGTGGCGGGCCTCTTCCGCGGCCGCTTCGGCGGTGGCTTCGTCGGGGTACCCGATCACGACGAGATCAGCCATGGCGTCCTTGTCTCCTTCTGTCAGGAAATCCTCTACCTGGCGAGTATTGAGGAGAGCGCCCGCGAGCGCCGGTCAATGGATCGAAGTCACCCCTGGCGGGTGGGGCCCGGACGCGGGGTTAGAGCTGGCCCACCTCGGTGACGCGCACCACCGCGGCGCCGGCCTCGTCCGAGGCGTCCAGGTCGACCACCGCGCTGATCCCCCAGTCATGATCGCCGGCCGGGTCGTCGAAGATCTGGCGTACCAGCCAGTGATCCCTCTGCCGGTCGATGATCAGCATGGCCGGCCCGCGCGCGTCGGGCCCGGTGCCGATGTCCGCGTGCTCGTCGAAGTAGGCCTCCAGCGCCTCGGCCCAGGCCTCGGCGTTCCAGCCCGCCTCGGCGTCGAGCGCGCCCAGGTCCTCGTACCGGCGCAGCGCGGCCAGCTCGACCCGGCGGAACAGGGCGTTGCGGACCAGCACCCGGAACGCCCGCGGGTTGCCGGTCACCGCGGGCGGCCGTTCGTCGGCCACGGTCACGGGTGCCTCGGCCGGGCTGCGCAGCTTCTCCCACTCGTCGATCAGGCTGGAGTCAACCTGCCGGACGAGCTCGCCCAGCCATTCGATCAGGTCGGCGAGCTCCTCGGTGCGGGCCTCCTCCGGCACGGTCCGCCGCAGCGCCTGGTACGCCTCGGCCAGGTACCGCAGCACCAGCCCCTCGCACCGGGACAGCTGGTAGAAGCCGATGTACTCGGTGAACGTCAGGGCCCGCTCGTACATGTCCCGGGCCACCGACTTCGGCGCCAGCTCGTGGTCAGCGACCCACGGGTGGCCCAGCCGGTAGATCTCGTACGCGCCCTCCAGCAGGTCGGCCAGCGGCTGCGGGTAGGTGACCGACTCCAGCAGCTCCATCCGCTCGTCGTACTCGATGCCGTCGGCCTTCATCTGGGCCACGGCCTCGCCGCGGGCCTTGAACAGCTGCGCGGCCAGTACCTGCCGCGGATCGTCGAGGGTGGCCTCGATCACCGACAGCACGTCCAGCGGGTATTCCGGCGACTCGGGGTCCAGCAGGCCGATGGCGGCCAGCGCGAGCGGCGACAGCGGCTGGTTGAGCGCGAAGTCGTCCTGCAGGTCCACGGTCAGCCGCCACCGCCGGCCCTGCTCGTCGGGATCGGCCAGCCGCTCGACCACGCCTCCGGCCAGCAGCGCGCGGTAGATCGCGAAGGCCCGCCGGATGTGACGGCGCTGCGCGGCCGGGTCCTCGTGGTTGTCGGTCAGCAGGTGCCGCATAGCCGCGAACGCGTCCCCCGGCCGGCTGACCACGTTCAGCAGCATCGCGTGGGTCACCGTGAAGCTGGATTGCAACGGCTCGGGCTCGGCGGCGACGAGCCGCTCGAACGTGGGCTTGCCCCAGGACACGAACCCCGGCGGCGGCTTCTTGCGCACCACCTTGCGGCGCTTCTTCGGGTCGTCCCCCGCCTTGGCCAGGGCCCGCTCGTTCTCCACCACGTGCTCGGGGGCCTGGACCACTACGTAGCCGGTGGTGTCGAACCCGGCCCGGCCGGCCCGCCCGGCGATCTGGTGGAACTCGCGGGCCTGCAGCAGCCGGGTCTTGCTCCCGTCGTACTTGGACAGCGCGGTGAACACCACGGTGCGGATCGGCACGTTGATGCCGACGCCCAGGGTGTCGGTGCCGCAGATGACCTTCAGCAGGCCCGCCTGGGCCAGCGTCTCCACCAGCCGCCGGTACCGGGGCAGCATGCCGGCGTGGTGCACGCCGATGCCGTGCCGGACCAGCCGGGACAGGGTCTTGCCGAAGCCGGCGCTGAACCGGAAGTTGCCGATCAGTTCGGCGATGGCGTCCTTCTCCGCGCGGGTGCACACGTTGATGCTCATCAGCGCCTGCGCCTGCTCGATGGCGGCGGCCTGGGTGAAGTGCACGATGTAGACCGGCGCCTGCCGGGTGGCCAGCAGTTCCTCCAGCGTCTCGTGCAGCGGCGTGACCACGTAGGAGAACAGCAACGGTACGGGGCGCTCCGCCGAGCGGACGACGGCCGTGGGCCGGCCGGTGCGCCGGGTCAGGTCCCGCTCGAACCGGCTGACGTCGCCCAGCGTCGCCGACATCAGCAGGAACTGGGCTCGGGGCAGCTCGATCAGCGGCACCTGCCAGGCCCAGCCGCGGTCGGGGTCGGCGTAGAAGTGGAATTCGTCCATGATCACCTGGCCGATGCCGGCCTGCGCGCCGTCCCGCAGCGCGATGTTGGCCAGGATCTCCGCGGTGCAGCAGATGATGGGGGCGTCGGCGTTCACGCTGGCATCGCCGGTCATCATGCCCACGCTGGCGGGGCCGAACATGTCGCACAGGGCGAAGAACTTCTCCGATACCAGCGCCTTGACCGGCGCGGTGTAGAAGCTGCGCTGGCCCTGGGCCAGCGCAACGAAGTGCGCGCCCGCGGCCACCAGGCTCTTGCCGGACCCGGTCGGGGTCGAAAGGATCACGTTGGCGCCCGACACGATCTCGATCAGCGCCTCCTCCTGGTGCGGATACAAGGAGAGGCCCTGCTGCTTGGCCCACGCCTCGAAGGCGTTGAAGAGATCGTCAGGGCCGACGGTCTGCGGGAGCTGGTCGGTGAGCGTCATGGTCTACCCGGTATAGCGCCCGCGGGCGCGCCGTGATTCCTCTGGCGCGGCACCCCGCCGGCCGAGCCGCTCAGGACACCGGGGTCGCCTCGTGCTGGCGCGTGGGCAGGTGCCGCCGCAGGAACTCCTCGGTGCGCTGCCAGGCCCGGGCGGCGGGCTCGGGCATGGAGAACATGGGGGCCTTGCGGTTGTGGAAGGCGTGCCCCGCGTCCTCCTCGACGTGCATCTCCACGTTGGGCTTGTTCGCGGCGGCCGCTTCCACCTTCGCCACCTGCTCGCGCGGTATGTAGGGATCGCTCCCGCCGAAGTGAAACTGCACCGGGGCGTCGATCCGGTCGAGGACGTCGAGGTTGTCCGGGACGCCCGAGCCGTAGAAGGAGACCACCGCGGCGACCTCGGTCTGCCCGGCCACGAAGTACGCGATCGTTCCGCCGAGGCAGAACCCGATGAGGCCGAGGCCGCCCTCGACCTCGGGCAGCGCCGACAGGCGATCAAGCGCGGCCACCGAGTCGGCCACTCCCTGCTCGGCATCGAACCGCGAGCCGATCTCCAGCGATCGCTTCAGGCCCTCTTCGTCGTGCTTGGCCTGGTAGCCGGGCTCCAGGCGCCAGAACAGGTCCGGCGCGGCGACCACGTAGCCGAGCCCGGCCAGGTCCTCGGCGACCTCCCGGATGTAGTCGCTGATGCCGTAGATCTCCTGGATCAGCAGCAGGCCGGGGCCGGTGCCGTTGTCGGGCAGCCACACGGGCAGGTCGAACGATCCGTCGGGCGTCCGGACAGACTCGACACGAGCGGGAGATGGCATGGTCGGCCTCCTTGCGGCCCCTCATCTTAACGGCCTGCGCCCGCCCCGCGACGTGGCGCTCAGGGCTCGAGGGTCTCGGGGCTCGCCGGGACGTCGATCGCGTGCTCGCGCAGCGCCTCGAGGGGCACGACGTCCAGGGCCCGCTCGTGGGTCGAGGCGAGCACCACGTACGCGGCGGCGCCGTCGTAGTGCGCCCGCAGCCAGTTCACGGCGGTCACGCACCAGCGGTCTCCCGGTACCAGCCCGGGGAACTGGAACTGGGGTACCGCGGTGGTCAGGTCGTTGCCGATCCGGCGCTGGTGCTCGAGGAACTCGGCGGTGACCACGGCGCAGATCGTGTGGCTGCCGCGGTCCTCCGGCCCGGTGTGGCAGCAGCCGTCCCGGTAGAACCCGGTCACCGGGTCGTTGCCGCACGGCTCAAGCTCGCCGCCCAGCACGTTGCGATCAGCCATGGCAGCAGTATCGCGTACGCGGCCGGGCCGACTCAGCGCAGGCCGCCGAGCCGGCCCAGGGTCTCGTCGGCCTCGCTCAGCAGCGCGGAGATCACCTCCGCCACCGGCCGGACCTCGTTCATCCGACCCACGATCTGTCCCACCGGCATCGGTACCACGTCCGGCTGGCCGGACCGCATCAGCCGCTGGTGCGCCTCGCTGACCAGCAGGTTCTGCAGCGGCATGGGGAGCGGGTCGGGCGCGCCCGGCTCGGCCCAGGCCTGCGTCCAGCGGTTCTTGAGCAGCCGGGCGGGCTTGCCGCTGTAGATCCGCGAGCGCACCGTGTCCGAGGACGTCGCCGCCAGCAGCGCCTCGCGCAGCGCGGGCATGGCCGAGCCGAAGGTGTACTCCTCGGTGGTGAGCCAGGCCGAGCCCATCCACACGCCGACCGCGCCGAGCGCGAGCGCGGCGGCGATCTGGCGGCCGCAGCCGATCCCGCCCGCCGCGAGCACCGGCACCTGCACGCCGACCGCGTCAGCGATCTCCGGCACCAGCACCATGGTCGCGATCTCGCCGGTGTGGCCGCCCGCCTCGTAGCCCTGGGCCACGACGATGTCCACGCCGTTCGCGACGTGACTGCGGGCATGCTCCGCCTTCCCGGCCAGCGCGGCGACGAGCATCCCCCGGTCGTGGGCGCGGGAGATCACGTCGGGCGGGGGCGGGCCGAGCGCGTTCGCGATCAGCCGCGCGGGATGGGCCAGGGCCACCTCCACGTGCTGCCTGGCCACCGAGTGCAGCCAGCCGAGGACGGCGTCGCCCGCGGCCGTGCCATCGGGTAGCGGCGGGACGCCGAGCCTGGTCAGCGTCTGCTCTACGAAGTCCTTGTGCCCGGCGGGGATCATCGAGCCCAGGTCGACGGCCGCGCCCTCGGTGGGCAGGCTGGCAGGCATGACGACGTCGACGCCGTACGGCCGGCCGTCGGTGTTGGCGTCCATCCAGCCGAGGACTTCGTCCAGTTCATCGGCGTCGTTGAAGCGCACGCAGCCGAGCACGCCCAGCCCGCCGGCCCGGCTGATGGCCGCGGCGACGTGCTCGGACGGGCTGAACCCCACGATCGGGTGCTCGATGCCCAGCAGCGGGCCCAGGGATGTCCTCATGGGGTGTCCGCCGGATGACTGGCGGCGTAGCGGTGCGCCCACCCGTAGTCGGGCTTCCCGGCCGGGCCGCGGCTGATGGCGTCCACCAGCCAGATCCTGCGCGGCACCTTGTACCCGGCGATCTGCCCGCGCACGTGCTCCTCGATCGCGGGCAGGTCGGCGGCCCGGCCTTGGCGCAGTTGCACCAGCGCCGCGACCCGTTGCCCGAGCAGTTCGTCCGGAATCCCGATGACCAGCGCATCAAACACGTCCGGGCAGGATTTCAGCGCCCCCTCGACCTCCTCGGGGAAGACCTTCTCGCCGCCGGAGTTCACGCAGGTGTTGCCCCGGCCCAGCAGGGTCACCGTGCCGTCGGCCTCGATCCGGGCCAGGTCACCCGGCACCGCATACCGCTTCCCGTCCACTTCGGCCAGCATCGCCGCGGTCTTCACCGGGTCCTTGTAGTAGCCCAGCGGCACATGCCCGCCCCGGGCGATCCGGCCGACCTGGCCCGGGGCCGCCCGCCTGCCCTGATCGTCCAGCACGATGACATCCGGCCCGGGCGTGACGGTCGGTCCGCCGCGCTGCCTGGTGCCCGCGGTGACCTGGCCGATGCCGGTGAAGCCGGTCTCGGTGGAGCCGATCGCGTCGGTGAGGAAGACGCCCGGCAGCGCCGCGGCGAAGGCGTCCTTGACCGGTGCGGAGAACAGCGCCCCGCTGGAGGAAACGGCCAGCATCGACGAGGCGTCGTAGCTGCCCTCGCGGTAGGCCTCGATCAGCGGCCGGCCCATGGCATCGCCGACGATGAACAGCAGGTTGGCCCGGTGGCGCTCGACCGTACGCCAGACCTCGTGCGGGTCGAACCGCGGCGGCAGGACCACAGTGTCCCCGCCGAACAGCGCGCCCAGCATCGCCACCTGGGCGGCACCGTGGATCAACGGCGCCGCGGTGAGCCGGACCAGCCCGGACGACTCCAGTCCCTTGCGGGACTGCTCCCACTCGTCCGCCAGCGGGATACCGGTCAGGAAGTCGATACCGCCGGCCAGCGTGCGCCAGATGTCCTCGTGGCGCCACATGACGCCCTTCGGGTATCCGGTGGTCCCGCCCGTGTAGATGATGTAGACGTCGTCGTTGCTGCGCGGCGGGAAGTCGCGGGCGGGCGAGCCGGCGGCCAGCGCCGCCGCGTACCCGGTCGCGGCGCCGATGTCGGCGTCGCTGCCGTCCTCGATCACCACCGTGCCGCGCAGCCCGGGAGGGGAGGCCGCCGCCGCGGCGGCCCGGGGTGCGTACTGCCGGTCACAGACCAGGGCGACCAGGTCGGCGTCGGCGAACATGTACTGCAGCTCGTGCTCGGTGTACCGGTAGTTGATGTTGATCGCGACGGCGCGGAGCTTGCACGACGCGAGTATCGTCTCGGCCGCCTCGATGGAGTTGTGCGCGTAGAGCCCGACGTGGTCTCCGGCGCCGACACCCAGCCCGGCCAGGTAGTGAGCGAGCCGGTTGGTGCGCTCGTCCAGCTCGCGGTAGGTCACCTGCTGCTCGGCCGACACCAGCGCGACGCGGTCGCCGAATACGTCGGCGGCGTGCTCGAATAGGTCGGCGAAGTTGAGAGCCATGGGTAAGAAATTAGAACGTGTTACTGTTTCGGGCAACTCCCGGAAGGCGGTGCGGTCATGGCCACGACAGACACCGGGGCGCCGCACGCGCTGATCGAGCGGCGGGACCACATCCTGATCGTGACGATGAACCGCCCGCAGGCCCGCAACGCGCTCAGCGGCCCGATGATGGCCCTGATGCGCCAGGCCTGGGACGAGGTGGACCATGACCCCGGCATCCGGGTCGCCGTCCTGACCGGCGCCGGGGGCGCGTTCTGCGCGGGCGCCGACCTCAAGGCCATGGCCAGCTCACACCCGGGCGCGGCGCTGCGCCGAGGCGAACTCGACGTCTCGGTGATCGAGCCGCTGCTCAAGGGCCGCCGGCTGACCAAGCCGCTGATCGCCGCCGTGGAGGGGCCCGCGATCGCCGGCGGCACCGAGATCCTGCAGGCCACCGACATCCGGGTGGCGGGCGAGAGCGCCCGGTTCGGCATCTCCGAGGCGCGCTGGGGGCTGTTTCCGCTGGGTGGCTCGGCGGTGCGGCTGCCCCGGCAGGTCCCGTACACGGTCGCCGCCGACCTGCTGCTGACCGGCCGGCACATCAGCGCGACGCAGGCCCGCGAGATCGGCCTGATCGGCCACGTCGTGCCGGACGGCCAGGCCCTGGCCCGGGCGCTGGAGATCGCGGACATGATCGCGGCCAACGGCCCGGTGGCGGTGCGGGCCATCCTGCGCACCATCCGCGAGACCGAGGGCATGGCCGAGGACGAGGCGTTCGCACTGGAGTCGCGCATCGGCATGGCCGTGTTCGCGAGCGAGGACGCGAAGGAAGGACCCCGGGCCTTCACCGAGAAGCGCAGGCCCGACTTCCGCGACCGGTAGCACCCGGCGTTACCCGGCCTTGTCGGTGGCGTCCCTGGCTTCCTCGGCTTGCTTGGCTTTCGCGGCCTGCTTGGCTTCGGCGCCGTCCGTGCCGTTCGCGGTGTCCGTCGTGCTCCGCCGCCGCCACCTCCGGCGCGCGGGCGGCGTGATCTCGTCGGGGGTCTGCGGCGTGCCGACCGGCACCGGCGCGCCCGGCTCGCGGTCGTCGAACGTCACCTCGACCTGCTCTTCCGGGCGCCGCTGGTTCTGCAGCGCCTGCAGCGCGATGCTGTGCCGGTCAGCCTCGGTGAGCGGGGGCTGGACGATGGAGCGCGGCCAGAGCCGCCGGGCCAGGACCACGTTCACCTCGGCGGCGTACACGGTGATGTTGACGGCCAGGTAGATCCAGGCCAGCAGGCCGAGCACGGTCGCGAATATGCCGTAGGCCGACGCGCTCTGCAGGAAGCGGCCCATCACGTAGGTGCCGATGATCTGCAGCAGCGTCCAGGCGATCCCGCCGACCACGGAGCCGGGCAGCAGATTGTGGGTGGGCACCCCCTTCGGCGTCAGCGCCCGGAACACGCCAAGGTACATGCCGATGTTGAGCGCGACGGTGAGCACCTGCAGGAGGATGGCCCAGATGGCGGCCTTGGTCGAGTACGCGTTGAGGGCGGTCAGGAACGTGGTCGCGATTACTCCTCCGCCGAGCAGCAGGAGGAACAGCAGCGCGCGGCCGAGTCGCTGGAAGTAGCCGGGCCGCGCGGGCCCGGGCACGTTCCAGACCGCCGTCATCGCGAACAGGCCGGCCTGAGCCAGCCCCGTCGCCCCCCAGATCAACACGAGCAGGCCCACGATCAACCCGGTCGCGCTGGAGGGCTGCAACTCGCTCACGTTTCTTTGGAGCTGGTCGCCGATCAGCGGGATCTGGTTGTACACCGTCTTGATGGCTTCCTCGCGGAAGGCCGGGTGGCTCGCGGCGACCAGGCCCAGGATGCTCACGAAGATCAGCAGCAGCGGGAACAGGGTGATGAAACTGGAGTACGCCAGGTTGGCGACCAGCACGCCGCCGGCGTCGTCGCCGTATTTCTTCATCACGCCGAAGACGAACGCCGCCGGGGTGAACCGCTGCTGCACGCGGTCCGCCCACCGGATCACTCGCTCGATCGGATTCATCGCCCACCCGATTCTGCCGTGCCTGACGGTGCCCAGCCACGGGCGGGCCAAACCCGCGCACGGCCGGGCCGCCGGGGATCAGATCGCGTAGGACTCGTCGGGCACGTCGGTGATGAACATGTGCCCGGGCGCGTGGGTGATCGCGAACGGCGGCCGGGCGCGGGCCAGCGCCACCTGCGGGGTGACGCCGCAGGCCCAGAACACCGGCACGTCGCCATCCTGGCCGTCCACCGGGTCGCCGAAGTCCGGCTTCGACAGGTCGGCTATGCCCAGCGCGGCCGGGCTGCCCACGTGCACCGGCGCGCCGTGCACGGCCGGGTAGCGTGCGGTCACCGCGGCCGCGGCCGCGACGCGGTCCGGCGGGACCGGGCGCATGGACACCACCAGCCGGCCGCGGAAGATCCCGGCCGGCCGGCACTGCCGGCTGGTGATGAACATGGGCACGTTGCGGCCCTGCTCCACGTGGCGCACCGGCACGCCAGCCGCCATGAGCGCCCGCTCGAACGTGAAGCTGCAGCCGATCAGGAACGCCACCAGGTCGTCGCGCCAGTACCGGGTGACGTCCGTGGTCTCGGCCACGCACCGCCCGTGCTCCCAGATCCGGTAGGACGGCAGGTCGGTCCGCAGGTCGGCCTCGGGGGCCAGGCTGGTGACCGGGCAGCCCGGGTCGGTGACATCCAGGACCGGGCACGGCTTGGGGTTGCGCTGCGCGAACAGCATGAAGTCGAAGGCGACGTCGCGCGGGAGCACGACCAGGTTCGCCTGCGCGTACCCCGGTGACCAGGCCGCGGTCGGGGTCCGCAGCCCGGCCCGGAAC
>Ga0318521_10000300_pt1 | contig 13484 bp, 9 predicted proteins | sample GRESIP178b2f17_FD_203513 | JGI IMG/M metagenome (GOLD analysis project Ga0318521, IMG submission 203513) | Tropical soil microbial communities from Luquillo Experimental Forest, Puerto Rico - GRE.SIPMG.178b2f17 | ecosystem: Environmental > Terrestrial > Soil > Tropical forest > Bulk soil...
CATCCAGCATCTCCGGACGCCGGGTGGGAGCGGGCCGAACGGCGAGCCGTCCCTAACATTCCCCAGCCACGAAACGAACGGAACGTTCATCGCCTCCCGGCCGCGGGAGCGCGATCGAGGGAAGTGATGACGATGCGTCCCCCCGTGCTCCGCGTCCTCGCAACGCTGGCCGCTTGTCTCGCTCTCGCCGCCGCCCCCGCGGCCGCAGGAAGCCAGAAGTCCTCGAACGAGGACCCGAACGCCACGGCGAAGTCGAAGATGAAAGCGCGCGATGCCGCGAGGCCCGCGCGCGCGACGGGAGTCGGGACCGCGACAGCGGCCACCGGCGACGGCGGTGGGATGCGCACCAACACGATCTCCACTTTCCGCACCGCAAACGGCGAGACCGTGTACTCCGTCTCGCCCTCGAGATTCGACATCTCGCCTCCGCTGCGCGATCTCGCGGCGCAGGCCCCCGCGATGTTCCAGGAAGAGTCGGAGGCGCCGGAGAACCCGCAACTTCCGCCGTGGCGACAGATCCACTCCGACATCCCCGACCCGGTGGTCCAGGTCGCGCCCTCGGCGGAATCGCACGGCCTCGGCGGCTCGCCGCTGGCCCCCTCGACGGGCTTCAATTTCGTCGGCGTCGGGATCCTCGGCGGCACGCCGTCGGACTCCAACGGCTCCGTCGGAGCGACGCAGTTCGTCGAGATCGTCAATACCCGCTATCAGGTCTGGGCGCTCAACCGGACGACGCACGTCGCGACCTCGGTGCTCGGCCCGACGAACATCAACGCTCTGTGGTCCGGCTTCGGCGGTCCCTGCCAGACCGAGAACAGCGGCGACCCGATCGCCCTGTACGACAAGGTCGCGGGGCGCTGGCTGATCTCGCAGTTCACGACGGGGATCAGCGGCGGGTTCTACTACCAGTGCGTCGCCGTCTCGACGACGTCGGACGCGACCGGGACGTTCGCCCGCTACGCGTTCGCCGTCCCGAACGGGTATTTCGGCGACTACCCGCACTTCGGCGTGTGGACGGACGCCTATTACATGATGGCGCACGAGTTCACGTCGACCTCGGGCTCGTACGTCGGCGCGATCTTCGCGGCGATGGACCGCACGAAGATTCTCGCGAACGACCCGACCGCCACGTGGCAGGTGATCGTCGACACGACCGAGGGCGGCCACATGCCGGCCGATCTCGACGGGTTCGCCCCGCCGCCGACCGGCGCGCCCGGGATCTTCGTCTCGGTGCACAGCACGGGCATGTACGTCTACCGGATGAAGGTGGACTTCACGACTCCGGCGAACACGGTGCGGACGCGGCAGGCGACGATGCCGATTGCACCGGCGACCGGGGCCTGCAACGGCGGGGGCTCGTGCATCCCGCAGCCCGGGACGGGCCAGGTGGTCGACTCGCTCGGCGACCGATTGATGTTCCGGGCCGCGTACCGGAACTTCGTCGATCACGAGTCGCTCACGATCGTGCACTCGGTCGACCCGTCGGTCTCGGGCGTGGTCTCCGGCGTGCGCTGGTACGACTTCCGGTTGTCCGGGTCGCCCAACGCCACCTGCGCGACGTATCCCTGCACCTACCAGCAAGGGACGATCGCCGACGTGGCCAACGGACGGAGCCGCTGGATGGGCTCGATCGCGATGGACGGCGCCGAGAACATGCTCGTCGGGTACAGCACGACCGGAATGACAGCCGGCACCGAAAACCAATCGATTCGGTACACCGGGAGGGCGAAGAACGACCCCCCCGGGACGATGACCGCCCCGGAGACGGTCATCTTCGTCGGCACGGCCAACAACACCAACTCGCGCTGGGGGGACTACTCCAGCATGGCCGTCGACCCGACCGACGACTGCACGTTCTTCTATACGAACCAGTACTTCATGTCGGCGGGCAACTGGTCGACGCGGGTCGCCTCCGCGAGCTGGCCGGCCGGGAGCGGCGCCGGCCAGTGCGCCGCCTCGAGCTGCACCTCGCGCCCCACCGCGGCACCGACTTTGAACAACGTCACGGTTCCCGGCCAGAACCAGCTCAAGGTGACCTGGACCGGGCTCTTGACGACCCCCGGCTCGTACGCGATCGAGCGGGCCGACGGCGCCTGCGGGAGCGAAGGACTCTACAGGCCGCTCGGGTTCGTCCCGGGCACGACCACGAACTACACCGACACCACGGTGCTCGGCGGGCTCACGTACTCGTACCGCGTCATCGCCGCCACGGACACCGCCGGGCGCTGCCAGGCCGCGGTGGTCAGCGGCTGCCTGAGCCAGACGGCGACCGGCACCTGCAACCTTAAGCCGAGCTTCGCCGGCGCAACGAGCGCCTCGTCGGCCGCCGCCTCGACCTGCGGCGTGACGGTCAGCTGGACTCCCGCCGCGGCCGCCTGCCCGCTGACCCCGAACATGAAGTACAACGTGTTCCGCGGCACGACCCCGGACTTCGTCCCCTCCCTCTCGAACCGGATCGCCACCTGCGTGCCCGGCCCGAGCTCGTACACGGACCACGACAATCTCTCGAACGGGATCACGTACTACTACGTCGTCCGCTCCGAGGACAGCAGCACCGGCAACGGCGGCGAGTGCAGCGGCGGCAACGAGGACGCGAACAGCATCGCGGTCGCCGGGACCGCGTACGGCGCCGGCTTCCAGCCCTCGCCCGGCACGTGGACCGACGGCGGCGGCGACGGCACCGCGTTCCTGCGCTTGAACGTCGCCGGCGCCGGCGACACCGCCGACCAGTCGTGGCGGATCGTCAAGACCGCGGACGACTCCGGCGCCAACCACACCCCCGGCGGCTCCTACGCCTACCGGAACGCCGGGCCCGGCCCGAACGCCACGTACACCGCGAACACCTGCTCCGAGATGCAGTCGCCTCCGCTGACGATCGAGACGCCGACGAGCAATCTCGAGTACTGGGAGCGGCACGACATCGAGTACCACTGGGATGCGATCGCCGTCGAGTACGCGGTCAACGGCGGCCCGTGGAACGACGTAGCACCCCCCTCGAACGCCGCCGGCGACGGGTGCGCCGCGACCGACGACACGTCCGGGTGGCAGCCGCTCGAGTGCACGCAGGCGCCTCCGATCAACGGCTGCGGATACCCGACGACCAAGCTCGCCTACAACGGGCCGCTGGCGAGCGGGACGACCTGCAACGACTACTCGACCGCCACGACGCCGACGGACTACGCCCACCGCTGCCATCTCATCAGCGGCTTGAACGCCGGCGACTCGGTCCAGTTCCGGTGGCGCTTCTCCTCGGATCCCGGCGCGCAATACGCCGGTTTCTACCTCGACGACATCGCGGTCACCGGCGTCCAGCTCCCGAATGCTTGCGTGCCCGACACGTGCGCCGGGAAGCCCGACGGGACCGGTTGCAACGACGGGAACGCGTGCACGCAGTCGGATGCCTGCAGCGGCGGCTCCTGCTCGGGGATTCCGCTCCCGACCCCCGGCGAGATCGCCGGGGTCACGGTCAACGGGCACTCCGGAACGACGATCGCTTGGACCGGGGCCGGAAGCGGCATCGTGTACGACGTCGCCTCGTCCACCCTCTCGGATCTGCGGGTCAACGGCCCGAACGGGGCGACCTGTCTCGCCAACGACGTCGCCACGACGAGCACCGTCGACGCCCGGCCCGATCCCGCCGCGGGGGACGGGTACTACTACATCGTGCGCGGCCAGACATCGTGCGCGACGGGGACGTACGGGTTCACCTCCGCGGGGCCGGAGCGGATCCCCACGTCGGGCTGTCCCTGATCGGACTCGCGAGGGGGTGGACGGCGCGTTCGCTATAATCGACGCGTCCCGTCCGCCTCGCCGCGAGCCCCGATGAACCCCGTCCTAAATCGCGTCCTCACGCATCCGCTTCTCGGTCCGAAGGTCGCCCACCATCGACGGGTCGAGGGGCACGCCGCGCGGCATGCCGAAACGAGCGTCCCGCTGCGCCCCGAGCTCCAGCGCGCCCTCGCGGACACCGGCATCGCGCGCCTGTACGCCCACCAGGCGGAAGCGCTCGATGCGGCGCTCTCCGGCGAGAACGTGCTGGTGTCGACCCCCACCGCCTCCGGGAAGTCGCTCGTGTTCGCCCTCCCCGCGCTCGACGGCGCGCTCGAGGGGCGGGGAGCGACCTCGCTCTTCCTGTATCCCACCAAGGCGCTCGCGCAGGACCAGCTCGGCGGCCTGCGGGCGCTCTCCTCGGCGACCGGAGCGCTTCGCCCACCGCGCTTCGAGATCTACGACGGCGACACGCCCGAGCACGCGCGGCGAAAGATCAAGAGCGATCCCCCCGAAGTCCTCATCACCAATCCGGACATGCTCCACGCGGGTATCCTGGCCTACCACGACGACTGGGCGGGGTTCCTCGGCCGCCTCCGCTACGTCGTCCTCGACGAGCTGCACGTCTATCGCGGCGTGTTCGGCGCGCACGTCCACCACATCCTCCGGCGCCTCGTCCGGCTCGCCGCGCGACACGGCGCATCACCCCGGTTCATCGCCGCGTCGGCCACGATCGGGAGGGCGGGGGAGTTCGCCGCCGCGCTCGCCGGCGCGCCCTTCCGCGTCGTGGACCGGTCGGGCGCTCCGGTCGCCCCCCGGGACGTCGTGCTCGTCAACCCGGTGACCGTGTCGCCGTACACCGCGGCGGTGCGGATCGTCGCCGAGGCCGCGCGCTCCGGCGCGCGCACGATCGCCTTCACCAAGGCCCGGCGGATCACCGAGCTACTGCACACCTGGCTCCTGCAGGAGGCCCCCGGGCTGCGCCGCAAGGTCGCCCCGTACCGCGCGGGGTACTTGCCGGAAGAGCGGCGCGCCATCGAGCGCCGCCTGTTCTCCGGAGACCTTCTCGCCGTGCTCGCCACCTCGGCGCTCGAGCTCGGGATCGACGTCGGGGGCCTGGATGTCTGCGTGCTGGTCGGGTACCCCGGCTCGCGCACGTCCACCTGGCAGCGGATAGGGCGCGTCGGCCGCGGCGGGGAGGACGCGCTCGTCGTCCTGGTCGCGCTCCCCGATGCCCTCGACCAGTACCTCGTCGCGCACCCGGACGAGCTGTTCGACGGCGCGTTCGAGCGCGCCGTGCTCGATCCGTGGAACCCCGCGGTCGCGGGCGCGCACCTGGTCTGCGCCGCCACCGAGGAGCCTCTGGCCGCCCCCGAGTGGGAGGCGTTCCCGCCGCGCGGCCGGGCGATCGTGGACTCGCTCGTGGCGGAGGGCCGACTCGCCCACGACGCGCTCGGCGAGCACCTCGTCTCGTACCGGCGGCGCCCGCAGCGCGAGGTCAGCCCGCGCTCCGCGGGGGCGCCGTTCGCGATCCTGGAGGCCGACACGGGCCGCCTGCTCGGGACGATCGACGGGATGCGCGTCTGGCACGAGTGCCATCCCGGCGCGATCTACCTCCACGCCGGGCAGTCGTACCGGATCGACGAGCTCGATGCCGACCACAAGCGCGCGATCGCGCGGTCGATCCGCGCCGACTACTACACGGTGGTGCTTGGCGAGAAGGAGACCGAGATCCTCGAGCGGCAGGACGAGCGCGCGCTGGCGGTTCCCGGCGGCTCGATTCCCGTCGGTTTCGGCCGGCTGCGCGTCACGGTCCGGATCCGGGAGTACCAGAAGAAGCGGCTGTTCGGCGGCGAGGTGATCGCGACCCACCCGCTCGAGGCCCCTCCGCTGACGTACGAGACGATCGGCCTCTGGATCGCGATCCCGCCGGTGCTTCCGGAGCGGCTCGCCGCGGATGGATTGCACTTCATGGGGGGAATCCACGCCGCGGAGCACGCCGCGATCGGCCTGTTCCCGCTTCTCGCGATTGCCGATCGCGGGGACGTCGGCGGGATCTCCTACACGATCCACCCGCAGGTCGGTGGGCCCGCGATCTTCCTCTACGACGGCGTGCCGGGCGGGGCCGGCCTCTCGGCACAGGCGTTCGCCGATCTCGAGAACCTCCTCGGCAAGACGCGCGAGCTGATCGAAGCCTGCCCGTGCGAGGACGGCTGCCCGGCGTGCATCCAGTCGCCGCGCTGCGGGAACGGAAACAAGCCGCTCGACAAGGCGGCGGCGCTCCGCGTGCTCCGTGTCGTCCTGGGGATGGACGCGGTCGATCTCGCCGGAGCACCCGCGGTGGCGGCCCCCGTGATGCCGCAGCGTCCCGAGCGCAAGCATGGGATCACGCGCGGGCTTCCCGCGGCGGAGGCGCCGGCCGCGGTCGCGGCACCGGCGGCTTCGGAGGCTCCCACGGCCGCGGCCGGCACGGTGCTGATCTTCGACCTAGAGACCCAGCGCAGCGCCGAGGAGGTCGGCGGGTGGCAGCATGCCGACCGCATGGGCCTGGCGCTCGCGGTCGTCTACGACGTCGGCCGCAACGTGTTCCGGACGTACTACGAGGCCGACGTCGACCGCCTGCTGCTCGATCTCGCGCTCGCGGACCGGGTCGTCGGGTTCAACATCGACCGGTTCGACCTCGCGGTGCTGTCCGGGTACACCGACCGGAACCTCCGCAAGATCGCCACGCTCGACCTGCTGGGCGAGATCCGCCGCCGCGTCGGCTTCCGCGTCTCGCTCAACCATCTCGCCGAGGTCAACCTCGGCGAGGCGAAGGCGGGGGACGGCTTGCAGTCGCTCCGCTGGTGGAAAGAGGGGAGAATCGACCTGATCGAGCAGTACTGCCGGAAGGACGTCGAGGTCACGACGCGCTTGTGGGGGCTGGGGCGCACCCAGCGCTACCTCCTGCACCGCGACAAGCTGGGGAGGACGTTGAGGATACCGACGGCATGGTGAGCGTCCGGAGCGCGCGCGGTGCTCTCGGCCTCCTCGCGATCGCCATTGCCGCAGCGGCATCGTGCGGGGCGCGGACGTCGATGGTCGCCGTCCCGCCGCCGGGCTCGTGGTCCGAGAGCCTCGCCGCCGACCGGTCGGCGCGGGACGCCGGATTCCGGACCGACCCCGATTCGCCGCTCCCGCCGGCGCTCCGGGCGGGGTACCGGGGCAACGAGTACTTTCCGCCGGACGCATCCTGGTACTTCGCCGGGTACGTCGAGACCTACCCCGCTCCCGAGAAGCTGACGGTCGTCACGACCGGCGGAGCGCAGCGGCCGGCGGAGCGTTACGGCCGCGTCTCGTTCGTGCGTGACGGGCAGCCCCTCACGCTGCAGGTCTATCGGCTGCTCGATCAGCCGAGCCGGTCGGGCGGGGACGGCCTGTTCCTGCCGTTCAAGGACAAGACGACGAACAAGACGACCTACGGCGCCGGCCGGTACGTCAACCTCGAGGGGCCGGAGGGGGGCCCGTTCACGCTCGATTTCAACCGGGCGTACAACCCGTCGTGCGCGTACGGCGATGCCGGCCGCTTCCAGTGCCCCGTCACCCCGTCGGAGAACACGCTGCCGGTTGCCGTCGAGGCGGGGGAGCGCGGCCCCGAAGGACACACGGGAGAGGCGGCGGGGGGCGGATGAGAGGGCGCCGCGAGCCCGACGCTACGGTCTTTCTCGTCGGCTTCATGGGGGCAGGGAAGACGGCCGTCGGAAAGGCCCTCGCCTCCGCACGCTCCTGGGGCTTCGAGGACACCGACGCCGCGGTCGAAATCGCTCTGGGCCGCGCGATTCCGGAGATCTTCAACGAGCTGGGAGAAGGGGCGTTCCGCGAGGCGGAAAGCGCGGCGCTGCGCATGGTCGCGGGCCGGCCCCGGACGGTCGTCGCGACCGGCGGCGGGCTGTTCTTGAGCCTCGCGCACCGCGCGGTCGTGCGCGCGGCGGTGTCTCCGTCTGGCTCGACGCCTCCCTCGAGGTCGCCGCCGCGCGCCTCGAAGGTGCCGCCGGGCGTCCCCTCTGGCCGCGCGAGGATACGCTCGCGCGGCGCGCGCTCTACGAGCGCCGCCGGGCGGCGTACGCGCTCGCGGATCTGCGCGTCGACGCGGATCCCGCGGGACCCGAGAACGTCGCGCGCGCGGTACACGACTCCCTGCGTGCGCTTTGCCGTTGATTTTTTCTAGGAAATACGCATACTGGATCGCGTTCGACCCCACTTTCTGGAGGATTTTCGATGACGAAGACCGAGTTGATCCAGGCGCTGGCCGATGCTGCGGGCTCCGATCGCAAGAGCGCGAAGATGTTTCTCGAAGGGCTGACGACGGTCGTCGAGAAGCAGATCAAGAAGGGCGGCGACGTGCCGATGAAGGGCCTCGGGAAGTTCAAGGTCGTCAAGCGCAAGGCGCGGATGGGCCGCAATCCGGCGACCGGCGAGGCGATCAAGATCCCGGCCAAGACCGTCGTGCGCTTCACGGTCGCCAAGGCCCTGAAGGATCTCATCAAGAAGAAGTAGCTCGGGAGAGCCCCCATCGAAGCTCGAACCGAACGTGGTCGCGGGCTCGCTGCGAGTCTGGGGGTGCTCGTGGCGAAGCCGCTCCTCATCGCGGCCGCGCTCGGAGCCTTCCTCGGGATTCCCGGCTCCGCTGGAGCCGGGGATTCCTGGCTCGTCGTCACCCCGCGTCCCGCCGAGCCGTACATCCTGACGAGCGGATCGCAGCGCGAGTGCATGGTCGCGCTCGACGTCAAGAACCGCTCCGACCGCCGTGTCCGCGTCGCCGCGATGCGGGTGACCTACCTCGAAGGCGAGTCCGTCGTCGGCGTCCTCGAGTCCGGATCGGAGCTGTTCGTGCGCGCCGGGCTCGATTCCGACCCCGCGCTCGACGCCGGGGCGCACGCCACCTGGGGAGGGATGTGCCTCGATCCCCCCTCCGCCAAGGTCGACCGCGTGCGCTTCGCCCTGGATCTCGTCCAGCGGCGCGGCCTCCGGACGATCCACGCACCGCAGTCCGTCGACGTCGTGCTGCGCGCGAAGACCGCGGGGTTCCCGCTGTCGCTTCCGATTCGCGGGGCGTGGCGCGTCACCCAGGGGCACACCTGTGAGACGCAGCACCGCCGCGGCCGGGTCGGCGGCGAGTTCGCGTGGGACCTGGTGGCGATCAACGAGAGCGGGCGTAGCGTCAGCCCCTCTCACGCGGCCACGCACGTCAACGCGGACACGGAGACGTTCGGCCGGACGATCGTCTCGCCGGTCGACGGCACGGTCGTCGACGTCGTCGACGGCGTCCCCGACAACGAGGGCATGACCGACTTCCCGCGCAAGAGCATCGTGGACGAGGCCCGCGATCCGAAGTGGATCTACGGCAACCACGTCGTGATCGACGCGGGGGGCGGAGCCTACGTGCTGCTGGCGCACCTCAAGCGGGGATCGCCGCGCGTGAAGAAGGGATCGGTGGTGCGGGCCGGCGATTCGATCGCCCAGGCGGGGAACAGCGGCAACACGGTCGATCCGCACTTGCACGTCCAGGTGATGGACGGCCCCGACGCGGCGAGCCCGGACATCGCCGGCATTCCCGCCGTCTTCACCGACTACATCGAGATCGCGGCGGTCGGGAGCGGAAACGGCGAGGTGGTCCGGCGCCGGGTCGCCTCGGGGGATCCGCCCCAGGGCGCGGTCGTGCTCTCCCCGACGACACCCGGGCCGCTCGCGCGATAGCGACGAGACGCTATCGCGCCGCGTCGGCGGCGATGTCGGTGCGGTGCTGCTCCCCCCGCCAGGAGATCCGCGAGACCGCGCGGTACGCCGTGGCGCGGGCGGCGGCGATGCCCGGTCCCGTCGCCGTCACGCCGAGCACGCGCCCGCCCGCGGTGACGACACGGCCGAGGGCATCGCGCGCGGTCCCCGCGTGGAAGACGCTCACGCCGGACACGTCCTCGGCGGCGGGGAGGCCCTCGATCGGATCTCCCTTGGCGACCGCGCCCGGATAGCCGGCCGCGGCCATCACAACGCAGACGGCGGCCTCGCTCTTGAACCGCGGCGCCGGGAGCGCTGCGAGGCCACCGGTCGCGCACGCGTGGAGCAGCGGCAGCCAGTCGCCGTCGAGGCGCGGCACGAGCACCTGGGTCTCCGGGTCGCCGAACCGGACGTTGTATTCCAGAACCCGAGGGCCCGCGGCCGTGAGCATGAGACCGATGAACAGCACGCCGTGAAACAGCCGTCCGTCCTCCGCCAGCCCGCGGACGGTCGGGACGACCACCTCCGCCCGAACCCGCTCCCGGGTGGCGGCATCGAGCCACGCCGAAGGGGAGTACGTCCCCATCCCTCCGGTGTTGGGCCCGCGGTCGCCGTCGCCGATCCGCTTGTAGTCCTGGCACGGGTCGAGCTCCGCGAAGGACAGACCGTCGCACAGGACGAAGAACGAGACCTCGCGGCCGGAGAGCATCTCCTCGACGAGGACGCGGCGGCCGGCGTCACCGAACGCGCGTCCCGAGAGCATCTGGTCCGCGGCCGTCACGGCTTCGGCGGCGTCCGTCGCGATGACGACGCCCTTCCCCGCCGCAAGACCGTCGGCCTTCACCACCAACGGGTAGCGCGTCGCGGGGGCGCGCAGATGCCGGGCCGCGGCCGCCGCGTCGTCGAAGACCCGGAACGCCGCGGTGGGAATGCGGTGCCGCGCCATGAACTCCTTCGAGAAGACCTTGCTCCCCTCGAGGATCGCCGCCGCCGCGGACGGACCGAACACGGGGATCCCGGCCGCCCGCAGGCGATCGGCGAGCCCGGCGACGAGCGGCGTCTCCGGACCCACGACGACGAGGTCGTAACGGGCTTCGGCGGCATGACGCGTGATCGCGTCGACGTCCTCGGCTCCGATCGGGACGAGGCGCGCGTGACGCTCGATCCCTGCGTTTCCCGGAGCGCACGCGAGCGTGGTCAGACGCGGCGAGCGGGCAAGGCCCCATGCGAGGGCGGCTTCACGACCACCGCCGCCGACGAGGAGAACCTTCATCGACCCTAGTGGCAGCCGCAGGAGCCGGACCCGCACCCGCCGGCCGCGGCCTTCTTCGGAGGGGGCGTCTCACCGCCGGACGCGCCGTCGCCAGTCGAGCCCGCGCCGTCCTTGCCGCCGCCGGACTTGGATCCGCCGTACCCCTCGTTGAACCAGCCGCCGCCCTTCAGCAGGAAGGCGGTCCGCGAGACGAGCTTCTCGAGGGGCCCGGAGCACTCCGTGCACTTGGTGATCGGGGCGTCCGAGAGCTTCTGGATCACCTCGAGCGTGTGCCCGCAAGACGTGCAGCGGTACTCGTAAATCGGCATGCGTTTCTAACTCCTCGATCGGGATTGTGGAATCGCGACCGCGGGCTGTCAAGAAACGCCTTGTGCTACTTGCCCTTTCCGCGCTTCGCCGCGACGGCGGCGGGAGGAGCGCCTTCGTCCCGCCCCGTGTACCCGGACAGGCCGTCGGCGATCGCCCGCGCGAGCCGCTGCCGGTCGGCCGCACGGGAGAGCAGGGCCGCGTCGTCCGGATTGTTGAGGTTCACCATCTCCACGAGGACCTTCGCGGGGACCTCGTTCCCCTTCAGGACGGCCGGGAGCCAAACGGCATTCCCGCGGATCACCTTCTCGCGCACGGGCTGATACGGCTGGACCGGGAGTCCCGCCTTCTTGAATCCCTTGACGATCGACGCCGCGAGCCGGCGGGAGACCGCCTCAGAGCGAAGCCGGTCGCTCCGGCTGAAGTGGACGGTCGACTCCTCGCGAACCTCGCGGAACTTCGGGTAGGGATCGGACGAGAAGCCGAACGTCCCCTCCCGCATCCGGGCCCCGGGCACGTACACCATCACGCCGCGCAGCGAGGGGTGCCGCGCATCGGCATGCAACGAGACGAACACGATCCGGTCGGGGTCGATGCCGGCGCTCTTGCTGCGGCGGTAGATCGAGTTGGCGAGATACCAGCGCAGGTTGACCGCGACCGCGGTCTCGCCGCCGTCGATCGCGAGGAAGGGGGGAGTCGTGAGGACCGTGCGGCGGTGGTTCGGCTCGAGCGCGTCGGCCGCGGAAGGGACCGCGCCGTCGACCGGGTCGTCGAGGGTCAGGTAAACGGTGGCGCCGGACTTCCCCTCGAGCTCGCGCTTGAGGCGCGAAGCGACGTCGAACACGTAGTCATGCTCCCAGATCCCGTGGTTCATCGTCCCGGGATCGAGGCCCCCGTGCCCCGGATCCAGGATGACGACGACGCCCTTCATTCCCTTCTTCGCCTCGCGCGGCGGCCGGGTCGCCAGCGCCTGCTCGACGGCCGTGGCCTCCTTGTCGGCGCGCTTGCGGCGCGCGTCGGACTTCGGAAGGAACTCCGGCTCGAGGAGATCGCGCGGGATCTTGATGAGCCAGCCGGCGGGGATGTCGGTCAGCTCGCGGATGTCGCTGCGCGCCGCGATCTGCCGCGCCGCAGCATCCACGTCGTCCGGCGCGATCCGGCCGGTGAAGCGGAGCACGACGGCCGAATAGAGGGCCTCGCCTGGCCGGAGCCGGTAGCCGGCGTAGGGGCCGCGGGCGTCGGTGCCGTATTCGAGCGAGCCGTCGTCCGAGGCCGGGGCGGGCCGCAGCGCCGGATCGAGCAGCGCCGCGGGAATGCGGATCTTCTGTCCCGGAGCCAGCTCCGGCGAGTCGAGGTGATTCGCCTCCTGCAGCTCGCGGAAGCGCGATCCGTCTCCGGTGAACCAGAGCGCGACCTGCCAGAGCCCCTCGTCGTACATGGCGAGCGGGCTCGCGTGGGCGACGTGGATCCAGTCCGCTCCGTCGCGGGCATCCGACGGGAAGACGGTGCGCAGCACGAGAGCGCGGTAGGCGTCGGAGAGCATCGGGAGCGGAACCTGATAGAAACCGTCCTCGGTCGCCGCCGGCCCCTTCGCGAGGGAAGCGGCGAGAAGGTCGGTGCGAACGGGGGTCTCGGCGAGGCGCGCCGCCATCTGCCGGGTCGTCTCGCCCGGCCACTCCCGGGCCTCGAGGGCCAGGTCGCGGCCCCGGACCAGGCGCACGCGCAAGTCGCGGGTGAGCGAGAGGCTCTCCGACCCGGGACCCGCCAGGGCCCACGCCGCGCACGCCGCGCCGAGGGCGGCGACCGCCGCGGCGACCCTGAGCCTAGAAGTCAGGAGTCACCTGGAACCGGTACCCGGCCGGTGGCGCCCCCGCCGCCGCCACGATGGTGGAGGTCGCGCGGCGCGACGCGACGATGCGCTCGCTGTGCGAGATCAGGCTCGGACCGGCGGCCCCCGGCAGTGCCCCTGTCACCTCCGCCTGGATCGTGATGAGGTCTCCCGAGATCGACACCGGCAGGAGCGACAGGCGCACGGTCTCGAGCCCCGCGTCCTGGCCGCGGCGGAAGCTGTACTCGACCGGCTGCCGCACGAACGTGTTCAGCTCGTTGGTCTCGAGCGGCACGCTGCGGTCCCCCTCGACCCGCTCGATCGCGAGCAGGAAATGGACCGGCTCACCCAGCGGCACGCGGTCGCGGGCGACGGCCCGCTCGACCCTCTCACCTCCAAGGACGAGCAGGATCCTCCGCGTGTCGTCCCCGTAGATCTCGAAGAGGCTCGAGCCCTCCTCGCGCAGCAGCAGATCGCGCGAGGCCGTTTTCGGGACGAGCCCCGGCCCGGTCACCTTGGCGACCACGCGAACCACGGCGCTGCCGTCCTCGGGGA
>Ga0318521_10000314_pt1 | contig 13124 bp, 10 predicted proteins | sample GRESIP178b2f17_FD_203513 | JGI IMG/M metagenome (GOLD analysis project Ga0318521, IMG submission 203513) | Tropical soil microbial communities from Luquillo Experimental Forest, Puerto Rico - GRE.SIPMG.178b2f17 | ecosystem: Environmental > Terrestrial > Soil > Tropical forest > Bulk soil...
ACCCGGGCTATGGGTTCCTCTCGGAGAGCGCCGATTTCGCCGCCGCGTGCGAGCGCGCCGGGGTGGTGTTCCTCGGGCCGCCGGCACTGGCGATACAGGTGATGGGCGACAAGATCACCGCCAAGAGCGCGGTCGCCGCCTTCGACGTGCCGGTGGTGCCCGGGGTGGCGAAGCCGGGACTGACCGACGACGAACTCGTCGCGGCGGCCGACGAGGTCGGCTATCCGGTGTTGATCAAGCCGTCGGCCGGCGGCGGCGGCAAGGGCATGCGGCTGGTGGAAGACCCGGCGCGGCTGCGCGAGGCGCTGGTGGGCGCTCGGCGCGAGGCCGCGTCGTCGTTCGGTGACGACACGCTGTTCCTCGAGCGGTTCGTGTTGCGGCCCAGGCACATCGAGGTGCAGGTGCTCGCCGACGCCCACGGCAACGTGGTGCATCTCGGCGAGCGTGAATGCAGCCTGCAGCGGCGCCACCAGAAGGTCATCGAGGAGGCGCCCTCGCCGCTGCTCGACCCCCAGACCCGCGCGCGGATCGGGGCGGCGGCCTGCAACACCGCCCGCAGCGTCGATTACGTCGGTGCTGGCACCGTGGAGTTCATCGTGTCCGCCGACCGCCCGGGCGAGTTCTTCTTCATGGAAATGAATACCCGTTTGCAGGTTGAACATCCGGTCACCGAAGCGATCACCGGCCTGGACCTGGTGGAGTGGCAGTTGCGGGTGGCCGCCGGAGAGAAGCTGGCGTTCGCCCAGGACGACATCGAATTGCGCGGGCATGCGATTGAGGCGCGCGTGTACGCCGAGGATCCGGCGCGGGGATTTCTGCCCACCGGCGGTGTGGTGCTGCAGGTTTTCGAACCATCCGGCGCCGGCGTGCGGGTGGACTCGTCGCTGCTGGCCGGCACGGCGGTCGGGAGCGACTACGACCCGATGCTGAGCAAGGTGATCGCCCACGGGTCCGATCGCGATGAGGCGCTCGCGAAACTCGACCGGGCACTGGCGCGGACGATGATCCTCGGCGTGCAGACCAACATCGAATTCCTCCGGTTTCTGCTGGCCGACGAGCGGGTGCGTGCCGGCGACCTGGACACCGGGCTACTGGACGAGCGGGTCGCGGACTTCGCGCCGCTCGCGGCGCCCGACGATGTGCTCGCCGCCGGTGGGCTCTACCGTCAGTGGGCTCTATCTTTGAGGGCCCGCCGCGCTCGCGGTAACCCGTGGGCGGCGCCGACCGGATGGCGGGTCGGTGGCGGTGCCGCGCCGGTCCGCACCGCGATGCAAACCCCGCTGCGCAGTGAGACGGTGTCGGCCTGGGGGCTACCCGGGGCCGCCAGGGTGCAGGTCGGTGACGGTGAGATCCACTCCGCCAGTGTGCAAGTCGACGGCACGCAGATGAGCGTGGCGCTGGACGGGATGCGCCGCGACTACCGGTGGGCCGAGGCCGACCGGCACCTCTGGATCGCCGACGAACGGGGTACCTGGCACCTCAGAGAGGCCGAGGAACACACGATTCACCGCGCGGAGGGCGCCCGGCAGGCCGAGATCGTCAGCCCGATGCCCGGCAGCGTCATCGCCGTTCAGGTCGCCCCGGGTGCGCAGGTTTCCGAAGGCGACGTGGTCGTGGTCGTCGAGGCGATGAAGATGGAACATTCACTGTCAGCACCGGTTTCGGGACGCGTGGAGGTGCTGGTGTCCGTCGGCGATCAGGTGACGGTTGACCAGGTGCTGGCTCGGCTGGTGCAGGACGAAGAAAGTAAGGACGAGACATGACGACAACCATTACGGCCGGGACGCTACCGAAGGAATACGAGGATCTTCGGGACACGGTGGCCGACTTCGCACGCACCGTGGTGGCGCCGGTGTCGGCCAAACACGATGAGGAGCACAGCTTCCCGTACGAGGTCATCGCCAAGATGGCCGAGATGGGCCTGTTCGGCCTGCCGTTCCCGGAGGAGTACGGCGGCATGGGCGGTGACTACTTCGCACTGTCGCTGGCCCTCGAGGAGCTCGGCAAGGTCGACCAGTCGGTGGCGATCACGCTAGAGGCCGGGGTCAGCCTCGGCGCGATGCCGATCTACCGGTTCGGCAACGAGGAGCAGAAGCACAAGTGGCTCCCCGACCTCACGGCCGGCCGGGCGCTGGCCGCGTTCGGGCTCACCGAGCCCGGGGCCGGTTCCGACGCGGGCGCCACTCGCACCACCGCCCGGCTCGACAACGGCGAGTGGGTGATCAACGGCACCAAGCAATTCATCACCAACTCGGGCACCGATATCACGTCGCTGGTCACCGTCACCGCGGTCACCGAGACGCTCGCGGGTGGCAAGAAGGAGATCTCGACGATCATCGTGCCCAGCGGCACAACGGGATTCACCGTCGAACCGGTCTATAACAAGGTCGGCTGGAACGCGTCGGACACTCACCCGTTGACGTTCGCCGACGCGCGCGTCCCGGAGGAGAACCTGTTGGGCGCCCGCGGGACCGGCTACGCGAACTTCTTGTCCATACTGGACGAGGGCCGCATCGCGATCGCCGCGCTGGCGACCGGGGCCGCGCAGGGCTGCGTGGACGAGAGCGTCAAGTACGCCAAGGAACGCCAGTCGTTCGGCGAGCCGATCGGCTCCTATCAGGCGATCAGCTTCAAGATCGCGCGGATGGAAGCGCGTGCCCACGTAGCTCGCACTGCGTACTACGAAGCCGCGGCAAAGATGTTGGCGGGCAAGCCATTCAAGAAAGAGGCGGCGATCGCCAAAATGGTCGCCTCGGAAGCCGCGATGGACAACTCCCGCGACGCCACCCAGATCCACGGCGGCTACGGCTTCATGAACGAGTATCCGGTGGCGCGTCACTACCGCGACAGCAAGATCCTCGAAATCGGTGAGGGCACCACCGAGGTGCAACTGATGCTGATCGCGCGATCGCTGGGTCTGTCGTGACGGGCCAAACATCCGGCGAGTGTGAATCTGGCGATGCCGTAGCGGCGCGTCGCGTCGCAGGATTCACACTCGGCGAGGGGAAGTCGATTGTCCAGCGGGGCTTGTGGTTTGAGGAGTTCGAGATCGGCACGACATACCTGCACCGGCCCGGCCGGACGGTCACGGAAGCCGACAACGTGCTGTTCACCACGCTGACGATGAACACCCAATCGCTACACCTCGACGCGGCATGGGCCGCCGAGCAGCCGGGCTTCCGGGGCGAGCGGCTGGTGAACTCAATGTTCACCCTTTCGACGCTGGTGGGTCTGTCGGTCGCGCAGCTGACGCTGGGCACCATCGTGGCCAACCTCGGCTTTTCCGAGGTGTCGTTCCCCAAGCCGGTCTTCCACGGCGACACCCTGTACGCGGAGACCGTTTGCACCGGCAAACGGGAGTCGAAGAGCCGACCGCGCGAAGGCATCGTGACGCTCGAGCACACCGGGCGCAACCAGCACGGCGACGTCGTGGCACGGGCCGTGCGCACCACGCTGGTCCAGAAACGGCTTGAAGCAGACGCAGGGGAGGCTCGATGAATTTGCGTGCCGCCGGTCCCGGGTGGCTGTTCTGCCCGGCCGACCGCCCCGAGCGTTTCGCGAAGGCCGCAGATGCCGCCGACGTCGTGATCCTCGATCTCGAGGACGGCGTCGCCGAAGCGGACAAGCCGGCTGCCCGCAAGGCGCTGCGGGAGACCCCGCTGGACCCCGAGCGCACCGTGGTGCGGATCAACCCGGCCGACACCGAGCAGCAGGCCCGCGACCTGGACGCCCTGGCCGAGACCGCCTACACGGCCGTGATGCTCTCCAAGGCGGAATCGGCCGACCAGGTGGCCGCGCTCGCGCCGCGCGAGGTCATCGCGCTGGTGGAGACACCACGCGGCACGGTGTTCGCCACCGAAATCGCCGCCGCCGAGGGCACCGTGGCGATGATGTGGGGTGCCGAGGACCTGATCGCCACCCTCGGCGGCAGCTCCAGCCGGCAGGCCGACGGCACCTATCGGGACGTCGCCCGCCACGTTCGGTCGGCGACTCTGCTCGCCGCGTCCGCGTTCGGCCGGATCGCGCTGGACGCCGTACATTTGGACATCCGCGACATCGAGGGCTTGCGCGCGGAGGCCGACGACGCCGTCGCAGTGGGATTCGACGGGACCGTCTGCATCCACCCGAGCCAGATCCCGGTGGTGCGTGCGGCCTATCGCCCCAGCGAGGAGAAGCTGGACTGGGCGCGAAGGGTGTTGGCCGCCGCGCGGACCGAGCGCGGGGTGTTCGCGTTCGAAGGACAGATGGTCGACTCGCCGGTGCTCAAGCACGCGGAAATGATGCTGCGGCGTGCGGGGGAGCCCGCGCCGGGGTGACCGTTGCTGGCGGACCCCGTTTCTGATAGGCCGCGGCGCTGCCGACGTTGCCGGACCTCGTCACTCCCATTGGCGCGACACGCTTCCGCCTCACCTGCGATGAACGCGGTGACTTCGGATTTGAGCGCATAATGAGACATACGCCAGTGTCGCGGCGAGCGGAGCCCTTCCTGCAGTGGGCGATTGACCTCTCCTCGCGGTAGGTCCCGGCTGAGGATTTGCTGTGCCCCGTCCTGCCACGCGGCTCTGGGCTAGGAGGCGGTATGGCGGAGATTCCTCAGGTGCCGATGACTGTCGACCTCGAGCCCGTGCAACTCGTCGCCGCGGACGGCACGCCGTCGCCCGAACGCCGCTATACCCGTGACCTTCCCGCGGAGACACTGTGCTGGCTCTACGAGACGATGGCGGTCACCCGGGAGCTGGACACCGAGTTCGTCAACCTGAAGCGCCAAGGCGAGTTGGCGCTGTACGCGTCCTGCCGCGGACAGGAAGCCGCCCAGGTCGGCGCCGCGGCCTGCCTGCGCAAGACCGACTGGCTGTTTCCCCAATATCGCGAGCTCGGCGCTTACCTGGTGCGTGGCATCCCGCCCGCACACGTCGGGTTCGCCTGGCGCGGAACCTGGCACGGTGGTCTGGAGTTCACCAGGAAATGCTGCGCCCCGATGTCGATTCCGATCGGGACCCAGACGCTGCATGCCGTCGGTGCGGCGATGGCTGCGCAACGCCTTGGCGAAGATTCGGTGACGGTGACATTCCTCGGTGACGGTGCCACCAGCGCGGGCGACGTTCACGAGGCCCTGAATTTCGCGGCGGTGTTCGTCGCGCCGTGCGTGTTCTACGTGCAGAACAACCAGTGGGCGATCTCGGTGCCGGTATCCAAACAGACGGCCGCACCTTCCATTGCGCATAAGGCGATTGGCTACGGGATGCCCGGGATCCGGGTGGACGGCAACGACGTGCTGGCCTGCTACGCGGTGATGGCCGAGGCCGCCGCCCGGGCCCGTGCCGGTGGCGGCCCGACGTTGATCGAGGCGGTCACCTACCGGCTCGGGCCGCACACCACTGCCGACGATCCGACTCGCTACCGGACGCAGGACGAAGTGGACCACTGGGCCGCGTTGGACCCGATTCCCCGGTATCGCGCTTACTTGCGGGGCCAAGGACTGTGGTCGGACCGTTTTGAGGAGCGGGTTTCCGCCCGGGCCAAGCGAATGCGGGCCGAGCTGCGCGACGCGGTGTTCGGTGCGCCCGATTTCGACATCGACGAGGTGTTCACGACGGTGTACGCCGAAATCACGCCCGGATTGCAGGCGCAGCGCCAACAGCTGCGCGCCGAATTGGCCCGGAACGACTGAGGAGGCGTGAATGACCCAGCTCGCCGATCCTCCGGCCGGTCCCGACGAAACGCTCACGAAGGCAGCCTCAAAAGGAGATGTCGCACTCGGCGCGCAACCGTTGACCATGGTGCAGGCGCTCAACCGCGCCTTGCACGATGCGATGGCCGCCGACGATCGGGTTCTGGTGTTCGGCGAGGACGTCTCGGTCGAGGGCGGGGTGTTTCGGGTGACCGAGGGGCTGGCCGAAACCTTCGGTGAGGAGCGCTGTTTCGACACGCCACTGGCGGAATCCGCCATCATCGGGATCGCGGTGGGCTTGGCACTGCGTGGGTTCGTGCCGGTGCCCGAGATCCAGTTCGACGGATTCTCCTACCCGGCCTTCGATCAGGTGGTCAGCCATCTTGCGAAGTACCGCACCCGCACCCACGGCGAGATCAACATGCCGGTCACGGTCCGGATCCCGTCGTTCGGTGGAATCGGTGCGGCCGAACATCATTCGGAGTCCACCGAGTCCTACTGGGCGCATACCGCCGGCTTGAAGGTGGTGGTGCCATCCAACCCGGCCGACGCGTATTGGCTGCTTCGCCACGCGATCGTGTGCCCCGATCCGGTGATGTACCTGGAGCCGAAGCGGCGCTACCAGGGTCGCGGCCTGGTCGACGCCAGCCGGCCCGAACCACCCATCGGCCAGGCAATGGTGCGCCGACCCGGCACGGACGTAACCGTCGTAACCTACGGCAGCCTGGTGAGTACCGCGGTGGCAACCGCGGAAGAGGCTCAGCGCCAGCGCGGTTGGAGCCTGGACGTCATCGACCTACGGTCGCTGGTGCCATTGGACTTCGATACCATCGCCGCGTCGATCCACCGGACCGGTCGCTGCGTGGTGTTGCACGAGGGGCCCCGCAGCCTGGGGTATGGAGCCGGTCTGGCCGCCCGCATCCAGGAGGAGATGTTTTACGAACTGGAGGCACCGGTGTTGCGGGCCTGCGGTTTTGACACCCCTTACCCGCCGGCCCGGCTGGAGAGGCTGTGGTTGCCGGGTCCCGACCGGCTGCTGGACTGCGTCGAGCGAGCGCTGGAGCTGCCGTGAGCGCTGATGCGCCTGGAGAGCGCGTAAAGTCGTTCCGCGTCCCCGACCTTGGAGAGGGACTCGAAGAGGTGACGGTGACGGGCTGGAACGTCGCGGTCGGCGACGACGTCGAGCTCAATCAGACATTGTGCTCGGTGGAGACCGCCAAGGCCGAGGTGGAAATCCCGAGCCCGTACGCCGGCCGGGTCGTCGAAACCCGCGGTGCCGAGGGCGATGTGCTCAAGGTGGGCGCGGTGCTGGTCCGCATCGACGCCGCGCCGGCGAACGGGGAGGTGTCCGCGTCTAACGGTGAGATTCCGGCGCCCACGCTGGTCGGTTATGGCGCGGACGCGGGTATCGACGCCAGCCGGCGTCGCGGTCGGCCGCTTGCCGCCCCTCCCGTGCGCAAGTTGGCAAAAGAGCTCTCGGTTGACCTCTCCTCGATACCGGCGCGTGGGCTGATCACCCGAGCGGACGTGCTGGCGGCGGCTGAGGGGTCCGGAGGTGCGGCCGACATTCGACCGGTCCGCGGCGTGCAGGCGCGGATGGCGGACAAGATGTCGTTGTCGCACAGGGAGATTCCGGCCGCGAAGGTCAGCGTCGAAGCTGATTGCACCGCGCTGCTGCGGCTCCGCGACCGGCTTCGTTCCGCGCATCAGGAGATTACGCCGTTTGTGCTGACGCTGCGGCTTTTGGTTATTTCCTTGATTCACAACGAGATTCTCAACTCCACCTGGGTCGAATCGCCCGAAGGTCCCCAGGTACACGTCCATCGTGGGATCCACCTGGGGTTCGGTGTGGCCACCAAACGCGGCCTGCTGGTCCCGGTGATCACCAACGCCGAGGACAAGACCACGCGGGAACTGGCCTGCCGGACAGCCGAATTGATAGCCGGCGCACGCGAAGGCACCCTGACGCCCGCGCAGTTGCAAGGCTCGACGTTCACCGTGTCGAACTTCGGGGCGCTCGGCGCCGACGACGGCGTGCCGGTGATCAATTACCCCGAAGCTGCCATCCTCGGCATGGGCGCGATCAAACCGCGCCCGGCCGTCGTCGGCGATGAGGTTGCCGTGCGGTCGACAATGACACTGACCTGTGTGTTCGACCACCGTGTCGCCGACGGCGCCCAGGCGGCGCGGTTCGTCTGCGAGCTGAGGGATTTGATCGAGTCACCCGAGACGGCGCTGCTGGACCTATAGCACGTCTGGCTCCCCGAAACTTGCACCAGGGCGACGCCGCCCGGCGTGTCGTGTACCTGGCGTATGTGTCGCGGTTTGTTACCTGCGTTTCGCCGCGGCCAATCTGCTTGCGAATTGGGGCGATTGGATCGAGTGCACCTGCGGCCCGAGCTCGGTCCGCATGGCAAGTTCGTGTTGCTCGGTGTCCAACGAGCCCGGGCTGGCCGTGGCTCGCATCGTGGCCTTGGTCGCCAGCACCACCTCCCGGGGGGCGGCCGCGGGGCCCGCGGCCAGCTCCAGCGCCGCAGCGACGGGGTCGTCGGCAACGCTGAGCGCCAACCCGTGCCGCACCGCCGATTCGGCGTCGAAGCGCATGCCGAACAACAGGGCCGCACGCGCCACCTGCGGACCCACAGCGCGTTGCAGCATCCAGGTCGCACCCCCGCCGGGATGCAATCCCAACTTCTGAAACCGGGCATCGAACAACGCGCCAGGCCCGGCGATGCGCACGTCGGCGGCCAACGCCAGGTTCAGCCCCGCGCCGACGGCCGCGCCGTTGACCGCGGCGATCGTGGGCAACCGGCAGTTGCCGACGGCCATGAAGCCGTCATAGAGCTGCTGCAGTCCAGATTCGGCCTCTCCGCCACCAGCGGCGCCCAAGGCGCTCAGGTCGGCGCCGGCGCAGAACGCCTTGCCGGCGCCCGTGACCACGACGGCGTGCACATCGGGGTCGCCCTCGGCGCGCTCCGCGGCGGCGCGCAGGCGCGCTGACATGTCGCCGGTGAGGGCATTGCGCCGATCGGGATCGTTGACGGTGATGAGCGCGACGTGCTCGTCGACGCTGAACAGAACCAGGTCGGATTGGGCCATCGGCACCTCCGGGCGAGACTCAGGTAAGGGTACTTGGTACCTCTACGCGAGCGTCGACGGCAAGCGCCCCAACGCGTTCAGCGGCTAGTTACTACGGCCGGGGCATCAGTCTCGGGTTTCGACCTCGATGCGCTTCGCCTGCGGCGCACCGTTGGGCACCGGCACCGAGACGACGAGGATGCCTTTTTCATAGGTGGCATGGACGTCCTCGACATCGGCTCCGGCCGGCAGCGGAACGGACCGCGCGAAAGCTCCATAGCTGAATTCGGACCGACCGTGGGATTCGACGGCCTGGCTGCGTACGGCCTTGATGGTGAGCATCCCGTCGTGCACGGTGATATCGATGTCCTTCGCGGGGTCGACGCCGGGAATCTCGGCGCGTACCTCGTAGCGGCCGTCGTCCATCTCATCCTCGACGCGAAGGAGGCTGCGGTCGAAGAGCGGACGCAGGCCGGCGAGCAGGGGAGTGCCACCCAGAAGCTCGGCGAAATCGGGCATCAGGGTGCGGGGCTGACGCTGGACAGGCAGAGTTGACATGGATACTTCTCCTGAAGCTGTTGTATTTCTTACGATTTCGATCGAACCATTGTGCGGCCGCGGGTGCTAGACGGCGCCAACCGATATTGCCGAGAGATTCATTGCGAGTTCAGCCGACCTTCTACCAATGACGGCTGGCGTTGGTGGGTCACGCGATTCTAGGATCTGGTGAAACCGTGTTAGAGATGGCCCGCCACGAAAGTCGCGGCCTGACTGGGCATCCCAGACTGCTCATACGATAGGTGCGCTGCGGAGAACATCTCGTCATGCGTCGGCAGCGCCAAGCCGCCCGGAGAGCAAATCGGATCGCCGGGCGCACACAAGTCAATGGCTTTGGACCCATACCAGGGGCTGATCGCGCTTATTGGCCCCCCGAGATACCTGTCCGTCGGATTACCGAAGACGGCGACCGCAGCGACGTGATCAGCGACGTCCGCCGACAGCGTCGCGGCGTTGAAGCCCGCGACCGATGCTCGGGCGATGGTGATCAGATCTATCACCATCGCTCCCTGGGAATATCCACCCAGCACCAGCCTGGTGTTGGGACAGCTCGCGGCCATGGACTGAACGTGAGCGCTCGCATCGCTGGCGCCGGCGGATGCAGACGGGGGCCAATCTTCGGTGGCGGGGTAGTTGACGGGGTACACCCCGAGCGACCGACCCCCAATCTGCGAGCGCAGCGAGTCGATAAATGCCTGTCCGACCCCACCAACACCAGGTGGCTCGTTGGTGCCGCGGGCGAACGTCACCTCGACGTCGGGGCAGGGAGCAGCGGACGCTGGGACAATCGGTGCGCACAGCAGCGTCGCCCAGGTTGTCGCCACCGCGGCACCCAGCAACCGAGCGAATTGGCGTGCGCTCACGTCCCAATGCTGGCATATCGCGATCGAGGCGTACCGCCCAAGTCCCTGACCTGCCGGATCGCCGTGGCGGACATAGACGCTGAATAATCGATGACCCGGCATTTTCTGCAGGGCCGAAACCCCTGTGAAGAGTGCCCCCGGCACGACTCGAACGTGCGACCTAGGGATTAGAAGGCGGCTTGACCTGGGGAAATGGGATTTCGCGGGGTTTGACGGGGATCGCCGGGGATTGGTGTAAATCTGAACGAGCACAACCCGATTGACCGACGAGACCCGACGACGTCGGACGGGGGTCGGTGAGACTCCTGCGGGCTGCGTGCGGGCTGTGCTGCCAGCGGCGCGCAACCATACGCTCCCGGTGCGGCCAGGCCCGCAGCCGCCGCGGTGGCCAATCCGGTGGCGGCGAGTATGGGTATGCGAAGTGTTTCACGGGGTTTCCTGCGGTGTCGCTAGGCGCCGGCCACGGTGATGATCGCATCGGTTGCGAAGCCCAGCATCAGCCCGGCGAAGATGCCCCAACTGGTGATGGTTTTGAGGTTGGCTGCTCGGGCCACGGCGAGCAGTTCGATGACGACGTAGAGGATGGAGCCGCCGGCCAGGCCCAGGAACCCGATCGAGACGGTGTCGTTGACGAATCGTTGGCCGACCAGGGTGCCCAGGAAGGTGGGGCCGCCGCCGATTAGCCCGAGCAGCGCGAGGAAGCCCCAGGAGGGGCGTTGGCCGGTCAGTGGTGCGACGATGCCGAATCCTTCGGTGGCGTTGTGCAGCCCGAATCCGATGACCAGCATGACCGCCAGGGAGAGGTCGCCGGCGGCTGCGGAATTGCCGATCGCCAGGCCTTCGGCGAAGTTGTGCAGCCCGATGCCGACGGCGATCATCACCGCCAGCCGATCCGCGGTGTTGGCCCATGGTGGGGCGGCGAGCTCACCGACGGCGGCCGCGCCGGGCCTGGCCGGTGTCGGGCCGCGGCGGCCGCGCCGCCGGTCTACCCACACCAATCCGAGCAGTCCGGCACCGAAGGTGGCCGCGAGGACCAGGCCGTTGCCGAGCGCCTCACTGATTTGGTGGTGTCCAAGTGCCTTGTCGATCGGCGCCCAGGCGTGGGTGAGCACGTCCCAGAGCAAAAACACCAGGATGCCGGTGGCCACTGCGTTGAGCGCCGTCTTGAGCTGCGGCAGGGGCGCGCGCAGGCGGCCGATGGGCAGCCCGAGATAGATGGTGAATCCGGCGATCGCGCCAAGGATGGCGATCTGGGCGGAAGACATGACCCTCGCTCCTATGAGATGGGAATCAACTAGGGCAGCCTAACTCAGGTCAGCCTTACCTAATAGAGGCACTCTAAGTTCGGCTTGGGTCTCGACTTCGGGGTCGACCTCGTCGCCAAGAAAGGCGGCCAGTGGTTCGCCGTTCAATGCAAGCGTTCTGGGAAACCGGTAGGCATTCCCGCCGTCCAGCAGGTCTTTTCGGGTGCAGCGCATTACCACTGCAAAGCAAGCATCGTCGTCAGCAACCAGGAGTTCACCCCAGCCCGCCGAGGCGCTTGCAGGCCTTCACAATTGCGTATTAATTGGTCGATCGAAGCTGCCGATGACGCTGACTGAATGGGGCCTTTGAAAGTCACCAATCAGGAGTGGCCTCGGCGGAAGCCGGGGCGGCTCGGGCGATGAACCGCGAGGAAGAAGGCCGCACGCCGAACGCCCGGCGCATCGACCAGTTGCTCGACGAGCGAGCGGCAGCCGAACGCCAGGGCAACTGACCGATTTCACCGAGACCTAACCGAAAAACTTCGTGAACTATTAGGCGTCCTCGATTGGGTGGGCGAGCGGCGCGGCGCGGGGCACAAATAACACCCGCACCGCTAACCACTCGGTAGAGCGGAACTTATTGCCACTGTTGTTGCTAGGGGGAAGCCCGACCGCGCAAGCTCGGTCCGGCGGAACGGTCAGGAGGGGTATCCCCCCACCCCTATCGAGCTGACCTCCCGGTCGCCTGAGGCGACGGCGTGCGCGTCGTTAGCGACAAGACGCTCACGACGGCACCGCGCCCGTGATCCAGACAAAAACCGAACGCACAGCATGTCTCACTTCCAAAGTTGTGACGCGGGCCCAAATGCCTTCTCGCGCGGCAGCAGCCGAGACTGCCACGTCCGGACCCAATGCCGAGCCGCAGGGCAGCAGCGTGGCGAACTGCTGCTGCATATCGCCGCACTCGATCGTGGTGTTTTTCCGTCTGGGTCGCCGGAGTTGAGGTACACCTGCCCCATGAGAGGTATGTCACGGCGCTCCTTTGGACGGCTGGCGGCGGGCTTGAGCACGGCCGGTGCGGCCGGGCTGGCAGCCGCTTGCGGCCCGAAACCCGCGAAGTCACCGTCCAGCCCCGCTGGTCCGCCACCGCCGTTGGGCCCAGGCGTGGGCTTCGTGCTGTCCCACGAACAATTCCCGACGGCCCAGCTGGTCGATCAAGCCCAGGCCGCCGAGCAGGCCGGATTCCGCTACCTGTGGGCCAGCGACCATATCCAGCCGTGGCAGGACAACGAGGGGCATTCGATGTTCCCGTGGATCACCCTGGCGTTGGTCGGCCAGCGAACCAAACATGTGCCCTTCGGCACGGGCGTGACCTGCCCGATCTACCGCTATCACCCGGCCACGGTCGCCCACGCGTTCGCCTCACTGGCGATCCTCTACCCCGGGCGGGTCTTTCTCGGCCTGGGAACCGGCGAGCGGCTCAACGAACAGGCCGCCACCACACAATTCGGGCCCTATCAAGAGCGCCACGACCGCTTGGTCGAAGCCATCCAGCTCATCCGCCAACTGTGGAGTGGCCAACGAATCTCGTTCCAGGGCCCCTATTTCCAGACGAACCAGCTCAAGCTCTACGACCTGCCATCGTTACCGCCGCCGATCTTCGTGGCGGCGGGCGGCCCGAAAAGCGCACACCTCGCCGGGCAGTACGGC
>Ga0318521_10000321_pt1 | contig 13016 bp, 10 predicted proteins | sample GRESIP178b2f17_FD_203513 | JGI IMG/M metagenome (GOLD analysis project Ga0318521, IMG submission 203513) | Tropical soil microbial communities from Luquillo Experimental Forest, Puerto Rico - GRE.SIPMG.178b2f17 | ecosystem: Environmental > Terrestrial > Soil > Tropical forest > Bulk soil...
CTTCGAGAGCGCGCGCGCGGTGGTGCCGCGGCCCGCGGTGGTGCTGCTGTCGCCGGGCTGCGCCTCGTTCGACATGTTCGAGGACTACGAGGACCGCGGTCGCCAGTTCAAGCACGAGGTCGCCCGCCTCGGGCACCGGGAGGCCCACGCGTGAACCGCGGCGATCGCTGGCTGCTGGTGCTGCCGCTGGTCCTGACCGCGCTCGGGGTGGTGATGGTCTACTCCTCGAGCGCCATCCTCGGCATCACGCGCTATCAGGATCCCAACTACTTCCTGACCCGCCAGCTGCTGCGCGCCGCGCTCGGCATCGTCGCGATGCTGGGCTTCACGCGAATCGATCTGCGACGGCTCGAGCGGTGGGCGCCGGGGATCCTCGCGGTCGCGGTGGTGCTGCTGCTCATCGTCGCCGGTCTCGGCCACATGGCCAAGGGGGCGACGCGCTGGCTGAGGCTCGGCTTCCTGAGCCTCCAGCCCACCGACCTGGGCCGCTTCGCCGCGGTGCTGTTCCTGGCCTGGTGGCTCAAGCGCCGGCCGCCGGCCCAGCTGGGCATGGTGCGCGGGGTGCTGCCACCGCTCGCCGTGGTCGCGGTGCTGGCCGGCCTGATCCTGATCCAGCCCAACCTGAGCAGCGCGGCGCTGCTCGGCCTCACCGGCTTCGCGATGATCTTCCTCGCCGGGGCGCCGCTCCCGGCGCTCGCGGCCCCGGTGCTGGCCGGCCTCGCGGTCGCGACGCTGATGCTCAAGACCCATCCTTATGAGATGGTGCGGGTGCGGACCTTCCTGCACTTCGTGATGACCGGGGAGCTCGACGCCCGGGGGGCGGGCTGGCAGCTCGACCAGTCCCTGATCGCGATCGGCTCGGGGGGGTGGCTGGGCCGCGGCCTGGGCGGCGGGCTGCAGAAGTATCTGTTCTTGCCAGAAGCGCATACCGACTTCATCTTCTCCATCCTGGCCGAGGAGCTGGGGTTCCTGGGAGCCACCGCGCTGTTCGCGGCCTTCGGCCTGCTGCTGTGGCGCGGGATGCGGACCACCGCCCGTGCCACCGATCCGTTTCTGTTCCTGCTGTCCGGAGGGCTGACGTTGCAGCTCGGTCTCTACGCGCTGGTCAACCTGGCGGTCGCCACCGGGCTCGCGCCCACCACCGGCCTGCCGCTGCCGTTCGTGTCCTATGGCGGGTCGGCGCTGCTCGCCAACCTGGCGGCGGCCGGCCTGCTCTACCGCATCAGCGCCGCCAACCAGTCGCGCGAGGCGCTGGTGCGCCAGCGCTGGGCCCGGGAGGGGGCGTGAAGGTGTTGATCGCGGGCGGCGGCACCGGGGGTCACGTCTACCCCGGCATCGCGGTCGCCGAGCACCTGATGCGCACGCGGCCCGGCAGCGAGGTCGTGTTCGTGGGCGGGCGGCGCGGACTCGAGGCCCAGGTGGTGCCGGCCGCCGGCTTCCGGCTGCGCTTCATCGAGACCCGCGGCTTCCCGCGGCGCGCCTGGTGGCGCTGGCCGGCCGCGGTGCTCAGCAACCTGGTCGGGCTGTTCCAGGCGCTCTCGGTGGTGGCGACCGAGCGGCCCGACGTGGTGCTGGGGACCGGCGGCTACGTCAGCGGCCCGGTGTCGCTGGCCGCCTGGATGCTGCACCGCCCGTTGCTGCTCCAGGAGCAGAACAGCATCCCGGGGCTCGCCAACCGCTGGCTGGCACGGCTTGCTGACGAGGTCCACCTGTCGTTCGTCGAGGCGCGCTCCTACTTCCCACGCCGCGACCACCTCAAGGTGAGCGGGAATCCGATCCGCGACTACATCCTGAGCGGCGACCGCGGCGCGGCGCTGCAGGAGTTCGGGCTGGTGGCCGGCAAGCCGACGGTGTTCATCTTCGGCGGCAGCCGCGGCGCGCACCGCATCAACGAGGCGGCGCTCGAGGCGATGCGGCGGCTCAAGGGCCGGGTCGACGTCCAGTTCATCCTCCAGACCGGGCGCGACGACCTCGAGTGGGCGCGCGGCGTGGTCGAGGCCGAGCAGCTGCCGGCGCGGGTGCTGCCCTTCCTGACCCGCATCCACATGGCCTACGCCGCCGCCGACCTGGTGGTGTGCCGCTCCGGGGCCATGACACTGGCGGAGATCGCGGCCTGCGGCACCCCCTCGATCCTGGTGCCCTACCCGCACGCCGCCCACGACCACCAGGCGGTGAACGCCGCCAACCTGGTCGACCGCGGGGCAGCGGCGATGATCCTGGACCGCGAGCTGACCGGGGAGCGGCTGGCGAACGAGATCGCCCACTGGCTCACCGACCGCCAGGCGCTCAGCCGCATGTCGGCGAACGCGCGCACCTTCGCGCGCCCCGACGCCGCCGAGCGCATCGTGCGCGGCCTCGAGCGCTGGTCGGCGGGGCGGCGCGCCGCGGACGCCCCGGGCGACGCGATGGAAGAGGAGGCGGGCTGATGTACGGGCGCACGCATCGCATCCACTTCATCGGCGTCGGCGGGGCCGGCATGTCCGGCATCGCCGAGGTGCTGCTCAACATGGGCTACCAGGTTTCGGGCAGCGATCTCCGCACCGGCGAGTCCATGCAGCGGCTGGTGCGGCTCGGCGGCCGCATCTTCACCGGACACGCCGCCTCCAACATCGAGGGTGCGCAGGTGGTGGTCTACTCGACCGCGGTGCCGGCCGACAACCCCGAGCTGGCGGCGGCGCGCGAGCTGGGGCTGCCGGTGATCGGCCGCGCCGAGATGCTGGCCGAGCTGATGCGCATGAAGTACGGCATCGCGGTGGGCGGGGCGCACGGCAAGACCACCACCACCTCGATGATCGCCGCGGTGCTGGCGCGCGGCGGGCTCGACCCCACCATCGTGGTGGGCGGCCGGCTCCACGCGCTGGGGTCCAACGCGCGCCTCGGCCACGGGCAGTTCCTGGTCGCCGAGGCCGACGAGAGCGACGGCTCGTTCCTGCGGCTGGCGCCCGCGGTGGCGGTGATCACCAGCATCGATCGCGAGCACCTCGACCACTATCACGACCTCGACGCCGTGCTGCAGGCGTTCGTCTACTTCGCCAACCGCGTGCCGTTCTACGGGGTCGCCGTGCTGTGCGCGGACGATCCCAACGTGCGCCGCATCGTGCCGCGCGTCACCAAGCGCACGCTGTTCTACGGCACGCTGCCCGAGACCGACGTGCGCGCGGATCAGGTGCGACTCGAGCCCCATGGCGCGCGCTTCGTGGTCCACGCCTTCGGCCGCGAGCACGGCGAGGTGGCGATCCAGCTCCCGGGGCGGCACAACGTGCTGAACGCCCTGGCGGCGGTCGCGGTTGGGCTCGAGGTGGGGGTGGGCTTCGATCACATCGCCGAGTCGCTGGCCGGCTTCCGCGGTGTGGGCCGGCGCTTCGAGACCCGCGGCGAGGTGGGGGGGGTGCGGGTGGTCGACGACTACGGCCACCATCCGACCGAGATCCGCGCCACGCTGGCGGCGGCGCGCGGGCTGGGCGAGCGGGTGTTGGTGGTGTTCCAGCCCCACCGCTACTCGCGCACCGCGGCGCTGCGCGAGGAGTTCGGCGGCGCCTTCGGCGACGCCGCCCGCGTGTGGGTGCTCGACATCTACCCGGCGGGGGAGAAGCCGCTGCCCGGGATCAGCGCCCACACCATCGTCGAGGCGGCGGCCGGCGCGGGTGCCTCGCACGTCGTCCACGCCGCGAGCCCGGCCGCGGCGGTGGCGGCGGTGACCGCCGAAGCGCGCGCCGGCGACGTGGTGCTGACGCTGGGGGCCGGCGACGTCGGCAAGCTCGGCGACGCGATTCTCGAGCGCCTGCGGCAGGGCGCGGCGGCGCTGGGGAGGGGCCGGGGCTGATGGGTTTCTACCAGGGACGGGCACTGCGCACGGAGCGCGCACGAGAACCGCGGCGGCGGAACCTTCCCGCGCTGCTGCCGCGCCTGCTGCCACGGCTGCTCGCCGTGCTGCTGGCGCTCGTGATCCTGAGCCTGCTGCCGTGGCGCCGGCTGCGCCGCGCCGCGGTGGTCACCAACGTGCGGGTCGAGGGGGTCCACTACCTCGACTCCGCGCGGGTGCTCAAGATTGCCGACATCCGTCCCGGCGCCGACCTCCTGAGCCTCGACCTCGAGCGGGTGCGCCAGCGGCTGCGCCTCGATCCGCGCATCGCCGGCGCGGCGGTCACGCGCACCCTGCCGCGCGGGGTGTCCATCCGGGTGGTGGAGCGCGAGCCGGTGCTGCTGGTCCAGCATGGCGAGCCCTGGGAGGTCGATTCGTGCGGGGTGCTGCTGTCTCCGCTCGCCGCCGGCGTGGTGGCCGACGTCCCGCTGCTCGCCGGACCGCGCTTCGAGCGCGTCAAGGCCGGCGCCTGGATCCTCACCCCGCAGGTGCGGCGCGGCATCGCCTGGGTGCGCGCGCTGGCGGCCCCCGATCTGCAGCTCAGCGGCCAGGTGTCCCAGGTGGACGTCTCGCAATCCGACTCGACCGAGGTGCTGCTGATGAGCGGCACCCGCGTGCTGTCGCCCGCCTGGCCGCCGTCGCACCAGGACCTGATGGCCCTGCGCGTGGTGCTGGCGGACCTGCAGCACCGCGGCACGCGGGCCGAGGCGGTCGACATGCGGTTCAGGAATCAGGTCATCGTGAGGCCCGGGAAGCCGGCCGCCACGCCGTCCGCGGCGTGGTCCGGACCGGGGCCCGCGCGCCAGTCGTGAGCGCTCGACGTCACAGGAGGTGAACGGCACCATGGCACAGGCAGGGCGGACGTACGTGGGACTCGACATCGGCACCACCAAGATCTCGTGCATCATCGCGGACGCGAACGGGGACGGCGCCTCCGGCCTGCGCGTCGTGGGGGTCGGGAACGCGCCCAGCGAGGGGCTGCGCCGCGGGGTGGTCGTCGACCTCGACAAGACCGTGGCCAGCATCCAGCGCGCGGTCGACGAGGCCGAGCGCATGGCGGGCGTGGCGGTCAAGGGGGTGCACGCCGGCATCGCCGGCGATCACATCCGCAGCATCAACAGCCGCGGCGTCATCGCGGTGTCGCGCAAGGACAACGAGATCGGCCCCGCCGATCTGGAGCGCGTGGTCGAGGCCGCCAAGGCGGTGGCGATCCCGATGGACCGCGAGATCATCCACGTCATCCCCCAGGAGTTCATCGTCGACGACCAGGACGGGATCAAGGATCCGGTGGGGATGAGCGGGGTGCGCCTCGAGGCCGAGGTCCACATCATCACCGGGGCGGTGACCTCGGCCAAGAACATCTGCCGCGCCATCAACCGGGCGGGGCTCAAGGTCTACGACCTGGTGCTGGAGCCGCTGGCCTCCAGCCACGCGGTGCTCGACCCCGACGAGCGCGACCTCGGCGTGGTGCTGCTCGACATCGGCGGCGGCACCACCGACGTGGCGGTGTTCTTCGAGGGCTCGATCCGCCACACCGCCATCGTGCCGTTCGGGGGCTCGAACGTGACCAACGACATCGCGATCGGCCTGCGCACCCCGATCGACAAGGCCGAGGCGATCAAGATCCAGCACGGTTGCGCGCTGGCCGCGCTGGTGCCGGCCACCCAGATGGTGACCGTCAACGGGGTGGGCGGCCGCAGCGACCGCCAGATCTCACGCCACGTCCTGGCCTCGATGATCGAGCCGCGCATGGAGGAGATCTTCGCGCTCGCCAACAAGGAGGTGAAGAAGAACCACTTCGCCGAGCTGCTGGGCGGCGGGGTGGTGCTGACCGGCGGCACGTCCCTGATGGCGGGCGTGGTCGAGCTCGCCGAGCAGGTGTTCGAGATGCCGGTGCGGCTCGGCCTGCCGCAGGGCGTGAGCGGGCTGTCGGCCAACGTCTGCGATCCGCGCTGTTCGACCGGCGTGGGACTGGTGCTGCACGCCGCCCAGGGCGACGCCGGGGAGGAGGTGCGCGACCGCAGGGTTCAACCGCCACGCGGCGGCTTCGATCTGCGCCGCTGGTTCAGTGACCTGTTCTGAAACCATGACCGCCTCACCCCCCGCTCGCCGGACGCGGATCCGCCGCGGCCCGGCGGGCCGGGGAGGGCACAGGGAGTCGTGCCATGTTCGAACTCGAGATTGACAGCACCACCTCGGCCAAGCTCAAGGTGATCGGAGTGGGCGGTGCCGGCGGCAACGCGATCAACCGCATGATCGGCGCCGGGCTGCGCGGGGTCGACTTCATCGCCGCCAACACCGACGTCCAGGCGCTCAACCAGTCGCTGGCCCCGACCCGGCTCCAGCTCGGCAAGGTGGCGACGCGCGGGCTGGGCTCGGGCGGCGATCCGGCGCAGGGCAAGCGGGCCGCCGAGGAGGACGAGCAGACCCTGATCGATGCGCTCACCGACAGCGACATGGTGTTCATTACCGCCGGCATGGGGGGCGGGACCGGCACCGGCGGCGCCCCGGTGGTGGCGGCGCTGGCGCGCCAGACCGGCGCCCTGACCGTCGCGGTGGTGACCAAGCCGTTCTCGTTCGAAGGCCGGCGCCGCATGCGCCAGGCCGAGGAGGGGCTCGCCGAGCTGCGCGGCGAGGTCGACACCCTGATCATCATCCCCAACGAGCGCCTGCTGGCGGTGGTCGACAAGTCGACCTCGCTCACCGACGCGTTCGGGGTCGCCGACGAGGTGCTGCTCAAGGCCACCAAGGGGATCTCGGACCTGGTCACCGTGCCGGGGCTCGTCAACCTCGACTTCGCCGACGTCAAGTCGGTGATGTCGAGTCGCGGGAACGCGCTGATGGGGACCGGCCGCGCCTCGGGTCCGGGCCGCGCCACCGAGGCCGCGCAGGCCGCGGTGACGAGCCCGCTGCTCGAGGACGTGTCGATCGCCGGCGCCGAGGGCGTGCTGGTGAACATCACCGGCGGGCGCGACATGACGCTGTTCGAGGTCAACGAGGCCGCCAGCGTGGTGACCAACGCCGCCGGCGAGGATGCCAACGTCATCTTCGGCTCGGTCATCGATCCCAACATGGACGGCGACCTCATGATCACCGTGATCGCCACCGGCTTCGGACGTCCCGACGCCCGTCCGCGCGCGGCCGAGCGCCCGGCCGCGGCCGAGGAGCTGCGCAAGCCGCAGTGGCGGCCGGAGCGCGAGCCGCACCAGCCTAACCGCGCCGAGCGCTGGCAGAAGAACGGCAAGACCGCGGAGTCGCTCGAGGTTCCGGCGTTCCTGCGCCGCGGCCAGCTCGACTGAGGAGGAACGGGACCGGTCACGAAGGGAGGTCGCGCTGTCGTTCTTCTCCGCGCTGCTCAAGTGGGGGCACAACCGTCACTACAATCGCGGCATGGTGCACTTCAATCGCGGCGAGTACGAGCAGGCGGCGGCCTGCTTCGAGACCGTGCTGTCCGAGGTGCGCGATCCCAGCGACCCGGATCACAGCCTCGCGCTCTGCTACGCGGCCGAGGCCCGTGCCCACCTCGGGCTGGCGTTCTTCCACGCCGGCCAGTACGCGCGCGCCGAGGAGCAGTTCACGCGCGCGCTCGACGAGAACCCGACCTTCCCCGACCTGCGCTACTTCCGGGCCCGGATCTACGAGCGCTCCGGGCGGCTGCGCGAGGCGATCGAGGAGCTCGACCGGGCGCTCGCCGACCATCCGCGCTACGTCGAGGGGCACCTGCTGCGTGCGGTGTGCCTGGGCGAGCTGGGCGAGCGCGAGCTGTCGGTCGAGGGTCTGGGGCGGGCCCTGGTGCTGGGCTTCGAGCCCCCCGGCCACCTGGCGCTGGCGAGCGCCTCGGAGTGGCGCGCCGCGGACTGGCGTGATCTGCTCGCCGAGGCGGCCGAGCCGCCCCGCAAGCCGGGGCCGCTGGGCTCGCTCGAGAGCGCGCTGGAGCGCTACCACACCGGCGACCTGGCGGGGGCGATCGAGGAGCTGGAGCGTGCGGTCGAGCGCAACCCCGACTACGCCGATCTGCACTGCCGGCTCGCCGGGCTGCTGCTCGAGACCGGGCGCGCCGACGAGGCGCAGGTCCAGCTCGGGCACGCGCTGCGCATCAATCCGCGCTACCTGGAGGCGCGGCTGCTCGCCGCGCGCGCCTGCCTGGAGCGCGGCCAGGCGGTCGAGGCCATCGCTCACCTCGACGCGGCGATCGCTTCGTTCCCGCGCTATCCCGACCTGCACTTCTGGCTCGGTCTGGCGAGGTTCCGGGCCGGTGACTTCACCGGCGCGGTGCCCGCGCTGGAGCGCGCCGTGGAGCTCAACCGCCAGTTCGGCCGCGCCCAGCGACTGCTGGGGCTGGTGTACCACGCGCTGGGGCGCGAGGACGACGCGCTGCGCTCGATGCGCCGCGGGCTGACCCGCGATCGCGAGCTGCCGCACGAATCCGTCGACTCGGCGGCGATGCTGCTGGCGATCGGCGACCGGCCCGGGGCCGAGGCCGAGATCCAGCGCGCGCTGGCGCTCCAGCCCGACTACCCGGACCTCCACCTCGCCCTGGGACGGGTGCGCGGCGCGCGCGGCGACCTGGACGCGGCGCGATAGCTCTCGCGCGCCGCGCTGGCGGTGCGCCCCGGCTACGGCCCGGCGGCGCTGGAGCTGGCGGCGATCGAGCTCCGGCGCGGCAAGGCGGCGGCGGCCGAGACGCTGCTGGCCGATCTGGTGCGGAGCCATCCCGACTGGGCCGACGCCCACGCGATGCTGGGGCGCAGCCGGCTGCTGCGCGGCGAGGCCGCGAAGGCGGAGGGGGCGCTGCGGGCCGCGCTCGAGATCAATCCGCGCTACGCGGCGGCGCGCACCGATCTGGGCTGGGCGTTGCTGGCGCTGTCGCGCAGCGCCGAGGCCGACGTGGAGTTCGCGCACGCGCTGGAGCTCGACCCGCTAGGGGCGCTGCCACGCCAGCAACTGGAGTGGCGGGAGCTCCTGGCGACGCGCCGCGGCGCCTGAGCCGCGGCGGCGCGGTGCCTTGCCCTCGCTGAGCGCTCGGGCTCGGCCTACGCCGGGCCGGCGGTGACCGCGGCGCGGCGTCCCCGCGCGGCCTTCACCACCTTGTGGCTGCGCAGGCAGCGCGTGCAGACGTCGATGTTCTTGACCCGGCCATCGACCAGGGCCCGCACCCGCTGGAGATTGGGGTTCCACACCCGGTGGGTGAGGTTGTGCGCATGACTCACCCGATTGCCCCACATGGGGCGCTTGCCGCAGATGGCACACATTTGAGCCACGACCACCTCCCGAGACGATCTGGATCGAAGAGCGGCGGACCAAGCTAGCAGGCGGCGGCCGGGTTGTAAAGCGGCCCGGGTTCGCGCCGCTCCTCAACGGATCACCACGAACCGGCCGCGCTGCGTTCGGCCGCCGCCCTCGACCGTGAACAGGTAGATGCCGCTCGCGATGTCCTGGCCGTTCCGCGAGATCAGGTTCCAACGCGCCTCGCCGTCGTCGGGCGTGTCCTGCTGGCGGTTGTAGCCGGGGCGCGACACACCGTCGGGGCCGGTCACCGGACCGCGCAGCGACTCGTTGACCGCATCCGTCGAGTGCAGGACCTGGACCAGGTCGCCGGAGACGGTGTAGATGCGGATCGTCCACGGCCCGCGCGGCAGCCCCATGAAGTCGATGTGGGTGCCGGTTGGATCCGAGGCGTTGGGGTAGAGATCCCACGCCGACGGCCGCTTGGTGGGATCGGCATAGCCGCGGTAGGGATTGGGGACCACCCACGCCGAGCCCCCGCCGGCGCGCGCCGCGACCTGGGGCACCACCTGCTCCGCCTCCGACGTGCTGCGCCGCCCGTTGAGCTCGAGGAGGCTGGCGGCGACACCGGTCGAGTCGAACGCGGTGATCGAGTAGAAGTACAGGAAGCCGTTCTTGACCTCTCGGTCCAAGTACCGGTAGCGCCCGACCGGGTAGTGAGCGCGTCGTTCCAGGTTGGCCGGGTTGGAGCAGTCGTTCGTGCCGAGGATGCAGCCCACCGTGGCGTCGCACTGGGGACTGCCGACGCACTGCAAGGTGGTGTCGGGGTGCAGCACCAGACCGCTCTGGTGATCCCACAGATCGCCGCGAACCAGGCAGATCGGGACGGTGCGCGGCCCCACGTAGCCGGAGTCGGGGGACAGGTAGTTGGGGATGTAGATCTGCGGGCACTCGAGCCTGCCGGTGGCCGGGTCGAGCACGCGGTTGTCGTGAATCCAGTTGCCGTTGTAGTCATGGTAGTTGAAGAAGCGGAACTCCCCGAGCAGGCTCCAGTCGTCGTCGGTCGGACCCGCCGAGCCCACCGGCCGCGTCCAGCCCGACACCTTCCACAGCTTGTAGCCCCGGAACCCGAACACGCCGGTGCGCGGGTTCGGGAACGTCTCCGAGAGGTTGTCCCACGCCACCGTGATCTGGTGATCGCCGGCGGGCGGAAAGCGGCGGTCGGGGTTGTCGGTGTAGTTATAGGTGGTCGAGAGATTGGTGTTGGGGTTGGGCGGAGGCGCGTCGGTGTTCCAGGTGCGGTGGAACATGCCGCGCCCCGCCTTGCTGTTGTAGGCACCGGTGCAATAGCTGCAGTCGTAGTCGAACCAGTCGTACACCCGGTCGGTCACGAACCGCGGGGCGGCATCGCGGCAGTCGGGCTGGGCCTCGAAGCCGCCGCTGCCACGCGCGGCGCGCAGCGGGGTTTCGCGCCCGTGGCCGTTGGTGAGGAATGGCCACTCCGGATGACCCGAGAGGTCGGGCCGGTCCTCCCAGATGCCCTCGTACGCGACCTGCATCGCCAGCGCGTTGTCGAGGCTCGGGTATCTGGCGATCAGGCTCCCGGAGTCCAGCTGGCCGGCCAGGTAGCGTTGGTAGTCGTTGGCATAGCCGAGCCCGAGCTGGTAGGTGCCGGGGCTCACCAGCAGCGCGACGGTGGCCTGGATGCTGGCGCCCTCCGGCACGTTGCGCCACGGTCCGGTCGAGCACCACTCGACGTAGTCGCCCTTCTGGTCACCTGGCGGCGTGATGATGAGGCCGGTGGTGGGGTCGATGCCTTCGGAGCTGGTCATGAACTCGAAGCGCTGCTGGTCGACGATCGGGTTGCCGCCCTGGACGTACGGAGTGCCGGCGGTGAACGACCGGAACGCCTTGAACCCGACCCGTGAGGGGCCGGTGAGCCCGAGCGGGTCGATGGTGTGGTTGACCAGCAGGAAGGTCGAGATCCCGGTGGGGATCTGACCGCCCGGCGCCTCGGCCTGGGAGAAGCCGTTGACGCGGATGTTGAACCGCGGGCACAGCGCGGAGTCGGGCGGAACGTCGCGCGGATTGGTGGGGTCGTCGCCCCGCATGCTCGAGTCCTGCATGCGCTTGTCGGCGAGGCTGGTGAGGTGCAGGAAGTCGCCCTGCGGGTAGCCGGGCACGTCGAAATCGTTGGTGAAAAAGTTTGAGACCGACAGCGGGCCCACGTCGATGTCCACCAGCCAGCCGATGGTCAAGCTGTCGAGCGTGTGCCCGGAGCGGTTGAAGATGGTGTACTCGATGACGTCGAAGTTCTGGAAGCCGGGAATCGAGTAGGCCCACGCGAGCTGCCGGCACTCGAGCCCCAGCGGCACGTGCTTCTCGTTGAAGGTCGCGTTGATGGCCTCGGGGGTGTCGTCACGCATCACGCACGAGAACATCTCCTGGCCCAGCGCGCCGAAGTCCTCGTCGATCAGGCCGTCGCCGTCATTGTCGCGCCCGTCGAGGAAGTCCTCGTCGATGCGCGGCGTGCCGTCGGGATCGTGATCGTTGTCGTCGTTGACGTAGCGCTGCCCGTGGATGATGCCGTCGTAGGCGCGATAGATGCGATCGACCGGATCGAGCGTGGGCGGCCGCCATTCGAACAGGTAGCTGACCCGGCGCTTGGCGGTCGGGTCGGTGGCGTTCGGGTTCACCGCCCCGACCGCGAGCCGGATGGTGCTCAGGTACTCGACCCCGGAGGCCCCCGGCCATTGCCCGGCCGGATCGTTCGAGAGGTTGGTGAAGAAGTTGCCGCAGTGGCCGAAGTTGGTGACCTTCATGTACACGTTGCCCGCGGTCAGCACCGCCCCCGGCCCGAACACGTCGGGGATGTCGGCGGGAGCGGCGAGCCGATCGCCGGCGGGCGGGAAGTACTGGGGCAGGGCGGCCCGGATCCGGTCGCTGGTCATGCTGTCGGGATCGACTTTGCCGGCCCGCACCTGGGCGCGCGCGGTGGCCGCGACCGCCAGCGCCAGGGTCAGACCCAGCGGCCATGCGAAATGACACTTCACGGGGGAGATCCTCCGCCGAAAGTCCCGCGGGATGGCGGCCAGGAAACACCTGGCGTGCGGGCCTTCAGAACCCGGAATGTGTGGGGGATGGCGCGGCGGAGGTCGCGCGTCCCGTGCCCGGCGAGTTCGATGCTGCGCGGGCACGGCCCCCCGGGTCAAGCGATCGCGCGTCAGCGCCGGGTCAATTCACGCCGCGCTGTAGGGCCGCGCCGTACGCGCCGCCGCCGCGCGTGAGCCCCGCCACGCGCACGCCGCCATCGCCGGATGTGTCACACTGCGGGGATGAGGCCATCGTCGTGAATCCGATCGCGGCCGCCGGCCGCGCGCCGGCGCCCTCGCTCGAGCCCTCCTCGCGGCTCCAGTTCCTGGCCGGCATCGGCCCGCGCCGCGCCGAGCTGTTCGAGCGCCTCGGGCTCACCACCCTCGAGCAGCTGATGCGCCACGCGCCGCGCACCTGGCTCGACGCCCGGCGTTTCGTGCACATCGGCGAGCTCCCGCCCCACCAGCTGGTCACGGTGGTGGGGCGGGTGCGCAGCAGCGCCCAGCTGCGCACCCGCGCCGGACGCACCGATTTCACGGCGCTGATCGAGGACGGCAGCGGCAGCCTGCCGTGCTACTTCTTCGGCCAGCCGTTCCTCGCCCGCACGCTCCGGCCCGGGGTCTCGGTGGTGGTGAGCGGCGAGCTCGATCCGCTCGAGCGCCGCATGCTGAACCCGCTGTTCGAGGTGCTGGAGGGCGAGGTCGAGGCCCTGCTCCACACCGGCCGCCTGGTGCCGGTGCACGCGCTGACCCGCGGGCTCACCGCCCGCGCGATGCGGCGCGCGGTGAGCCTGGCGCTCGACGCCGCGGCGGATCGTGTCCGCGATCCGCTGCCC
>Ga0318521_10000334_pt1 | contig 12848 bp, 11 predicted proteins | sample GRESIP178b2f17_FD_203513 | JGI IMG/M metagenome (GOLD analysis project Ga0318521, IMG submission 203513) | Tropical soil microbial communities from Luquillo Experimental Forest, Puerto Rico - GRE.SIPMG.178b2f17 | ecosystem: Environmental > Terrestrial > Soil > Tropical forest > Bulk soil...
ACGCCACCGGTGAGATCAACAGTGAGGTCGGCGACCAGGACCTGGCCACCCGGGCGGTCCGGCAGGCGTTCGCCAGCCGGCCTGGCATCACCATCGACAACCTGGACGGCCTGACCGTGCAGGGCAGCGGGTGGTGGTTCAACCTCCGCCCGTCCAACACTGAACCGCTGCTCCGGCTCAACGCCGAGGCGGCCGACGAGGCCACCCTGGCCGCCGTCCGGGACGAGGTCCTGGGCATCGTCCGCGGCGGGACCGGGTAGCACCCAAGACTGGGAGAGGCAGTGAAAATCGACGAATGGCTGCTTGACCTGCTGGCCTGCCCAGCCTGCCATGCTCCGCTGCGGGCCGATGAGCAGGCCAGCGAACTGGTGTGCACGAGCGAGTCGTGCGGCCTGGCCTACCCGGTGCGCGACGACATCCCGGTGCTGCTGGTGGATGAGGCGCGCCGGCCCCGGGAGGCGGGGTGACGCTAGACGCCCAGGACCGCCTGGACAGCCCCGACTGGCTGGCCGAGGCCGACCCGGCCGACATGCTCCGCCAGGTTGCCTCGTCAGCCGCGCAGGTGCGGACCGCGGTGCTGGCCACCCAGGAGGTGGACCTGGGCGAGGTCATCGACGCCGGCCGGCCACGGGCCATCGTGGTCACCGGCATGGGCGGCTCCGGCGTAGCCGGCGACGTCCTGGCTGCTGTCAGCGGGCCTGGCTGCCCGGTGCAGGTCACTGCCGTGCACGACTACCAGCTGCCGGCCTGGGTGGGCGCGGCCGACCTGGTGATCGCCGTGTCGTGCTCAGGCGCGACCGAGGAGACGCTGGCCGCGTCGGCCGAAGCGGTCCGGCGGGGCTGCCGGCTGATCGGGGTCGGCGGCCGGGATTCGGCGCTGGCCGAGCTGGCCGAGCAGGCCCGCGCCCCGTTCATCGGCGTCCAGTCCGCCGGCATGCCGCGGTCCACACTGTGGGCGCTGTCGGTACCGCTGGTGGTGGTGGCCAGCCAGCTTGAGCTGATCGAGGTTTCCGCTGCTGACTATGAGGCAGCGGCCACCGAGCTGGAGCGGATCTCCCAGCTGTGCCGGCCCGGCAGTGAGTCGTTCGTCAACCCCGCCAAGACGCTCGCGCTGGAACTGGCGGGCACGCTGCCGATGATCTGGGGGACTTCCCCGCTGGCCGGGGTGGCCGCGTACCGGTTCGCCTGCCAGCTCAGCGAGAACGCGAAATACCCGTCGGTGTACGGCGTCCTGCCGGAGGCCAACCATAACCAGGTGGTCACGTTCGACGGCCTGTTCGCGGGCGGCCCGGACGGGCCGGACGGGACGGACGGGCCGGCCACCGGGCTGCCGCCGGTTCCGCTGCGGCTGGTGCTGCTGCGGGACAGCCATGAGCACCCACAGGTCGCCCGGCGGCGGGAGGAGTCGGCGCGGCTGGCAGCGGGGCGGGGGATCGAGGTCACCGAGCTGGCCGCCGCCGGCAGCGGCCCGCTGGAGCGGCTGGCCAGCCTTGTCCAGGTGATCGACTATGCCACGGTGTACCTGGCCATCGCCCAGGGCATCGACCCCGGCCCGGTTGCCCCGATCGCCGAACTGAAGGCACGGATCGCCTAGCGGATGGCCGAGGAGCCACGGTATGACCAGCCCAGAGGGCCCGCACCCGGCAGGCCCGCAGCCAGCGGGCCCGCAGCCACAGGATCCTGAGGCTGCCGGGCACAGTGGCGCGGGCCTGCGGGCGGTGCTGGCCGCGCTCGGTGCCAATCTGGGCATCGCGGCCGCCAAGTTCGCGGCCTATGCCATCACCGGCTCCGCGTCGCTGCTGGCCGAGGCGGTGCACTCGGTCGCTGACTGTGGCAACCAGATGCTGCTCCTGCTCGGGCGTAACCGGGCAGCCCGCGGCCAGACCGAGGAGCATCCGTTCGGGTATGGCCGGGAGCGGTACTTCTATGCCTTCCTGGTAGCGGTGGTGCTGCTGGCCGGCGGGGCCGCGTTCTCCATCTACGAGGGCATCCACAAGATCACCCATCAGGAGCCGATCAGATCGCCCGGGGTGGCCTTCGGGGTGCTGGCGATCGCGATCGTGATGGAGAGCCTGTCGCTGCGGACGGCGGTCCATCAATCCCGGCGGCTCCGGGGCCGGCACGGCTGGCTGGCGTTCATCCGCCGGGCCAAGGCGCCGGAACTGCCGACCGTGCTGCTGGAGGACTCGGCCGCGCTGGTCGGCCTGGCGTTCGCCACCGTCGGTGTGACGCTGACCGTGCTCACCGGCAACGAGCTGTGGGACGGCCTCGGCTCGCTGGCAATTGGCATGCTGCTGGCCGGTGTCGCGGTCGTGCTGGCGGTCGAGACCAAGAGCCTGCTTATCGGCGAAGCCGCCAGCGCCGAGGTGGAACAGGCGATCGTCGCCGCCCTGGCAGCGGGGCCAGAGGTGCAGCGGGTGATCCACCTCCGCACCCTGCACATCGGCCCGGAAAGCCTGCTGGTCGCCGCGAAGATCGCGGTCCGCGGATCGGACCAGGCCAGCACGATCGCGGCGGGCATCGACGCGGCCGAGCGCCGGATCCGCGCCGCCGTGCCCATCGCCGAGATGATCTACCTTGAACCCGACCTGTACGAGTCGTCCCGGGCCGACACCACCGACCCGGCGATCCGTGCCGCCCGCCGCCCGGCGGACTGATCCTGGCCCGGCCGGGCGGGCGGGGCCAGGCTGAGCAGGCGCAGCGCCCGCTCCTTCTCGAATTCCAGCGCGCGGGCGGGCAGCGGCGGGATCCGGCCGACCCGGCGGCCGAGTTCGGCGACCTCGGCCCGGACCGCGGGCTCGGTCAGCACCCGCAAGCCGAACGCGAGCGCTGCCGGGCTGATGTCATGCTGCCGCTCGATGCCCAGCGCCAGGGCGGCCGCGGCCAGGTCGTCCTCGGTGAACCGGCGGTGCCGGGGCGCGGGCCGCCGGGCGCCGTCACCGGCTGCCGCCCGGCTGGCAGGCGGCCGCGCCGCGGGCGGCATGATGGCGGCCACCCGCCTGCCCGGGCCTGGCTCACGTACAGGTGGCAGCAGGCCCAGCAGATCCCGGTAGCGCAGCATCCGGGCGGAGGTGCCCAGCCGCTGCGCGGCCTCGGTGATCCTCATGAGATCAAATCTAACATTTTTGTGTCAGAAACGTCGCATACGGCGTGCGCTGCGGGCTCCCCGTCCCGTACGGTCGAAACGTGCCGCCGCGCCGCTCCCGCGGTGCGGGCCGGCCCACCAGCCTCATCAGCGGCCCGTACCAGGAGTAGACATGCCAGCCGAACCCCTTCCGTTCAAGGTTGCCGACCTTTCCCTCGCCGATTTCGGGCGCAAGGAGATCAGGCTGGCCGAGCACGAGATGCCCGGCCTGATGGCGGTGCGCGAGGAGTACGCGCCCGGCCAGCCACTACGCGGGGCCAGGATCACCGGATCGCTGCACATGACCATCCAGACGGCGGTCCTGATCGAGACGCTCGCCGCGCTCGGTGCCCAGGTACGCTGGGCCAGCTGCAACATTTTCTCCACCCAGGACCACGCCGCCGCCGCGGTGGCGGTCGGGCCGGACGGGACCCCGGACAGCCCGCGGGGCATACCGGTGTTCGCATGGAAGGGCGAGACGCTCGCCGAGTACTGGTGGTGCACTGACCAGGCGCTGAGCTGGCCGGATGCGGACGGGCCCAACATGATCCTGGACGACGGCGGGGACGCGACGCTGCTGGTGCACAAGGGCGCGGAATATGAGCAGGCCGGCGCGGTCCCGTCGGCTGGCCCGGATGACCCAGCTGAACTCGCCGTCATCCTGGATCTGCTGCGCGCCAGCCTGGCCGCCGACCCGGGCCGGTTCACCCGGATGGGTGCCGGCATCGCCGGTGTCACCGAGGAGACCACCACCGGCGTGCACCGGCTCTATGACATGGCCGGGGAGGGCAGCCTGCTGTTCCCCGCCATCAATGTGAACGACTCCGTCACCAAGTCCAAGTTCGACAACAAGTACGGCTGCCGGCATTCGCTCATCGACGGCATCAAGCGCGCTACCGATGTGCTGATCGGCGGCAAGGTCGCCGTCGTCTGCGGGTACGGGGACGTTGGCAAGGGCTGCGCCGAGTCACTGCGCGGCCAGGGCGCCCGGGTGGTCGTCACCGAGATCGACCCGATCTGCGCACTGCAGGCAACGATGGACGGCTACCAGGTCGCCACCCTGGACGAGGTGATGGCCACCGCCGACATCTTCGTTACCGCCACCGGCAACCGGGACGTCATCACCGCCGAGCACATGGCTGCGATGAAGCACCAGGCGATCGTCGGCAACATCGGCCACTTCGACAACGAGATCGACATGGCCGGGCTGGAGCGGCTGCCCGGCATCCGGCGGGAGAACATCAAGCCACAGGTAGACGAGTGGTGGTTCGCGGACGGGCACGCCGTGATCGTGCTGTCCGAGGGACGGCTGCTGAACCTGGGCAACGCGACCGGCCACCCGAGTTTCGTTATGTCAAATTCGTTCACGAACCAGGTCATGGCCCAGGTCGAGCTGTTCACCAAGCCGGAGGACTACCCGGTCGGGGTGCACACGCTGGCCAAGCACCTGGACGAGAAGGTGGCCCGGCTGCACCTGGCCGCGCTCGGTGCCCGGCTGACCGAGCTGACCAAGGAGCAGGCCAGCTACCTGGGCGTGCCGGTCGAGGGCCCGTACAAGCCAGACCATTACCGCTACTGACCCATGACCGCCAGCCCCGGCGAACCGGTCTCCGACATCGCCGACCCAGGCCTGTCCGAAGCCGGGCGGGCCCGGATCGAATGGGCACAGCGGGGCATGCCGGTGCTGCGGCTGCTGGCCCGCCGGTTCGGGCAGGCCCGGCCGTTCACCGGCTGCACCCTGGCCGCCTGCCTGCACGTCACGGCCGAGACGGCGGGCCTGGTCACCGCGCTGCGGGCAGGCGGGGCGCGGGTCTTCCTGGCCGCGTCCAATCCGCTGTCCACCCAGGACGACGTGGCCGCGGCGCTGGCCGCCAGCGGCGCAGCCACCGTGTTCGCCCGGGCCGGGGTGGACCCGGCCGGCTACCGCGAGCACATCCACCGGGCCCTGGACAGCCAGCCCGACCTGGTCGTGGATGATGGCGGCGACCTGGTGAACACGCTGCACGCGCAGCGGCCAGAGCTGCTGTCCGGGGTCCGTGGCGGCTGTGAGTCCACCGCCACCGGGGTCATCCGGCTGCGCCGGATGGCCGAGGAGGGCGCGCTCGCCTTCCCGATGGTGGCCACCGACGCCACTGTCACCAAGCAGATGTTCGACAACACCCGCGGCACCGGCCAGTCGGTGATCGATGGCGTGCTGCGCGCCACCAACACCCTGCTGGCCGGGCGGGTGGTGGTGGTGGCCGGGTACGGCGCCTGCGGGCGCGGGATCGCCGACGCCGCCCGCGGCCTGGGCGCCCGGGTGATCGTCACCGAGGTGGACCCGGTGCGGGCGCTGGACGCGGTGCTGGCCGGGTTCGACGTGCTGCCGATGGCGGTGGCGGCCCCGGCCGGGGAGGTGCTCATCACCGCCACCGGTTCCCGCGATGTGATCGGTGCCGAACTGCTGCCGGTGCTGCGGGATGGCGCCATCCTGGCCAACGCGGGCCACTTCGACGTGGAGATCGACACCCGGGCACTGGCCGCCGAGGCGGTCAAGGTCACCCGTGAGGTGCGCCCGCATACCGACGAGTACCTGCTGGCCGACGGCCGCCGGCTGCTGCTGCTGGCCGAGGGCCGGGTGGTGAACCTGGTGGCGGCGGAGGGGAGCCCGCCGCAGGTGATGGACGTGTCCTTCGCCGGGCAGGCGCTGGTACTCGGCTGGCTCGCGGCCGGCCAGCCGGGACTGGACCCGGGGGTGCACGCGGTGCCGCCGGGGATCGAGGAGGAGATCGCCCGGCTCACCCTGGAATCGCTGGGCGCCGCGATCGACGAGCTGAGCCCGGCCCAGCGGGAGTACCTGAACTCGTGGCGGGCGGGACGGTAACGCCAGCGCCGGGCGGTAACGGGCGCCGATAGTGGCGCACCCGGTGCTCCCGGATCCGGGTCAGCACCAGCAGCGTGACCCCGCCGCCGAACAGGATCAGCCAGAAGCTGACCAGCCGGTAGGCGAGCACCGCGGTCAGCGCCGCGGAGGCGCTCATCCCGGTGGCCACCAGCGCGGCGGTGACGGTCACCTCCACCAGGCCGAACCCGCCCGGCATGGCCCCGGTGCTGCCCACCACCGCACCCGCGCCATAGGCCAGCAGCAGGCCGTGCCAGGGCACTGTGCTGCCGGTTGCCCGGATCGCGCAGGCCAGGCAGGCGCAGTCGGCCAGCCAGTTCACCACCGCCAGCCCGAACACCTCGGCATAGCTGAGCCAGCCGAGCTTGATGCTGGCCAGCCGGGTGAGGAACTCCTCCAGCGCGGCCGGGTCGACGCCCGGCTTGCGCACCACCCGGCGGGCCAGGTGGACGGCACCGGCCAGCAGCTGGTTGATGACCGACCGCGCCCGGGGGTAGCGCAGGGCCAGCAGCACGACCACCGCGGGCAGCACGAAGATGGCGGCCCCGGCGAAGCCGGCCGCGCTGGCCAGCGGTGTGCCGCCCGCGAGTGCGCCGGCGACCAGGACCAGCGCCAGCGCCGAGGAGGATGCGATGGCCGACACCCCGAGCGCCCAGCCGGTGAGCGCCGGGTCCAGGCCCCGGCGCCGGAACTGCCGGTAGGAGAAGACCGCGGCCAGCTGCGCGCCCGCGAACGGCACCGACATCGACAGCGCGTTCCCGGCGTAGGTGATCGCCATCACCGAGCCGAAGTCGGCCTGGTGCCCGTCCGCGCGCAGCAGCCGCCGCCGGCTCAGCCCGAAGGCGGTCAGCGAGATGGCCTCGCAGCCCACTGCCAGCACGAACCAGCGGAAGTCGAGCTGGCCCAGCGCGGCCACCGACTCGCCCAGGGTGTGCCGGCCAGCCACCACGGCCCAGGTGATCGCGCCAGCCGCGAGCACCGCCGACGCCAGCCGCAGCCACCGGCGCCGGGCCGCCCGCGCGGCGCTGCCCAGCGGGGATACCCCGGCATCCAGCGCCGGCACGGGACCGGCCGGCAAGGGGGTCCCGGCGGGATCCAGGGCGGGCGCGGCCATGACACCAGGCGCCGCCGGCGGCGGCACCGTGCCACATGCGGCTGGCCCGGCCGGGCGGGCTGCCACCGCAGGGGAGTCGGCCGCCGTCCGGGCGGCCGGATCGGTGTCAGGCATGGGCGGCGCCGTCGGCTGGCGGAGGCGGCGGCAGGCGCCGGTTCACGGGCACAGTCAAGCTCACCGCGGCGGGATGAACCCGGTACCCGGCCCCGGCGGGCGGGCCGGCTGGGCTGGCTCGGACGTGGCTTCCTCCCCGGCCCCTGCCTGCCCGGCCGCGCCGGGCCCAGCCGGCCAGGCGGCACCGGCCGCGGCCCATGCGCCAGCCGCGCCCGGGCCCAGCCTGGCCGCCGAAGACGGGACCGCGGGCCCGGTCACCAGCCGTGCGCTCTCCCGCCGGTGACGTTCGGCCAGGACCGCGGCCAGGTAGGGCGGCACCGGGGTGCCGAGCGGTGGTGGCGGCGCGGTCTGGGCCTGTACGGCCGCCGCGATCCGGCTGCCGAGCTCGGCCTGGGCAGCAGGGGTGAGCTCGGGCAGGCGGCCGAGGTACCCGCGCGCCATCGCGGCTGTGTGGTCGGTGAGGCCAGACAGTTCCAGTCCTGCCGCCCAGCCGGCCAGTTCGGGCGGCATCACCGGTGGCCTCGCCGCCGCACCCCGCCGGGCGGGCAGCCGCTGCTGGATGACGAACGTGCCGGCGAACACATCGCCGAGCCGCTTGCCCCTGGCCGACAGCAGGGAGCAGATGAGGGCGGGCACGCCGATGAACGGCACCAGCCAGAAGTCCACGATGGTGGCCAGCCCCCGGACCAGCGCCTGCCGGAAGCGTTCCGGGCCGCCATCGTCACCGACCACCCGCAGGCCGAGCGCGAACTTGCCTGGCGACCGGCCCCGGGTGGTGGTCTCCCAGAGGATGGGGTAGCCGATCAGCGACAGCACGATCACGGTGATCACCAGGGCCGAAGTGGCGGCCGTATCCAGCCCGGCGGCGGAGGTGCTCGCGGTCACGATCACCAGCAGGATGACCATCAGCGTGAACTGGATCAGCAGGTCGATGCCCAGCGCCGCCAGGCGGCTGGGGAACCGGGCGCACGGCACGTCGAGGGTGACCGCCTCCCCGGTAACCACATCCGTCACGTTCGCTCCCAGCCTGCTGCCGTTTGCGCTAAGGCTAATGGCAGGGACGCCAGTAGTCTCCTGCCGTGGACGTGGACGCCTTTGTGGCCGCGCATGAGCCGGAATGGCGGCGGCTGGACGAACTCGTCAAACGGCGGCGGCGGCTCACCGGCCCGGAGATCGATGAACTGGTCGCGCTCTACCAGCGGACCACAACGCATCTGTCGGCGGTGCAGGCCGCCGCGCACGACCCGGTCCTGGCCGCCGGCCTGTCCAGCCGGGTAGCCCGGGCCCGGGCGGCGGTGACCGGCGCGCACGCGGCGGACTGGGGCGTGGTGGGCCGGTTCGTGCTGGTGTCCTTCCCGGCGATGGCCTACCGGGCCCGCTGGTGGTGGCTGGCCACCGCGGCCGGCTCGCTGGCGGCCGCCCTGGTCATGGGGTGGTGGCTGGCCCGCTCACCGGCCCTGCAGGCCGCGCTGCTGCCCGCGTCGGCCGTCCGGCAGCTGGTGAACCATCGGTTCCAGGGCTACTACTCGCAGTATGCGGCGCCCGCGTTTGCGGCGCAGGTGTGGACGCACAACGTGTGGGCGGCGGCCCTTGCGCTCATCTTCGGGATTGCGCTGGGCCTGCCCACGCTGCTGATCCTGTTCGAGAACGCCGCGAACATCGGGGTGGACGGCGCCCTGATGATCTCCCACGGCCGGGGGGTGCTGTTTTTCGCACTGATCACGCCGCATGGGATGCTGGAGCTGTCGGCGGTTTTCCTGGCCGCGGCGACCGGCCTGCGGCTGGGCTGGGCCGTGATCGACCCTGGTCCCCGGCCGCGTGGCCAGGCCCTGGCCGAGGAGGGCCGGGCCGCGGTCACCATCGCGCTCGGACTGGTGGTGGTGCTGCTGGTCTCCGGGGCGATCGAAGCCTTCGTCACCCCGTCACCGCTGCCCACCTGGGCACGGATCGCCATCGGCGGGGTGGCCGAGGCGGCGTTCCTGGCGTACGTGCTGGTATTGGGCCGCCGCGCGGTCGCGGCCGGCCTGACCGCGGACATCGCGGAGGCGCCCGACACCGCCCCGGTCTCCGGCTGACCCCTGCGCTGGCGGCCGGCCGACGGTGGGCATAGGCGATGGGGCCGTTACCGACCGAATCGGCCACGTCTGGGTGGCTGGGGGAGTGCGGCGCAGCTGGGGTCCCGGGTTGGTGCTAGAGACGGCCCGCTGCCTTGAGTTCCAGGTAGGCGTCGGCGAGCACCGGCGGCAGCCGGTCGGGCGGTGCGTCCACCACCAGCGCGCCATGCCGCTGCAGCAGTGCCGAGGTCCGCTGCCTGCCCGCCCGTGCCTGCTCGGCCGCGGCCGCCGCATAGACCCGGCCGGCGTCGGCCCGCCCGGCCGCCATCTCCGCCAGCGCCGGGTCGGCGACCGCGGCCACCAGCACCTGGTTGCGCGCGGCCAGCAGCGGCAGCCGGGGCAGCAGGCCCTCCTCGACCGCGGCCGGGTTGAGATCGGTCAGCAGCACGATGAGGCTGCGCCGGCGGGCGGTGGTGAGCGCGGCGCTGGCCAGGGCGGCGGCATCGGTCTCCACCAGTTCCGGCTCGATGGCGGCCATCGCGTCGGTGATGGCAGGCAGCACCGCTGACCGCGCCGCGCCCACCACCCTGGCCCGCAGCCGCCGGTCCATCGCCAGGAAGTCGATCCGGTCGCCTGCCCGCACGGCCAGCGCGGTCAGCAGCAGCGCCGCGTCCATCGCGGTGTCCAGCCGGGGGATGCCAGCCACCCGGCCCGCCGAGGTGCGGCCGGTGTCCAGCACGATCAGGATCTGGCGGTCGCGCTCGGGCCGCCAGGTCCGCACCACGACCTCGCGGCGCCGCGCGGTGGCCCGCCAGTCGATGGACCTGACATCGTCGCCGACCACGTACTCGCGCAGCGAGTCGAACTCGCTGCCCTGCCCGCGCAGCAGCGCCTGGTGCTGCCCGTCGAGCTGGCGCAGCCGGGACAGCTTCCCGGGCAGGTGCCGGCGGCTGCCGAACGGCGGCAGCACCCGGACCGTCCACGGCACCGGCCGCCGGGCCTGGCGGGCGGCCAGCCCGAGTGGCCCCAGCGAACGGATGGTCACCACCGCGGCCCGCTTGTCGCCCCGCCGGGTGGGGGTCAGCGTGGTGGTGAGCGTGGCCTGGCCGGTGGCCGGCACGCGGACCCGGACATGGTGCGGCTGTGCGCCGGCACTGGGCGGCCAGGCGTCGCGGATGTCGGCCCGCAGCGCCCGCCGCCGCCGGTTGGCGACCGTGAGGGTGACCGGCGCGCTCTGCCCGAGCAGCACCTTGGTCTCGCCGGACCGGGTCAGCTGGAGTGACCGGGTCCCGGCCGCCAGCGCCACGTCGGCCGCGATCGCCACCAGCAGCAGCCCGTTCACCACCAGCAGTGCCACCCCGTCCCGGGCGGCCAGGATCACCAGCACCCCGGCCAGCGCGGCCAGCGCGGACCGGCCGGTCAGCGTCATCGCGGCACGGGCACCGCGGCGAGGACGGCGTCCAGCACGCCATCGGCCGTCGCGCCTTCCAGCTCGGCTTCCGGCCGCAGCTGCACCCGGTGCCGCAGCGTTGGCCGGGCCAGTGCCTTCACGTCGTCGGGGATCACATAGTCCCGGCCGGCCAGCCATGCCCAGGCGCGGCTGGTCGCCTGCAGCGCGGTCGCGCCACGCGGGGAAACCCCCAGCCGCAGCGACGGGGACTGCCGGGTGGCCCGGGCCAGATCCACGATGTACCCGGTCACCTCCGGCGTGATGGTGACCGCGGCCATCGCCGCCCGGGCGGCGGCGAGCTCGGCCGGCCCCGCCACCGGCCGGATCCCGGCCGCCGCCAGGTCGCCGGGGTCGAACCCGCTGGCATGCCTGGCCAGCACCGCGATCTCCGCCTCCCGGGCGGGGACCGGCACCGACAGCTTGATCAGGAACCGGTCGAGCTGGGCCTCCGGCAGCGGGTAGGTCCCCTCATACTCGATCGGGTTCTGGGTGGCCGCGACCAGGAACGGCTCAGGCAGCGGCCGCGGCGTGCCCTCCACCGAGACCTGCCGTTCCTCCATCGCCTCCAGCAGGGCCGCCTGGGTTTTCGGCGGGGTCCTGTTGATCTCGTCGGCCAGCAGCAGGTTGGTGAAGACCGGGCCCTCCCGGAACTGGAACTCCGCCGTCCTCGCGTCGTAGATCAGCGAGCCGGTCACGTCGCCGGGCATGAGGTCGGCGGTGAACTGGATTCGGGTGCTGCGCAGGGACAGCGCGCTGGCCAGGGCCCGGACCAGCAGCGTCTTGGCCACCCCGGGAACGCCTTCCAGCAGCACGTGGCCGCGGCAGAGCAGGCAGATCACCAGCCCAGTGACGACCGGATCCTGGCCGACCACCGCCTTGCCGACTTCGGTCCGGACCGCCTCCAGCGCGGACCTCAGCCCGGTGCTGGCGGCGGCCTCCGGCGCCAGCGGTGTCCCGGCCGCTGCGGATGAGCCCGGCCCGGCGGCGGGCGGATAGTCGGTGGTCACCGCGTGAGCACCTGCCCTTCCAGCGTGTCAAGATCAGCTGCGAGCCGGACCAGTGCGCTGTCATCCCCGGGATCCGGCCCGAACAGCATGTCCCGGATCTCACCGGCAGTGCGGCCGGTTCGGCCGGCCAGATCCTGGCAGACCGCCGCTGGCGAGGTCCCGGCGGGCAGCCCGGTCCGGGCGGTGATCCGCAGCAGGGTGGCGGATCGCAGCGCGGCGGCGGCCCGGCCCCGTGCCCGCCGGGCGCGGTACAGCCGGCCGTGCCCCTCCGCCGTCTCGCTGGCGCGGACCACCACCGGCAGCGGCTCGGCCACCAGCGGGCCAAACCGGCGTATCCGCCACAGCGCGGCCAGCACCGCGGCGACCGCGAGTTCGGCCAGCACCAGGTACATCGGGCCGGGGATCAGATCAGGCACCGAGCTGCCTGCCGGCGGTGCCAGCGGGGCGGGCAGCAGCCAGACCACGCGGATGTCGGATGCCAGCAGGTTCAGCGCAAGCGCAGCGTTCCCGTCCGTGGCCAGGTAGCTGTTCGTCAGCGGCGCACCGCTGCCCAGCACGGTGACGATCCGGCCTTGCCGGGCAAAGCGCACCAGCGAGGCGTGCTCAGTGCCCGGCCGGGTCCCGCCAGCACCGGCCCCGGCTGCCGGATAGCAGAGCCAGGCGCCGCGGAGCGCCGAGGCCAGCAGCACACCCCCGGTGTCGGCGGTGCCTGCCAGCCGGGCACCCGGCCAGCCGCAGCCCGGCCGCCGGCTGGCCACCGAGGCCAGGCCGGCCAGCGAAATCCCGGGTGCCAGCGTCCGCAGCACACCCCGGGTGGGGGCCACGATCAGCAGGTCAGCCGGGGCCGCCGCGAGCCGGGCCAGTGATCCGCCGGAAAGCAGCCCCGGATCGGTGACGATCACCGCGCTGTGCGCCCGCCGCGCCTGGGCCAGCGCGCTGGCGGCGGTCCCGGCGGTCGTCACCCGCCTGCCCTGCCCGGCCAGCAGCGCGGCGAGCGCGTGTGTGCCATCGCCGCCCAGGTTGCCTGGATCGAGCCGCCGGGTGGAGACGCCGGCGGGCTGCAGCAGGGCGATCACCAGGCCGCCCAGCAGGATGACCGCGACC
>Ga0318521_10000376_pt1 | contig 12391 bp, 7 predicted proteins | sample GRESIP178b2f17_FD_203513 | JGI IMG/M metagenome (GOLD analysis project Ga0318521, IMG submission 203513) | Tropical soil microbial communities from Luquillo Experimental Forest, Puerto Rico - GRE.SIPMG.178b2f17 | ecosystem: Environmental > Terrestrial > Soil > Tropical forest > Bulk soil...
AACCTCAGGGGGGTGGAGCTCAGCGGGGCGGACCTCGGAAGGGCAAACCTCAGCGAGGCGGACCGCAGCGCGGCGGTCTCGCAAGGACCGGACCAGGCCGAGGACAAGGCCGAGTACGTGGTTTGGTACGGAACCAATCGGCGGCCGAACGATCCCGCCGATCCTGGCAAGGGCTATTCCGCCAGGCGCGACCGGGTCGTGCATTACGGCTCCTGTCGCGTCTTCATCCCGCAATCGCACAAGATCGGCTCGATCGGCTCGCCGTGGTGGAAGCGGCTGCTGACCTTGGCGGACGACCGGCTCCGGCTACTCACCGTCAGCGAATTGGCTGAAATGGCGTATTGGGAGGCCGTCGTCTCGCATCTCGCGGCGGTCTCCGAGGATGAGCGAAATGCGCTGATCTTCGTGCACGGCTACAACATCTCGTTCGAGGATGCGGCCTTGCGCGCCGCGCAGATTGGCTTCGATCTGTCCGTCAAGGGCGCGATGGCCTTCTTCAGCTGGCCATCGCGAGGGGTGCCCCGCCGCTACGCGGCGGACGCGGCGACGATCGAGGCGAGCGAGGGCATGATCGCCGATTTCATGACCGCATTCGCCGAGCGGAGCGGCGCGAAGGCGGTGCATATCATCGCCCACAGCATGGGTAATCGCGGCGTGCTCCGCGCGGTCAACCGAATCGCGGCGCAGGCGCAGCGGCGCACCGGAAGGCCGTTCGGGCAGATCATTCTGGCGGCCGCCGATGTCGACGCCGACGTCTTCCGGCAGCTCTGCGTCGCCTATGGCGAGGTCGCCAGCCGCACGACACTCTACATCTCAAAGCGGGATCTGGCCCTCGAAGCCTCGCATTGGCTGCACGAGTTTCCGCGCGCCGGGCTGATGCCGCCGATCTGCATCGTGCCGGGCATTGACACGATCAATGTGACGAATGTCGATCTGACGATGCTCGGGCACGGCTATGTCGCCGATGCCCGCGACGTGCTCGGCGACATGCACGCGCTGATCCGACGCGGCGCGCCGCCGCACGAGCGCTTCGGTCTGCGCGAAACCACCGATGAAAAGGGTCAACGCTTCTGGCTCATCGGAGCATGAGCCTGCCTCCGAGCGCAGGCCTCTTCTTCCTCCCGCTCGAACATGTGATCGTATCGCAGCTCACAGCCTTTGAAGGCGGAGAGAGCCCACAAATGGCGTCCGCTGGAACGGAAGCGTACATGGGGTCACTACACGAAAGTGCTCTGAGTGTACGACATCAGGAACGTTAAGCGAACTCAGGCCGCCAGTAGAGATTGCCGCTGCCGCAGCGCTCTAAGCGTACCGGCCGGCGGTTGATCGGCAGTGCTCCAAACGTAGTCTCCGGTCAGCCCGATGTGCTCCCAGCCGAGCGGTGCGACATGCCGCAACAGGTCGTCGTTGATCGTCCCGCCCTGGCGCCGCAGCTCCGTGTAGGCCTCCTCCAGATACTTCGTGTTCCAGAGGATGATGGCCGAGACCAACAGGTTGAGCCCGGAGGCGCGGAAGAATTGGTTCTCAAAGCTGCGGTCGCGGACCTCGCCGAGCCGGCAGAAATAGACGGCACGGGCCAGCGCGTTGCGCGCTTCGCCCTTATTGAGCCCGAGATGGGCGCGGCGGCGGAGGTCGGGGTTCTTGATCCAATCAAGCGTGAACAGCGTGCGCTCGATGCGGCCGACCTCGCGCAGCGCCTTGGCAAGCCCATTCTGGCGCGGATAGGCCGACAGCTTTTTGAGCATGGCCGATGATGTGGTGGTGCCGGTGCGGATCGAGGTTGCGAGCCGCAGCAGCTGGTCCCAATGGGTCGTGATGTGCTCTGTGTCTATGACGCCGCCGACCAGCGGAGCGAGACTCTCCGGCGCCTTCTGATCCGGCAGCAAGTAGAGCTTGCGTTCCTTGATATCGCGAATGCGCGGAGCGAAGCGGAAGCCGAAGAGGTGGCAGAGGCCGAACACGTGATCTGTCACACCACCTGTGTCGGTGTAGTGCTCCTCAATCGCCAGTCCCGTATCGTGATAGAGAAGCCCATCGAGTACATGCGGCGCCTCGCTCGCGGTCGCCGCGATTACCTTGGTATAGAACGGCCCGAATTGGTCGGAGATGTGGGTATAGAAAGAGACGCCGGGCTCGTTGCCATGGCGTGCATTCACGTCCGCGATTGCAGCACCTGTCCCGCCAGCACGGAAGTATTGCCCGTCAGATGATGATGTGCGCCCCGCGCCCCACATCGAGGCAACCGGAAGCGCCCGGTGCGCATCGATCAGCCTAGCGAGAGCCGCCCGATAGCTCTCCTCCCGGATATGCCAGTCGTGAACCAGCGCGAGCTGCCGATAGGTGACGCCCCGAATCGCGTCGGCCATGCGATTGAGGCCTAGATTGATGCCGTCGGCCAGGATCGCCGAGAGCAAGGCCGGCTTGTTGTCCGGCGGCCGGCCGTGGCGCTGATGCGTGAAGCAGTCAGTAAATCCGGTCCAGCTGTCGACGTCGAGCAGGACATCCGTGATCTTGTTGGTCGGCAGCAGCGCGTAGGCGGCCTCCTTAACCTTCTCAGCCTCGGGTGGCGTGCTCGCCTGCACAGGCGAAATGACCAGCTCTCCGCCGGTGAGGTCGACACCATCGAGCTTGCCCTGATCGGCGAGCATCGCCACCTCCTCGATTTCGCGGTCGAGGCCCGCCCGGCGGCCGGCGAGATAGCTTTCCACGTCGGTGTCGATCGCGACCGGCAATGGCCCCTCGGCCTTGAGCAGCGCGAAGGTCGGCTCCGGAATCAGGTAGCTCTCGAAGTCCTGATATTGGCGGCTGCCTTCGACCCAGATATCGCCGGCGCGCAGCCGATCGCGGAGCTCGAAGAAGACGCACAGTTCATAGGCCTTGCGGTCAATCTCGCCACCCTGGATGACAAGAGACCGCCAGACGCGCCGAATGAAGCGGATTGGCGCCTTGGCCGGCAGAGGTCGCTGCCCCGTTCGGTAAAGCGCCTTGAGCACGTCGAGCGCGTCGATGATCGGCTTTGCTGACGGTGTCGCCTTGAAGGTGAACGCTTCGAGGAAGGGCGCCGCGATCTTGCGAACGGTCGCATAGCGCCGCAGCAGCTCGGCCTTGGGGTCGGTTTGGTCAGGGGCAACAATCGCTTCCGTCTCCGTCACGAAGGTGACGAACTGGCTCCAGCCCATTTTCATCTGCCGCTCGATGGCGATGAAGGGATCATCGTGTTTCTCGCGCGCGCGGATCATAGCGGTGCAGGCGCCGGTGAGCGCGCGCAGCTTCTCCTGCAGATCACGGGCGGATTTAGCCGCCTTCTCCTGACTGCGCCGCTCGGCCTTGCGGGATAGGCTGCCCATCAGCTTGTCGAACATCAGAAGCGTTGCGTCGGTCAGCCCACTCTCCAGCGACAAAGCGGCCGCCGTCAGCAACGCGTGCCGGCGCGGCGCTACCGCCTCGGCTAAATGCTGGGCAGATATCTTCAGGGCCCCGCGCGCGATGCGATCGAACGCGCTGGCCGGGATGGCTTGCTGTCGCTCGCGGTCGATCCCGAGCTTGCGCAGGAACTCGACCCTCTCGATCAAGCCGAGGATGTTGGTCGGTGCCGGCGACTGGCTCGCATTGCGCAACCAGGTGAGCCGCGTTGTGGTCATCTCTGGTGCGATCTTGAGCAGCGCATCGAGACCATTCTTCGTTTCGTCCGTCAGGCCGGTCGTGAGCGCCCGCTGCAACAGCGATTCGCTGCGTGCACGGGCCCGATGGCAAAGAAGGTCGATCGCTCGCCGTGTCGGCAACAGGATGTGTCGGGATCGTGCCTCATCGATGACGGACTGCACCAGCCGCTCCGCGCGCGGAGTGCCCTGGGCCAACGACACGGCAAGAGCCAGCAGCTCGCGGTAGGCATCGCTGTCGAAGGCGCGGCAATCGAGGATCGCCATCAGCTCGGCGATATGCTCCCGCCGATTTGTCAGGCGCTGCAGATAGGTCGCGAACTGCGCGGGCGGCACGCCGACCTGATCGGCGATGAAAGCCAGCACCGCTGCGGGCGGTGTCTCGGTGACATCGAGCACGCGGCCTGGAAAGCGCATGCCACACATGAGCACAGCAAACCCGAGTTGATTGGACGCCGACCGCTTCTTGGCGATGAGGTCGAGATCGGCCGGGCTCAGCGTGTATTGCCGCACGATCGCCCGCTCGTCGGAAGCCCACGCCCAGAACGGCGCCAGTTGCTCGTCGGAGAGAAGACGGCGGCGTGCCATCGGCTGTCCTTTCAAACTAGAGTATATTTGGTACGCATTCGAGCCCCGGATTTACCGGGGTTTCAAGCGCCTTCGGCCGAGGGGGTTCAAGTGGGACAGCGTGCAGCCCTCTACTGCCGCGTCTCCACTGCCGATCAATCATGCGATCGGCAGGAACGTGACCTGCGTGCCTTTGCCAAGCGTAGCGGCTTCGAGATCGTCGGCGTCTACAAGGAGAAAGCCTCCGGTGCCAAGACCGACCGTATCGAGCGCAAGAAGGTGATGGCGCTCGCGCAGGCTCGCGAGATCGAAGCCATCCTGGTCACCGAGCTGTCCCGATGGGGGCGCAGCACCATCGACCTCGTGCAGACGCTGCAATCGCTGCAGGCGTGGGATGTGTCCGTCCTCGCCGTCTCAGGCCTGCAATTCGACCTGTCGACGCCGCACGGCAAGATGATCGCCTCGGTGATGGCGGCGCTCGCCGAGTTCGAGCGGGACCTTATCCGCGAGCGCATCAAGTCCGGCATCGCCGTCGCCAAGGCACGCGGTAAGAGGCTCGGCCGCCAACCAGGACAGCGTCCATCGGACCGCAAGGCGAAGAAGGTCCTCAAGTTGGCAGAGGCTGGTCTGAGCTACCGGTTGATCGGTCGCCATGTCGGGCTCAGCAAGAACACGGTCGGAGCAATCCTGCAACGCGCGCGTGCTGCGAACCAATGAAAGCAAGTGTAACCGTCGAAGATAGTGACGTCTTGAGTGACACGCACTCGGGCCGCGTATCCGCTGCCAGGGGGCAAGAGACGAGCTGCGACAACTGCGGTGAACGGCCGAGATGGGTGTGGATAGCGGTCCTTCGGCTGCCGGGCACGGATCGACGCGGTTGCGCCGATTTCCGGCCATTCGCGAGCCAGCCATCGAAACGCGAGGCTCGACCGGATGGCGACATTCGGCCGGTACACAAATCAGCAATTCTGGGAAGGACCTCGTTAAGCGATAGGCGAGGAACCAACCCGTTCCGGGGAAAAGCATCACTGGGGTGTCGGGGTGGTGAAATCAGAGCTTGACGTCAGCTCGCCGGTGGCAAAGGCGAGCGCGGCTGCATTGATCAGCGATTGTGCATGTGCCCGAGCTACGGCGGCGCGCGCCGTGGCGAGCCCGGTTTGCGCGGAGGTTGCGTCGGTCAATGTACCCACACCGTGCGCATAAGAATCGCTGGCGCTGTGGAAGGCCGCCTCGGATGCAGTCTGCAAGGCCATGGCGGCATCATATTGCTGCAGTCCCGTATCGACCTGGTCGTATGCGAGCGCCACCTCCCGTAAAGCCTGGTCGGTGCGCTCCTTGACCGCGGCCGCCGCCTCTTCGCGCTTTGACTGGGCGAGGTTCAACTTGTTCTGTAGCAACCCGCCTTCGTAGAGCGGCCATTCGAACTTCAGCAATGCCGCACCCTGCGGCTTGGCGACCCCGAAATAGGGCGAATTGTCTACGTTAAGCTGACTGATATTGCCCTGTACGTTCGCACTCAACGCAGCTTTCGGGAACAGGGCAGAGCGTGCGGCCGCGATTTCCGCATCGGTCGCCCGCAGCTTCGCCACGCCGGCGAGTAGGTCTGGTCGTTGGCGCAGTGCGTCGCTGAGCATATCGTCGACGGTGCGCGCGGTGCGCTGCGGCAACGGGCGCTCAGACGCATCCGCCACACGCAGCTTTGTGGTCGGTGGCAGCTCCATCGCTGCAAGCAGCGTGTACATCGCGTCGTGCAGTGCCGTGTTGGCTTGCGCGAGGTCGTATTGCGCCTGCGCTGTTGCGCGCCGGGCGAGCTGCACGTCAACGACGGTGTCGAGGCCGCGGCCGAACAGCGCCTCGGCGGATTGTTGCACCACCTGCGCATCGGCCAGTCCTTGCCGCGCAGCGCGTACCGCGGCATCGGCGCCGGCTAGCGTGAAGTACGCGCGGGCCACGTTGAAGATCAGTTGCTGATGCGCCGCCGTGAACGCCACGTTCCCGGCGATCGAAAGCTGACCGGCCGCTTCGACCGCTGCGGCGCGGCCGCCAAAGTCGAATAGCAGATAGTTTACGGTGAGTTGTGGGATTACTTCCTGAGCGTTGTAGACGATGAAGCCTTGCGGGACGAGGTTGCTTGGGAACGGTAAGACGAAATGCTCCCAGCCGGCGATCGCGCTCGCCGTCAGCGACGGAAGATAGGCCGCGCGCGTGATGCCGACATTGATCGCCGCCTGCCGTGCCTGTTCCCAGGCGACGCGCGTCGACGGGTTGCGGCGCTGAGCGATATCGATCAGTTCGACGAGCGAATAGACATGGTTGGGGTCGATGTCGGCGGGCGGCGGCAGCTGAACCGCCGTGTTCTCCGGTACCACGAACCGCCGGGCCCCGACGGCGGCGGGAGCAAGGGCTGCCGGCGCTTCTTTGGACGGCTCGAATTGCCATGGAGTGTCAGGTGAAGCCGGCGCCAAGTCGCGCGTGTCGTTGCAGGCGCCAAGCAATGCGCATCCAGCCAGGGCACTGCGTTGGAACCTAGCCGGCGGCATGCAATGCATCTCCGACAGACGGCTCGATCACCGGCTGCCGTCGCGGTCCAACCTCGTCGAGAATTTTGCGGATGTCCTGGTGCAGCAGGCCATACCACGTCGCGAGCGCCGTGAGGTGATCACCGGGACCGGATAGGGCCGGCGGCTCCGGTAGGCCGTCTACCACCTCGCCGGCTCCCTCGCCGCTGCGCGTCCAAGACGCAGCATGCCGGAACCATCCCGCCAGCGCCTGGTGATGTGCGCGGATCGCGTCTTCGGTTGGCTGCGGAACGCCGTGCTCGGCCAGATGGGCGTGCAAATCGAGAATCGCCGAGATAGGGATGAAGAGCCGACCTACCTGCTCCACCACAGTTGCGTCGATTGGCCGGCGCCCGGTGGCGCGCCGTACCTCCCTCGTTTCGAACGGATCATTGACCAGGACCGCGCGAGCCTGCGCGATCGCTTGCCCGAACGCCGTGTCGGCGGCTGACCGAGCGGACTGAGAAATCCCACCATCGCTGCGGATACCCAAACCCAAAAGGGCCGCCAGTTGCCCTAATGCTCTGGCGAGGTGCGTGCGCACAACGTTGGCCACGCTGACCGGCCAGATCGTCGTGAAAATCACGAAAATCACGATATTGCCGAACAGAATGCCGATGGTGCGGTCCCTCGCCGTATACATGTCGATCGTCGGGCCATAGCCCTGCAGCACGACAAGATAGAAGGCGAGCCCGATCTGCCAGCCGGCATAGGAGATGCGCTCGCTGCCGTAGCCGACCCAGGCCGCGAGCAACGTCACCGGGGCGAGTAGCAGCAGAAGGTCGCCGAGGTCGGTCATCAGCGGCATCAGCAGCAGGATCGCGCCGAGGCCGAGCCCGGCGCCAATCAGGCAGCCGACAAAGCGCAAAGTCGCTTTGTGCAGCGTGTCGCCGACAGTCCCCAGGGCGACGAAAAAGGCGGTGATCACACAAGTGTGGATGCCCGGCCAGTTGGTCATGCTCATGACGAAGTAGCAGACCATCACAGCCAGGGTGACCTTGAGGGCAAAGCGAACGTATTCCGGGTTGCTGAACGCATCCGCAGCCAGCAGCCGTCCCGACGATCCAGCAGCGGCGTCCTCTTTCGGAGAAGCCGTCCCCTGTGTTACCGCCAATGTCTCATAAATCGATCGCAGCGTGTGTGTGATCGCGTCGGCCAACGGGCGGGCGGCGCCGGTCGCGGTGATCGTGAGCGGTTCGGGGCCGGGGGCTTCCAGATCTTCGAGCGCCCGTTCCGCCCGACGGCAGGCGCCCGCGGCCGGGACCAGCGGATTGCGATCTTTGCCCTCGACACGCAACCAGGCGAGCAGCAGGAGGCCGAGCCGGGTGATGTCATCGATCAGCGAGGCGCGCCAGACCGGACGACGCTGGCTGCGGGCAAACACGCCAGCGAGATTATGCAACTTGCGCAGCTGCGCCGTGCCTTCGAAAGCCTGGGCTTCTAGAGCGCGTTCCGCCTCCCTCTCGCCTGTGCAAAAGCGCGCCGACGCCTCCAACCTCTCCGCCAGCGCGCGTCGGAGAAGGAGGTCCGGGTCTCGCCCTGTGAGCAGGTTGGCGGCAATCACCAGCGCCACGGGCACGACGACGGCCAGGCTAAACCACAGCAGGAAGCGCACCAACGCTTCCTCCGGCGGGACGAAGAAAATTTCCGGCAACTCGAACTGCGGCGCGTTGCCAATGGTCGCGGGTTGCAATGCGAGGCCGAGAACCTCGTCACCCAAGGTCAGCCCGTAGGCAATGACGAAACCTGCGACGAAGAACACGGGGCCGAGCGGCGAGGCCCGCGACAAAAACATCGCGGCAAAGGTCATTACTGCCATAAGCGGAATACGGAGCGCCGGCTCGGACAGGCTCAGCATAAAGACGGCGATCGTCGTGAAGATCGCCAGCACGACGGCGATACCTGCGGCCAGCGCCGTCCGCACGGTCGAGACCGCCTCGCGACCGGACAGGAAAAGAACAATGTAGGCCGAGACGGCGATCTCAGGGATGCGGAACGTCTCCGCGATGGCCACCGCGGCGAGCACCACAACGACGATGCGCACCGAGTCCCCAAGTCGGCCGGGGGTTGGACGCAGTTCGCGGCGCAGCAGTGCGACTAGGTTGCGCGCTTCGCCCTCGTCCACATCCGGCGGCAAGCCGCGATGCACGGCATGTGCCTTCATTTTTCGATCACGATCACGGCCGTGGCACCATCAGGTCATCGGGCGGCACGTCGAAGCAGGACGCGTACCGGGAAACGGGCCGCAATGCGCACCCAGTTGAGGGTGCGCTCGACATGGGGGAGGCCGCCGAACGTGGCACTCACATCCGACGCGACACCCCAGCCGAGGCTGTCGACCTCACGGACCCGGAACCCGATTCAAGACTCATCCGCATCCTGCCCCATCCAAGCCGATTCTAACCGGTCACCGCCGGGTCGGAACAGGTTTAAAAAGAGTCGCTCAAAGGGGATCGATCCGGTGGAAAATTGGGCTTGGGGTCTGTCGCTGATCGTCTTGACAATAGCGATTCACACGACCGGCGTAATATTCATGGCCTTCGCGACGGTGCGTATCCGGGTTCGGTTGGAGAGCGGGAACCGCCTCGAGTTGCGTCAGGTGCTCGCGATCAACATCGGTCTCATCGCTATGGTGGGGCTGCTTCTGGCAGCGCTCCACGGGATAGAGGCTGCGCTGTGGGCGGCGGCATATTGGTGGTTAGGTGCACTCAGCTCGCCGGTAGAAGCGCTCCTATACTCTGTTGATTCGATGAGCACGCGCGGCGCTTCGGGGTTAGTGCTAGAGCGCCACTGGCGGATGATGGGCGCACTGGAGGCGATGGACGGTATGCTGCTGTTCGGGATCAGCACGGCCTACATCTTCGCGGTGATGCAGGGTTATTGGTCACTCTTGACCGGTCATCGCCCTCATTGAAATAGGGTCTGGTCACTTCGGCAGTGCCGCCATGCCGACGGTTTGATCACCAACGGAGGAGGGGCCGGCCCCTCGATCCCTGGCTCGTGCACACGCTGAAATCGCTGGAAATGGCTGATTACCGGCGACCCGGTGGGCTCTAGGTCCTTCCCTGAATGACGGCTCAGGGGCCAGCAGCGCCCGAAGCCGTGAGACGCCACGAGCGACCGCTTAGGGTCCGACTGCGGCCGTTCGGGAGAGGCCCAGGGTGGAGCGGACATACCAGCGCGCAGCCCGTTCATGCTTCGTCCAAGATGTCGTACACTCAGAGCACTTTCGTGTACTGACCCCTACATGCGGTGATTTTGCAGAATTCAACCCTCTCATAATTCAAGATATTTGCAACGGCGATTTGAGGCCGAAAATTGAGGGGTTTTGAGAGACGCCGCGAGGTCTCGAATGTTGCGCCTCGAAAGCCCGCCATCGACCCTCAGCGGTCGTTCGCTTCCGCTTGCAGCAATGCCGGCCCGCACCCCATTCCCGTTGTTCGTCGACGCAAGCAGATTCCGGCGCGGACGACGGAAAGCGGACCTTCGGTTCCCGATGACTCGTTAGAGATAGTCAGCCCAAATCGGCGGCGAGGATCACGGCAAGCCGGCACCCCTGGCTCATCCCTCCCATCCGGCCTTGCGCAGGCCTTCCACCATGTGGGCGTAGTCTTCGGGCCGATGCCAAGGCACGCGCTGGCGGACGAACAAGTCAAAGGAGGCCGGCGCCATCGCGATCGCCTTTTGCAAGGCCTCCTTTGCTTCTTCCACGCGGCCGGTCTGGCCGAGTGCTGCCGCGAGCCAGCGATAGGTATTCGAGAACTCGGGATACGCGCGGATCGCTCGCCTAGCCGCCGCAATCGCAGCGTCATATTCGCCGGGCAAGTAGAAACTTATCGTGATATCCAGCAAACGCAGACCCATGTTAGGATTTCGTGGGTCGAGCCTGACACTGTTTTCTAGAGCCGCGCGCCCCTCACTCGGGTGTCCAGACCACATTAGCACTGCGCCGAGCACCCCATGCGCGCCGGCTAGATTCGGGCTAATTGCGAGAGCCGACTCGACCTCGGCGAGGGCGCCTTCGTAGTCTCCGCGCATCATCAATTTTTCGCTAAAACACGCACGCGCCTCTGCGTCATTGCCATCGAGGGCAACCGCCCGGCGTGCTAACTCGAACGTCGAGGCTCTAATCTCGGCTAAATTTTGCTTCCCGAATCCGCCGGTCGCGCGGGTCCGAGCAAAGGCGAGCCCCGTATAGCCTCCAGAGAAGCCCGGGTCGAGATCGATGGTTTGTTGAAAATATTTCTGCGCGAGAGCGATGTCTTCTGCGGTGTACTTACTGAAATGCCATAGGCCGCGCTGATAGGCAGCCCAGGCGTCGATGCTCCCGGGCGGCTTTCGCATCGCGCGTTGCCGCTCAGCGTCTTCGATCGCTGGAGCAATCGCGATCGTCACCGCCTCGGTGATCTCGTCCTGTACCGCGAAGATGTCGGCGAGATCGCGGTCGTACCTCTCCGCCCAGACGTGATTTCCGGCCTCGGCCTCGACTAGTTGCGCGGTGACGCGGACGCGATTACCGGCCTTGCGCACGCTGCCTTCGAGCACATAGCGCACACCCAGCTCGCGCCCGACCTGCTTCACGTCCACCGCTCGGCCCCTATAGGTGAAGGAGGAGTTGCGCGCGATGACGAACAGCGATGGGTAGCGCGACAGCACAGTGATGATGTCATCCACCATGCCGTCGGCGAAAAAGTCCTGCTCTGGATCGCCACGCATGTTCGTGAAGGGCAACACCGCAATCGATGGCTTGTCCGGGAGCGGAGGATTTGAGCTCACCGATGTGGATGCTGATCGGGACGCCATCACCACGCGGTATGTCCGGACCGGACGCGCGATGTTCTTTAGCGCCTGCTCTCCCATATCTTCGAAGGTGAGGTCGAGGCGCCCGGTGGCATCCTCCTGCACGCGGACCGAGACGCAGATACCGCCCGGCTCGGCCAGGCCTTCGAGCCGCGCGGCAACATTGACTCCGTCGCCGAAGATATCGCCGTCGTCGACGACTATGTCGCCTTGGTGGATGCCGACGCGGAACTCGATGTGGCGCTCCGACGGCAGCGCGTCGTTGTCTTCGGCTAACGCCGTCTGCATTTCGGCCGCGCATCTGAGAGCATCGACGACGCTCGTGAACTCGATCAGCAGCCCGTCGCCGGTGGTCTTGACGATGCGACCGCGATGGGCAGCGATCCGAGGATCGATCACTTCGGCGCGGAGCGCCTTCAGCCGGTTGAGAGTCCCCTCCTCGTCGGCCTCGATGAGGCGCGAGTACCCGGCGACATCCGCCGCAAGGATCGCGGCGAGCCGACGTTCTGTATTGGCGGGATCTCGCGCCGAGGTATCGAGGGGAAGCTGATAGTCGGGCTGTTTGACGACGTGCCCAGGTCGGCAGCAGACGGCGTGATTACAGGCAATGAAGTGCCGCCCCTCGAGCTCCCCGCTACGATCCCCTCGATCACGCCTTTATCCATGGGGACGCCGTTGCTCGCCCTTAGAAAGTGATCGCGCGGGTGTTCGAAATTGGGGTCGCTACACGATTTGTTCAAAACTGCACGCTAAGCGGGATCAGTGCATAGTCGGACGTGTCCGCCGTTTCGGCGTCAAGGTGGCGAC
>Ga0318521_10000380_pt1 | contig 12338 bp, 10 predicted proteins | sample GRESIP178b2f17_FD_203513 | JGI IMG/M metagenome (GOLD analysis project Ga0318521, IMG submission 203513) | Tropical soil microbial communities from Luquillo Experimental Forest, Puerto Rico - GRE.SIPMG.178b2f17 | ecosystem: Environmental > Terrestrial > Soil > Tropical forest > Bulk soil...
CGGCAGCGACAGTAAGGCCAGGGCCCCGGCCAGCGCGCCGGCCGCCGAGGCCGCGCCCAGCCGGAGCAGGCGGCCGCGCTGCCCGGCCAGCTCGCGCCGGTACCCGAACCCGCCGCTCACGTTGCCGGGCACCATGCCGACGTTGTTCGACACGTTCGCGATGACCGGCGGGAAGCCGAAGGCCAGCAGCGTGGGGAAGGTGATCAGCGAGCCGCACCCGACGACCGCGTTGACCCCGCCCGCGGCGGCTCCGGCGGCCAGGATGGCGAGCGCCTCACCGGGGTCCACATGACCCTCGCACGATCCACATCGTAAGGTGGCGCGCTGGCTTCAGCCCCCGGCCAGGCCTGTGACGTTGGCCACGTGGTGACCGGATGAGAGTTCAGTGCCGCGGGGCGGCCCTGGCCGTCCAGCGGCCGGCGCGGCGCTCGATCAGCAGCGGGACCCCGAAGCACTTGGACAGGTTCCGCTCGGTGAACACCTCCTGGACCGGCCCGGCCGCGAGCACGGTGCCCTTGCGCAGCAGCATCGCGTGCGTGAACCCCTCGGGCACTTCCTCGAGGTGGTGCGTGACCAGCACGATCATGGGCGCCTGCGGGTCGGCGGACAGCATCCAGACCCGCCGCAGCAAGTCCTCGCGCCCGCCCAGGTCCAGCCCGGCGGCCGGCTCGTCCAGCAGCAGCAGCTCGGGGTCGGGCATCAGCGACCGGGCGATCTGGACCCGCTTGCGCTCGCCCTCGGACAGGCTGGCGAACCTGCGCCGGATCAGGTGCGCGCAGCCGAGCGCGTCGAGCAGCTCCACCGCGCGGGTGACGTCGCCGGAGTCGTAGTCCTCCTCGTTGCGGCCCAGGATCCCGTACGAGGCGGTCAGCACCAGGTCGATGACCTTCTCGGCTGGCGGCACCTCGTCCGCCACGGCGGCGCTGGCGAACCCGACCCGCGACCGCAGGTCCTGGAGGTCGGCCTCCTCGAGCAGCTCGCCGAGAATCTCCACCGTGCCCTCGGTCGGCGCCCGCAGCGCCGCGGCGACCTGCAGCAGAGTGGTCTTCCCGGCCCCGTTCGGCCCGACGACGACCCAGCTCTCGTCGCTGCGGACCGTCCAGTCGACGTCCCTGAGCAGCATCGACCTGTCGTGCCGGACCCCTACCCCGCGAAGTCGCAGCACCTCGTCCGACATGCGGCTCCTTCCTGGCACACCGCCATTCCCGGCTCGGAACCTGCGTGCGCCGCGGCGCCGCACGATCGGGTCGGGCGCAGGTTATCTCTCCAGCTGCCGGACGGCAAGGAGCGCCGCCTGTGTCCGGTCGGCCACGCCGAGCTTGGCCAGCACCGAGCTGACATGGGTCTTGACGGTCTTCTCCGATACCCCGAGCAGCCTGGCGATTTCCCGGTTGGAGCGGCCGTCGGCGATCTGGGCCAGCACCTCGCGCTCGCGCCCGGTGAGCGCGCCGATCCCGCGCACGGCCGGGGCGGCCGTCCCCGGGCGCAGCAGCAAGCCGGCGGCCTCGGGCGCGAGCAGCGTGTTCCCGTCGTGCACCGAACGCAGGGCCCGGATGAGGGCCTCGGGGTCGACGTCCTTGTACAGGAAGCCCGCCGCGCCCGCCTGCACGGCCAGCGGGACCAGGCCCCGGTCGGCCGCGCTGGTCAGCACCAGGGCCCGCGTCCTGAGCCCGGAGCCGCGCAGCTCCCGCAGCACCGCGATGCCGTCCATCACCGGCAGCTTGAGGTCGAGCAGGATCACGTCCGGGTCCAGTTGCGCGGCCATGGCCAGCGCCTGGCCGCCGTCGGCTGCCTCGCCGATCACCTCGATGTCGTCCTGCACGCTGAGCAGGACCTGCAGCCCCTGCCGGACCACGGGATGATCGTCGGCGATCAGGACGGTGATCACGCGGGGAGCTCCAGCCGGACCAGCGTTCCCTCGCCGGGCGTCGAACGGACCGTCAGCGTCCCGCCCGCCGACGCCGCCCGCTCCCGCATCGAGGCCAGGCCCAGGCCGCCGGGCGCCGCTCCGGGCGCGAACCCGCGCCCGCGGTCGGTGACCTCCAGGACGACCCGGCGCCGCCGGGCCGTGAGCGACACGCAGACCACGGCCGCGCCGGAGTGCCGCAGCGCATTGTGCAGGGCCTCCTGGGCCACCCGGTAGACCACGGTCTCCCGCTGCGGTCCGAGCTCGGGCAGCTGCTCGGCGTGGAACCGCACCTCCGCCCCGTGCGTGCGCCCCGCCAGCACCGCGTAGCTGCGCAGCGATCCGGCGAGCTCCCCGGCGGCCAGGTCGGGTGGCGCCAGCCCGTCTATCACCGCCCGGAGCTCGGCGTGCGCCTGGCCGGCCAGCGAGGCCACGCTCTCGATCTCGGCCACGGCCCGGTCCGGGTCCCGGCCGACCAGCACCCCGGCCGCGCTGGCCTTGGCCCGGATGCTGAACAGCTTCTGCGACACCGCGTCGTGCAGCTCCCGGGCCAGCCGGGCGCGCTCCTCCAGCACCGAGAGCTCCCGGCCGCGCTCGTAGAGCCGGGCGTTGGTCAGCGCGATGGCCGCGTGCGACGCGAACAGCCCGAGCAGCCGCTCGTCGCGCTCGGTGAAGCCGCCCGGGTCGCGCTTGCAGGCGGCGAAGATGATGCCGAGGACGTCGCTGCCGTCCCGGATCGGGACGCCGAGGAAGTCGGACATGTCCGGGTGGGACGCCGGCCACCACTCAAACCGGGGATCGGCGCGGATGTCATCCACCCGGATCGGCTGGCCCTCGCGCAGCAGCACGCCGAGCAGGCCGTGCTGGCGCGGCACCGGCCCGATCGCCTTCTGCTGGCGCTCCGACATGCCGTCGACCACGAACTCGGCGAACGATCCCTGGTCGTCGGGCACGCCGAGCGCCGCGTACCGGGCGCGGACCAGCGAGCGGGCCGACCTGACGATCATCTGCAGCACGTCGCGGGTGGACAGCTGGCGGGCGACCGCGAGCACCACCTGGCTCACCTGCCGCAGCACGTCGTCCTGGCTGTCGACCGCGCTCGCGCTGCTGCTCATACACCGCACGGTACCGGCGCGGCGGGCCGGAGGGACCGGCCGCTGGTCCTAGGACCATGGGACCAGGCCGGCCGGGCCGCGCGCCCGATGTGCCGCCGCGCCCGGCTGCCTAGCGTGAAATCCATGACGAACACGAAGAACGCAGTGATCACCGGGGCGTCCCGTGGCCTCGGCCTGGCGCTGGCCCGCGGCCTGGCCGACGACGGCTGGTCGCTCGTGATCGACGCCCGGGACGGTGAGGCGCTCGGGGCCGCGGCCGTGAGCCTGCCCGCGGGGACCAAGGTTATAGCGCTGCCCGGCGACGTCACCGATCCCGCGCACCGCGCCGCCCTGGCGCGGGCCGCCGAGGATCTCGGCGGGCCCGACCTCCTGGTCAACAACGCGGGCACGCTGGGCGCCAGCCCGCTCCCGGCCATGGCCGACTACCCCATCGGCGGGCTCCGGGACGCGTTCGAGGTCAACGTGCTGGCGCCGCTCGCGCTGACCCAGCTACTGCTGCCCGCGCTGCGCCGCCGCGGCGGCGCGGTGCTGTCCATCACCTCCGACGCCGCGGTCGAGGCCTATGCGGGCTGGGGCGGCTACGGCGCGGCCAAGGCCGCGCTGGAGCAGGCCAGCAACGTCCTGGCCGCGGAGGAGAGCCTGGTCCGGGTCTGGTGGGTGGACCCGGGCGACCTGCGCACCCGGATGCACCAGCAGGCCTTCCCCGGGGAGGACATTTCGGACCGGCCGCGGCCCGAGGCCGTGCTCCACGCGTTCCGGAAGCTCATCAGCGAGCGCCTGCCGGCCGGCCGGTACCGCGCCGCCGAGCTAATGCCGGCGGGGGCCCGGTCATGACGGCCGCGCTGGATGCCGCCGACGCCCGCGTCGCGCTCGAGTTCACCCTGCCTGCCTCGCGCGAGGCGCACGAGCCGCCGGAGGCCCGGGGTCTGCCCCGGGACGGCGTGGCGCTGCTGGCCAGCCGCGGGGGCGCTGGCGAGATCAGCCATCACGCGTTCACCGACTTGCCCTCGCTGCTGCTGCCCGGCGATCTGCTGGTGGTCAACACCTCGGCCACGCTGCCCGCGGCGGTGCCGCTGCCGGGCGGGTTCGCGGATCACTTTTCCCCGCCGCCGCGCGGTCTCACAGATCACCTTTCCCCGCCGCCGCGCGGTCTCACAGATCACTTTTCCCCGCCGCCGCGCGGTCTCGTGACGCATTTTTCCACCCCGCGGCCCGACGGGGACTGGCTGGTGGAGCTGCGCGCGGCCGGCGGTGCGGCGACGGTCCCGTATCGCGGCGGTTCGGCCGGGCAGCGGCTGGAACTGCCCGGCGGGGCGGTGCTGGCCCTGGACGCGAGGTTCACCGCCCGGCTCTGGCGGGCCAGGCTGTCCACCGCGGTGGTGCCCTACCTGCTCCGGCACGGCGAGCCGATCAGGTACTCGTACGTGCGGCGGCCCTGGCCGATCGAGTGGTACCAGACGGTGTTCGGCACCAGGCCGGGCAGCGCGGAGATGCCGAGCGCGAGCCGCCCGTTCAGCCCCGAGGTGGTGGCCAGGCTGGTGGCGCGGGGCGTCACGTTCGCGCCGCTCACCCTGCATACCGGGGTCTCGTCGCTGGAAGGTGACGAGGACCCGTACCCTGAGCCCTACGACGTCCCCCCGGCCACTGCCCGGCTGGTCAACCTGACCCGGCGGCACGGCGGGCGGGTCATCGCCGTGGGCACCACCGTGGTGCGGGCGCTGGAAACCGCGGCCCGGGCGACCGGGCCCTCAGCCGACCGGGCCCCGGCGTCCCGGGGCGTGCATGCCTCGGCCGGGTGGACCGAGCACATCGTCACGCCGGACACCCCGCTGCTGGCCGTGGACGGCCTGATCACCGGCTTGCACGAGCCGCGCTCGTCGCACCTGCGGATGCTGGCCGCCTTCGCGGGCCTGGACCTGCTCAGCCGGTGCTACGAGGCCGCGATCGACCGCGGGTACCTCTGGCACGAGTTCGGCGACCTGCACCTGCTGCTGCCGTAGCAGGCCGTCCGCGGGCCGGCTACCCGCGGGCCGCGGGGGGCGGCCGGCGCGGGTAGCGTTAGTGCGCCATGTCTAGCCCGCAGATGACACTGCTGATCACCGTGACCGGCCGGGACCGGCCCGGCGTGACCTCCCGGCTGTTCTCCGCCCTGGCCGCGCACGAGCTGAGCGTGCTCGACGTCGAGCAGGTCGTGATCCGCGGGCGCCTGGTGCTCGGCGTGCTGCTGTCCTGCGACAGCGCCCCCGACCTGACCGCGATCCACCGCCAGGTGACCGCGATGGCCGCCGACCTGGGCCTGGAGGCCGAGATCACGGCCGGGTCTGCCGAGCCCGCGCTGCGGCGCGGCAGCCTGCACGTCACCGTGCTCGGCCGCCCGCTGGCCCCGGCCGCGATCGCGGGCATCGCCGGGCGGATCGCCGCCAGCGGCGCGAACATCGACCGGATCTCCCGGCTGGCGCACCGGCCCGTGACCTGCATCGAGTTCGACATCTCCGGGGCCGACCCGGCCGTGCTGCGCGCCGACCTGGCCCGCGAGTCCGTCGAGCGCGGCGTGGACGTCGCCGTGCAGCGCGCCGGGCTGCACCGGCGGGCCATGCGCCTGGTGGTGATGGACGTGGACTCCACGCTGGTCAGCGGCGAGGCCATCGACCTGCTCGCGGCGCGGGCCGGGTGCGCGGCCAAGGTCGCTGAGGTGACGGCGGCCGCGATGCACGGCGAGCTCGACTTCGCCGCGGCCCTCAGGGAACGCGTGGCCCTGCTCGCGGGGCTGGAGGCCTCGGTCATTGACGAGGTCCGGGCCGAGCTGCGGCTGACTCCCGGCGCCCGTACCCTGATCCGCACGCTGCGGCGGCTCGGCTACAGGTGCGGCATCGTCAGCGGCGGCTTCACGCAGTTCACCGACCCGCTCGCCGCCGACCTCGGGCTCGACTACGCGGCGGCCAACACCCTGGAGATCGACGGCGGCCGGCTGACCGGCCAGCTCACCGGCGCGGTCATCGATCGGGCGGGCAAGGCGCGGGCGCTGCGGGGCTTCGCGGCGTCCTGCGGGGTACCGCTGACCCAGACGGTGGCGGTCGGCGACGGGGCCAACGATCTCGACATGATCGCGGCCGCCGGGCTGGGCATCGCCTTCAACGCCAAGCCCGCGGTCCGGGACGCGGCCGACGCCTCGCTCAGCGTCCCGCACCTGGACGCGATCCTGCACCTGCTCGGGATCCCCCGCGACGACGTCGAGGCCGCCGACGCCGAGGATCCCGGCGCTCCGGTGATCGTGGCGGACTAGCAGCACCCGCCTGGCCCGGATCACCCAACGGGCGTCGTCGGGGGAGGTGTCGTCGGGGGCGGCGTGGTCGGAGGCGGCGGAGGCGGCGGCGGAGGCGGCGGCGACGGGCCGGTAACGGTCACCGTTTGCGAGACCTGCGGGGCGGCCAGGTACCTCCCGCCGCCGGCCTGGTTGGCGTCGATGACGCAGGTCCCGGCGGCCAGGTAGTTCACGGTGGTCCCGGACACCGAGCAGACCCCGGCGCCGCTGCTGGCGTCCGCGATGAACACCACCTGGTGGCCGGACCCGCCGCCGCTTGCCGTCAGCGTCGCGCTCTGGCCGGCGACACCCGGGCCCGGGCTCGCGAAGGTGATCGTCTGCGTGATCAGGCTGTCCACGGTCACCGTCTGCGAGACCTGCGGGGCGGCCAGGTACGTGCCGCTGCCGGCCTCGTTGGCGTCGATCACGCAGGGGCCCGCCTGGCGGAACGTCACCGTCGCGCCGGATATCGAGCACGCCGCCGCGCTCGGCGGATCGATGCTGAACATGACCGCGTTGCCCGACCCGCCGCCGGCCGCCGCCACCACGTAGGTGTCCCCGGGCAGCGGGCTGGCCGGCGGTACCGAGGTGAACGTGATGGCCTGCGCCAGCAGGCCCCCGCCGCTTCCTCCCCGGCCGCCGTGCGAGCGGCTCCTGGTCACGACGGCTGCCTGCTGGACCTGCGGGGCCGCCTGGTAGGTCGCGTTGCCGGCCTCGTTGGCGTCGATCACGCAGGGGCCCGCCTGGCGGAACGTCACCGTCGCGCCGGATATCGAGCACGCCGCCGCGCTCGGCGGATCGATGCTGAACGTCACCGGGTTGCCCGACCCGCCGCCGGTCGCCGCCACCGCGTAGGTGCTCCCGGGGGCCGGGGGGGCCGGCGGCGCCGTCGTGAAGGTGATCTCCTGCGACCGGAGGGACGGCCCCGGGCCGCCGGTGAGCGCGGCCACGGCCGAGGCCAGCCCCACCGCGGCCACCGTGGCCGCCGCCGTCACGATGTGCTTGCGCGCGATGAACGGCCGCCGGGGGGGCCGCACCGTGGTCTGGGCGATCGGGATTCCCTCCGCGCTGACGCCGAGCTCGAACTCGCCCTTCCGCGCGCCGGGCGGCAGGTCAAACTGCTCGGAGAACTCGAAGGGCCCGTCCTCGGTCCCCAGCTCGAATTCCCAGCCCTTGGACCAGCTCGAGCCATGGTGGCTGAGCGTGACGGAGACGTCGAGGCCGGTGTCGCCGCAGTTCTCCAGCGCCAGTGAGAGCCGGCCGGCGGGCCGGATGGCCAGGGCGGGCCGCGCCGTGAGGCGCACGCACGGCCTGATGACCAGTACGCACCGGCCTTCTGCGTACCCGAGCGTTCCGGGAATTCCCCAGGTCAGGAGCAGCGGATACGTCCCGTAATGGTGACGGCGGACGTCCGTCGGATGGATCTCCAGCGTGTAATGCCGGACGAACGCGCCGTCGCTGGATCCCACGATGTGCGCCCAGCTCCGGTTGAAGCGCGGATTTTCGCAGACCACGTCGAGATCGTGGATCGACTGGCCTTCCGGCCAGGTGCGCAGGACGAACGGGAAGCGGGCCGTCTCGCCGGGGACCACCCGGCATTCCGACCCCTCCAGGGAGATGTCCGCTGCAGGCTGGTGAACCGGCAGCGGGTGGTCCAGTTCCATGGGACCGCGCTCCTTACCGCTGGCAGGCATTCCTGGCGGAGGTTGCACTCCGTCATGAAGTGGAGCGCCGGACTCGCCGGGTGATGCTAGCCAGAAGGTAAGAAAGCGCTGGCCAGGCCGGTTCCCGCCGTGGGGGCGGGCCGCGTCAGGTGGAGGTCTTGCCCGCGGCGGTCTTGCCGTTCTCGCCCGCCGCGGTTCCGTCGGCGGCCGTGCCGCCTGCGGGGCTGTCGGCGTCGGGCTCGACACTCGGGCCGGGGCCCGCGGCGGCGGCGATGGCCGCCTCGGGGGTGCCCGCGGTGATGATCGTGGAGCGGCGCTTGGATATCACCACGGCCGCCACGATGATGATCACTGCACCGATCGCCACGCCGGCCCGCAGCCCGTCGTTGTGGCTGTACTTCACCACGCTGGTCGCGACCAGCAGTGAGACCAGGTTCATGACCTTGAGCAGCGGGTTGATGGCCGGGCCTGCGGTGTCCTTGAACGGGTCACCCACGGTGTCGCCGATCACGGTGGCCTCGTGCGCCTCCGAGCCCTTGCCGCCGTAGTTGCCGTCCTCGACCAGCTTCTTGGCGTTGTCCCAGGCCCCTCCGGAGTTGGCCAGGAACACCGCCATCAGCACGCCGACCGCGATCGCGCCGCCTAGGTACGAGCCGAGCGGCCCGTACCCGAACGCGAAGCCGACCGCGAGCGGGGCGAGCACCGCCAGCAGGCCCGGGGTGGCCAGTTCACGCAGCGAGTCGCGCGTGCAGATGTCCACCACCCGGCCGTACTCGGGCTTCTCGGTGTAGTCCATGATCCCCGGGTGGAGCCGGAACTGGTTGCGTACCTCCAGGACCACCTGGCCGGCCGCGCGGCCCACCGCGCTGATCAGCAGGCTGGCGAACAGGAACACGACCGCCGCGCCGACGATCAGGCCGACGAGGTCGTTCGGATGGTCGATGGACAGGCTGAAGGTCCCGCCCGCCTTGCCGAGCGCGCTCACGACCGAGGTACGGAAGGCACCGAACAGCGCGGTCGCGGCCAGCACCGCGGTCGCGATCGCGATGCCCTTGGTAATGGCCTTGGTGGTGTTGCCGATCGCGTCCAGGTGGGTGAGGATCTCGGCAGGCTCGCCCTCGAACTCGCCGGACATCTCGGCGATGCCCTGCGCGTTGTCGGTGACCGGGCCGAACGAGTCCATGGACACGATCACGCCGACCGTGGTCAGCAGGCCGGTGCCAGCCAGCGCGACCGCGAACAGGGCGATGGTCGCGTTGCCGGTGCCGAGCAGGAACGCGCAGTACACGGCGCCCCCGATCAGCAGCGCCGAGTAGACGGCGGACTCCATCCCGATCGAGATGCCGGCCAGGATCACCGTGGCCGGCCCGGTTTCCGAGGCCTGCCCGATCTCCCGGACCGGCTTGCGGTTGGTCTCGGTGAAGTACCCGGTCAGCAGCTGGATCGCGCTGGCCAGCACCAGGCCGATCACCACCGCGCCGATAGCCAGCCACTGCGGGCTGCCGCCGTGCCGGAGGATGGCCGGGTCGGTCACGCCGGCGAGCTGGCTGAAGTGTGAGGGCAGGTACAAGAACGCGGCCCCGACCACCAGGATCAGCGAGGCCACCGCCGAGATGAAGAACCCGCGGTTGATCGCGGTCATGCCGCTGCGGTCGGCCTTCCTGGGCGCGACCGCGAAGATGCCGATGATCGCGGTGATCACGCCGATCATCGGGATGATCAGCGGGAAGACCAGCCCGGCGTTGCCGAAGGCCACCTTGCCCAGGATCAGCGCAGCCACCAGTGTCACCGCGTACGACTCGAACAGGTCGGCCGCCATGCCCGCGCAGTCGCCCACGTTGTCGCCCACGTTGTCGGCGATCGTCGCCGCGTTCCGCGGGTCGTCTTCGGGAATGCCCTTCTCCACCTTGCCGACCAGGTCCGCGCCGACGTCGGCCGCCTTGGTGTAGATGCCGCCGCCGACGCGCATGAACATGGCGAGCAGCGCCGCGCCGAAGCCGAACCCCTCGAGCACGTTTGGCGCGTCGCCCTTGTAGATGAGCACCACGATCGCCGCGCCGAACAACCCCAGCCCGACCGTGAACATGCCCGCGACGCCACCGGTCCGGAACGCGATCCGCATGGCCGACTGCTCGCCGGACTCCTTGGCCGCCGCGGCGACACGCACGTTGCCGCGCACGGTCAGCGACATGCCGGTGAACCCGGTCAGCGCCGAGAACAGCGCGCCCACCAGGAAGAACAGTGACCGGCCCCAGCGCACCCCGGTACCGTCCGCGGGCAGCAGCAGCAGCACGAAGAAGATCAGCACGACGAACACGGCCAGCGTGCGGAACTGGCGCCGCAGGTACGCGGCCGCGCCTTCCTGGACCGCCTGCGAGATCTCCTGCATCTTCGCTGTGCCCTTGCTCGCCGCGAGCACCTCGCGCACCAGCACGGCGGCCACGCCGAGGGCGCACAGGGCGACCACGGCCACGACGATCACCCAGGTGAGATTGGAACCGGTCACGTCGACCGGCCCGCTCGCCAGGGCGGGGATGACCCTAGACATCTGTCCTCCTTGACAGGGCACACGAGCTTCGCTCGATGCTGTTGCCCGCTGCAGCAACACCCGCAGTGTCACGGCCCCCGGGCTCGGGCATGTCGAACTTCGTCGAGGAGTGCCACGATGGCAGTGCCGGGGAGTCTACGCATCCGCGTCGCTGAATGGTAATGCGCCCCCGGTAGTGATACTGCCATGACAGGTCGCCATGCGACATACCGACCGGTCAGGTCACGAGCCCGACCGACGGCCAGCTCATCCGGATGCTGGTCCCCGCGGAGGTCTCGCGGATCTGGACGTCGTCGGCGAGCTCGGCGATGACGGCCAGGCCGAAACCCTGGGGCCGGCCGGTGTCGGTGACCTCGACCTCGAAGCGCCCCGCCACGTCGGTCAGGGCGATCCTGACCGGCTCGGCCGGGCAGTGCAGCCGGTGTGCCTCCACCGCTCTCGAGCACGCCTCGCCGACGGCCAGCCGCACCTCGTCGAGCAGCGCCTCGTCGACACCGCTGCGCCGGGCCACGGCCGTGGCGACCAGCCGCGCGGTCCGCACGTGGGCGGGCAGCGCGGTGAAGCTGACTTCAACTGTGGGCATCTCGGCGTGTCAGCCGCACTACTTCTCGGACTTCCTGGCCCTGATGGCCTCGTCCACGGTGTCATGGATCCCGAAGACCTTGGTCAGGCCGGTGATCCGGAAAATCTTGAGAATCCGCTCCTGCGTGCAGACCAGGTCCAGAGAGCCGTCATGCGCCCGGACCCGCTTCAGGCCGCCGACCAGCACGCCGAGCCCGGTGGAGTCGAGGAACTCGACCTTCTCCATATTGACGACGAGCTGGTAGAAGCCGGTGTTCACCAGCTCGATCAGAAGCTCACGCAAGCGCGGCGCGGTGTAGACGTCGATCTCGCCTTCCACGTCGACGATCTCGATTCCATCCTTGGTGTGGTGATCCAACTTCAGATCCACAAAGTCCTCCAGCGCCATGCGGTCAGGGTCTGAGCGTGCAACCCGGGGGGCTGGAACGTGCGCCCCCGCGGCTGGCCATGTTACCCGCGCGCGTCCAATCACGCTCTGAAGTCATGTCTATACCAGATTGCAATTCGAGGCACCAGGCCTGGGATGACAGACTGGAACCCTATGCCTGCGGTGCCGCTGCTCGCCGGAGCTGAGCTCCCGATCCCCCCAGGCGCGGCCCGGATCCTGACCGAGGGCGCGCGGTCGGGCAAGCTGACCCACCTGGAACACCTGCCCGCCGCCCAGGGGCAGCGCGTCGGCTGGCCGGGCTGGGCCCCTCCCGAGGTGACCAAGGCGTTCGAGGCGGCGGGAGTGCCCGGGCCCTGGGCGCACCAGGCCGCCGCGGCCAGCCACGCGGCGGCGGGCCGGAACGTAATCATCTCGACCGGGCCGGCCTCGGGCAAGTCGCTCGGCTATCTGCTGCCGGCGCTGACCCGCGTGCTGGACGGCGGCACCGTGCTGTACCTGTCGCCGACCCGGGCGCTGGCCGCCGACCAGCTGCGCATGCTGTCCTCGCTCGGCGTGCCGGGCGTCCGCGCGGCCGTGGTCGACGGTGACACGCCGTACAGCGAGCGGGCCTGGGCCCGGGCGCACGCGAGCTACCTGCTCACCACCCCGGACATGCTGCACCACTCGCTGCTGCCGCGGCACGCCCGCTGGGACGGCTTCTTCCGGCGCCTGTCCTGCGTGATCGTGGACGAGTGCCACGCCTACCGCGGCGTGTTCGGGTCGCACGTGGCCCAGGTCCTGCGCCGGCTGCGCCGCGTCAGCGCGCATCACACCTCGTTCCGGGCGCCCGGCCGC
>Ga0318521_10000382_pt1 | contig 12296 bp, 10 predicted proteins | sample GRESIP178b2f17_FD_203513 | JGI IMG/M metagenome (GOLD analysis project Ga0318521, IMG submission 203513) | Tropical soil microbial communities from Luquillo Experimental Forest, Puerto Rico - GRE.SIPMG.178b2f17 | ecosystem: Environmental > Terrestrial > Soil > Tropical forest > Bulk soil...
TGGTTTGGTGATGTAGCCACCAGGACCGAGGACTACTTCACTGTCATCGGAGCGGAAGCCGATCTCGCCCGCCAGCACGATCGAATGCTCGTCCTCGCGCGTGTGCCGGTGTGCCGCGGTGATCAGGCCGACCTCGAACGGATGCTCGAGGATGGACACCTCGCCCCCGTTCGTCTTGCTCGATAGCTTGAACACCGCCCCGAAACCGGGGAGGGCTACGTACTCCCCTTCCCCGGGCTGCACGACCGTGACCCCGATTTGATTCGCATCGGTCATGACATGCCTCCCCATCTGAGTCGTACCGTTTATGCTGCCCCGTTTTCCGACTTGAGCAGCCACGCCTCTCTTTCCAGTGCGTCAATGATCCCGTGCAACAGGTCGGCGGTCGAGGCGTCGGCCGCGTCGACATCGTCGTGCACGGTGCGCATGGTGCCCACGACGGCGTAGATCCGATTGGTGATCATGTCGACCGCCTCGGTGACGCCAAGCAGGCCTGGGGGTATGACGGGGACGGTTGTCGTTGCCACGACGGTGTCGGAGCGCCCGTCGGGAACCGCGTCAAGGGCGCGCATGCGTTCCGCGATCGTGTCACTGGCTTCACGCGCGACGTCGACAACGGTGTCGAGTTGTAGGTGCAGGTCGCGGAAGTTCGTTCCGACGATGTTCCAGTGGGCCTGCTTGCCTTGCAGGTGCAGCTCGATCAGGTCCACGAGCACCTTTTGCAGGTCGTCGAACAAGCTGGTGGGCGCGTGGAACGGCCGAATCTCTTCGGCGTCACGACGATTGGCGGATAGCGAGGTTGTCATGGCGGACTCCTTTGAATTTGCTTGCTGGCGGCGGCTATTCGGGCCAGGTGTTGTCGAGGATGATGTTGACGAAGTTGTCGCGGACGAACGCGGGGTCGAAGTGCTGGAGCACATCGTCGTTCATCGTGCCGAAGGTGCTGTCCGGGCGGTGCTTCATCCCATCGTTGAACGCCGCCAGGATGCGACGCTTGAAATCCGGGCGTGGATGAGCAGCAGTGACCGCGGCGAGAGCTTCTGGAGACAGGTCGTCGCGGCCGATGCCCAACACGTCGGTCTCGACACCGGCTGTGACCAAAGCGATTTCGGGCGCGAGGAACTCGGGTATTCCCGGGGTGGTGTGCAACGCGATGCCCAGCCACACCTTGTCGGCGTCGGCTTTGTCGACGCCATGTGGCAACAGGAACTCCCGCGCCGCATTGGCGCCGTCCACCTCGAAGCGCAGCGTGGAGGTGCGGTAGCGCTGGGTAAGGCCCAGGTCGTGAAACATCGCGCCGGCGTAGAGCAGCTCCAGGTCTGGTTTCAGCCCGCGGCGCTGGCCCTGCAGCGCACCGAACAGGAACACGCGGCGGGAATGGTCGAAAAGCAAGTCGTCTTCGGCGTCGCGAATGTACTCGGTGATGTCGCGCACCAGCGCGGTGTCGGGGATGGCGATGTCGGCGATGGTCTCGGGCAGTTGCACAACCACGATCTTGTCTCCTTGAGTGATCGTGTACCTAGTCTGTTGGTCCGCGGGCCATCCGACCGTTGCCATTCGCGCCGTCCTTCCCACAAAAAGCGACACATGGTCTGATGGGCAGGTGGCCGGCGCCGAAGCAACACCTCGCGTGGTGGTCATCATCGTCTTCGACGGGGTGAAGCTGTTGGACGCGGTCGGACCCGCCGAGGTCTTCGCCGAATCCAACCGGTTCGGCGCAAATTACTCGCTGCAGATCGCGTCGGTCGACGGACGCGATGTAACCACTTCGATAGGAACGCGGTTCGCCGTAACCCAACGCATTTCGTCCATCGACTCCGCCGACACCGTCATGGTCGCCGGCGGTGACGATCTGGTCGGGCGGCCGATCGATCCCGCGCTCGTCGATGCGCTCAAGACCGTGCCGGAGCGGACCAGGCGCCTGGCGTCGGTGTGCACGGGTTCGTTCATCTTGGCGCAGGCGGGACTGCTCAGCGGCCGGTCGGCCACCACGCGTTGGCGGCACACCGGACTTCTGGCTCGCGCCTTCCCCGATGTGTGCGTCGAACCGGACGCGATCTATGTCCGCGACGGCGACGTGTTCACGTCCGCGGGCGTGTCGTCGGGCATCGACCTCGCTTTGGCGTTGGTCGAATTGGATTACGGCCCAGAGCTGGTCCGTGACGTCGCGCGCGCGTTGGTGGTGTATCTCAAACGCGCCGGCGGACAATCGCAGTTCTCTGTCATGGTCGAGGCCGACCCGCCGCCGGGTTCTCCGCTGAGGGCGGTCACCGAAGTAATCGCCGCCGAGCCGGGCGCCGACCATAGTGTGAAGAAACTTGCCGACCGGGCATCGCTGAGCACCCGCCAGCTGACCCGGCTCTTCCAATCCGAACTTGGGATGACCCCCGCCCGTTACGTCGAATTGGTCCGAATCGATTTCGCCCGTGGCGCCCTCGACGCCGGCCGGACCGTCGCCGAGGCCGCGCGCATGGCGGGCTTCGGCAGCACGGAAACGCTGAGGCGGGTGTTCCTCAACCACTTGGGCATCACACCCAAGGCTTATCGGGACAGATTCCGCACGGCCTGCGCTTGAGCGTGCCCATATAGGGATACTGTTCCGCCGTGCACATCGATGCGATGACGATTCCGCAACCGCTAGGCCAGACCGCAGAACTGGCCCGCCAAACCCAGGCCGCAGGGTTCTCCGGTCTGCTGTTCACCGAGACCGGTCGCACGGCCTATCTCAACGCCGCCGTCGCCTCGCAGGCCGCACCCGGCCTCGAGCTGTCCACCGGGGTCGCGGTGGCATTCCCGCGGAGTCCCTTCGTCACGGCGGCGACCGCATGGGAACTGCAGGAAGCGACCGGCGGGAACTTCCGGCTAGGCCTGGGCACGCAGGTGCGCACGCACGTCGTGCGGCGATACGGCATGCCCTTCGACCATCCGGGTCCGCGGCTGCGCGACTACGTGCTCGCCGTGAAGGCGTGCTTCTCCGCTTTCCGAACTGGGACATTGAATCACCACGGTGAGTTCTACGCTCTCGACTTCATCACGCCGCAGTGGAGCGCGGGACCCATCGACGCACCCGATCCCAAAGTCGATGTCGCAGCGGTGAATCCGTGGATGCTGCGGATGGCGGGCCAAGTGGCCGACGGGGTGCATGTCCACCCGCTCGGCGAGCCGGGCTACTTGAGCCGTCACGTCCTGCCGAACGTCGCCGAGGGCGCAGCGAGAGCGGGACGCTCCCCGTCGGACATTGCAATGATCGTGCCCGTGATGACGATCGTCGGCGACAGCGACGAAGAGCGCGACAACGAACGAACGTTGGTGCGCGCCAGCATGAGCTTCTACGGAAGCACACCCAATTACGCGTTCATCTGGGACGAGGCCGGATTCGAGGGGACGACCGCGCGGATTCGTGAGAAGCAGAAGGCCGGCGACTTCGCCGGCATGGCGGCTCAGATCACCGACGAGCACATCGCCGCCTTCGCCACCGAGTCGACCTGGGACGGGTTAGCCGACGCCCTGGCCACGAAGTACGCGGGGATCGCAACGCGCCTCGTGCTGTACAACGCCCTCGGCGACCACGAGCGCTTCGAGCGATATGGCGAGGTCGCCCGTCGGCTGCAGGGGTGATCGCTAAGCGCGGTCGACGAGCGTGCGCAAAATGTCGGGATGCACGGGGCGTCGTTGTACAGACACGCACGCTCGCGGTCTGAGTTACCTGCGTTACTTGAACTACTTGGTGGTGTTGTACTTGTTGATCGCGTCGTCGAGCCGCTGCAGCGCCGCGCCGTAGGCCGCGAAATCGCCCTTCTTTTGCGCGTCTCTCGCCGCGCCGATCGCCGCCTGGATCTCCTGCAGGGCGGCGGCCTTGGCCGGGGACAACGTCACCGATCCGTCCGGAGCGGGCGGCGCCGCCGCGGGCGGCGGCGGTGCCTGCGATCCCGGTGCTCCCGGTGGTCCGGGTGCCGCGACGGGCGCAGGCGGGCTCGCAGGCGGGCTCGGGTTCGGGGCCGCCCCGGGCTCGGTCGGTTGTATGCCGGTCGCGGTCGCGCCCGCGCCGGGCCCGAACAACCCGTTAAGGGCGTCGCCCACCGTCGGGCCGTATCCGATCTTGTCGTTGTACATCATGGCCACGCGGATCAGGCGCGGGTACGACGAGGCGGCGTCGCTGGCTCCCGGAGACGCATAGACAGGTTCGACGTAGAGCAGCCCGCCCTGGCCTACCGGAAGTGTGAGCAGGTTGCCCCACCGGATCCGGTTCTGATTGTCGCGCCCGATCACGCCCAGGTCTTGGGACACAGCCGGATCGGTGGTGATCGCGTTGTTGGCCAGCTTCGGACCGTTGACCTGCCCCGGGATGGTCAAGACGGTGATCCTGCCGTACGTCGCGGGGTCGGAGCTGGCGCTGATGTAGGCGGCCAGGTAGTCACGCTTGAACCTGTTCATCGCGCTGATCAACTGGTAAGCGGATGAATTGTCGTTCTTCGCAATGTTTTTCGCGACGATGTAGTACGGCGGCTGATAACTGCTGGCGGTCGGATTGGGATCCAGCGGGACGTCCCAGAAATCCGAAGTGGAGAAGAACGTCACGGGGTCGTTGACGTGGTATTTGGCCAGCAGCATCCGCTGCACCTTGAACAGGTCTTCGGGATAACGCAGGTGTTCGGCGAGCTCGGGGGTGATGTCGCTCTTGGGCTTGACGGTGCCGGGGAAGACCCGCATCCACGCTTTCAGCACCGGGTCCTGTTCATCCTGCTGGTAGAGAGTGACGGTGCCGTCATAGGCGTCCACCGTGGCCTTGACCGAATTTCGGATGTAGGAGACCTGCTTGTCGGGCGCCAGCCGGTTGGACGCCACCTCGGTGGAGTCGGCGGTCGCCGATTCCAGGGAGGTGAGTTCGGAGTACGGGTAGTTGTCCAACGTGGTGTAGCCGTCGATGATCCACACCAGCCGCTTGTTGACGATCGCCGGGTACACCGCGCTGTCAGTCGTCAGCCATGGCGCCACCGCCTCCACCCGCCGCGCCGGGTCGCGGTTGAACAGAATCTTGCTGTTGGACCCAATTACGTTGGAGAACAGGAAGTTTCGCTCGGCGAACTTGGCAGCGAACACGCTGCGGGATATCCAGCTGCCGATCGCAACTCCCCCGAGTCCGGCGTAGGTGTAGTTCTTGGTCTCGGCGCTGGTTTCGTAGTCGTATTCGCGGTCATTGCCGTTCTTTCCGACGATCGCGTAGTCGGCGGAAGTGTTGGAAATGACGGGTCCGAAGTAGACGCGCGGCTGGTCCAGCGGCGCAGGTCCGTCGGATACCACGCTGCCGTTGGCGCCGACGACATTGACCAGAAACTCGGGGTAGCCACCGTTTTGGTTGGGGTCGTTGGCGATACCACGCACCGTATTGGCCGGCGACGCGATGAATCCGTTGCCATGGGTGTAGACGGTGTGCCGGTTGATCCAGTCACGCTGGTTGTCGATCAGTCGGTCCGGGTTGAGTTCACGGGCCGCGACGACATAGTCGCGCAACGCACCGTTGCGGTCGAGGTAGCGGTCGATGGACAACTGGTCTTGGAAGTAATAGAAGTTCTTGCCCTGCTGGAACTGGGTGAACGCCGGGCTGACGATCGTCGGGTCGAGCAGCCGGATGTTCGAGGTGGTCGCGCGGTCGGCGGCGACCTGCTGGGCGGTGGCCTGCCCGTCGCCGGTGTAGTTGCGATAGGTCACCACGTCGGCCGTGAGGCCATATGCTTGCCGCGTCGCCGCGATGCTCCGGCCGATGTATTCGCTTTCCTTTTGCGCCGCATTGGGTCTCACGCTGATCTGCTCGACGATCAACGGCCACCCGGCGCCCACGATCAACGACGACAGCAGCAACAAGACCAGTCCGATGGCCGGAATCCGCAAGTCCCGCAAGACGATCGCGGAGAACACTGCGGCGGCACAGATCAGCGCGATCGCCATCAGGATCAGCTTTGCCGGCAGCACGGCGTTGATATCGGTGTACCCGGCACCGGTGAACGGCTTGCCGCCGCGGGTGTGCGACAAGAGCTCGTACCGGTCCAGCCAGTAGGCCACGGCTTTGAGCAACACCAACACACCGACCAGGCTGACCAGTTGGATCCGCGCCGAGCGGCTCAGCGCGCCAGTGCGGCCGGACAGCCGGATACCACCAAAGATGTAGTGCCCCAGCAGGTTCGCAATGAAAGCCAGGAACACCGCCACGAACAGGTAGCTGAGCACGAGCCGGTAGAACGGCAGGTCGAATGCGTAGAATCCGAGGTCCTTACCGAACTGGGGGTCCTTGACGCCGAAGTCTCCGCCGTGCAAAAACAGCTGGATCCGTACCCAATAGCTCTGCGCGATGATGCCCGCCAGCAGGCCGATCGCCGAAGGGATTCCAATGCCGACCAGCCGCAGGCGCGAAACCACGACGGCCCGGTACCGGGCCACCGGATCGTTGTTGTTACTCGGAACGAACACCGGCCGGGTGCGGTAGGCCAACGCAAGCCCGGCGAACACGATGCCGCCGACCAGCAGTCCGGCTACCAGGAAAACCACGATGCGGGTCACCAGCACGGTGGTGAACACCGAGCGGTAGCCAAGCTCACCGAACCACAGCCAGTCGACGTAAGCGTCGATCAACCGCGGGCCTACAAGCAGCAAAACGATCACACCCAGTGCGATCAGGATCAGAATCCGGCTACGCCGAGTTAGCTTCGGCATCCTTGCGGTGGGCCGCATCCCCACTGGCTACGCTCCTGATCGATTTGGCTGGCTCAAGATGGCCGGGCGTTAGCCGGGCTGCTATTGGTCGCCAAAGATTTTCCTAGACGGTCACAACTGTACGCATCTCACGCGCCGAGGCGGTCGGCTCGTCGGCGGGTCAGCAAGTGGGCGGCTGCCCTCCCGATGTGACGGCATGCAGCGCGTCTACCGCGTCGCTCAGCGTCTCGACCTTCACCAGGCGCAAGTTTGACGGATTGTCCGAGGCGGCCTCGTAGCAGTTCTTGGCAGGCACGAGGAACACCGTGGCTCCGGCCTTCTGTGCGGCGGCCATCTTGTGCGTGATCCCGCCGATTTGGCCTACCTTGCCGTCGATGGAGATGGTGCCGGTCCCCGCGACGAACGTCGACCCGGCCAACTCACCGGTGGTGAGTTTGTCAACAACCGCCAGGCTGAACATCAGGCCGGCAGAGGGCCCGCCCACATTGGCCAGGTTGAAGTCGATGACGAACGGTGCCCAGGGCGCATCAAGCACCGCGACACCCATGAACCCGTAGTCGCGGTCCTTGTTCGTACCCAGCGTGATTTGTGCCACGCCGGCCGGCTCGTTCTTGCGTCGGTAGTCGATCGTCACCACCTGGCCGGGTTTGGTGTTCTTCAAAAATCCCGTGAACTGCTCGATATTGGCCACCGGGGTGCCGTTGACCGCGTCGATGGCATCGCCGGACTTCAGCTTGCCCGCCGACGGACCGGGATCAGTGACGGTCGCGACGGTGACCGCGGGCGGGTACTTCAGAAATCCCAGCGCGGCATATGCGGCGCTGTCCTCGGACTGTTTGAAATCAGCGTTGTTGGCCTTGTCGACGTCCTCGCGCGACTTGCCCGGCGGGTAGACGAGATCGCGCGGTACCAGCTGTTCCTGGCCCGAGAGCCACAGCGTCAGCGCTTCGCCCAACGTCAGATCGTCGCGCTCGGACACCGTTGTCATGTTGAGGTGCCCTGTTGTCGGTTGGGTGGAGGTGCCCGAGATCGCGACCACCTGCTTGCCGTCGACGTCGCCGAGCGTGTTGAAGGTGGGGCCGGGGCCGAGCGACACAAACGGCACCGTCACTACCGCGAGCAACACGCCGAAAACGACAATCGGCACCAACGCGACGATCAAGGTCAGAATCCGCCTGTTCACGCCGCTTACACTAGACGGACACTGCTGAAGCTCGTTCAGCTACGAGCATGACTGGAGTACGGGTGTTCTGTTCCAGCGGTGGGTACCGTTGACATTATGGCTGACCTGCCTTTCGGCTTCTCCTCTGGAGACGACCCCGAGCGCGAGAAACACGGGAAGAAGGATCCCGATTCCGGCTCGGGCGCGTCCGACCCATTGGGCGCCTTCGGCATCGGCGGAGATTTCGGCATGGGGGACCTGGGACAGATCTTCACCCAGCTGGGCCAGATGTTCAGCAACGCCGGCACGGTGACGGCCGGGGGCAAAACGTCGGGACCGGTCAACTACGAATTGGCGCGGAGAGTCGCGACCAGCTCGATCGGGTTTGTCGCTCCCATCCCCGCCGCGACGAACCGAGCGATCGCCGATGCGGTCCATCTCGCCGAAACCTGGTTGGACGGTGCGACGGCGTTGCCCGCAGGCACTGGCAAGGCGTTGGGCTGGAGCCCCAGCGACTGGGTCGACAACACCCTGGAGACCTGGAAGCGGCTGTGCGATCCGATGGCCGAGCAGATCGCGACGGTGTGGGCGTCGTCCCTGCCAGAAGAGGCCAAGAGCATGGCCGGCCCGCTGATGTCGATGATGTCGCAGATGGGCGGTATGGCGTTCGGCTCGCAGCTGGGCCAGGCTCTGGGCCGCTTGTCCCGCGAGGTGCTGACGTCGACCGATATCGGTCTGCCGTTGGGGCCCAAGGGGGTGGCCGCGCTACTGCCGGACGCCATCGAGTCGTTCGCCGCCGGACTCGAGCAGCCGCGCAGCGAGATCCTGACCTTCCTGGCCGCCCGTGAGGCCGCGCACCACCGGCTGTTCAGCCACGTGCCGTGGCTCTCGAGTCAATTGCTGGGCGCCGTAGAGGCCTACGCCATGGGCATGCAGATCGACATGACCGGAATCGAGGAGCTGGCGCGCGACTTCAATCCGGCGTCGCTGTCCGATCCGGCGGCCATCGAAAACCTGCTCGGCCAAGGGGTCTTCGAGCCGAAGGCGACGCCGGCGCAGAAGCAGGCGCTGGAACGGCTCGAGACACTGCTGGCCTTGATCGAAGGCTGGGTTCAGGTGGCGGTGACCGCGGCCCTGGGCGATCGGATTCCGGCCGCGGCCGCGCTCAGCGAGACTCTGCGGCGCCGCCGGGCGAGCGGCGGCCCAGCCGAGCAGACGTTCGCGACGCTGGTCGGCCTCGAGCTGCGGCCGCGCAAGCTGCGGGAAGCCGCCGCGCTGTGGGAGCGGCTGACCCAAGCCGTCGGTGCGGACGCCCGCGACTCGATCTGGCAACACCCGGATCTGCTGCCCGCCGCCGACGACCTCGATGAGCCGGCCGGCTTCATCGACCGCGTCATCGGTGGGGACACCAGCGGCATCGACGAGGCGATCGCCAGGTTAGAAGAAGACTCCGACACTGAAGGCCCTGCCGGCGGTCCTGTGGATAACTGAGCGCGGCGTTCGCCGTCGGGCTGGCACAGTTCCCACCCATGTCTCAGGTCGTGTCCAAGGCCGCGATTTCCCAGTATGCGCTGGACCCGGCGATGCCGGTGCTGCTTCGACCCGACGGCGCCGTCCAGGTCGGCTGGGATCCCAGGCGCGCCGTGCTGGTCCGTCCACCGTGCGGCCTGGCCCCTGCGGAGTTGGCGACGCTGCTGCGGGCCATGCGGTCACCGACACCGATATCCGACTTGCAGCGCCAGGCGACCGACCGCGGGTTGAAGGACGCAGACGGCCTGACAAACCTCGTCGCGCAGTTGGTGGGCGCAGGTGTCGCGACCGAGTGCCGGCAGTCCCGCGGCCGGGCGGCGTCGATCCGCATCCACGGCCGAGGGCCGCTTTCGGAGCTGCTCGTTGAGGCGCTGCGCTGCTCCGGGGCCCGCATCGCCCACAGCAGCCAGCCGCATGCGAGCGTGTCGCACGCCGCCGCGGATCTGGTGGTGTTGACGGACTACCTGGTCGCCGACCCGCGCATGGTGCGCGACCTGCACAGCCAGGGCGTCGCGCACCTTGCGGTTCGGGTGCGGGACGGCACCGGCCTGGTGGGCCCGCTGGTGATCCCGGGGGTGACCAGCTGTTTGGGGTGTGCGGATTTGCACCGCAGCGACCGCGACGCCGCATGGCCGGCCATCGCCGCCCAGCTGCGCGACACCGTCGGGGTGGCCGACAGGGCCACCCTGTTGGCGACCGCGGCCCTGGCGCTCAGTCAGGTGAACCGGGTGATCGCGGCGGTGCGCGGGAGACAGGCGGTGCCCGATCCGGCGCCGCCCGCGGCGCTCAACGCCACCTTGGAGTTCGACCTCAATACCGGCTCGATCGTCGCGCGTCAGTGGACCAAGCACCCACTGTGCACATGTGGGCAGATCGACAACACCGCGTGCTAACCGTCATGGATGATGGACGTGTGGCAGACATCAAACGCGGCAGCGCTGCGCGTAACGCGAAGCTGGCCAGCATTCCCGTCGGCTTCGCCGGTCGGGCAGCGCTCGGATTCGGCAAACGGCTGACCGGCAAGTCGAAAGACGAGGTCCAGGCCGAGCTGCTGGAGAAGGCCGCGCACCAGTTGTTCACCGTCCTGGGTGAGCTCAAGGGCGGAGCGATGAAGGTGGGCCAGGCCCTGTCGGTGATGGAAGCCGCGATTCCCGAGGAATACGGCGAGCCCTACCGCGAAGCGTTGACGAAGCTGCAGAAGGACGCCCCGCCGCTGTCTGCCGACAAGGTGCACCGGGTGCTCGACGCCCAGCTGGGCACCAAGTGGCGCAACCGCTTCAGTTCGTTCGACGACACCCCGGTTGCCTCGGCCAGCATCGGCCAGGTGCACAGGGCGGTGTGGTCCGATGGCCGCGACGTGGCCGTCAAGATCCAATACCCGGGTGCCGACGAGGCACTGCGGGCCGATCTCAAGACAATGCAGCGGATGGTCGGGCTGATCAAACAGCTCACGCCGGGGGCCGACGTCCAAGGCGTGGTCGACGAGCTGATCGAGCGCACCGAAATGGAACTCGACTACCGGCTGGAAGCCGACAACCAGCGCGCGTTCGCCAAGGCGTATCACAACCACCCGGACTTCGCGGTGCCACACGTGGTGGCGAGTGCGCCGAAGGTGGTCGTCCAGGAATGGATGCAGGGCGTGCCGATGGCCGAGATCATCCGCCACGGAACCCCCGAGCAGCGCGACCTGATCGGCGCCCGGCTGATTGAACTCACCTTCGACGCGCCGCGCCGGCTGGGGATGATGCACGGTGACGCCCACCCGGGCAATTTCATGCTGCTGCCCGACGACCGGATGGGCGTCATCGACTTCGGAGCCGTGGCGCCACTGCCGGGAGGGTTTCCCATCGAGCTCGGGATGATCATGCGGCTGGCCCGGGAAAAGAACTATGACCTGCTGTTGCCGACCATGGAAAAGGCCGGCTTCATTCAAAAGGGCGGGCAGGTGTCGGTGCGCGACGTCGACGAGATGCTGCGGGCGTACGTCGAGCCCGTCGAGGTCGAGGTCTTCCACTACACCCGTAAGTGGCTGCAGAGACAGACCAATATCGAGGTGGACCGGTCGGTGAGGCAGGTCAGGGCGGCCCGGCAGATGGACCTACCCGCCAAGCTCGTGATCCCGATGCGGGTGATCATGTCAGTGGCCGCCATTCTCTGCCAGCTGGATGCACATGTGCCGATCAGGGCACTGTCTGAAGAACTGATCCCCGGTTTCGCCGAGCCCGATTCCGCTGTCGTTTAGCGCCGTTTCTAGGCGGCGACAACCTCCTCCTTGCGGGGGCGTCCGCGCGGACGTTTGCGCCGCACGATCGAACCCCGCTCGAGGATCTCGCCGCCCCACACACCCCACGGTTCGGACCGTTCCAGCGCGGCCGTCAGGCACTGGCGCCTGATCGGGCAGGCCGCGCAGAGCGTCTTGGCGCGCTCCAGGTCGGCCGGGGTGTCGGCGAACCAGAGATCGGGGTCGCCGGCATGACACGGCAACACCGTGCGCGTCGGTCTGGGGACTGGCAGTGCCGACATGTCCTGTTCACCTGCTTCCTGGTCGGTTGGCTGTCCTTCGCGGTGATCCGGACCAGGTTGAGAGGCTGTCGACCTAAAACTGTGGCCACGGATCCTTGTGACTTCGGGTCCGTGGCCATCTGGCGAAAATCGGGCTAGTTAGGTACAGCCCCTATCCACGGACGCGTCAGTCGCGGCGGCGGCACGGTGCTTGACCGAGGCCGCCGGCACGGCGGCATGGGCGGCATGGGAGGTCGCCGCGCCAGCACCAAATGCACTGGTGATCATCGTGGCGACCCTCCTCTCGTATTGCCGGCAGCAGAATGCGGTTTCGAGGGTAAATGGTAGCGGCAGGTCATTACAACCGATTTTCTGACGCGAAGATTTCCCCAGT
>Ga0318521_10000386_pt1 | contig 12246 bp, 8 predicted proteins | sample GRESIP178b2f17_FD_203513 | JGI IMG/M metagenome (GOLD analysis project Ga0318521, IMG submission 203513) | Tropical soil microbial communities from Luquillo Experimental Forest, Puerto Rico - GRE.SIPMG.178b2f17 | ecosystem: Environmental > Terrestrial > Soil > Tropical forest > Bulk soil...
CAAGTGCGCCTGGAACTTCGGGCAGACCTACACGGCCCCGAACGGATCCGCCGCCAACATGCACCTGGGGTCGCGCGACTACCTCATCCAGCAGAACTGGACGAATGCGTTGATCAACGGCCTGAACGCCGGCTGCCAGCTGAAGTGGTGAAGGCGGAGCATTCCTCGTAGTGGCCTACGGCCCGGGCGATCGTCCCGGGCCGTTTTTTTTCTGCGGACGAGCTACGATTGGGTCATGTCCCTGATCGGTCTTCAAAGCAGCGACGCTCGGCGGACGGCGACGCGTGAAGCGGTGGCGTCGGGAAGCGCCCTGAGCGGTCCGTTCCTGGCGATGAATGCCGCCGCCACCCTGATCGCCGGCTTCGGCCTGCTGCAGAATTCCGAGGCCGTCATCATCGGGGCGATGCTGATCGCGATGCTGTTCGGTCCCATCGTCGGCATCGCCCTGGCGCTCGCCGAGGGAAACCTGTCGCTGCTGAGCCGCTCCCTTCTCTCCGAGATCGCTGGCGCCCTCTGGGTGCTGGCCATCGGGTTCGCCGTCGGGTTGGCAAGCCGAAACCTCTCGATTGGCAGCGAGATCCTCTCGCGCACGTCTCCCAGCATTCTCGACCTGCTGATCGCGTTCGTAGGCGGTATCGCGGGAGGATTCACCTATGTGTCGGCGGGATTGGCTGGGGTCATCGTCGGCGTGGCGATCGCCACCGCGCTGGTACCTCCCCTGACGTCCTGCGGCATATTGCTGGCCCACCACCTACCCGGTCTCGCCGCCGGGGCGTTCATGCTGTTTCTCGCGAACTTCACGGCCATCGCCATGGGCTCGATGCTGGTCTTCTGGTTGTCTGGACATCGCCCGCGTGCGGCGGGGCAAGCCGGCCCAGTCCTCCTGCCGCGCTTGATCTCATTCGTCTTGCTCGCTGTTCTCGGCATCCACCTCACGATGACGTTCCACCGGACGGTCGCCCAATCCCAGCTGGAGAACGGCATCCGCAGGACCGTGTCTCGGGGATTGGAGGACGTCCCGGGAGCGCGCGTCGTCGGCGTGACGCTGGCGCGGGACCGGGGCACGGCCGTGGCCTGGGTGGTGGTCCGCGCGCCGGAACCGGTCCCGCCCGACCAGGTTGCTCGCCTGAACGACCTCGTCGACCGGGCCACCGGAAGCGCGGTCGAGCTCCACGTGCGATCGGTGATCACGGCGGAGACCACTCGGGACGGCTTCGTCCACAAGCCCGAGCTGTTGCCCACGGACGATCCCGGCGCGCGATAGCCGCCGTCGCACGGTCGCGCCCTCAGGCGTGCGATGCGGCCTGAGCGCCGATCAGGTCGGCGTAGATGCCGCCCGCCGCGAGGAGCTCGCGATGCGTCCCCGCCTCCGACACGCGGCCGCCGTCGAGCACCACGATCAGGTCGGCGTCTACGATTGTGCTCAGCCGGTGCGCGATGACGATGCGCGTGCATCCGAGCGCCCGGATCTGCGACATGATGCGCATCTCCGTCACCGCGTCGAGCTCGCTGGTGGCTTCGTCGAGGAGCAGGACCGACGGCCGCCGCACCAGCGCCCGCGCCAGGACGATGCGTTGCCGTTGCCCGCCCGACAGGGACGAGGCGCCGTCGAGCAGCGGCGTGTCGTACCCCATCGGCAAACGCTCGATGTCCTCGTGGATGGATGCGGCAGTCGCGGCCTCGACAATGGCCGATTCGGGCAGCTGGGAATCGAACAGCGCGATGTTGTCCCGGATCGTCGTCCCGAAGACGTGCGCGCGCTGAGCCACGATCCCGAGCTGGCCTCGGATGGAGCTCAGGTCGAGCCCGGCCAGGTCCCGCGCGTCGTAGAGGACGCGGCCGGACGTCGGACGCCCCGCCTCGACACGGAAGGACACGTCGTCAAGGATCTCCGGACCCGACGCGTCGTAGCGGAACGACACGTGCTCGACCTCGATCTCGCCGAGAATCGAGCCCGCGCGCGCGCCGCCCGATTCCTCGGCGCGAGTCGTCGTCACCTCCTGAACGCGCTCGACGTGGCTACGCATCTCCTGGAGCTGCAACGCGGTCGCGCACAGGCTCGCGAGCGGCCGCAGGAAGCCCAGCGCCAGCCCGTTCGCCGCGAGCATCGTGCCGAGCGTTAGCCGCGACTCGAGGACCAGCCACGCTCCTGTCACCAGGATCGCGAGCGGGGCTGCGACGTCGAGCGCATTGCGCCAGGTGTCGACGTTCGCGCCGAGACGCCCGCGCTTCAGGCCGACGTTCAAGGATTCGACCAGGCGGTGGGACCACCGCACGACCGCGAGGCGCTCGTAACCCGAGGCCTTGAGGGACTCCATGCCTTGAAGCATTCCGACGAGCTGGGATTGCAAGCGGCTCTGGGCCTCGAGCTCCTCGGATTGGATCTCGCGAGTCCGCCGGTACGCCAGGACGAAGATGCCGACATGGAGCGCGCCGAACCCGAGCACGACGAGCCCGAGCCGGGGGCTCATGCCGAAGATGAGGCCGAGGTAGAGGACGACGAGGGCTCCGTCGAACACGGTGGAGAGGGCGCTCGACGTCAACATGTCCCGAATGACACGATTGCTCGTGTACCGGCCGACGAGATCGCCGACGGAGTGCTTCACGAAGAACGAGTGAGGCAATCGCACGAGGTGATAGATGAAATCCATGCTCAGCTCGGCATCGAGAACCGTGCGGAGGCGCAAGAGCAGATGCGCGCGCGTGAGCGTCGCCAGGACCTGGAAGATCACGAGCGACAGCGCGCCGAGCGCGACGACGGTGAGTGTCTCGGGCGCGCGATCGGGGAGGACGCGATCCACCACCAGCCCGGTGACGATGGGCAGCGCGAGGCCGAACAGCTGCATCAACGCCGAGACGACCGTGACCTGCACGATCGCGCGCTTGCGACCGAGGATCCGCCGGAGGTAGTACCCCCAGATGTGGGTGTTGCGTCGCCCGCCGGTCCGGAAGACCTCGCCCGGCGTCAGGATCAGCGCGATCCCGGTGAATTGCCGGCCGAGCTCCTCCCGATCGACCAGCCGGCGTCCGATGGCCGGGTCGACGATTCTCACGCCCTTGCGCGTGACGCCATCGAACACGACGAAGTGATTGAACGACCAGTGCAGAATCGAGCCTCGCGGAAGTGCTTCGAACGCTTCCGGCTCGAGCTTCACCCCTCTGCCGAGGAGACCGTACCCGAGGGCGGCGTCGAGGATCGCGGATGCGCTCGCACCGCCGGCTCCGGCACCGATCCGCTCGCGGACTTCCGACAGCTCCACGATGCGGCCGTGCCATTCGAGCGCCATCGCTAGACACGCGGCCCCGCAATCTGCGATCTCGAGCTGACGAACCACCGGCATCGCGCGCCCCATCGGATCGACTCACCGGGCCCGCGGAAGGAGCCTGTCGATCGGTCGCTCGTCGCGCAAGCGGACGCGAGCCGTTGCGGTCATGCCGTCTTGAAGCGTGTACTCCGTGCCGTCGCTCCTGAAGTGATCGGACTCGAGGTGGCCGCACACGGCGACCACCGGCCCGGGAACCGTGGTCGGTGTGGCTCCGAAGGTCCCCGGCAACGAACGCAGCTCGTCCGCGTCGAGGACACCGTCTCCCACCGAGTCTACGGACCCGGGGATGTCACCGTCGCGGTACCCCGACACGCGGAGTAAGACCCGCATCCCGGGAATCAGTTTCGGCCGGCTGTTTCCGTCCACGAGCGCGACGAACATCGGATCGCCGCGAAGGCCGCCTCGAGCCTGGCGCTTCGACGAGCAGGAGGCGATGGCCGTCGCGTCCGTGGCCCCGAGGTGAACGACCGCGAACCCGGTCTCGTAAACCGGAAGTCTGATGCTTGCCGCGAGGGCAATCATCCCGATCCCCGCCACGACAAGAAGCCAGGATGTGACGGGGAGCCAGCAGGGCGTCACGTTCAACGCGCTCCCCACGTCAGGCTCGTCGAGCTTTCGACGCGCTTCGGGTCGGAAGAGATCCGAGGTTTTCACGTTCGCAGAGCCTGAGAGGCCGGCACGAGGCGGGCCTGGCGCGAGTCGTAGATCCGGTTCAGGAAGTCGTAGAGCACGTATTCTTGCCGGCGGTGCTGGGAGCGCAAGAGCCGGTTGACGAACATGTGGATGTAGCTCGCGACCAGCGTGGGAAGACCCGCCGTCAAGCGGCCCGCCTTCGAGAGTGCCGTCAGCTCGGCGACGACCGGAGCCATGCGCTCCGAACGCTCGGTCAGGATATCGACGCCGCGACGGAGCTCTTCGTCCTCACCCGCTCCTCCGTCGATGATCCGCTCGAAGTCGCGACGATTCGCGCGGAACTTGGCGCCGAGCTTCACGTGAAGGAGCTTGTCGGCGTTGATGTCCCGCGCCATGCCGTCTCGCAGGCCGCCCAGCACGAGTCGCCTCGCGGGAAGCTCGAGGCCGAACGATTCGAACAGCCGGTGGATCCCCGCGAGCGCGAGGCTGCCTCGCGCTCGCACGCCGCCGTCTCCGGGGAGCTGCTCGACGAGCTCGAGAACCGATTCGCTGTCCTCCAAGAACAGCCGCTCGCTCAGCACCACACCCTCGGCCCCGCCGTACCGTTCCGTCTCGCGCTCGTAGGTGTCGAGCTGCACGCGCCAGACAGTTCCGTCGTGCAGGAAACGGTCGACGAGGGCATGGAGGGCGGGGACCAGGGCGCCGGCGAGCCGGTCCGGTTCCCCGTGAAACCTCACCCGCACGTGACGGTGGGGATCGGCATACCGGACGAAGAACCAAGAGTCCGCGATCCCACGGTCCAGCGCCATCCTCCGAAGCGGACCGACGACGTCGCGCAGCACACGATCGGCGCTCCCTTCGCTCGTGTACAGCTTGGCGTAGAGCCACTCGGATCCCGGCGGAAACGTTCTCGCGATCTCCCGTCGAGCCGTTCGAACGGATGCGGGCGCCGCTGCGGCCGGGGCGGGCTGCACGAACGGAACGATGATCTCGTGCACGAACCGGCCCTCGGGACCGCGCGCCAGGAGAGCGCCGGGCCCGGGTATCAGCTCATGGAGAACCATCCCGGCCGCGTGCGCGGCCCGATCGACGAGCACCTCGGCCGCGAGAACGTTGTCCAGATCGAGGGGGAGTCGATTGTCCGCCTCGCTCAGGAGCACGAAGCGCGGCACGCGCCGGGACGCGCGCCACTCCTGCAGACGACGGTAGCGCGCCGCTCCCTGCGCCTCGCTCAGCCGCTCCGTCTCCGCCCTCAAGAGGCGCCACTGCGCCGGCGCGAGCACCACGCGGCCGCTCCGGACCCGAGGCAGCATCGGGGCCGAGCCGAGCGGCCCCCAGTCCCATCCGACCACGGGCGTGGTTTGCTGCGTCTGCAATGCCGCGAGGAAGCGGTAGATCGGAAGGCCGCTCGCAGGCGTGTTGTGCGCCGATGTCAGCCGGGGGACGACCTCGCGCCCCAGCCGCCGCGATCGGAGGACGAGCCGGCCGTTCTCGAATGAGAGCGTCAGATCCGTGACGGGGATCTGCCGGGCAGCCGGCGCCGCGGATCGGCCGAGATACGGGATCTCGTACTCGCGAAGCAGCGGACGCGCGAGGATGTTGCCGATCCGCCCCTCGGGCAGGTGGACGATCTCCGCGTGAACCGCGTCCGGACGGTGGCGCTCCTCCGCCCGCACGTGATCCGCGACGCGCTCGCGCAGGTCGAGGATCGCGTGGCAGAAGCGGCCCAGCCAGTTCGCACCCGACGGTCCGGCCGCGAATTGCAGCACGACCTCGAACTCTCCCCGCGCAACCGCTTCGGGCGAGCGCGCGCCGATGGCCGCCATGACCGCGAACGCCGCGGGCAACGGCGCGAGGTCCCGCCGTTGCACCCTCTCGAGCTCCGCCGTCTCGAGCGTGATCTCGTCACGTGCGCCCGCGAGGGCGTCGACGACCTTCCCGTAGAGAAACGCGTCGCGCCGCGTCCATGGGCTCGAGTCCTCGGGCGCGGGGCGAACGTCGAGTCCCTCGAGGAGCGGCGCGACACCGCCGGGAGCGCGGCCCTGAAGGCGGAACTCGACGCCCAGATCCTCGTCGAGCGCCTCGACGAGCGGGACTTCCCGGCCCTCGTATCTCTCGAAGAACGCGCCGGCGAAGCGTCCGATCGCGCTGCCGGCGGGGCCGGGCGCCATGCGCCAGAGCAGCTCCATGCCTCGAACGATCTCGGCGATTGGCTCCGGCCCAAGCGTGGCCGCGATCCCCGGCTTGACGAGATCCACCTGGAGGAAGCGGGACAGCTCGACCTCCGCGGGAAGCGTTTCGAGCCGGCGGGCCGCGTCGACGTACTTCTCCCGCGCGATCCCGAGCGGGGCGCGGACGAGATCGTCGAGCGCGCCCCGGAGCTCCTCGAGGCGCGCGCGCACGGGCGCGGCGCCCGGCACGTCGGGCAGGCGTCGGAGCAAGTCCTCGAGCGGCTCCGAGCCGGTCACCGCGGGAGCGAGGTCGGAAACCAGAATCTTGTTCTCGATGAGCTCGGCGACGAACGAGTCCGCTTCTTCGCGCGAGACTTCGGCGTCGGCCGCCGTAATCGCCCCGGCAAGCTCCGCGGCGTCCGCGCCCCCTCGTGCGCGAGCGAGCGTCTCTTCGAGATAGTCCGAAGCCCCCACGGCGACCAGATGGTTCGAGCGGTGCGCGCCGGCAATGCGTGTCTCCGCGTACCGCAAACTCCCGGCGGCCTTGTAGAGGCTCGAGTTGGGCTCGAACCGGAGCGACGCCGCGACCTCCGGCATGCGCTCGAGCCGATCGACGAGCCCGAACAGGTAGTCGTTGTCGAGCCTTGCGTGGCGCGTGTAAGACGAGCGTGGCGAAAACTCCAGGCACGTCTCGGCACCGACCGTTCCCAGAGTGAGCCCCGCGAAAAGGCCGAACGGCGTCGGCCGGCCACACATTCGGAAGACGTATCTCGCGAGCGCGAGCTGCACCCGGCTCCCGTCCTCAGGCGCGCCGACTTGCTCGAACCGCCCGACGAGATCGGGGGAGGCCAAGAACAGGGCCTCGCGAGTCTCGGGGCGAACGAGGAGCGCTTCGAGCTTCGCCCGGATCGATCGCCAGTCCTTGGCGAGTGCTTCCTCCAGGAACTTGCCGTCGCCGAGCGCGGACGGTGCTTCGAGACCGTCGCCGAGCGCGAGCCAGTCGTCGAGAGGGAACAACGGGGATCGCGCGACGAAGAAAGTCGCGACTGGCGGTCCTTGCGGAAACGGGCTCTCCGCCATTCAGCGCACCACCGGCAACCCGGCCGCCAGGATCCGGTCCCATGCCGGTTCGATCGACGTGGTGGCCGCGAGGAACGCGAGTCCGACGCCCGCGATTCCGTTCAAGAATCCCGGGGCCGTGACCCAGACGCCGCGGCCGTTCTCGTCCCGATCGAGGCTCTCGAACCCAGCAAGGCCCGAGCCCGGCTTTCGCAGCGTGAGTGAATAGTCGAGCCAGCCGAGTGCCGCATCCCGGAAGCAGGTCTCTCCTGTCGATTGATACAACCGGTTGAAGAGATGCGCGTTTCCCGCGCTCCCGTGGCACAGGCACGTCTGGTCGACTTTCGAGGCTGCGATATCGCGCGCGGCACAGGCTCTGGCGAGCGCGAGCGCTTCCCGGTCCCAGTGCCGCTCGCCGACCTCGCGCGCGGCCAAGAGCAGCGCGACCGAAACGCCGAGGTTACCGCTGCACCAGGAGATCCGATTCGGTGGCGAAGTCTCGCTCGCGGAGAACCACGCGGGAAAGTCGGTCCCGTCGCGCCGAGACGAGCGGTGCGCGAGCAACCAGGACACGGCGCCATCGAGAAGGCGGCGGGCCTCGACGTCGGCGATTCCAGCGCCGCTTACCCGGCCGAGAAACGCGATGACCCCAGGGATGCCGTGAGCGACGCCGAGATTGTAAAAAGGCTCGGGAGCCCGCGCGTGTTCTACCTCGGGAGGTTGGAACGGCTCGGATCGCCAGGTGATCCCCTCGGAGGTTCCTTCCGAGAGGGCGGCGAGCAGCTCGATGATCCGGAGAAGCATCCGCGACGCGCCGGGGTGCGAGCGCCGCTCGAGCGCATAGGTACCCAGCCCAGCGAGGCCGGACAGGTGCTCGAAGCGCTGTCGAGAACGCGGGGGAGATCCACGGTCACCAAGCCACGTCGCAAGGCCCTCCTCGACACCGTCGGTTTCAACATGCGATGCGAGATGGTGGACGGCCCAGGCGACGCCTGTGAAGCCGGCATCGAGATCCGTCGGCATGCGCCTCGCGGCGACGGCATCCACAGCGAGCTCGAGATGGCGCCGGCTCGCACGCTCGTCGCTCGCGTCGCCGGTGGACCGGGCGAGATATGCAAAGAACAGGGCGATTCCTGCGTGCCCGCCCATCAGCGAAGCATCGTCACGATCCGATCGAGCAATCCCGCGCAACGCGCCGGCGATGTCATGGGCCGCTTCCGTGAGCTGCCGGGCGCGCTCCCCGGTGAGCAGAGGACGCCACCCCATGGCCGTCAGGCTTTCGGCGGCAGGTCGGCGAGGAGCAACCGATCCCAGGCCGGCTCGATGTCGGTCGTGGCTGCGAGAAGCGCCAAACCTATCCCGGCGATGCCGGTCAGGAATCCGGCGTGAGGCCTCCAGACCTCGCGATCGTTGTCGTCGAGATCGAGGCTCTGGTATCCCGCGATGCCGACACCGGGCGTGCGCAGCGCGAGCGCGCGCGCGTACCACGCCACCGCAACCTCGCGGAATCGTGTGTCGCCGGTCGCCAAGAAGAGCCGATGGAAGAGATGCCCGTTGCCGGCGCCGCCGTGGCAAAGACACGCTTCCTGGACCCTCGATTCGACGAATGGCCGCTCCGCGCACGTGCGCGCCAGCTCGATGGCCTCCTCTTCCCATTGCAACTCGCCGACCGCGCGCGCGGCGATGAGCAACGCCACGGCGATACCCGGATTTCCGTAACACCACGACACGCGATCCGCGGGCGGGTTTCCGCTCGAAGCGACCCACGCGGGGAAATCGACCCGATCGCCGCGAGGCCGGCGCTGTGCGAGCGTCCATCGGACCGCGCCTTTCAAGAGCTCGCGCGATCGCGGCTCGGCAACCCCTGCGGCGCAAACTCTTCCGAGAAACGCGATCACACCTGGAATTCCGTGGGCGACGCCGAGGTTGAAGTAACCCTCGGGAGTTCGCAACAGCGCACGGGCGGGAAGCTGACCGGGCGGCGTGAACCACGTGATCCCGTCGGAGGTCTCCGAAGATAGGAAGGCCAGGCGCTCGACGATCAGCTCCAAAATCCGCCGGGCGCCGGCTCCCGGCAGGCGCTCCAGCGCGTAGATCCCCAGACCGGTCACGCCGTAGAGCAGGTCGTAGCGCTGCAGCCACGCGGCGTTCGATCCAGCCTCGCTCAACCCCGATTCGAGCGCGGCGTCGATATCCTCGTTTGGATCCTCCAGGCCCACCCCACTGGCGCTCGAGCGGGCGCGCAGGTGCTCGACGGCCCAGGCGATTCCCGTGAATCCTGCGTAGAGGTCGGGCGACATCGGAGTGACGGCGAGGCTCTCGATGGCACCCTCGAGATGTCGCTGACTCGACCGGAGGTAGGAGGGCTTCTCGGCGGCGCGCGCGAGGTACGAGAAAAAGAGAGCGATTCCCGCGTCGCCACCGCCGATCGAAGCGCCTGTCGCGACGCCGATCGGTGGATCGGTCAACGCGCACGCAATCGCATCGATCGTTTCATTTGCACGTCGGGCCAACTCGCCGGCCAGCAGCGGCCGCCACGCCGTGGATGCCGGACGCATCGTCATCTCGAGATCGTGAGCGTTCATGATTGTGCCGGAACCGCACTGCACGGGCGGAGGCCGCCCGTGCAGGGATCCGTGACGAGACTAGGAACAGGTGCAGTCGGAATCGGTCCCGGGCGGCGGACAAATGCATCCCGGCCAACTGATCGACTTGGTCGGGCAGATCTGCGTCCCGCCGCCGGCGACTACGTCCAGCTCGGCCTTGTTGAGGTCACGGATCGTCTCTTTGTTCAGCGTCAGCTTCTTCATCTGACTCCTCCACAGCACGGCCTGGACTCGACGTCATGCCGAGATTCGGCCGCACATGTTTCAATAACGCCCACCGGCTTGTGGACCGTGCGGACACTACGTCCCCTCTACTGGAGAACCGGAATTGCTCACGGAAAGGGGCAGCGACGGCCAGCGACTTGCCCCACTATTGCGGGTGAGGAGCTAGGGATTAAAGGCACGCCCCGTCGATTCCTACCAAACTGTCTGCACCTTGCTGCGGCCCCAACGCGGAGCGGAGGGGCGCGGGTACGCTGGATCGTGGATTCGGATCAGGTGATCCGAGTCGCAAGACCCCCCATCGGAGCGCTGTTCGCGACGCTCGAAGGAGTTCCCCCATGCGCGAAAAATCGCCTTCCCCCGCTTAACGGGAACTAGGATTGAATGCGCCGTACGACGCCAAGGTCGTCGGCGACTACACGGGATTGACGCCGCCCGAGCACTGAGCCCGACAGTCGGATGCAGCGGCGGGCCGCCGTCGGCCCGCCGCATTTCTCGTCAGGGGCAGTCCGATATGACCTGGGGAGATATGCAGACGGCGAGGCCGACCGGCCGCTCCGCGCCGCTCGATGCCTGGCCGTACGATCCTTCCTCGAAGCCGTCCTTCGGAACCACCAGGTAGTAGTCGCTTCCTGCGCCCGGCACGAACGTCTCCGTGAGATCGTGGCCGGTGTCGGTACAGACCTTCGACGTGTGGCTGTACCAGGAGCCGATCGTTCCCTCGTAGATCGCGTAGTCGTCGGCGCCGCTCGAGCAGCTCGGGGCCCACGACACCGTCACGCTTCCGCCGGACTTGTCCACGTGAATCGTCGGCGGCACTCGCCCCGGGTTTCCGCCCGTCGAGACACCCGTGACCTCTCCCGAGATGGGCCAACCCGTCAGTCCCTCGAACAGAGAGTAGTTGACTCCATCCCAGGCGACGAGCTGTCCGGGGACGTAGGTCGTGAGCCCCGGGGGCCCGATCGTCGTCGGAACGTCGAACGAGAAGACGTACTTGGCCCCCGCCCGGGCCGCGGCGACGAGATTCACGGACGTCGGGATTCCGGTCCCCGCGGAGGCCGACTTGAACTCGGGGTTCGACGCGGCCAACGTCCACCCGCCGCACCCGGGGCCCGAGTGAATGTACCTCGCGAGGTCCGCAGGATTGAACGAAAACGGCCCGAGGGTGACCGGTGCGTCGAAGCTCACGATCAGATTCCCGGCATCGCCGCCGACCAGGTAGACGGCGTCGATGCCCACACCGTCGGGGATGGGCGTCGGAAGGCTTGCGCCGCAGAAGAACAGAGAGTACGTGCCGGTCGGTCCGTCGTACCGGATGATGTCGCGCGTCTGCGCGAGCGAGGGCAGCGATCCCGAGAGATTGCTCGGCGTTTCCAGCGCGAACAGCCAGCTGCCCGGCGCATCCATCCGGTGGATGTCGGCGAGCAGCGGGCTTCCCGGAACGCTGAAGACGGATGTGTAGGACAACGTGTCGTACTTGTAGAGCTGCCAGTACTGAACGTCCGTGCCGCCGAGCGTCTCGTGCGTCGGGACGTCGGGGACCACGTAGATCGGCGAGGCGGCACCTACGTGAGTCGCGACCGCGAGCGAGCCGATCCATCCCGCGGCCGTGCGAAGGGCTCTCGAGTGAGTGGCATTCATGGCGTCCACCTCATGCGGCGGCGGGCCGCCTAGAAGAGCGGCGGGCCGGGAATGAGATTGCTGCCGTCGCTCGTATTGCCGTTCGCGGCCAGGGCGTCGCAGGAGTTGGGCGGGAACAATGCTCCGCAGGGTCCGACGGCGACGCCGGTGTTCCCGCGCGCCATGTTCCGGCCGAAGATGTTGAGCGTCGCGCCTCCCGAGAAATCGAGGCCCGCGCCGTTATTCGTGTTCAGAGTGCTGTTCTCGATGTAGTTCTTCGACCCTTCGACGAAGATGCCGTGGCCGCCGGGAAGGCCGGATCCATTGAGTGAGGACGTCTGCCGGACGATGTAGTTGTCGTTGCTGCCTGGATCGAGATGGAGACCGTGCCACCCCGCCGAGCGGACGACGTTGTCGGCGAGCCGATTTCCACCGCTGGCGACCACATCGATACCGTTCTTTCCGGCCTTTTCGATGGTGTTCCTCTCGAACAGGCAGCCGCCGCTGGCCACGAGGCTGATTCCGGCGTCGGCGGTGACGTCGATCCGGTTGTCCAGGAAGCTGAGAGCGCTCGCATTCTGAACGGCGATCCCGAGGCTTCCCGCGCCC
>Ga0318521_10000401_pt1 | contig 12078 bp, 9 predicted proteins | sample GRESIP178b2f17_FD_203513 | JGI IMG/M metagenome (GOLD analysis project Ga0318521, IMG submission 203513) | Tropical soil microbial communities from Luquillo Experimental Forest, Puerto Rico - GRE.SIPMG.178b2f17 | ecosystem: Environmental > Terrestrial > Soil > Tropical forest > Bulk soil...
TCCATGACGCAATCGCCAGCATGTCCGTCCGCGCCACCCGCGCGGGGACGGTCGTCTACGAGGCGAACTGGCGCGACGAGAAGAAGAAGGTCGGCGACCCCGCGTGGAACGGCGAGCGGATCCTCGAGATCCCGGACCTGTCGCGCATGCGGGCCGAAGGGGAGATCGCGGAGTCCGACGCCGGGATGATCAAGGAAGGCCAGGTGGTCCGCCTCCGGCTCGAGGCGCACCCCGACGTGGAGTACACGGGGAAGATCGCCTTGATCTGGGGGACCGTGCAGCAGCTGTCCTGGCGGAATCCGGAGAAGGTCGTCAAGCTCGACATTTCTCTCGATTCCACGGACCCGCGCCGGATGCGCCCGGGGATGCGCTTCCGCGGGACGGTCGAGACGGGACGGGTCAAGGGGGCGGTGCTCGTCCCCGCGGAAGCAGTCTTCCCGACGCCGGACGGTCCCGTGGCGTATCGCAAGTCGATCGTGGGCTTCGGCCGGCGCGTGCTCGAGCTCGGGGCGCGGAACGACAAGATGGTCGTCGTCACCCACGGCCTCGAGCCGGGAGACCGGGTCTCGCGGCGCGACCTCTCGCTCCTCGAGGACGGCTCGTGATGACGCGGCGCGCGCGCACGCGGACCTTCGCGGCGGCGGGAGCGACGGTGCTGGCGCTCGTCGCGATCCCGAGGATAGGCCGCCTCTTCTCGAGCCCCGTCCCCACGATGACCGTGTCGCCGGGCCCGTTCGAGCGCCGGGTCGTCGCGGAGGGGAATCTCGAGGCCGCCGACGCGACGCCGGTGACGGCGCCCGTCGAAGCGCAAGGGCAGCTCAAGATCTCCTGGCTCGTGCCCGACGGGACCCGGGTCAAGACGGGAGACGTCGTGGTCCGGTTCGACCGCGGCGACATGGAGCGCGCGCTGCGCGACGGCGAGGCGAGCCGCTCGACCGCGGAGAGCAAGATGAACGGCTCGAAGGCGGCGTCCGAGGGGGCCATCCGCAACCTCGAGCGGGACGGCGCGATCGCCCGCGAGGAGCGGGACGCGACCGAGAAGTACAAGGCGACCGACCCCGACGTCTTCTCGCGGCAGGAGATCATCCGCGACGACATCGACCGGTCGCTCGCCGACACGCGCATCGAATCTGCCGAAAAAAACAGGGCGATCAAGGAGTCGCTCGCGAAGGTCGATCTGGACCTGCTCGACATTGACCGGCGCAAGGCCGCGATCTCCGTCGATCGCGCGAAGAAGGGGCTCGAGGCGCTCGAGATCCGAGCGCCGCACGACGGCATCCTCGTCTACCGGCGCGACTGGAGCGGGCAGAGCGCCAAGGTCGGCGATTCGGTCTGGCCGGGGGACCCGGTCGCGGACATCCCGAACCTCAGCACGCTCCAGGCGCGCGTGTTCGTCCTCGAGGCCGACGCGGGGGGGCTGCTCGCGGGCCTTCCGGTCAAGGTCACGATCGAGGCGCACCCCGAGACCGTCTACGACGCGAAGATCACCAAGGTGGACACGCTCGCCAAGAGGCGCGTCGGCTGGATCCCGGTGCAGTACTTCGGCGCGACGCTGGCGCTCGCGTCCACCGATCCCGACCGGATGAAGCCGGGAGAGCGTGTGCAAGCGGTCATCACGCTCGACGCGCGCAAGGAGGCGATCAGCGTGCCCCGCAACGCGATCTTCGAGAAGGACGGCAAGAAGATCGTCTACCGGCGGAAGCACTTCTCGTTCGCGCCGGTCGAGGTCGCCCTCGGGCCCGCGGCCGTCGGCCGGGTAGTGATCGACCGGGGGATCGGGGCGGGGGACGAGATCGCGCTCGCCGACCCGAGCGCGCCCGCTCCGTCCGCCCCGCGCGACGGGGGGACGGGCCCGGCCTCGGGGTCCCCGACGGCGCTCGGCGGCGCGCGCTGATGACGCCTGAGGCGGTCCAGTCGGCGATCGAGAATCTCGCCGCGCACAAGCTGCGCTCCGCGCTGACGATGCTCGGGATGATCTTCGGCGTCGGTGCCGTGATCGCGATGCTCTCGATCGGAGCCGGGGCGGAGCGGCAGGCACTCGAGATGATCGAGCGGCTGGGCCTGCGCAACGTGCTGCTCCGCGCGAAGGAGATGAAGGACGACGAGCTCGAGGAGACCCGCAAGAAATCGCAGGGGCTGTCGTGGCGGGACGGGGAGGCGATCACGGACGCGGTCCCCGGGGTGGAGTTCGTCGCCGGGCGGATCGAGATCCAGCCATACAAGATCCTCGCCGCCGGCGCCAAGACGACCGCGAAGGTGTACGGAGTGTCCTGGCGCCAGCCGGAGCTGACGCATCTGCCCGTCGCCGAAGGGCGCTTCCTCGACAGGCTCGACGAGCAGACACACGCGCAGGTCTGCGTGATCGGTCCGGCGGTGCGGCGCGACCTGTTCGGCTACGGGCCGGCGCTCGGGCAGGACCTCAAGGTCAACGACGTCTGGCTCACGGTGATCGGCGTTCTCCGCGATTCGGGAGGGGCGGCGAGCTTCCAGGGCGTCCCGCTCGGCACGATCGCGCGCGAGATCTATCTCCCGGTGACGACGGCCGCGCGGAAATTCGACCGGGCACCGCTGAAGTCGCCGCTCGACGAGCTGGTCGTGCGGTTGAAGGCCGACGCCGATCCGATGGCCGCCTCGACGCTGGCGCGGCAGCTCGTCGACCGGATCCACGCCGGGGCGCCCGACGTCGATCTCGTCGTGCCGGAAGCGCTCCTCGCGCAGAGCCGGCGGACGCAGCACCTGTTCAACATCGTCATGGGGTGCATCGCCGGGATCTCGCTCCTGGTCGGCGGGATCGGGATCATGAACATCATGCTCGCCACCGTGCTCGAGCGGACGCGGGAGATCGGCGTGCGGCGCGCCGTCGGGGCGACGCGCCTGGACATCCGCAACCAGTTCATCATCGAATCGTTCTCGATCAGCGCCTTCGGCGGTGTGCTCGGCATCGTCGCCGGGCTCGTCATCGCGAAGGCCGTCGCCGCCTACGCCGGCTGGCCGACGGTCGTCACCCTCTTCTCGATCGCGCTGTCCACCGGCGTCTCCGTCACCGTGGGCCTGGCCTCGGGGATCTACCCCGCCGTACGCGCCGCTGACCTCGACCCCATCGACGCTCTTCGGTACGAGTGAATCGGGGTAGTCCTCTCCTGGGATATTCCCTTTCTTCTTGCTCGGCTCCCCGGATACCGCCTCGCTGCGAAGAATAGGGAATACCCCAGGAGAGGACTACCCCGATTCACTCGACCTCGTAGACCGCTCGCTGGACGTGGAACGGGTAGGTCTTGCCGTCGCGCGGCGGGACCTTGGCACGCCAGGCCGACGGCGGCTCGAAGCGGAACGAGAGGGTCTTGTGGCGGCTGCGGGTGAGGCGGAGCGGGCCGCCGGACTCCCGCCCGTCCCCCTGCAAGCGGACGACGATCTCGCGCAGCCCGTCGGCGGGGACCTCGGGGCCGTCGAGATGCCGGCAGTGCTTCCACCAGAGCATCTCGTCGCAGTTGTCGAACTCGTAGAGCGGCGGCGCCTCGAACACCGCCTCGATCTGCTGCGCGCGCCCGGGGATGCCGACCAGCTCGAGCGGCCGGATGACGGCGCGCCCCGCCAGGCGCTGCTGCAGGCTCGCGCGGGGAAACAGCGGCGCCCGCTCCGAGGGCCGCGTGCCCTCGTTGCGGGCGATCCGCCGCACGAGCGCGTCGGCCGGGAGCACGACGTAGCCGGTCTCGCGATCTCCGGCGAACACGCACCGCTCCGGCTCGTCGAGGTAGCGCAGCGCGGTGCCCGCGAGGAGGATCGCATCGAGCAGCGAGGCCGCGCGCTCGACCGCGTCCTCGGTCACGGCGCGCCCGAGCGCCTCGCGCACCGGCCTGAGATCGAATCCGGCGACACCGCCGAGCAGCCCCGCGGCCGTCTCGACCGCAGCCCACCGCTCCGCCCACCCCGCGCGCGGGAGATGCCTTCGCCGGTAGGGCGAGGGACCGAGCGCGCGGAAGAGCGACTCCCGGTCCGGCAGGTGCGCGGCGGCCGCGGCCGCGGAGAGCTCCCAGAGCAGCGCCTTGGCCACCGGCTCGGGATGGATCTCCGCGAGGCCCGAGCGCCGCCGGTCCCGGTCGGGATAGGGCACGCACGGCTGTCCGGCGGTGGCGAGCGCGGCGAGCAGGTCCGAGCCTCCGACCGGCGCGGCCGCCCCGCCGCGCGCGGAGGCGAGCTTCACGGCGAGGCGTCGGTGGAGCCACCGATCGACGCGCCGCGGCTTGTCGGGGGAGGAGGGGGCGACGACCGCCGTGTCCACCGCGAGCAGGAACGGATCGCCTCCGGAGAGGCGCGAGACCTCGCGCGCGAGCGCCGTCAACCCCTCGACCGGCGCCGCCGCGGCCACGGCACCGGTCGGATCGAGCGCGACGATCGTCCCGGCACCGCCGGTTGCGGTCAGCTCCCGGACATCCGCCCCCAGGATCCGCATAGGCGGGGGATTATCTCCCAGCGGGGGTCAGGTGCCGATCGAGGCCTTGATCGCCCCCGCCAGCCGCTCCGCCAGGTCGCGGACGAGGCGATCGTCGTCGGCCTCGACCATCACGCGCGCGAGGGGCTCCGTCCCGGAGTAGCGCAGGACGACGCGGCCGCGCCCCGCGAGCGCCTGCTCGACCGCCGCGACCTCCGGCCCGATCGTCGCATGGGCACGCAGATCGGGCTTCTCGCGGACCTCGACGTTGAGGAGGACCTGAGGCCCCGGGACGATCCCGTCGAGGATCGTCTCGAGCGCCTCGGCCTCGGCGCGCAGCGTGTCGAGCAGCAGTACCGCCGTGAGGATCCCGTCGCCCGTCGTCGCCTTGTCGCGGAAGATCACGTGCCCCGACTGCTCGCCGCCGAGCACCGCCCGCTCCTCGACCATCCTCTCGAGCACGTACTTGTCCCCGACCGGTGCGCGGTGGAGCCTGATCCCCTCGGCGGCCAGGTGCTTCTCGAGCCAGAAGTTGCTCATGATCGTCGCCACGACCGCGTCGCCGGCGAGCGCGCCGCGCCGCTTGAGCGCCCGGCCGACCAGGAACAGGATGTGGTCCCCGTCGACGTTCCGCCCGCGGCGGTCGACGGCGAGGCACCGGTCGGCGTCGCCGTCGAACGCGAAGCCGATGTCGAAGCCGCCGCCGCGCACCCGGCCGGCGAGCCCTTCGAGGTGCAGCGAGCCGCACCCGAGATTGATGTTCCGCCCGTTCGGCGCGTCGCCGATCGTCTCCACGGACGCGGCGTAGTGACGGAAGACCGCCGGCGCGATCGCGCACGCCGAGCCGTTGGCGCAATCGAGAAGAACACGCAGGCCCGCGAAGCGCCCGGCCGGAACGACGCCCTCGAGGAACCGCACGTAGTCCCGCAGGAGCGCGCGGTCCTCCGCGGGCTGCTCCGTCCCGCCGGGGGGCTCCGGTCCCGCCGGGTCGAGGATCGCCGCTTCGATCTTCGCCTCCTCGGCGTCGGGGAGCTTTGTGCCGTCGGCGCCGAAGACCTTGAGCCCGTTGTCCTCGAACGGGTTGTGGCTCGCGGAGATCATCACACCCGCGTCGAATCGCCCCGAGCGCGTCGCGTGCGCCAACCCCGGCGTCGAGGTAACGCCGGCGTCGATCGCCCGGCCGCCGCGGGAGACGAGGCCGTCCCCGACCGCGTCTCGCAGCCACGGACCGGACTCGCGGGTGTCCCGGCCGATGACCACGCGGGGAGGCCGCCCGAGGCGGATCGCCAGCGCGTCGGAGAGCGCGGCCCCGAACCGGCGCACCGTCGCGGCGTCGAGCGGCGCCTGCCCGGCCACGCCGCGAATCCCGTCCGTCCCGAACAGTCGCTTCATGCCCCCTCCTCAGCGCGCGGGCTTCACGTCGACCGCGCGACGCGACATCTTCTTGATCGACACCTTGGCCCGTTCCTCGTCGCCCAGGCCCGGAAGCTCGATCCGCAGCGGGACGTCGTGCACGAGCGGCCCCGAGGAGCCGGCCGGCAGCTCGGCGATCGCGCGGATGTGCCGGTCGCGCAGGCGCGGGATCAGACCCGACGGTGCCGTGACCGTCACGTCCACCGACGCGGGGACGGGCGTGCCCCCGCCGGGGACGACGACCGGCACGCGATCGATGGTGCCGTCCACCGGGGCGAGGTCCACGACGACGGTCACGTCGAGCGGGCGCGTGTCGACCACGCGGACGTCGTTTCCGTCCGGGATCGCGCCGACGCGCACGGTGAACGGCTCCGTCTTGTCGTCGACCCGGATCGGGTCGGTGCGCAACCGCGCCGCCGGTCCGAGCTTCCCGTCCGGGCCCTCGACCGCCAGCTCGCTCGGGCGCGCGGAGGCCCCGTAGACGGCGTACCCGCGCGGCGCCTTCCCGACGAGCGTCGGGGCGATCGCGATCTCGCGGCGCTTCTTGCGAGCGACGACGAGCTTGAGCCGGTCGGGATCGATCGCGGCGACCTCGAGATCGTGGGGGATGCCCCGGACGTTGCGGGGCGTCAGGATCACGGTGCGCTCGCCGGTGGCCGAGCCCGCGTCGCGGAGATCGACCCGGACGTCGAGGTCGTACGGATCGATCCGGCGAATGAGCGTCTCCGACCCGCGCAGGCGGAGCGTGACCGTCGTGGGAGGCGTGCCCGACAGCGTGGCGCCTTCGGGGAGGAGCACGTCGACGGGGACCCGCACGTCGCTCACCCCGCGTCCGTCCCCGGTCACCGCGATCCAGACCGCGAACGCGAGCGCGAGCGAGAGCAGCTTGAGCGGCCAGCGCCGGAGGAAGAGGTCAAGCACGCCGCGCCTCCTGCGGCTCCTCGGAGGCCACCCGCCGCGTCCAGCCCCACCGCGACTCGCGCGGGCGCAGCGCGGTCTCGAGGCGCCGGGTCAGCTCGGACGCGTCGAGGTTCTCCTCGATCCGGCCTCCCTCGCAGAACGAGACGACTCCGCGCTCCTCGGAGACCACGACCGTGACCGCGTCCGATTCCTCGGTGATGCCGATCGCCGCCCGGTGGCGCGTGCCGTAGGCCCGCGAAAGGTTCGGGTTGGTGGTCAGCGGGAGGTAGGCGCACGCGGCGCGGATGCGGGGCCCGACGATGATCACGGCGCCGTCGTGAAGGGGTGCCCCGCGCTGGAAGATCGACACGATGACGTCGTACGAGACGTACGCGTCGAGCGTGATCCCGGTCTCGGAGAACGCGCGCAGGCCCAGCTCGCGCTCGATCACGATCAGGGCGCCGAGGCGCTTGCTCGCCAGCGACACCGCGGCGAGCGCGACCTCCTCGACGACGTTCTCGTGCGGACGGCGCTTCACGAGGGCGGAAAACGGGTTCCGCCCGACGCGGGCGAGCGCCTGTCGCAGCTGGTTCTGGAAGAGCACGATGACCGCCAGCGGGATGTAGAGGAGCAGGTCCCCGAGCACGGCGTGGACGGCGGGCAGGTACAGCAGGCCGGGGCGGCTCAGGAAGTGCAGCAGGACGATCGCGACCACGCCCACGACCATGTGCACGGCGCGCGTGCCGCGGATCAGGAGGAGGAGCTGGTAAATCAGGACGGCCAGGATGAGGATGTCCAGGACGGCGAGGCCGTTCAGGTCGCGGAGGTGCGCGGCTGCGGAGAGTCGCTCGAGCATCGTCAAGAGTCCCTGTCGTCCCGGACGGCCGTTCCGCGCCCGCTACGATCTCCGGATGGCGTCGATCATGCGCGTGACCCGCCGGGTCGCCGCCACGTCGTGGGCGCGAACGACGTGCACGCCGTGCCACGCCGCCAGCGCGGCCACTCCCAAGCTGCCCTCCAGGCGCTCGCCCACCGGCAGGTCCAGCGCGGTTCCGATGAACGACTTCCGCGACGCGCCGATCAGGATCGGCCGGCCGACGCTTCGCAGCGTCGGCAGCTCCCGGAGGATCTGCAAGTTTCCGGCGGCCGACTTGCCGAATCCGAGGCCCGGATCGACGAGGATCTTATCATCCGCGACTCCCGCGGCGAGGGCCTTCTCGACCCGCTTGCGCAGGAATCCGACGACCGACGAGAGCAGGTCGACGTAGCTCGTGTCCTGCTGCATCGTGCGCGGCGTTCCGCGCATGTGCATGACGACGACGGGCACGTGCGTGTCCCGCACGACCGCGATCATCGCGGGCTCCGCGAAGCCGGAGACGTCGTTGACGAGGTCGGCTCCGGCATCGATCGCCTGCCGCGCCACTCTCGCCTTGGTCGTGTCGATCGAGACCCGCACCGCGAGCTCGCGCTTGATCGCCTCGATCACCGGCACGACGCGGCGCAGCTCCTCGTCGTCCGGGACGGGGGCGGCCCCGGGGCGCGTCGACTCCCCGCCGACGTCGACGAAGTCGGCGCCGTCCTCGACCATCTTCGCGGCGATGTCGACCGCCTCGGCCGCCGAGACGATCCGCCGCCCCTCCGAGAAGGAGTCCGGCGTGACGTTCAGGATCCCCATGACCCGGGTCTGCGAGGCGAGGTCCATCCGCTCGCCGCTCGTGAAAGACAGGACGAATCCGGTGCGCTCGTACGCGGAGAGCGTGTTCCTTATCGCCGACCCCAGGCCCTTCAGGTTCCGCGATTCCAGCACGGCGCCGAGGCGCCTCAAGGTCTGCTCGTCGGCGACCAGGATCCGCGGCGCGCTCCCGCCGGAGCCGACGATCCCCTCGAAGACGGTCACGCCGAGCGCCTGGGCCTCCTCGAGGAGCTTCTCGGCGTCGTCCTCGGGCACGGCGTCGAGGCGAAGCGCGCGGCGGGCGCGGGAGGCGAGCCGCTCCGCGGCCTGCGCCTGCGACTCCTCGACGTCGGACATCGCGCGGAGGGCGCGGGGCAGCTGCGCGAGCTCGATGACGCGCGGGTTGTGCTCCACGGCCGGCTCGATGCGGGGCGACCGCTCCACGGGCTAGGCGGGCTGGCTTCCGGGCGTCGGGATCACCGCGGGCCGCGCGGCAGCCTCCGGCTTGGCCTCGGGGGATTCGGCGCCGGTGCTCCCCGGTGCCGTCGGAGGAACGGGCAGCGATTCGCCGCGGACCAGCGCCGCGATCTGGTCGGCGTCGAGCACCTCGCGCTCGAGGAGCGCCTCGGCGATCGACGTCAGAGCCTCGCGGTTCTCCTCGATGACCCTCCGGGCGGTCGTGTACCCCTCGAGGACGATCGCCTTGACCTCCTTGTCGATCTCGACCGCGGTCGACTCGGAGTAATCCCGGTGCTGCGCGATCTCGCGGCCGAGGAAGATCTGCTCTTCCTTCTTGCCGAACGTCAGCGGGCCGAGCCGCTCGGACATGCCCCACTCGCAGACCATCTTGCGGGCGAGCTCGGTGACGCGCTCGATGTCGTTGCCAGCGCCCGTCGTGGTCCGGTTGAAGGTCAGCTCCTCCGCGACGCGCCCGCCCATCAGGACGGAGATCGTGGTTTCGAGGTAGTCCCGCGAGTACGTGTGCTTGTCGTCGACCGGAAGCTGCATCGTGACGCCGAGCGCACGGCCGCGGGGGATGATCGTGACCTTGTGGAGGGGATCGGCGTTCGGCATCTTGTACGCGACGAGCGCGTGGCCGGCCTCGTGATACGCGGTGATCCGCTTCTCCTCGTCCGAGATGATCAGCGACTTCCGCTCGGCCCCCATCATGACCTTGTCCTTGGCGACCTCGAAGTCGTCCTGGATCACGGCCTTGCGGTTCTTGCGCGCGGCGAACAGCGCGGCCTCGTTGACGAGGTTCGCGAGGTCGGCGCCGGAGAAGCCCGGGGTGGCGCGCGCGAGCAGCATCAGGTCGACGTCGGGGGCGAGGGGGATCTTGCGCGCGTGGACGCGGAGGATCTCCTCACGGCCGCGCACGTCCGGGCGCCCGACGACCACCTGGCGGTCGAACCGGCCGGGGCGCAACAGCGCGGGGTCGAGCACGTCGGGGCGGTTCGTCGCGGCGATCAGGATCACGCCCTCGTTCGTCTCGAAGCCGTCCATCTCGACGAGGAGCTGGTTGAGCGTCTGCTCGCGCTCGTCGTGACCGCCGCCCAGGCCCGCACCCCGGTGGCGGCCCACGGCGTCGATCTCGTCGATGAAGATGATGCAGGGCGCGTTCTTCTTTCCCTGCTCGAAGAGGTCGCGGACGCGCGAGGCGCCCACGCCGACGAACATCTCGACGAAGTCCGAGCCCGAGATCGAGAAGAACGGCACGTTCGCCTCGCCGGCGATCGCGCGGGCGAGGAGTGTCTTGCCGGTTCCCGGCGGGCCCATCAGGAGGACGCCCTTCGGGATCTTCCCGCCGAGCTTCTGGAACTTCTGCGGTTCCTTCAGGAACTCGATGATCTCCTGCAGCTCTTCCTTGGCCTCCTCGACGCCGGCCACGTCCTTGAACGTGACCTTCTTTCCCTGCGCGGAGGTCAGCTTCGCACGGGACTTCCCGAACGAGAGCGCCTTGTTCCCGCCGGACTGCATCTGGCGCATGAAGATCACCCAGACGACCACCAGCACCGCGAGCGGCGCCCAGGTGATCAGGAGGGCGAGCATCGAGTTGTCGGAGGGCTTCTTCGCCTTGACCACGACGCCCTTGTCGCGCAGCGTCTTCATCAGGGCGTCTTCCTTCACCGTGTAGACGCGGAAGCTCGTGACCGACTGGCCGGTCGGGGTGAGGTGCGGGTTCTTGAACTTCCCCTGCACGTCGAAGCCGGCGGCATCGGGGGTGATGTTGACTTCCTGGATCTCGCCCGCGTCGACGAGCTTGTAGAACTCGGAGGCGTCGAGGTCGGTCCGCTGCGCGCTCGCCGTCGCGAACACCTGGTAGGCGATGACGACGACGCCCAAAAAGACCAGCCACACGAGCACGGTCTTCAGATGGTTGTTCACGCCTTCAATATATAGGGTGCCTCCCGCCCGCGCCAAGAAAACCCGGACGACGCCGCAATTTCACTCGACGTAGGAGATGTACGGGAGGTTACGGTAGAGGCCGCCGGCGTCGAGCCCATAGCCCACGATCCACCGGTCGGGCGCCTTGAACCCGACGTAGTCCGGCGTGATCGACACCATCCGCCGGTGCGGCTTGTCGAGGAGCACCGCGACGCGAAGGCGCCTCGGCCCGAGCGCGAGCAAGCGCGCCTTGAGCGCGTCGAGCGTGCGACCGGTGTCGAGGATGTCCTCCACGACGAGCAGGTCGGCGCCGGCGATCGGGACCTCCGGCGGGAGCGCGATCGCCGCCGACACGCCGGAGGGATCGGAGCTGTCGGTGATCGCGCCGGCCATCGCGTCGACGCGCGCCTTGAGGGTGGATTCGGGGATCAGGATCTCGGGAGACAGCCGCATGACGGGACTGTAGCATCAGGCCCGCGGCGATCCGCCGCGCGCGCCATGGTATCGTCCCACGCCGTGCCGCGATCGGCTCTCGTCACGACTCTCCTCCTGGCGCTCCTGACGGCATCGCGCGCTCGCGCGGCGGAGCCGGGCCGCTCGTCGGCCACGCCGGGAGCGATCAATCTCCCGGCCGTGCCCGTCCACGCCCCGGTTCCGTTCTCGCCGCGCGAAGCGGTGATGGTCTCGAAGCCTCCGACCGTCGGCGTGGCGATGACGATCGACGAGCGCGGGCGGGTGTCGAAGGTCGAGGTCACCGACATCAGCCCGAGCGGCCCGAAGGATGCCGTGTTTCGCGCGACGGCGATCTCCGCACTGTCGAAATGGCGATTCGCGCCCGCGATCGCGGACGGACGTCCCGTCGAGACGGTCATCACGATGAAGATCCAGTTCCAGCATCCCGGGGAGAAACCGCCGAATCCCTACGGGCGCGAGGCGGTCGACATCCCGGTACCGGAGCAGGACGACTCGTACGCCCTCGAGTTCGAGCGGCAGCTCTCGACGATGCCGAAGGAACAGTTCGCGCAGGTTCGAGGCGAGCTCCTGGCCTCGGCGGAGTCGGGGATCGACCAGGCCTCCCGCCGCCAGCTCGACGTGGGCGAGTTCGAGATCGTCACCGACGGCTCGCTTCCGGACCTGCCCAAGCTCGTCGCGGGAGATCTCGCCGCGGTCACCGCCGCTCTGGGAAAAGTCTTCGGAGCCGGCCTGAGCCTGCAACCGCCGTCCGGGAAGACGTACGTCTACGTCTTCGCGAAGAAGGCGTCGTTCGACCGGCTCGCGA